>Ga0187892_10005724_pt1 | contig 19233 bp, 6 predicted proteins | sample MA1701073metaG_FD_139345 | JGI IMG/M metagenome (GOLD analysis project Ga0187892, IMG submission 139345) | Bio-ooze microbial communities from a basaltic lava cave in the Kipuka Kanohina Cave System on the Island of Hawaii, USA - MA170107-3 metaG ...
GCGGCTCGCCGCGACGCTCGAGAGTGCCGTCGCGTACGCGCGCGCGCACGGTGCGACGCGCCGCCACGTCGTGGTCGCGCCGGCGTCCGACGCCGTCGGCGCCGCGATCACGCGCGCGCGAGCGGAAGGGCTCGCCGTTGCGCAGATCGATCCGGCCCGCATCGGCGAACGCCTCGGCACCGGCGACCTCGGCGCTACGAACGCGACGTTGTTGCTCGCGGCCGGTGCGCGTGCGATCGAGCTCGACGCCGGCACGCGTCTCGAGTTCCGCCGCAACGCGCGCGCCTGGGAACGACTCGCGCTGCCACGGCCTGCGCGCCTCCCGTTCGAGCTCGCCGACGGCGCGTCCGACGCGGCTGACACGGGCGAGACCACCGCGGGCGATGTGCTCGCAGCGGCCGAAGCGTGGTGCGGTCGCACGCTCGGCGCCGTGATTGCGCGAGGCCTCGTGCTCGACGCCGCCGGGGTCGAAGGACATGCGCTCGCCGACCCGGCGCTCGATCCGGGTGCACGCGTGATCGGCGTCGACTTCGCGACGCGCGGCACGCCGCGCGGCGAGGACTTCGCCTGGCCGTTCAATCTGCGCGGTGAAGTGCGCGCGAGCCTCTGGCGTTCGCGCGAACGTTACGAGTCCCAGCGCCGTGTCCCAACGCTGGTCTCCGAGCCGGCGAGCGTGCAGGCACTCGCGGGCGTCGCCTCGATCCCGGCGATCGTCGACGCGTCGACGCTGCTGCCGCCGACGCCCGGCGACGACGCCGCGAGCGAACGCCTCTTCGGCGCGATGCTGCGCATGCTCCATCCGGATTCGATCGTCCTGCGCGCCACGGCGACACTCGCGCGCGATGCGGCCGCGCCGTACGACGCGTCGCAGCCCTACACGCCGGTGCTCGCGGACCTGCTCGTCGAGCTCGCGCAGGGCGCCGCGGCGCTGATCAAGAGCGACGATCCCGCCAAGCGTCTCGAACGCTACGCGATGATCGTGCGCGACCTCGGCGAGGCGCCGACCAGACGTCGGCTCGAAGTCCTGTCGGGATTCGTCGCGCATCGGCGCGCCGCCTGTCTCGCGCAGCTGCAGGACGACCTCGAATCGTCGAGCGGCGCGCCGAGCTGGTGGACCGACGCGTTGCGCGAGGCGATCCTCACGACCGGTCGCCCGCTCACCGCGCACACGACGCCGCGCCTCGCCGGCTGGCCCGACACGCTCGACGAAGCGGGTTGCACCGCGCGACTCGGCGAAGAGCTCGTGCGCTACGCCGCGCGCTGCGAAGCGTGGCCGGCACTGTGGGCGCGCGCCGCCGGAATCGCGGACGAGCTCGTCGCGGGGACATGAACGCGGACGGCGCGATCGCGATCGTCGTCGTCACGCACTACAGCGCGGCGACGCTCGACGAGTGCCTCGCCGCCGTGCTCACCGCCGATACCGTCGCCGAGCTCCTGGTCGTCGACAACGCGACCGCCGACGGCAGCGTCGACGAGGTGTTGCGCCGGTTCGAGCACGATCCTCGCGTCCGCATCGTTCGCAACACGACGAACCGCGGCTTCGCGAGCGGTTGCAACCAGGGCGCCGCTGCGACGCGCCCGCCGTGGCTCGTGTTCCTCAACCCCGACTGCATCGTCGAGCGCGACACGTTTGCGCGGATGCAATCGCTCGCGCGCGCACGTCCGGGTGTCGGTCTCGTCGGCGCCGATGTCCGAGGCGAGGACGGCGTACCCGAGCGCGCCGCACGGCGGCGCGAGCCGACCTGGCGCCGTTCGCTCAAACGAGTCTTCGGCGACCGCAACGCGTTCGCACTCGCACGAACCGATCGCGACGCCGAGGCGACAGCCGTCGACGCGACCTCGGGCGCGTTGATGCTGATCGAGCGCGCCGTGTTCGAACGGCTCGGTGGCTTCGACGAAGCCTATCGCCTGCACTGCGAGGATCTCGATCTCTGCCGCCGTGTCCGCGACGCCGGGCTCGCCGTGGTCGTGGCCGAACGCGCGCGCGCGACGCACCGCCAGGGCTCGTCGAGCCGCCGGCGGCCGCTGTTCGTCGGGTTCCACAAGCATCGCGGCATGCACCGCTATTTCCGCAAGCACGAGCGCGCCGGTGTCCCGCCACCGCTCGCGTGGCTGATCGAAGCGGGGATCTGGGCGCGGTTCGCGCTGCTCGCGCCCTGGCTCGCGCTCCGCGAGCTCGCGGCGAGGCTGCGGTGAACGGCAGCGACATCGCAGCCCTTGCGCTTGCCGCCGAAGCGGGTCGGCTGGAAGAGGCCGAGCGCGGCGTGACCGCGGTGATCGCGCGCGAACCGCGCCACGTCGAGGCGCTCGCGCTCGCGGCATGGATCGCGCACGCGCGTGGCGACGACGAGACCTGCGAGCAACGCCTCGCGCAGGTTTTCGCGCTCGATCCCTCACACCGCGCCGCAACGACGATCGCGCTCTCGCTCGCGAACCGGCGCGGCGACCGCGACGCCGCGGTCGCGCATGCACGCCGGCTGGCGACCGCGTCGCCGGACGACGTTGTCGCGCAGCACAATCTCGGCGTCACGCTCGCGTATCACGGCGACGAGCGCGGCGCGCGTGCGGCGCTCGCGCATGCGCTCGCGCTGTCGCCTTCGTACGTCCCGACACTGCTTTCGCGCGCCGAGCTCGAGCTCGCCGCCGGCGCGTTCGACGCGGCGCTCGCCGACCTCGAGCGCGCGCGTGCGGCAGCCCCGCACGATGCGAGCGTCGAGGTCGCGCTCGGCGTCGTCGCGCTGCGGCGCTACGACGGCGTAGCCGCGCGCCCGCACTTCGAGCGCGCGATCGCGCTCGAGCCGCGGCACGCCTCGGCCTGGCGCGGCCTCTCGCAGGCGCTCGAGCTCGCCGGCGTTGATCATCGCGCGGCGATCGACGCGAGCGCGCACTCGGTCGCGCTCGCGCGCGACGACGCGCACGCGTGGTTCGAGCATGCGAAATGCCTGAGCCGCCAGGGTTTCGTCGCGGAGGCGCGCGCGGCGGCCGTGCACGCGCTCGAACGCGCGCCGGCGTGGCTCGCGCCGCGCTGGCTGCTGTTCCAATCGCTGCCGTACCCGCACGAGAGCGAGCAGTCGATCGTCTCGGCGCGCGCGATCTGGCACGCGGGCCTCGCGGTGTTCGACTCGTTGCCGGTGGAATCCGACGCCGTGCGCGCCGAGCTGCCTGCGCTGCTGACGCTGCAGCCGAACTTCCATCGTCATTACCTCGGCGACGACCTCACCAAGGACCAGCGCGCGTACGGCGCGCTCGTGACGCGCTACGCGCACGCTGCGTTCCCGCCACGCACGCTGCCGCCACCGCGGCGCGGCGCGAAGCGACGCCGGATCGGCTTCGCTTCGGCGCATCTTCGGCGACACACGATCTGGAAGCTGTTCCACCAGTGGCTCGCACGGCTCGACCGCGAGCGCTACGAGGTCGTCGCGGTCTACGTCGGTGCTACCGTCGACGACACCGTGCGAGGGCTCTCCTCGATCGCCGACGAAGTCGTCGGCCCGTACCACGATGACGCGACCTGGGTCGACGCGCTGAACCGCGCGAAGCTCGACGCGCTGGTCTGGCTCGACATCGGCATGGACGGCGCCACGCAACTGCTCGCACCACAGCGCTATGCGCCGTTGCAGTGCGCAACCTGGGGCCATCCCATCACGACGGGCCTCGCCTCGATCGACGCGTTCCTGAGCGGCGATGCGATGGAGCCGGCGCAGGCCCAGTCGCACTACAGCGAGAGGCTCGTTCGCCTGCCGCAGCTCGGCATCGCGTACGCGCCGCCGGAGGCCGCGGAGTACCGACGGCGCGCGCCAGACCGCGCTGCGGTTCGCTACGCCTGCGTGCAGAGCGTCTACAAGCTGCTGCCTGCGCACGACGAAGCGTTCGCGCGGATCCTCGCGGCGACCCCCGGCGCGACGCTCGACCTCACGCCGCATCCCGTGCCCGAGGTGCGTGACCGGCTTGCGGCGCGAATGCGACCCGTGTTTGCGCGCCATGGCGTCGATTTCGACGCGCGCGTACGACTGCGCGGTTATCTCCCGGAATCCGGATTCCTCGCGCTGCTGCGCGATACCGACGTGCTGCTCGACAGCTTCGGCTGGTCGGGCGGCAACACGACGCTCGAGGCGCTCGCGTACGACCTCCCGGTCGTGACCTTGCCCGGCGCGTTCATGCGCGCGCGCCACACGCACGGCATCGTCTCGGTCCTGGGTCTCGCCGATTCGCTCTCGGCGAAGAACACGGACGACTACGTCGCGATCGCGACGCGCCTCGGCACCGACGCCGCATTCCACGCCGAGATCTCGGCCGCGATGTCGGAGCGGAAAGCCTCGCTCTACGCCGGCAACGACGCGATCGCAGCGCTCGAGCGCTTCCTCGACCTTCGTCTCTCGTAGGCCGGACATCGCCGCAGGCGATGGCCGGCAACCGCAACTACCGCAACGGCTTGTACTTGATCCGATGCGGCTTCGCCGCCTCGTCACCGAGACGTCGCTTCTTGTCCGCCTCGTATTCCTGGTAGTTGCCCGGGAAGAACTCGACGTGCGAGTCGCCCTCGAACGCGAGGATGTGCGTCGCGATGCGGTCGAGGAACCAGCGGTCGTGCGAGATCACCATCACGCAGCCGGGGAACTCGAGCATCGCTTCCTCGAGCGCACGCAGGGTCTCGACGTCGAGGTCGTTCGACGGCTCGTCGAGCAGCAGCACATTGCCACCCTGCATCAGCGTCTTCGCGAGGTGCAGGCGACCGCGCTCGCCGCCCGACAGCGTCCCCGCGAGCTTTTGCTGGTCCCCGCCCTTGAAATTGAAGCGCCCGATGTACCCGCGCGACGGCGTCTGGTACTTGCCGACGGTGATCATGTCGGCGCCGCCGGAGACTTCCTGCCACACGCTCTTGTTCGGATCGAGCGAATCACGCGACTGGTCGACGTACGCGAGCTGCACGGTCTTGCCCATCAGGATCTCGCCCGAGTCCGGCTTCTCCTGGCCCATGACCATGCGGAACAGCGTCGACTTGCCGGCGCCGTTCGGTCCGATGATGCCGACGATCGCGCCGGGCGGGACCTTGAACGACAGGTCCTCGATCAACAGGCGATCGCCGAACGCCTTCGTGACGTTCCTGAACTCGATCACCTCGTTGCCGAGGCGCTCGCCCGGCGGAATGTAAATCTCGTTGGTCTCGTTGCGCTGCTGGTACTCGACCGAGTTGAGTTCCTCGAACCGGTTCAGTCGCGCCTTGCCCTTCGACTGGCGGCCCTTCGCGTTCTGCCGCACCCATTCGAGCTCGCGCTGGATCGCCTTCTGGCGCGCCTTCTCGGTCGACTGCTCCTGCTTCAGGCGCTGGTCCTTCTGCTCGAGCCACGAGGTGTAGTTGCCCTTCCACGGGATGCCGCGGCCGCGGTCGAGCTCGAGGATCCACTCGGCCGCGTTGTCGAGGAAGTAGCGGTCGTGCGTCACCGCGACGACGGTGCCGGGGTAGCGCGCGAGAAACTGCTCGAGCCACTCGACGGATTCGGCGTCGAGATGGTTGGTCGGCTCGTCGAGCAGCAGCATGTCGGGGTTCGACAGCAGCAGCTTGCACAGCGCGACGCGGCGTTTCTCGCCGCCCGAGAGCTTCGCGATCTTCGCGTCCCACGGCGGCAGCCGCAGCGCGTCCGCGGCGACCTCGAGCTGCTGGTCGATGTTGTGGCCGTCGCCGGCGTGGATGATCGCCTCGAGCCGCGCCTGTTCCGCCGCGAGCTTGTCGAAGTCGGCGCCTTCCTCGGCGTACGCGGCATAGACCGCCTCGAGCTGGGCCTGCGCATCTTTCAGATCGCCGAGACCCTCCTCGACGGCTTCGCGCACGGTGTGCTCGGGATTGAGCTTCGGCTCCTGCTCGAGGAAACCGACCTTGATGCCGGGCTGCGGGCGCGACTCGCCGTTGAACTCGGTATCGACGCCGGCCATGATCCGGAGCACCGTCGACTTGCCCGAGCCGTTGAGCCCCAGCAGGCCGATCTTCGCGCCGGGGAAGAACGACAGCGAGATGTCCTTGATGATCTCGCGCTTCGGGGGCACGACCTTCGACACCCCGATCATGGTGTAGATGTACTGCATTGCGGATTCCTGCGAGGGCGCGCCCGGACGGACGCGCGGAAGAGGCGGCGGATTATAGCCGCGTCCGCGCGCGACCGCGCTCCAGACCGCTGCGGCTAAACTGCCGTCGCGGCCGGCACCGGCCGCGGCGGGTCACGGGGTTCGGCCCGCCCACCGAAAGCAGGGGAAACCAATGAAAGCACTGTGGTTCGCGGGCCTCCTGGCCTGCATCGGCACGCCCGTCCTCGCGCAGGACGACGAGGCGTCGCAGAAGGCGGCGGTCGAGGCGTTCATCGCCGGGCTCGACTTCAAGAACGGCGCGGTCACGGTCGACGGCGCGAACGCGACGCTGAAGCTCGACGAGGGCTTCCGCTATCTCGGCGCCGCCGACGCGCAGAAGGTGCTCGAGCAGCTCTGGGGCAATCCGCCCGACGACAGCGTGCTCGGACTCGTCGTGCCGAAGGCCGGGCTCATCGACGATCACGCCTGGGCCGTCGTGCTGACCTACGCCGACGAAGGCCACGTCTCCGACGAAGACGCGAGCAAGACCGACTACGCCGAGCTGCTCGCCGAGATGCAGGAAGGCACGCGCGAAGCGAACGCCGCGCGCGAGGAAGCGGGCTACGGCACGGTCGAGCTGCTCGGCTGGGCCACCGCGCCGCGCTACGACGCGACGACGCGCAAGCTCTACTGGGCGAAGCGCCTCAAGTTCTCCGAGAGCGAGGTCGAGACGCTCAACTACGACGTGCGCGTGCTCGGTCGCAGCGGCTACTTGAGCATGAACGCGATCGCCGACGCCGGCGACTTCACGACGGTCGAAGCCGGCATGCAGCGCGTGCTCGCGATGACGGAGTTCAACGAAGGCTCGCGCTACGCCGACTTCAACTCGAGCACCGACAAGATGGCGAGCTACGGCATCGCTGCGCTGATCGGCGGCGTCGCGGCGAGCAAGATGGGCCTGTTCGCGAAGCTCGGCGCGCTGCTGATCGCGGGCAAGAAGCTGATCATTCCGATCGTGATCGGGATCGGGGCGCTGCTGACGCGGGTGTTTCGGCGGAAGGCGCCGGAGCAGAGCTGAGCTCGGGCGGTACGAAGGCGGCCGAGATCTACTCGAGGCTCGGCCGCTGACCATCGGACGGAGTGCGCCTTGCTCGCGTCGTTGCGTCGCGTCTATAGTTTCCCGCCGCGAATCACGGTCGTGGCGTCGAATCGCGGGCCGCCCATGCCGTTCCAGTTTGCTTCGCGCCCCTCGTAGCTTCTGCCGAATCGCCCCACGATGAACGCCGTCATTCCGCTGATGCCCGACCCGAATGCGCCGCGCTTCTCGGTCGTGATTCCGCACTTCGACGGTGTCATCAGCGACGACTTGCTGGTGCGCGGGCTCGGCACGCTGGTGAAGCAGACCTTCAAGAACTTCGAAGTGCTGCTGTTCCACGACGGCCCGTTGTCACGCCCCTTGCCGGACTTGAAACAGTTCGCGCTCGACGTCCGCCTCGGCATCACGCCGATGCGATACAACGACTGGGGGCACTCGCTGCGCGACAAGGGTATCCACGCAGCGCGGGGCGACTACATCGTCCACTTCAATCCGGACAACGTCCTCTACCCGAATGCGTTCGAGGTGCTCGACCGCGAGGCGCGCCGGCCAATCGACCCAGCGCCGACCATCGAGCATCTCGAAAACCCGGAGATCCTCGTGTTCGCGGTGCTGATGCGCGGCATGCGCTACAACGGCCGGTCCGTTTGGCGTGACAAGAGCAGCAAGCAATACATGATCATGCAGGGCTACCCGCCGTCCCTCGGGATGATCGACTGCATGCAGGCCGTCATCAAGCGCAGCCTGTGGCACGAGATCGGCGGCTGGTACGACAAGCGCGAGGCTTCCGACGGGATCATCTACAGCGCATTGATCCGCAATCGAGGCGCCCGCTTCATCCCCGAAATCCTCGGGGAGCATTGGTAGCAGCGAGGAGCTCAGCGCGACGGCTTGCCCGTGGTACGGCGCTTCGGTGGCTGACGCAGCCGCTTCTCGAACACCACGATCGAGTCGTAGAAGTGGATCGACGCAGTCGTCCACGAGAACTGGCTCGGGCCGAACGTGTGCGGGTCGCGTGAGTGCCAGGCGTTGAGCTGATCGACGAGGCGCTTCGAAAACTCGACGAACGACCCCGGCTCCCGGAACCCGCCGTCGAAATCGGTCCAGTAGCTCGTGTGGCAGTCTTCGATGAGCGCGACGCCATCGTCCGCGACTGCGGGGTAGAGCTCCTCGAACGTCGTGAGCTGCTGACCCATCTGGTGGCCGCCGTCGTCGATCAACACGTCGATGCGCCCGACCTTTTCGCGCAACGCGGCGAGGAACTGGCGGTCGGACTGGTCTCCGATCTCGATCTCGACCTGCGGCTCGACATACGCCTTGCAGCGCGGATCGATATCGACACCGATGATGCGCGCCTGCGGACCGAAGTACGACTTCCACATCTGCATCGAACCGCCGTGGTAGACGCCGATCTCCACCACCGTGCACGGGCGACCCCGGAATCGGGCGAAATGATGGTGGTACACATCGAAGTAGTGCAGCCACTTGTCGAGCAGTCGCCCGTCGTTGCGTTCGAAGTACTCCAGCAGGGGATTTGATGCGTCCATGCACCGATTCTACAACGCGTCAGCACCTCGCCCGATCGCAAGCGCCACCGGCGGCTGCGTGTTCGAGATCGAATTTGGCAAGAGGCGGATCTGGCAAGAGGCGAATCTGGCAAGAGGCGAATCTGGTGCCGACTGATGAAGCACCGTAGCACTGCCGTCATCGGGCGTGCCGAAGTCGTAAGAGCAACAGGGGCCGCGTGCCTTGTTCACCGCGTGCTTTCCATCCGGAGAGCGGGTTGACGTGGTGATGACAATCGGTACGCACCCGCACTTGTTCGCACTCGAGCGGGCCACTATCGTGCGGCACGTTCGTGAAAACTGGGGTACCGGCGACTCTCGCAGTCGCCGTTTCGGGGGAATCCATGTTCATTCGTGCCGCCTTCGCGGGCGCGTTCTGCGCGCTCCTTCTTGCCGTCGCATCGCCCGCCGCTGCCCAGCCCTGGGTCTCGGGAATGACGGCGACACCGAGTCAGACCATTGCGCCTGCGACCGCGTCTCTCTCGGTGTCCGCGGGCCCGACCACAGGGACTTGGCGCGTCTACCATGTCCTGTTCTATCGGAATGGCCAGCACGTCGGCACCGATTTCGACTCGCCCTACAGCTACGTCGTCGAAGGACTGCCGGCCGGCACGCATAACTTCTACGCGATCGCCGTCAATGAGGCCGGTCAGACTCAGTCCACGACGGCGAGCTTCACGCTTCAGGCGCCCAATCAGACCCCGACCGTCTCGCTGACGTCTCCGACGCAGGGCGCCGTCCACTTCGCGCCCGCGGCGATTCCACTCTCAGCAAATGCGTCGGATCCCGATGGGCCGATCGCCCGCGTCGAGTTCTTCAACGGCGGCGCGCTGATCGGCACGGACACGACGAGTCCGTTCGCGATGACCTGGACTGGGGTCGGCGCGGGAACGTATGCAATTTCGGCGAAGGCGTACGACAACGTTGGTGCAAGCGCGACATCTTCGTCAGCGACTGTGACCGTGCTGGTGCCGCAGTCTCCTTATGGTGGCACGCCATGGCCTATTCCTGGCCGAATCGAAGCCGAGAACTACGATCTCGGCAGCGCAACGGTCGCGTACAGCGACACATCAGCCGGAAACTCGACGGGTGCGTTTCGCACCGACGACGTGGACATCTGGGCTTGCGCCGAAGCGGGATGCGGGTACGCGGTCGGCGGGACGATCGCAGGAGAATGGCTCGAGTACACAGTCAACGTCGCGCAGACGGGCGTGTACAACCTGCTCGTTCGCTACGCGCATGCAGCGGGCGGCGTACCCGCTCTCCGCGTGGAGATCGACGGTCAGAACGCAACGGGCACCGTGAGCCTGCCGAGCAATGGCAGCTGGACGACGTTCTCGACGCATACGAGGAACGCAATCCCCCTCACGGCCGGGCAGCACGTGCTTCGCATCTATTCGGAGCTGGGCGGCTACAGCCTCAACTGGATCGAGTTCATCCCGAACCAGGGCCCGGCGGTGCAGCTCACTTCGCCGAGCGCGCCTAGCGTCTATGACGCGCCGGGGACGATCGCGCTATCCGCCAACGCAAGCGATGCCGACGGCTCGATCAACAGAGTCGAGTTCTACAACGGTTCGACTCTGCTCGGCAGCGATAGCAGCCTGCCATACAGCTACACGTGGTCCGGCGTCGCGCGTGGCACATATTCCATAAGGGCGAAGGCTTACGACAACCTCGGCGTCGCCACCGACTCCGCGCCCGTTTCGGTAGTAGTCAACGAGCTTCCCACGAGCGTTGCGGTGACGTCGCCGAGCCAAGGCATGACGTACACGCTTCCAGCTTCGATTGCACTTGGCGCCACCGCGACCGATATCGACGGCTCGATCACGCGTATCGAGTTCTACATCAACGGAACGCAGCATTCCGTCGGTACGACTGCACCGTTCACGGCCGCATGGTCGCCCTCGACCGCGGGCACGTACTCGGTGGCAGCACGTGCCTATGACGATCGAAATGGATCGACACTCTCCGCCGCGGTAGCGGTGAACGTTGGGCAAGGACCATATGGCGGGGTCGGAACACCATATCCAGCGCCGGCTGCATGGCCCATACCCGGCCGCGTTGAAGCCGAGAACTACGATCTTGGCGGCGCCGGTGTCGCCTACTCGGATTCGAACACCGGGAACTCGACCGCCGCGTACCGCGCCGACGATGTCGATATTTGGTCCTGCAGTGACGCAGGCTGTGGCCATGCCGTCGGAGGCACGAGCAATGGCGAATGGCTCGAATACACCGTCAACGTCGCGCAGACGGGCTACTACTCGGCGTTGTTCCGTTATGCACACGCGAGCGCCGGCGGAGTCCTGCACCTCGAGCTCGACGGTCAGAACGTGTCCGGCACCGTCACGCTGCCGAGCAACGGAAGCTGGACGACGTTCAGTACGTTCACGAAGAGCGCCATACCCCTCGCGACAGGCCAGCACGTCCTGCGCCTGCACGTGGATCAGGGCGGCTTCAACCTCAACTGGATCGAGTTCGTCCCGAACCAGGCACCGACGGTCTCGCTGACGGCGCCCAGCAACGGCACCGTCTTCAGCGCCCCCGCGAGCATCACGCTCGCCGCGCCGGCGAGCGACGCCGACGGTACCGTCACGAAGGTCGTGTTCTACAACGGCACGACAGCGCTCGGTGAAGCGACGACGTCGCCCTACACCTTTGCGTGGAACAACGTTCCTCGAGGCGCCTACACGCTCAAGGCGCGAGCCTCCGACGACACTGGTGCGACGACAGACTCGGCACCCGTCATCGTCACCGTCAATGAGTTGCCGACGGTCACGCTGACGGCGCCGGCGAACGGCACGGGCTACGTGCTGCCGGCCACGATCACGTTCGCCGCGACCGCTTCCGACATCGACGGCACCGTTGCCGCCGTCGACTTCTACGCCGACGGGATCCTGCGCGCGAGCGACACGTCCAGCCCCTACACCGGCAGCTGGACGCCGGATACGCCGGGCAACAAAGCTCTGACCGCGCGCGCACGCGACAATCTCGGCGGCGAACGCGTGTCGGCACCGGTGTACGCGAACGTGCAGGTCGACACGCAGCAGCCATTCGATCCGAGCTGCAACGATCTCCAGTCGAGCGGGTGCCTGACCCAGATCCCCGGACGCATCGAAGCCGAGCACTTCGACCTCGGCAATGAAGGCCACGCCTACCACGACAAGACGCAGACGAACATCAGCGGCGTGTTCCGCCCCGACGACGCCGTGGACCTCACGGGCGTCTTCGATCCGCACGACGGATTCGGTGTCACCTCGATCGAAGACGGTGAGTGGCTCGAGTACTCGGCGCGCGTGTTCGAGACGGGGAGCTACCGCATCGGTGCGCGCGTTGTCTCGCGAACGCCGGGGGGCAGGTTCCACATCGAGGTCGGTGGCGTCAACGTCACGGGTTCGCTCACGGTTCCCGCGTCCAGTTCGTCGGACGACTGGCGCACCGTCTTCGCCGCTGCACCGCGCGCGTTCACGGCGGGCACAGCACCCGTCCTGCGCTTCGTCGCGGAGACCGGCGGATTCGATTTCAACTGGATCGAGATAAAGCCGGATCGTGCGCCGACGGCGCACCTGACGCGACCGACCGCCGGCGCGAAAGTCGCGGTGCGTTCCCGCCTCATGCTCGAAGCGATCGCATCGGATCCGGAGAACGATCCGGTGCAGGTGCAGTTCTACGCTGCACCGACGAGCACCGGACAGCAGATTCTGGTCGCGACAGACACGACCGCCCCATACGTGGCGGAATGGTGGCCGACCACGCCAGGAGACTACGACCTGTGGGTCGTCGCGGGAGCACCGTCTCCGCCCGGCTCGGCCCGTGCGAAGGCTGTCTTTACGCGTGTCCATGTGATCGCTGCGCCGCAGCCCTATCCGCATGCGCACTTCATGCCCGACGACGAGCATCCGTCGATCGTGATCGAAGCCGAGGACTACGACGAGGGTGGCCTTCGTACGGCCTACTACGATGGGACGGCGGACAACTCCGGCGGTGTGTACCGTCAGGACGATGTCGACATCGGGCTTTGTTACGAACCGGATTGCCAACAGGCGGTCACGGACATCGAACGCGGCGAGTGGCTGAACTACACGATCGAGGTTCCGCCGAGCGGTAGTACGTATCAGCTTGACGTCAAGGTTCGCGCGGCACATCCGTACGGCGCGTTCCGCATCAAGCTCGACGGCCTCCCGTTGGTGCCGCGCACGATCGTGCCGGATACCAGCGAAGATCTCGGTGCCTGGCGCAACGTCACGATCTGGCCGGTCACGCTGTCGGGCGGCATGCACGTTCTGACCTTCGTCGCGGAAGACGGCGGCTTCGAGTTCGACTCGATGACATTCACGGCGAACGATGTCCCGACTGCACAGCTCCTGCGGCCCGCGGCCGAGACCACGGTACTGCACAACAGCGTGTACGAGCTGCAGGCCTTCGCGCCGGATCCGGACCACGACCTGCAACGCGTCGAGTTCATGCTCGACGGTGTGTCGCTCGGTGCCGCCTCCGAGACCGCGCCGTCGCTTTGGACGATGCGCCCGACGTTGGTTTCGCGGCCCGGCGAGCTCGACTCGATCTATCGCGTGAAGGCGCGTGCGGTCGATCTCGGCAACGCGTTCGCGGATACCGGTGAAGTACGCGTACACGTCACACCCCGTTCCGGTGGCATCACGTTCCCGGACAGCGGTTTCCAGTTCCCGTGCCAGGTCGTGCCAGGCACGTACAAGTGCGTCCAGCGGATCAAGTGGAGCACGAACGCCGAGACCGACGTATCGCTTTGGTACTTCGGCGCCAGCGCACCGCAGGGTCGCGTCATCGACACGATGCCGGCGGTGACTCCCGCGCCGAATCCGCCGCAGACGCGCCAGCGCGAGCTTGCCTTCGAGCTCGAGGTTCCGGACCGCGCGACCTTCGCGATCCGCATGCCCACGGGCGCCGAGCTTGCACGCACGCGTCTCGCAACCTGCTTCAGGACGCCGATGGTGCTGGCAGTCACGCCGGCTTCGCAGGCTGGGCCCAAGGCGCACTTCGACTGGGAAGTCAGTGGCGGCTGCGTCAGCGCGGGCATGAGCGATCTCACGATCGATCGTGACGGCCAGGTGCTGCGCAGTTTCCACCGTATCGGTCAGCAGTCGATCCCGCTTCCTGTCGGTGACTTCGACGTCGTCGACAACCCGAGCCGTCTGCCGCGCCAGGTCCGATACACGGCCACGGCGGTCGTGGGCGAGGAGACGATCACGTCGAGCGTCGTCGTGTGGGTGGACAAAGACGGCCCCGGCGCGCAGATCCCGAATCTGACGATGTCGGCGGATCCGACGACGCTCGCACCGGACGGCAGTACGACGCTGAGCGCGTCACCGCAGTACTTCACGCCGCCATCGGTCGTCTACTACACGAACGAAGCCTCGGGCGTGCGCAAGGGCGGTACTCCAATCTGCGGCGCCGGTACCGAACGTCCGTGTCCGACGAGCGGCGCTTACGGCCTCGTGTGGCCCAACCTGAAGCGCGGCGAGTACTTCGTTCACGCCGAAGCGCAGAACGGTGACAAGACGCTCGTGTCGAACGAGGTAGCGATCCTTGTCACCAACGAGATCGAGGTCAAAGACGCCACCTACACCCCCGTCTCACCCGAGACGTCGGATACGCAGCCGGTCGTTGGCGCGACGGGCGGTGCCGGCGGAGCGTCTGGCGGGGCGGCGACCTACTCGATTCCGATCCAGCTGCCACCTGGCCGCCGCGGCATGCAACCGGCGCTCTCGCTCGATTACTCGAGCCGATCGGGCAATGGCATTGCGGGCATGGGGTGGTCGCTGAGCGGCATCTCTTCGATTCATCGTTGCCCGCGCACGGTGGCGCAGGACACGACGTCTCGGACAGTTGATTTCACGCTTGCGGACGCGCTCTGCCTCGATGGTCAACGCCTTGTCGTCACCAACTCGAACGACTACGGCACCGATGGTGCGACCTATCGCACGGAGCTCGACAGCTATCTGCGCATCAAACAGGAAGGCGATCTCGATTCGGCTCAATTTTTGGTTGAGCTGAAGAACGGCGAGCGCGCGTACTACGGCCTTGAGAATGGCGGCTCGCAGATCGACGCGCGGCAGATGATCTCGCGCCCGGGAAGCGCCACCCTGGCGTGGTACCGCTTCCGAAGGATGGATCGCTCCAACAACACCGTCGTGTACAACTACCAGCGCTATCGCGACGGCACAGTTGTCGCCGCCGGCAACGAGCTGCTGCTGTCGCAGGTTCTGTACACGGGGCAGGGGGCTGTCGCAGGCAACCGGCGCGTGCGGTTCGAGTATGACGCCCGACCGTCACCATCCGACGCGACGCCGGGCGCGGACGTGGGCTCGTCGTATCTCGCGGGTGCCCGCATCGACTCGACCAGCCGGCTCAAGAAGATCATTGTCGACATCGCCGGCACTCAGGTCCGCAACTACACGCTCGACTACACGGTGAGTCGCCATACCGAGCGTAGTCTGCTCACTGGCGTGACGTTGTGCGCGCGAAACGGAGCCAGCGACCTTTGCGTGCCGAAGACCGTGTTCGAATGGAGCGATGTTCGAGTAGCACACAGCGCGCCGTCCAGGCTTCTCGCGCCGACTCACGCGACCCCACCGCCGGAAGGCTACGGCAGCTACGACGTGGAGTCGCTCAATCCGCTAGGCGATCTCGACGGTGACGGCATCGTCGACATGCTGCACCGGACCGTGCGCGTGTACTTCCCGCTCGATTCGAAGACCACGGCGCCGCGCGACAACGAGCTCTTCGAGGACGTGATCCGCTTCGGCGCAGACCGGACTGTGGCCGGCAGTTTCGCTGCTTCCGACCTGCCTTCGACTCCAGGCGGGACACAGCTTCCGCTTGATGCTTTCCGCTCCATCGATCTCGACAACGACGGACGCGCGGAGCTTGTCGGCGAGGTGGAGCTGCAGCGTTATCCCTCCACGGTCTCCGAATGGGATACGTGCCCTGTCGATCCAACAACCGGCAGGCGCATGTGCAGCTTCAGCGGCAAGCTCGTCGTGCACCGCCGGAAGCGCAGCTCGACAGGCTGGAACGCCTCGGACTTCGAGCGCACCGAACCCAGCGCAGGTGGTGCGCCGGTCGTATTGACGACCGGGCGTGTGTATGCGCGTGGGGCTTCCGGATTCCCGCATGGCCTCGACATCGACGTCGTCAACGACTCCGTCCACCACTTCGCGGACGTGGATTCGGATGGACTGATCGACCTGGTCGTCGAGCGAAGCTCGGCTACTCGCACTGGCGCGGGCACTTGTGCAGACGACTTCCTCGGCTATGAAGGTGTAGCTGTTTACTACTATCGGAACATCACCGGCCGCGCCGCACTGGTCGATGGTCAGGTCCAATCGCCGCCAATCACGTTTGCTGCGCCCCAGCGAATCGCCTGCCTCACTCACCTCGGCCAGGTGAGCTTCGGCCGTCCGAGCGAAAACGACCCGAAGACATCTCGCAATCGGTATTGGAGTCTCGGAGAGGTTCGCGATCTTGACGGCGATTCGGTTCCGGACGTCGTCGTGTCTGACCCGCTGGACGTCCGGGACGACCGCGTGTACTTCGGGTCGCGCGCCGCAACGCCGTGGCCACTCGGCGAAAACGAGTCAGGCTTTCTGCACCGCGAGATCCTGTTCGCGGGGGCCGATGGCGGCGAATCGCCGAAGCCGATGCGCTGGAGTTACCTCGACGTCAACGGCGACGGTTTGACCGACGTTCGATACGACGCGATCTGCGGAGATCTACGACGTCACGCCATTCGCCTCAATACCGGCATGGCAGGGGCGGGTCTTTTCGCACCCGCGGTGTATTCGCGAACCACCGAGGCCGAGTCGCTTTCGAACTGCTCTGCATTCCATCCCAACGCTCTCGACAGACGCCCCGAGTTCGACGCTGTCGCCGACATAGACACAGACGGTCGCGACGACTTGCTGCGTCCTTCCTCGTTCCATATCCGTGTTTGCACGCGCCTCATCAACGATCCAGGCCCCAATCCGCCGGCGGCTGATCCGCGCGGAAGCCGTATTGCGCAGGATCCTGGCGACGCAACGCGCCGACCACCGGTCGACGTCGACGCGGTCTATTGCCCAGAACATCCGCTGACGGGCAACTCGCTGCCGGCGAACACCGTGCCGATGTACGACGCCGGCTACGGCTGGCTGGATAACAGCCTGTATGCCGTAGACGCGCTCCAGTTCCATGAGTTTCGCGATGCGTCGGGCGCGATCGGCTTCGTGCAGACCGCGAGGACCGACACGGGCATCGTGCTCGACGCGGGCGGCGAAGGTCGCACGGATTTCTACGGCGACGGCCTCGAAGATGGCGTACTCCGTTACAGCTGCCGCGCGCAGTTCGGTGGAGACAATCGATGCGAGGCCGTAAAGGCGAACGGTGAGCTCGTTCAGTCCGATGAGCTGCTTCCCTACGGCCTCTACATCAACGAGAACGTTGGCGCGGGCGCATTGACGGATCGAGCACCACTCCTGCCCGACCTGATGTCGGCGGCGTATCACGCCCGCGGCACCGAGCAGCTCGGCCGCATCACGTGGGACTATCAGCCGCTGTCGAGCGCTGACGACCGTGATATGGCCGAGGTGCCGCCGCTGTACACCGTCGACCGACGCAAGGACGCGGACGGGACGTATCTGCACCACTTCTTCTTCACGTCATCGATGCCCGTGGTCACGTCGTACGTGCGGGCGACTGGTTCGGGACAGGCGCTTCACCAATTCGGATATCGCGACGCGCTCTACGACCCGCGCGGACGCGGTTTCCGCGGCTTCGGCGCGATCGTCGAGGATGTCGACGCAGAGGATCATGCGGGCGTATCTGTCACTGGTACTCGCACGCTCACCGAGTTCGAGCAGATCTTCCCGAAGGTCGGACTCGTTCGATGTTCGGCGACGCATACGACCGAGCGCGCATGGCCCGAGCTTGTGTGTCCGCCCGCATTCGGTACAGCCATCGAGACGGGCGCCGCGACGTCGAAGCCGTTGTCACTATCGCGTCAGGAGTACGAGGTACGCGCCTCGGGTGACGTCGTGCTCACGCGCTCGGAAAGCGCCGGCTTCGACCCGGGATCGGGCGCGATGAACACGCGCCGCTTGACCGACGACCTCACCTACGACGTGCGGGGCAACATCACGCACGAGTTCGTCGCGGTCTTGGATCGAGACCCCGAAACCGCTGGCATGGTTGTCGAACGCTCGACGGTCACGGACCGGACGTTCGACCTGACATCAGCCGAAAGCGCGTGGTGGCTGGATAGACTCGCCACCGAGAAAGTCGATACAACGGTCGAATATCCGAGCTCGCATACCCTGCCGGCGGGACTCGACAACACCACGACGAGCTCGCGCGTCTTCTCCTACGACACGTCGACGCGGCTTCCGGACTGCGTCAGCACGTATGTCGGTGACGGTACGGCTCATGCATGCACCGCGAACGGTACGGGATGGGAGTCGCGCCAGACCTTCGACTTCGATACGTACGGAAACCCAACCAGCGAAACGACCGAGTACCGCGACCCCGCTTCGGGCACCGCATCGCGTTCGAACACGACGACGTGGCGCACGGACGGGTACTTCCCGAAGTCGCAGACCAATGCGGCCCTGCACGTCACTTGCCTGACCTACAGCGATATGTTCGGCCTGCCCACGCATACGCGGCGGCTCATGCGGGGCACCGAGACGTGTGACAACGCGACGGCTGGGCTCACGGACGAGGTCCAGTACGACGCATTCGGTCGTCCGATCAGGCGCGCGCATCCGAAGGCTTCAGTGAACGACTGGTTCGCGCCTGACCAGATCACAGCGCGACAGTGGTGCACGGCGGCCCTGTGCCCGAGCCAGGCAGTCGGGGCAATCCATCGCGAAATCGTGCAGCAGCCCGGCGCACCGAAGGCGATCCGCTACTTCGACCTCGACGGTAACGTGGTCGCAGAAACCACCACGACCGGCTTCGGCGACGCTGAAACCCGAGTGCTTCGCGAGCGCGACGGCTTCGGACGCGTGACGTTCGAGAGCATCCCGTCCTCGGTCTGGGAAACGAGCTACGGGACGCACCTCCGCTACGACATGTACGGGCGCTCGACTGCGAAGTGGCAGCTCAAGACGGACCTGTCGACATCGGCCGGCGCGCAGCAGTACGTGCTGACGCGCTACAAGACGACGGGACTTCGAACCTGCATCGACGTTGCGGTCAGCGCGACGCTGCCGAATCCGATCGGCACCGCATCCTGCCCGTCTCCGACCACGGCCGGCGGCACGACGCTCGAGATGTCCCGCGACATGCTGAGCGACGGCAAGCCGCTGCGCACGAAGGATGAGATCGGCGGCGTCACGCACTACTGGTACGACGGCCTCGGGAGCACGCTGGCGCTGAAGGACGTCAACGGACACGTGACGTCGGCAACCTACGACGATCTCGGTCGCCGCACCAGTTCGAACGACCCGAACCAGGGCGAGCATGACTTCGCGTACGACGGCCTCGGGCAGCTCTCCGGCA
>Ga0187892_10005725_pt1 | contig 19230 bp, 13 predicted proteins | sample MA1701073metaG_FD_139345 | JGI IMG/M metagenome (GOLD analysis project Ga0187892, IMG submission 139345) | Bio-ooze microbial communities from a basaltic lava cave in the Kipuka Kanohina Cave System on the Island of Hawaii, USA - MA170107-3 metaG ...
CGCCGCGGTGCTCTCGTCGTCGAGGGCGTTGACGGTGGCGGTGTTGAGGTGGGGATCGCTCACCGTGCCCGCGGGCACGGTTACGTTGTTCACGGTGTAGGTCCAGGTCTCCCCGGCCTCGAGCAGGTCATCGGTGTCCCCGCCGCTCTTCACCAGCGTCACGCCGGCCTGCAGCGTGCCCGCCGCGACGAGCGTGATGTCGGGGCCGGTGTCCTGGTCGTCGATCAACGAAGTGATCGTGAGTGGATCCTGCAATGCCCCAGGGCCGGTGTTGGTTAGTACATATTGGTAATCAGCGGTCTGGATGCCCAGGCCGCCTTCAGAGACCGATTCGCTCTCGTTGAAAACGCTGTCCTCGTCGGCGTCCACATCCACCGTCTTCTGGATGGTGATCGTGGGGACGAAAAGGTCCATCCGGGTGTTACCGAAGTCGAGGTCGTTGAAATCCCGGTCGTCATCCTTGTCGTCGTCGTCGTCGTCATCGTCGTCGCCGCCATCCTGCCCCAAGGTCAACGTGAATGGATCTCCGTCATGATCGTAGTCATGATCGTCATCGTCATCGTCATCGTCGTCACCATCAAGGTCGAGCACGTAGCCACCTTGGCCGACTCCGGTGCCGGTATCTACCACATCGTTGGTCGGGAAGGTCTGGAACCACCCCGGGAAATTCGGATCCGGTAGCTTCTCAACGATGATGTACTGGTAACCCCGCTCCAGGCAGAAGCTGTAGTTGCCGTTGATGTCGGTGATGGTCGAGAAGACCCCGTTGCCCGACTGCTCGGACAAATCGAGGTTGCCGTCGTTGTTGTCGTCTACGTAGGCAAATATGGTCCAGCCGGACAGGCCGGTATCCCCTGGATCCCGATCGCCTTCGCCGTCCTGGTCGTTGAACTTCGTGCCCGAGACATGGACGTTGTCGTGATCGTCGTCATCATCGTCGTCGTCATCGTGTTCGCACGCGACGACATCGCCGTCATCGTCACCGTCATCGTCGCGGTCGTCATCGTCATCCCCGTCACCGTGATCGGTGAAAGTAACTCCTGCAAGCTCACCCGTTGCGACATCGCTCGCGGTCAGCCGGAAGGTCGCGCCGAGCGAATCGTCCGGATTCACGTACCAATTAGTGACTATGGTGCCGTTGGCGACGCCGTCGAGGTCGCCGCTGACGATGTCGTCGCTCGTTCCGATCAGTCCGTCGGCGCCTGCGGCAACGACCTGCACGCCGTCGGTGACGTACCAGGATTCGTGGCCCGCGCCAGAGTTGTTTCCGATCTCGTCGTCCAGAGTGCCGTAGATGTTGTCAGCACCTGCGCCCGACACGTGCAGGACCTGGAACTGCAGCGTGCCCCCTGGCGCGAAGTTGAAAGCCGTGATGATCGCCGTGCTACCCGGCGCGTAGTCGAGGAGATCGGTCGTTACCGTGGGCGCGGTGTTCGCAACCCCGATGAAGTCGGCCGAGGTCAGGTGAAGACCCGGCGTGTCCATCAGGTCTATACTGAAATCTGCCCCGTCGAAGCCGTCGGTATCGACGTACACGACTGTCTTGGTGCCGTTGTTCGTATACCAGACTCCAAATGGGGTGCCGGGCGTCGTGCCCGACCAGGTGAGACCGGAGAAAGCGCTCAAATCGATCTGGTCGGCGCGCTGGGTGAAATGGAATATGTGATCTCTTTCACCCGCCGCAAGCGAAGAATCGGAAGCCGCCTGGTAGACGAACACGTCGTTCCCGTCGCCACCGGACATCAGGTCAGTGCCCGAGCCTCCGTAGATAGTGTCATTGCCGCTGCCGCCAAAAAGCGTGTCGTTGCCGCTGCCGCCGAAGATGTTGTCATCGCCCACATCGGCATCCACGACATCATTGCCCATTCCGCCGTAAACGATGTCGTTGCCCGCGTTGCCGGTGATGTTGTCGTTGCCCGCACCGCCGTCCAAAACGTCATCGCCGCTGCCGCCGTCGATCGTGTCGTTGCCACTCGTGCCGGTAAGGATGTTTGCGCCGCTGCTGCCGGTGGCGTTCACCGTACCGCTCAGGCCGGACGCATCGAGGTTCTCGAAGTTCTTTTGCGTCAGGCTATCGGAAACGCCGCCAATCGAAGCTATCTGGTCGCTGGCAGAGGAGAGATTGACCACCACTACGCCGTTGCCGGCCACTGTGCCGCTTAGTACCAGCGTATCCGCGCCACTCCCGCCGTCCGCCGCATCTACGTTGCTGGTTGTGGCCAACATGAGGACGATGTCATCACCGCCGCCGGCATTGATCGTGTCCTGCCCGGCGCCGCCGTCTATCGTGTCGTTGCTACTCGTGCCGATGATCGTGTTGGCGCCGCTGCTGCCGGTGACAAACACGGAGCCGACGAGCCCGGAGGCGTCAAGGCGCTCGAAGTTCTTCTGCGCCCGAACGTCAGGCGCGCCGCCGATCGAGACCACCTGGTCCGTCGTCGAGGAGAGATCGACGACCACGACACCACTGCCCCCCACCGCGCCGGTGAGCACGAGCGTGTCGGTACCGGAGCCGGCGTCGATCGAGTCGACGTCCTGCGCGGAGACCTGCATGACGACGGTGTCGTCGCCGCTGCCGGCGTTGATCGAGTCGTTGCCGGACTCGCCGTAGATCGTGTCGCTGCCGTCGCCGCCGGCGATGGTGTCGTTTCCGGCGCCGCCGTAGAGGACGTCGTTGCCGGTGCCGCCGTCGATCGAGTCGTTGCCGGTCTCGCCGTAAATCGTGTCGTTGCCGCCGCCGCCGGCGATCGTATCGCCCCCGGTGCCGCCATAGATCACGTCATTGCCGGTGCCGCCGTCGATCGAGTCGTTGCCGGAGTCGCCGTAAATCGTGTCGTTGCCGTCGCTGGCGGAGATCGTGTCGTTGCCGCTCCCGCCCTGGATGACGTCGGCGCTGCTGCTGCCCGTGAGCGTGTCGTTGTAGTCCGTGCCGATCACGCCTTTCATGTTCTTGTACGTGTCGGTGCCGAGACCGGCGGTGCTCAGGTTCACCGTGCGGTTCGAGCTACTCTGAACGAGCGTGAAATTGATTCCCGCCGTTCCGTCTGAGAGGTCGATAAGGTCGGTGCCGGAGCCGCCGTCGATCGAGTCGTTGCCGGCGCCGCCGCGCAGCACATCGTCGCCGCTGCCGCCTAGAAGGGTATCGTTGCCGCTGCCGCCATCCACGAAGTCGTTGCCACTGCCGGCGTCGATCGAGTCGTTGCCGCCGCCGCCAGAAATCGTGTCGTCGCCCCCGAGCGCGCTCAACGTGTCGCTGCCCTCGGAGCCGGTCATGAGGTTGGCGCCGCTGGTGCCGGTGGCGTTGATGGAGCTGTGCAGGCCGGTCGCGTCGATCCGCTCGAAGTTCTTCTGCACCAGGGTGTCGGCAACCCCGCCGATGGAGACCACCTGGTCGGTAGTCGAAGACAGGTCGACGACTACCACGTCGTTTCCGCCGACGTCTCCCACCAGCACGAGCGTGTCGGTACCCGAACCGGCGTCGATATAGTCGGAGTGCTCTCCGGTGCCGCTGGCGAGCATGATGACGGTGTCGTCACCGCTGCCGCCGAATACGTAATCCCGTCCTTCGCCGCCCGCGAAAGTGCCGCCGCCGTTTCCGGCGACGAGGATGTCGTTGCCCGACGTTCCGTCAACGGTGCCGTCCAGATCCTGCGTGACCGTCACGGCCGCTGCCGCACCGGCCAGCCGTCCGTCAGAAGCCCTGTAGGTGAACGAGCCGCCCGCTGCGGACGGGTCGGTGTAGGTGACGTAGCCCTTGGTGCCGGTACCCGCGGTGTGCGAAGCGGTACCTACGTCGGCATTGGCGGAATAAACGTCGATTGCGTGCCCCTCGGCGTCGCTATCGTTCGCCAGGAGGGCCCATTCCGCGATACTTATGGAAGCAACACCGGCGTTCGTGAAGACGAGATCGTTGCCGGAGATCGGGGCATCGTTCACCCCGGTTACGGTGATTCTTACCGTGGAGAACCCGGGGGCGCTGTCGGCCTCGCCGTCGTTCGCCTTGTATTTGAACGTAACGGTGGCGCTCTGCCCGGCGTCCAGGTGGTCGAAGAGCCCCGCGGGACTGTACATATATGTACCGTCCGCGTTGAAGGTGAGCCCGGCGGGCGTGGCGCCCACCACGCTGTAGGTGAGATCGGTCGCCACGTCGTCGTCCGGGTCGAACGTGTTGTCCACCACCGTGCCGCTGACTGCCGTGTCTTCATTGGTCGTGGCGCTGTCGTTGGTGGTCACAGCCGCATCGTTTGCCCCGGTGATGTCCACCGTGATGGTGGCGGTCGCGGTGCCGTCGAACGAGACCACCGTGAGCGAATCGCTCGCCGCTTGCCCGGTCTTCAGCGCCTGCGTGTCCTGGTCGCTGTTATTGAGCGTGTACGTCCATGCGCCGGTGCCGGCGTTGAAGGTGAAATTCCCGTAAGTGCCCGCCAGGCCTGCCGGGCTCTGGAAAGAGGCCTCGCCCGCATCCACGTCGCTGACATTGAGAGCGCCTGAAGCGGAAACCACGCCCAAGGTCGCATTGCCGACTCCGCCGTTCTCCACGACCGCGCCGCTCGTGGCGCCCGAGATGGTGGCGGCATCGCCGGCGCCGGTCAGCGTGATCGTCACCGTCTGCACGGCGGTGCCGCCGCGCCCGTCGTCCACCGTCACGTCATAGTTCTGCGTCAGGACCTGGCCGGCCTTGAGCGAGTCGAGCGCGCTGTCGTCCACCGCGAAGGTCCAGCCCACCGACTTGCCGGCCTGGTCCAGCGCATCGAGCGCGAAGGTGCCCCGATAGCCTCCGGCCTGCGGCGAGAAGCTCGCCGTGTGCGTGTCGAGTGCGTCCACGTCGGCGAAGGTCACCGCGCCGGTCGCGGTGTGCAAGGTGTTGCTTTCGCCGTCCGCGTTGTCCTCGATCTCCGCCGCTGCGCCGGCCTGCGCGGAGGAGGTGATCACGGGGGCGTCGTTCGTGCCCTGGATGGTGAGGGTGAGGGTGGCCTCGCTCGAGGCGCGGCCATCGCTCATGGTGTAGGCGAAGGCATCGGAGACCGACTCGCCGGCACCGAGCCCCTGCAGGGCGCCGTTGTCGAACGAATAGGACCAGGCGCCGTCCGCGCCCAGGGTGAGGGTGCCGTAGGCGCCGGTGTAGACCCCGGGGGTTGTCACCGAGAGCACATCGCCCGCATCCACATCGATGTCGTTGGCAAGCACGTTGCCGCTCGCCGCGAGGTCGCTGTCTTCCTGCAGCGCATCGCTGCCGTTCGCGTCGGCGACGGCGACGGGTCCATCATTGGTGCCGGTGATCGTCACCGACACATCGCGCGTGGTGCCGTCCACGCTCTTCACCGTCACGGTGTCGCCGAGCGTGGCGGCCTCGGCGAGCGCCTGCACCGAGGCGCTATTGAGGGTGTAGGTCCAGGCGCCCTCGGCCGAGAGCTCGATGCTGCCGTAGGTGCCGGAGTAGGTGCCGGCGGCAAAGGCCGCCTGGCCGTTATCGATGTCGGACACGGTGAGCGCGCCGCTGGCGGTGAGCGTGCCGTCCTCGGTCACCGCGCCCCAGTAATCGCCGCCGATCTCGGCAGCGTCGTTGGTGCCCCGGATGGTGAGGGTGACGCTGCGGGTGGCAGTGAGGCCGCCCGAGTCCGTCACGGTGGCGAGGAAGCTGTCGGTCAGGGTCTCGCCCGCGCCGAGGGCCTGCACGGCAGCGTGCGCGGTGTCGAGCTGGTAGCTCCATTGGCCGGTGGCCGCATCGATGGTGACGGCGCCGTAGGTGGCCGTGCCCGCGGACCAGCTCGCGCCGTCGCCAGCGTCCACGTCGCTGGAATTGAGATCGCCAATCGCGACAAGCGTGCTGTCCTCGAACACCGCGCCCGTGTCGTTACCCGCGACAATGAGCGGGGCATCGTTGGTGCCGGTGAGAGTGATCGTCACGGTCTGCACGGCGGAACCGCCGCGCCCGTCGCTCACCGTAACGTCATACTTCTGGGTCAGTGCCGCGCCGGCCTTGAGTGAGTCGAGCGCGCCGTCATTGACTGTGAAGGTCCAGCCCACGGATTTCCCGGCCTGGTTAAGCGCACCGAGCGCAAAAGTGCCCAGGTAGCCGCCTGCCTGCGGCGCAAAGGAGGCCGAGTGCGTATCGAGCGCGTCCGCATCACTAAAGGTGACCGCGCCCGCCGCCATGTGCAGCGTCGCGTTCTCGCCCGGTGCGTTGTCGCCGAGCTCCGTCGCCGCGCCCGCCTGCGCCGGTGACGTGATGATCGGTGCGTTTTCAACGCCGATGAAGTCGGTCGAGCCGAGCTGGAGAGCCAGCGTGTTCTTCAGCTCGATCTGCAGGTCCGCGACGCCGTCACCCGTCGTATCGGCGAGGACGAACGTGCTGCCGGTGATCGTGTCTTTCGTGGACCAGACTCCCCATGCGGTGGCGCCGTTGGCGCCGTTCCACGCGAGGTCGACGGGTCCGCGGAGCGCGCTCAGATCGATCTTGTCGGCGCCCTTGACGAAATCGAGAATGCTGTCGGAAGCGGGAGAATCCGACGCAGTGAGGTAGACGAAAGTATCGTTCCCGGCGCCGCCGGTCAGCACATCCGCGCCCGCGCCGCCGGTGATGCGGTCATTGCCGCCGCCGCCATTGATGACGTCGTCGCCGCTGCTGCCGGTGAGCGTGTCGTTGAAATTGGTGGCGATGACCCCTTCGATGTTCTGGTAGCTGTCGGTCCCAAGACCCGGCGCGCTGAAGTTCGTGAGCGAGCTGCTTTGCACGAGCGTGAAGTTGATCGCGGCGGTCGCGTCCGAGAAATCGATGAGGTCCGTGCCGGCGCCGCCGTCGATCGTGTCGTTGCCTGCGCGCCCGCGCAGGGTGTCGTTGCCGCCGCCGCCCGACAAGATGTCGTTGCCGCTGCTGCCGATGAGCGTGTCGTTGAAATTGGTGCCGATGACGCCTTCAATGTTCCGGTACGTGTCGCTGCCGAGACCGACGCTGGTGAGGTCTACGACCGTGTTCGAGGAGCTCTGGACGAGGGTGAAGTTGATGCCGCCCGTCGCGTCCGAAAAATCGATGACATCCGTCCCGCTGCCGCCGTCGATCGTGTCGCTCCCGGTGCCGCCCTGGATGACGTCGTTTCCGCCCCCGCCCAGCAGGCTGTCATTGCCGGCGCCGCCGATGAGCGTGTCCTTGCCGGAACCGCCCGTGACGGTGTCATTGCCGCCGAGAGCGTAGATGATCCAATCGTCCGAGCTGGTGCTCTTGTTGATCGTCTCGGCGGAATTCGTTCCGTTGTGGGTCCTGGTTGCCATGGTCGCCCCTGTCAGGAATTGCTCTTGCCTGGTCGTTCAAGTCAGCGTGTGCAGCGTACGACTCGAATGAGACTCTGCGCGCCCTGCGTGATCCCTTAATTACGCCGTCATGCGGAGCGGCGTTGCGCCACGATTGCCCGCGATTTTTTTCGTCACCGGAATGCGACCGGTGATGCAAAACTTTTTTTGAAGGGGTCCTATGCGAGCAAGCTACCCCCGGGGATTTTGTGAAATTTTCCATTTATTTCGGACGGTTACGCATGAGCGGGGTGTCCTGACGGGATGGGAGGTTGCGCCCCCCCGATTTCATCGCCCCGAGCGTGACATTTCGTACAGGACCTGTAGTATTAACGTCCCGCTGTCCCTTGGCTGCTATCGCAGGGTGTAACGAGTTCAAACCGCGCGGCAGCCCCCTGCGACATGTGGGGTCGATCGAACTTGGGGAGGACCGTCGGACGTGGGTAACACGCTCCCGGGGGAGGGAATTCCCGTGCAAGGGCGTAAGCGCCAAGGGGACGGCGTTGTCATGACGCACGCCTATTCGCCTCCCGCGCCACCGACGGACGAAGCGCCGACGCAAGCAGGGCGGCCGATGGTCAAGCACTCGACGCCGCCGGTCGAATCCATCGGCATCCGCATGGTCAACGCCGTGCGGATCGTTCTCGCGTTCTCTGCACTGGCGGTGGTGCAGGTCGCCTATTCCGAAGCGGGGCGCCTGAGCCTGCTCGTCTACGCTTCGCTCCTCGCGTACTGCGCGTTCAGCATCATTGCGTATTACGTCGGCACGCGCGGCCACGCGCCCGTTCTAACGCGGATCAATCATTGGGTCGACGTGTGCTCTTACGCCTATCTCGTCGCGTTCACCGGCGGCACCAGCAGCGTCTTCTTCCTGTACTTCCTCTTTCCCATACTGGTGGCCTCGTTTTCCGTAGGATATCGGGAAGGACTGCTGGTTACGCTCTCATCCGCGGTCCTGTTCACGCTGGTCGGCGCCGGCGTCGCGTTCCCGCACACGCAATTCGGCCTCGGGGAGGCGCTCATTCGCTCCGTTTACCTCCTTGCGCTCGGCTACCTGATCGTGTATTGGGGCGGCTACGAGATCAAGCTGAAGCGCGGCCTCACGCTGCTGAAGGAGGTGAACAACCTCTGGGATCCGCGCTTCGGGGTCGATCACACCATCGGGACGAACCTCGACCGCCTGGTCGACTATTTCGATGCGAGCTCATGCACGCTCGTGCTGCGGCGCCCGACCGAGCCCGCGAAGTTTCTGCTCTACACCGCCTCGCTGCAGAACCCGGGACGCCTCGCCGAGCCGGGCGAAATCGTGGAGTCGATGGCGCGCCGGCTGCTGTGCCTGCCGGAAACATTCGCGGCCGCCTACCACGATAGCGCGTCGCGCTGGCGGGGGGGCGTGCGGTTCATCGCCCACGACCTCGAACTGCGCGGCGGCCGCAACGGCAACTATCTCGACGCCTGCAAGGACATCGCCGAGCTGCTCGAGAGCCGCACCTTCATCACCGTTCCCTACTCGCAGCGCGATGGCACCTCCGGACGTCTGTTCCTCACCTCCGCGGGCAAGGCGTTCACGCAGTCGGACATCGAGTTCCTGTCCCAGGCGGCGGCGACGATATCGCCGGTGGTTGAGAGCATGTACCTGATGGACGAGCTCGTGATGAAGGCCGCGGAGCACGAGCGCTTCAAGATTTCGCGGGACATCCACGACACGACGATACAGCCCTACATCGGGCTGAAGCTCGGGCTCGACGCCTTGCAGCGCGAAACCGGCGAGAACGGCCAGCAATCGCGGCGCATCGGCGAGCTGATCGAGATGGCAAACCTGACGATACGCGATCTCCGCACCTACGCGGCGACGTTGCGGGACAAGGTGTCGCTGCCGGGGGACTTCCTCGTATCGGCCGTGAATCGGCAGGCGGAGCGCTTCCGGCGCTTCTACCAGATCGACGTCGAGGTGAAGAGCCACGTCAACGGCCAGTTGAGCAACCGGCTCGCTGCCGAGGCATTCCAGATCGTCTCGGAGGGGCTGAGCAACGTCCTGCGGCACACTTCCGCAAAGCGCGCGTTCGTGCATATACTATGTGAAGAACACCAGCTCCTGCTGAAGATCGGCAACGAAGCCCCCCGGAGTGCCGGCCCCGCGCCCGCTTTCGTCGCGTGGTCGATCCAGGAGAGGGCGGGCGAGCTGGGCGGGACGGCATTCACCGAACGCAGCGTGGATGACTACACCGTCGTCCACGTGAACATTCCGATCTGACGCGAGGCCCAGGATGATTCGACGCAGCGGCGCCCCGATACGAGTCCTGCTCGTCGATGATCACCGCACCGTGCTGTGGGGGCTGCAGCGGTTGATCGACGCCGAAACACCCCGGATGGAAGTGGTGGGGACCGCGACGACCCGGGCGGAAGCGATCGAGCTCGCGGGCAAGCTAAGCCCGGATGTCATCATCCTCGACATCGGACTCGGCGGTCAGCAGGACGCGATCGGCGCCATCCCGGAGCTTATCGCGCGGTCGAAGGGGCACGTGCTGGTACTGACCGGCCTGCGCGATTCGACGGTGCACGACAACGCGGTGATCGCCGGGGCGCGGGGCATCGTCCACAAGGAGGAGCCGGCCGAGACGATCATCAAGGCGATCGACCGGGTCCAGCGCGGCGAGCTCTGGCTCGACCGCGCCACCACCGGGAGGATATTCGTCGAGCTGGCGCGCGCCGGCGTGGCCTCGCGCCGTTACGCCGCGAAGTCCAAGACATCGCTGCTCACGACGCGGGAGCGGGAGTTGATCGGCATGCTCGCGGCGGACCCGGGCGCGAATTACCGCAATATCGCCGAGAAGCTGAACATCAGCGAGCACACCGTGCGCAATCACGTGACGAGCATCTACGGCAAGCTCGACGTCCAGAACCGGCTCGAGCTCTTCGTCTACGCCAGCAAGCACGGCTTACAGCCCTGACGGCTCGAAAGAAGAGGCTCCTTCCCCCCTTGCGGGGGAAGGTTAGGATGGGGGGAACCATATTTCTGACCCCCCACCTCAATCCTCCCCCGCAAGGGGGGAGGAAGCAAATTGCTCCCCCGCAAGGGGGGAGGAAGAAAATTGCTCCCCCGCAAGGGGGGAGGAGGGATGTGGAATGAAACGACTACTCTTTGCGCTTGCTCTGATCGTCACGCCGGCACTGGCGCAGGCGTCCTGTCCCGGGCTGCTCGACCATCGCTACACCTCGCTGCAGGGCAAGCCGGTCAATCTGTGCGATTTCGCGGGACGACCGATACTGGTGGTCAACACCGCCAGCAAGTGCGGCTATACGCCCCAGTTCGAGAAGCTCGAGGCGCTGCACAAGCGCTACGAGAAGCGCGGCTTGGTGGTACTGGGGTTTCCCTCGAACGACTTCAACCAGGAACTGGCGACGAACGCGGAGATCGCGCGGTTCTGCAAGCTCACCTATTTCGTCGAGTTCCCAATGATCGAGAAGGGCTCGGTGACCGGTGCCGAGGCCAATGCGTTCTTCAAGCAGCTTGCCGCCACCACCGGTTCGGCACCCCGCTGGAATTTCCACAAGTACCTGATCGCCCCCGACGGCAAGACCGTCCACAGCTTCGGCACCCGCGTCGAGCCGGACTCGCGCGAGGTCATGGGCAAGCTGCTGCCCATGCTCAAGTAGCTCGCTCCCACCACCCTACCTGCTAACGCAGGCACCTCTCCTCTTGCAGGAGGAGTTAGCGCGGACAGGGCGGAAGGTGTAGCCTATGCAAATGAAACAGGAACTTGTGGCAGAAATTCTCGCCCTTCCGGTCCAAGAGCGGGTGCGCCTCGTCGAGGCTATCTGGGACAGCATTTCGGCAGTTCCCGAAGCATTGCCGCTTACGCAATGGCAAAGGGAGGAACTTGATCGCCGCCTCGCCGAGTTTGAGGCGGATCCCGAGGCAGGCTCAACACTGGAAGACGTCTTCGCCCGCATTCGCCGGGGTTCATGACCCGGCAGTTCATCCTTCGAGCCCGGGCTGAGCATGACATCCAGTCCGCCTTCGAATGGTACGAGTCTCAACGCGCCGGGCTTGGAGCCGAATTCCTGCTCGCACTGCGCGAACGTCTCGAAGCTGTACGCGCCCATCCTGAATCAAGTCCGGTTCTATATCGCGGCATTCGGCGCGCCGTAGTTTCGCGGTTTCCGTATCTCATCTTTTACGTTGCGCGGCGGGAACGCGTCGTTGTACTCGCTGTACTTCACCATGCGCGTAATCCCGCAGTCTGGCCGCGTCGTTAAGACTGTGCTTGTTAACGCTAGGCCGATCCGCTGAGCGGCTTCGGGAAGAGCGGCTTGTCCTTGCGCGCCGCATCCGCCGCGTTGAGCGCGCCGATGTCGCCCGAGAGCTCGCCGCCTTCCTCGATCGTGAGCTTGCCGTAGCGGATCTTGCCGGTGACCTTGCCGGTGGCGTGGATCACGAGCTGCTTGCGGGCGGTGAGCTCGCCTTCGAACCGGCCGTGGACCTCCGCGACGTCAATGCCGGCCGTGCCGCAGAAGACGCCCTGCTGCGCGATCTGGATGACGCGGCTGTCCATCGAGGCCTCGACGCGCCCTTCGACCACCAGCGTGTCGCAGTCGGTGATCTCGGCGCCCTTGAGCTTGATGTCCGGGCCGACAATGAGCTTGCTGCCCTTGCTCTCGGCGCCACGCAGCGGTACCGGTGCGACCTCCGGCTTCGGGGGATCGGGTTGAAGCCCGCGTTGCGGGGGATTGGGCTGGCCTGCGGGAAGTTGTGACCGCGGATCTTTCCGGGGAGCTTCGTCCTTCCTTGAAAACAGTCCGTCGCCGTGAAACATGGACATGGTTGCGCCTCCTGGGGGTGATTGCCGTTTCCAACGGAACGACACCGGAGCAAGGCGTATGCCACACGAGCGGTATTGTTTGCATTCAACGAGTTTCATTGCGATGACGCCGCGCGCCGGCGCGGGATTTGTCGTCCGCGAGCGACGCGCCGCGGCGCGAGTGCTTCAACGATTTGTTTTCCCGCGGGTTAGCTTGTAGCTATAGTGCGACGGAGCGGAGCAAAAAAACGCGGCGGGGTTACCGCCGCGTTCAAAAGGCCGCTTGCGCAGCCTTAACCGGGGAGGAGGAGGGGACCCCGGTTGAAGCCAATCCGTCTTAGTGCTTCACGCTGGGCTTGAGGAACCAGGTGCCGATCACGGCGACCTTTTCCCGCACCCAGATCAGCGCGTCCGCGAACCCTTCCGCCATCCGCATTAACTCAACCGCCTTCCGGCGCTCGAGGTCGCTCATATGCGTCTTCCGAATCAACGCGTAGACCTCGGGTCCGAATCCTGTATGCTTACCTTTTCTCATCGTCTTACCCCTTTCCAAACTGTCCTGTTATCTAGCCTTCAGTCCCAACTCCGTCACGCAAGTTGGTGACTCTACACAACCATGTAGACCAACATATAGGCACTTTGTTGCATTGCAATAGTTGACTTATAATACGGGAACAGTTTAGCTAAACTAAATCAGCCACCTTGTACGCGCGCCTGCCGCCCCTCAACGCCCTGAAAGCCTTCGAAGCCGCCGGGCGCCACCTCAGTGTCAAGAAGGCTGCGGCCGAGCTGAATGTCACGCCGGCCGCCGTCAGCCACCAGATCAAGGCGCTCGAGGACTACCTCGGCGTGAAGCTGTTCCTCCGCCGCAACCGCGCGCTGGAGCTGACCGAGGCCGCGCGCGCGTGCCTCCCCAAGCTCAGGGAGGGCTTCGACAGCCTGGTGCAGGCGGTGGAGCGCCTGCGCGCGCACAAGGCCGGCGGCATGCTGACCGTGAGCGTCGCGCCCTCGTTCGCCGCGCGCTGGCTGATGCCGCGGCTCCACCGCTTCCTGGAGGCGCATCCCGAGACCGACGTGCGCGTTTCCGCGCGCCTGCGGCAGGCCGCCGAGGGCAGCAGGCGGGGTGCCGCCGCGGAACGCGCAACCGTCGACACCTGGCTCGCGGATTCCGACGTGGCGATCCTCTACGGACGCGGCGACTACCCGGGCTTCCAGGTGGACAAGCTATTCGCGCTCACGATCACGCCGATCTGCAGTCCTCGCCTGATCACCGCCCCGGAGCATCCGCTGCTGCGTCCGGCCGACCTCCGGCACCAGTTGCTGCTGCACGACGATACCGGCGATCTCTATGACGGCGTGTCGTTCTGGGAAGTATGGCTGAAGGCGGCGGCTGTGGAGGGTGTGGACCTCAGCCGCGGGGCCCACTTCAGCCACGCCGTGCTCGCGTTCGAAGCCGCGGTCGAGGGCCACGGGGTGGTGGCGACGATGCCGCTCCTTGCCGAGAGCGATCTGCACGCCGCGCGGCTGGTGACGCCGTTCGCGCTGCGGGTCCCGCTCCAGTCGTCGTACTACCTCGTGTGCGCGGAGTCCGCGGCCAGGAGAAAGGATGTGGCGGCGTTTCGCGAGTGGCTGCTCGCCGAGGCGGCGAAGGAGGAGGCGCAAAAGGAGTGACTGGAGAGCGTTCCTTCCCCCCTTGCGGGGGAAGGCTAGGATGGGGGGGATCTATACGATTTACCCCCCCCACCTCAATCCTCCCCCGCAATGGGGGGAGGAGGCTGGTTGCATCAGGCAGGAGCTGCTGCCGGGCGGACGATCTGGCGGTCGTTGATCGGCAGGTTGATGAGCCCGGCGAGAATGCCGAGCGCGATGGTGAGGATCCACATCAGCTGGTAGGAGCCGGTGGCGTCGAAGAGATAGCCGCCCGCCCACACCCCGAGGAAGCTCCCGACCTGGTGGAACAGGAAGGCGATGCCGGTAAGCGTCGACAAGTACTTCACGCCGAAGATCTGGGCAATGAGGCCGCTTGTCACCGGCACCGTGCCGAGCCACAAGAACCCGATGATGGAGGCGAACAGGTACACGCCGACCGGCGTGATCGGCAGTGCGATGAAGATCGCGACCGCCACGGCGCGCGTGAAGTAGAGGACCGAGAGCACGTATTTCTTGGTATAGCGGTGGCCGAGCCAGCCCCAGAGAAAGGTCCCGAAGATATTGAAGAGGCCGATCAGCGCGAGCGCCGCCATGCCGGTCTCGGCCGAGAGCTTCTGGTCCAGGAGATACGCCGGGAAGTGGACCGAGATGAACATGATCTGGAAGCCGCACACGAAATAGCCCGAGCACAGCAGGAGGTAGCCGCTGTGCCCGAAGGCTTCGCGCAGCGCCTCGGGAATGGATTGCGTTCCGCCGGCGTGCGCGAGCGCCTTCGTGTCCTCGATCAGCGCCGCCGACAGCGGCAGGATGAGCATCACCGTTGCCGCGCAGATCAACAGCGCGTTCATCCAGCCGATGTGGGTGATCAGCGTCTGGCCGTAGGGCAGCATCAGGAACTGACCGAACGATCCCGCCGAGCTCGCGATGCCGAGTGCGAGGGTGCGCTTCTCCGGAGGAAACGCGCGTGCGACCACGCCGAAAATGGGGGAGAAGCCGGTGCACGAGAGGCCGATGCCGACGAGCATGCCGGCACTGAGGCTGAATTCGGGCCCGGTTGCGGAATGCGCCATCCACACCATTCCGAGCGCGTAGAGCAAAGCGCCGGCAGCGAGCACGCGCGCCGTCCCCCATTTTTCGGCGATCATGCCGGCTACCGGGGTCGCGAAGCCGTAGACCAGGTTCTGGATCGCGATGGCGATGGCGAACGTCTGGCGGCTCCAGTCGAGGTCGAGCGTCATCGGCTGCAGGTACAGCCCGAAGGTGTGCCGCGTGCCGAGCGAGAGGGTGAGGATGATGCCGCCGCAGATCAGCACCGCGAGCGGCGTTCGCCAGTTGGACTGTGCCATGAGCCGGGGAAGGCAAAAACGCGCATTGTATAATTTCTTCCTGGCGGGTCGCTAGCTCAACTGGTAGAGCAGCGGACTCTTAATCCGTTGGTTCGGGGTTCGAGTCCCCGGCGGCCTACCAACCCTTATTCCGGACACGAAGTGCCGGAATAAGTCCGCCGAATCCAGACCGACAGCAAGCTGCGGCTGATTCGGCGGGGCTCCAATGGGCTGCGGTACAATACCTCCCGCTTTGCCAGAATCAGGGTGTGGCGCAGCTTGGTAGCGCGCGTGCCTTGGGCGCACGAGGTCGTGAGTTCGAATCTCACCACCCTGACCATTTTTCCGAAAGTGTGACATGGTACGGCGTGACATGGTACGGCGTGACATGGAACGACGTGACACCGTGAGGCGGGCTCGGTAAGGTTCGCTATATCACGTCACGCAGTATTACGTCACGCTTTACCGCGTCACGCAGCACCACGTCACGGTTTTCCTACGGTTTTGTTACACTGCCCTGCATGGAGCAGGATTACATCGTCATCATCCAGCACCTGCTGATCGCGCTCGCGGCCGGCGGGATCATCGGGCTCGAGCGCAGCTATCACGGGCGCCCCGCGGGCTTTCGCACGCACGCGCTGGTGTGCGTTGCTTCCAGCGCGCTCATGCTGGTGACGATCTACCAGTCCCACTGGTACCCGGAGGCGTTCGCCGGGCGCGTCGCCCTCGACCCCACGCGCATGGCGCAGGGAATCATGACCGGCATCGGCTTTCTCGGCGCCGGCGTGATCTTCAAGGAGGGCCTCACCGTGCGCGGCCTCACCACGGCCGCGTCGATCTGGATCACCGCGGCGATCGGCATCCTCGCGGGCATCGGCTTCTACTTCCCGCTGGCGATCACCACGGTGCTTACCCTGCTGACGCTGTCGGTCTTCCGCTGGATCGAGAGCAAGCTGCCGGGGGATTACTACGGCCATCTGGAGGTGCGGTTCTCGCGCGGCGCCGCCATGCCGGAGGAGGAATTCCGCCGCTTCCTCAAGGAGCAGGGCTTCTCCATCGCCAATTTGAGCTACCGCTACAGCGCCGACGCGCAGTACATCGAGTACCGCATGGTGGTCCGCACCAGCCGCAGCGAGGACGTCAAGCGCCTGGCCGAATCGCTGGAGATGATGAAGTCGGTCGTCGAGTTCCGGATGTACCCGGCGGGCGACTAGAAGCCGCGGCTCGCCGGCCGTCACGTCCTCAGCGTAAACGGATTGAAGTCCGTCCTGCGGTCGTAGTAGTCCTCGTGCTCCGCGCGCTTCAGAAAGCCGACCACCTTGTAGGTCACGGGGGTTAGGACCACCTCGACGCTCACCTTGGCGACGAACTGCGCGAGCATCACGAGCGGGAGCTTCTCATCGGGGATGATGCCGCTGCCGTAGAAGGCGAGGGGATAGAAGAGGGCGGAATCCACCGCCTCGCCGGCGAGGGTGGATCCGATGGTGCGGGTCCACAGCCATTTTCCCGCGGTCCAGATCTTCATCTTCGCGAGCACGTAGGAATTCACGAACTCGCCGCAGAAATACGCAGCCATCGACGCCGCCACGATGCGCCAGGTGGACCCGAACGCGACCTCGTAGGCCGCCTGGTGCTTCCAGAACGGCGCGGGCGGCAGCGCGACCACCACCGCCGCCATGAAGGAGGCGAACCCCAGGCCCGCGAATCCCGCCCAGATCACGCGGCGCGCGCGCGCGTAGCCGTAGACCTCGGTCAGGATGTCCCCGAAGACGTACGAGATCGGGAAGAACATCGCCCCGGCGCCGAAGACGATGGCGCCGAGCACGGGCAGCTCGAATTGCGCGATCTTCGCCGGGCCGATCAGGTTCGAGCAGATCAGGACCGTGACGAACGCCGCCATCACGAATTCGTAATAGCGGTAGCTGCGCTGCTCGCTCATGTTTGAATTCTCCTCCCCCCTTGTGGGGGAGGATTAAGGTGGGGGGTCAGAAGCACGGCTCGCTCGTCCCCCCATCCCTGCCTTCCCCCGCAAGGGGGGAAGGAGCATCCTGCGCTGCTCGCTCATGAGAGCGGGGCGGCGCAGTGCTGCGCGAAGCCCGGGCGCTGCTTGAGCCGGTCGTAATACGCCGCGAGCCGGGGGTACGCCGGGCGCTCGATCGGCAGCAGGAACCAGCGGTGCAGCGCGACGCCCATGGGGATGTCGCCCATGGTGAACGCATTTCCCGCCACATGCTGCCGGCTGGCGAGATGGTTCTCCACGATCGTGAGGTTGTCCGCCATCCTCTTGCGGGATTCCTCGACGAGCTTCATGTCGCGCTTCTCGGGCTCGACCCGCACGAGATTCCAGAACACCGGCCGCAGGTTCGGCCACAGCGTCGTGGAATACCACTCCATCCAGCGGTCGGCGTCGGCGCAGACCTTGTCGTCGCTCGGCCACAGCGTGCCCTTTCCGTGCATGCGCGAGAGGTGGCGCACGATGGCGTGGGATTCCCACAGGATGAAGCCGTCGTCCTGGATCGTGGGCACCAGCCCGTTGGGGTTCATCGCCAGGTACTCGGGCGTGTTGTTGACGCCGAACTTGCCCCCGGCGTCCACGCGGTCGTACTTGAGACCGAGCTCCGCGCAGCACCAGAGCACCTTCTGCACGTTGATGGAGGTCGTGCGGCCCCAGATCTTCAGCATGTCTTTCTCCCCTTGCTTGGTGGATTCCCGCCTCCGCGGGAACGACGTAACTGCCTAGCCTTTTCCGCTCGCCCGCTTGTTGAACGCCTCGAAGAATTTCCCGGCGAGCTGCTTAGCGACTCCATCGATCAGCCGCGCTCCGACCTGCGCAAGTTTGCCTCCCACGGTGGCCTTGGCGGCATAGGCGAGGCGCGTTGCCCCGCCCTCCGGGCTGAGGGAGACGGTTGCCTCGCCGCGGGCAAAGCCCGCCACGCCGCCCTGGCCCTCGAAGCGCAGGGTATAGGCGCGGGGGGGATCGGCATCGGCCACCGTCATCTTGCCTTTGAACTTGGCGCTGACCGGGCCGACCTTGGCCGTCATGAGCACTTCGTATTCCTGGTCGGCGGTGCGCGTGATCGACTCGCAGCCAGGGATGCAATCCTTGAGGATCTCGGGGTCGTTCAGCGCGGCCCACGTCGCCTCCTGCGGCAGGGGGACCAGTTGCTCTCCGGTCATCTCCATGCGGTGGCCTCTTTCAAGGTTTCGGCAAGCTCGTCCAGGCTCTGCAGGTTGTGAACCGGCAGAAATGCGTCCACGTGGGGCAGCATGGCCCGGATGCCGGCCGGCTTCGGCTCGAATTCCGGATAGCGCAACAGGGGATTCAACCAGATCAGCCTGCGGCAGGACTTGTGCAGCCGCTCCATCTGGCGCGCGAGATCCTCCGCCCCCTCGCGGTCGAGCCCGTCCGAGATCAGCAGGACCAGCGCGCCCTGGCCATGCAGGCGCCGCGACCACTTGCGATTGAACTCGCCGAGGCAGGCGCCGATGCGAGTGCCGCCCGACCAGTCGCCGACCGCGCGTGCAACCCGCGCGAGCGCGGCGTCCGCATCGCGATGGCGCAATTGCCGGGTGATGTTGGTCAGCCGCGTGCCGAAAGTAAATGCGCTGACGCGCTCGCAATCGCGCGCCAGGGCGTGGAGAAAATGCAGGAACATGCGCGTATAGCGGCTCATCGAGCCCGATACGTCGACGAGCGCGACTACCGGAAGCGGGCGCCGCCCGAGCGAGCGGCGGGCGAGCGGAATGGTGGCGCCGCCGCCTCTCAGGCTTGCCTGCAGGCTCGCCCGCGGATCGACGCGCGCGCCGCGCGGATCGCGCACGTGACGGCGCGTGGGCAGCTCCGGCAGCCGCAGGCGCATCTGCGCGACGGCCGCCCGCGCGGCGGCGAGCTCCTCGTTCGTCATGCTCTCGAAGTCGATCGTGCGCAGCGACTCGTGGGCCGAGAAGGTGAGGCTGGCGTCGAATTCGATGCGCTCGGCCGCGGGAGCGGCGGAGGAGGCGCGGTGCTGCGCCGTCAAGGCCTGCACGAGGCGCGCGGAGAGCTCCGGCTCGCGGCTTCCCCGCGGAATGCGCCCGCGCACTTCGGGAAGGTGCCGCACGCGCGCGGCATGGCGGGGATCGCGCCAGAACACCCGGAACGCCTCGTCGTAGAGATCGAATTGGTC
>Ga0187892_10005728_pt1 | contig 19216 bp, 19 predicted proteins | sample MA1701073metaG_FD_139345 | JGI IMG/M metagenome (GOLD analysis project Ga0187892, IMG submission 139345) | Bio-ooze microbial communities from a basaltic lava cave in the Kipuka Kanohina Cave System on the Island of Hawaii, USA - MA170107-3 metaG ...
CGTCGGCCCCCCACCCGGCGCGCATATGCGCGCCGACCTCCCCACGAGGGGGAGGTTATGAAGAGAGGCACGATCGAGACTTGAGGAGACAGCTCACACCCTTCGTCATGCCCGGACACCCGGGTCCGGCTCCGCCGGCGCGGGCGCAGGCTCGAGTCCGGGCATCCATGCCGTTTCGTTTTCAGCGAGATGAAGCGTCAATGGAATGGATTGCCGGGTCAAGCCCGGCAATGACGGGCACAAGTCGTCGCAAGACCCCCCACCCGGCGCGCATACGCGCCGCCGACCTCCCCACGAGGGGGAGGTTAAGGCACGTGAACTCTGACAGTCCGATATCTGATATCTGACACCTGATACCTGACCCCTGACATCAGAACGGAATCTCGTCGTCGAGCTCCTTGTTGAAGGAGCTGCCCTTGCCGCCGGCACCGGGCAATGGACCGGATCGTCCGAAATCTCCGTTGCGCTGGTCCGCCTCCCCCGTGCCGTCGCGCGGTTTGCCGTCGAGCATGGTGAGCTCGCCGCGATATTGTTGCAGCACGACTTCGGTCGAATAGCGATCCTGGCCCGATTGGTCTTGCCATTTTCGCGTCTGAAGCTGGCCTTCGATGTAAACCTTCGAGCCCTTCTTCAGATATTGCTCGGCGACGCGCGCGAGATTCTCGTTGAAGATAACGACGCGGTGCCACTCGGTCTTTTCGCGCCGTTCGCCGGTCGCCTTGTCGCGCCAGTTTTCGCTGGTGGCGACCCGGAGATTGACGATCGGCCGCCCATCCTGGGTCTGGCGGACTTCAGGATCGGCGCCGAGATTGCCGACGAGGATGACCTTGTTCACCGATCCGGCCATGGATGAGACCTCCGCACGGGGCTTCGTTTCGCTTGAACCCCGATCACTCTACCGCCCTCGAGGCGCGACCTTCCAGGCGCCAAAGAGGCTGTCCACAGCCCCGAGGGCACGTGCATTTGTACACGTTTTGTTCTCATCTGTCCAGCCCTCGTCATTCTTGAGACTTGCGGCGTCGCAGCCTATGCCTTACCCGCAAACCCCGTAGAATCCTTCGGGGAAGGTCTGAGGCCCGACCATCCGTGGTCGGGGGAAGGAACACATGCAGAGGCCCGTCGAGCATCGGCCTGGTCAAAAGCGGCGCGTAAGCCAGCGGTCCCATCCAAGCGCGGAGGTTTTTGGCTTCACGCAGCGGCAATGGCCCTTCATCTTCGTCCTGATCGGCAATTGGCTGTTTTCGGCCGCGTTCTTCGTGACGGCCAAACTCGTTTGGGATTGGGTTCCGTCAGAGTGGTCCATCGGCGACCGCATCGCGCTCGTGATCAAGGACGCCGTCGTCGCCATTCTGCCGGCGGTGGTCGCCATCTGCATCGTCGCCGCCCAGCGTCTCGATCCATCGATGTTCGTCGGTCGCGTGCCGAAGCCGAACTCGGCCGTCGACATCAACAACCGGTTCATCCTCAACACGGTCGAGCAATTCATCCTCTACTTCATCGGGAATGCGGGACTGGCCCTCTACTGCCCGGCACAAGAGGCGCGCGCCCTGATCGTGCTCACCGCGCTCTTCGTTCTCGGGCGCGTGCTGTTCTGGGTCGGCTATCACTACAACCCTTATGTTCGCGCCTTCGGCTTCGGCGTCACCTTCTATCCGACCGTCATAGTCTATCTCTGGCTCATCCTCCGGATGGTGTTCGGCATCGAAATCCGAATTTGAGCCGCTGCGGTTCCGCGCGCCCTATCGTCCCTGCTGCCAGTTCAGAACCGCATCGAGCGGCCACACGAACATCAGCACGTTGAGCGTGAGATTGTCCCTGATCATGGCGCCGACGAAGAGTTCGAGGCCGAATGCGACCGCCACGGTGACCCATACCGGCAAATAGGCCGCCATGAAGAAACCGAGCACCATGACCAGGACGTCGCTCACGGAATTGATGACGCTGTCGCCATAGTAATCGAGCGAGATCGTCATCTCGCGATAGTGGTTGATGACGAAGTCCGTATTCTCGACCACCTCCCATGTCGCCTCGAGAGCGACCGCGAGCACAAGCCGAATCCCAAGGGATAGCGGCAGAACGCGCGAGAGGAGCCATAGTCCCCAGTAGAACAGGAAGCCGTGGATCAGGTGGGAGGGCGTGTACCAGTCGATCAGATGCTGGGAGTTCTCCGCGCTCATGACGTCGAAATGCCAGAGCTTCACGCTGCCGCATTTGCAGATGAGCGGATGGCCCATCAGATAGAGGGCAACGCTTGCGGCTAGGATGATGCCGGCGATGATGAGTGTTGTTTGCGTGCGGGACAGAGTCATGGCCGGGCATTAAGGCCCGAGAATCGCTCCGCCGTCCCCTTTTTTGTCATCGCCCGGCTTGACCGGGCGATCCAGTAACTCCGGGTCTCCCCGTTATGCGGCGGCGGCGGCGGTTACTGGATGCCCGCCTTCGCGGGCATGACAACTATCGTGTTACACTTTCTGCTTATGACGCCGGCGACGTGGGCCGCTGCCGCGCCGAGCCAGGGGCATTTGAAAGCATGACGCAGGACGAAGCGCTCGCCTTGCTCCGGACCGGCGCGTCGATCTTCCTCACCGGTCAACCCGGCAGCGGTAAGACGCACACCGTCAACCGCTATCTGCAATGGCTGAAGCGGCAGGGCATCGCCTACGCCTATACCGCCTCGACCGGCATCGCCGCGACCCACGGCCATGGCGTGACCATCCATGCCTGGAGTGGGATCGGCGTGCGGGAGAGCCTGAACGCGCGCGACCTCGACCTGCTCGCGTCCAATCGCCGGCTCGCGACCCGCATCGAGAAGATTCACGTGCTAGTGATCGACGAGATCTCGATGCTTCCAGCGCGGACCCTTGGCTTGGTCGATAGTGTTTGCCGGCACGTGAGGGGCGTCCCCTCGCCGTTCGGCGGATTGCAGATCGTGTTGGTCGGCGATTTCTTCCAGCTTCCGCCAGTCGTGCGCCGTGAGGCGCAAGCCGCGATGCTGCCGCGTGCCGACGGCGAAGACCCGTTCGGCGCGGAGTTCGCGCATGCGTCGTCGGCTTGGCGCGACGTCTCGCCTATCGTCTGCTACCTGTCCGAGCAGCACCGGCAGAGCGACAAGCCGTTCCTCGACGTGCTCGCCGCAATCCGCGCCAATGCTTGCGCCGGCATCCATCGTCAGCAGCTCGCCTCGCGCCGGATCGGGCAAGACGCGCCGCCGGAAAATTGCACGCGGCTCTTCACCCACAACGCCGCGGTCGACGAGATCAATCAGCAGCGTCTGGCGAAGCTCGGCGGCGAGACGCATGCGTTCAGCATGGCCGCCAAGGGAGAGGCGTCTCTCGTGCAAGCGCTGAAGCGGGGCTGCCTGTCGCCCGAGACGCTTCACCTCAAGCAGGGCGCAGCGGTGATGTTCACCAAGAACGATCAGGGCGGCCGTTACGTCAACGGCACGCTCGGCATGGTCGAGAGTTTCGATGCCGAGGAAGGCTTTCCTGTAGTCTCCACACGGAGCGGGAAGCGGGTCGTCGCAGAGCCCTCGACTTGGAAGATCGACGAGGCCGGCAGGGAGCGGGCCAGCATCACGCAAATACCGCTCCGCCTCGCCTGGGCAATGACGGTGCATAAGAGCCAGGGCATGTCACTCGATGCCGCGGTGATCGATCTCTCTCGCGCTTTCGAATACGGACAGGGCTATGTCGCTTTGTCGCGGCTCAGGAGCCTGAAGGGTCTCTATCTGCTCGGGCTGAACGAACGGGCCTTGCGCGTGCATCCGAAAGCCGTGGAAAAGGACGCCGAGTTCCGCGCCGCTTCGGAGGCCGCGCACGGCGGCATCTCGGCCAACGCGCTGCTCCGCCGGGAGGCCGCATTCCTCGCAGATTGCCGGGCGCGGTCACAAGCAGCGCCGGCGGCAGAACCACGTAAACCGCGACCGTCGGCCTATCCCAAGAGCTACGAGGTGGCGGCGCTGCGCGAGACCCACGCCAAGGCCTATGCGCCCTGGACCACGGCAGAGGAGAACGATCTCGTGTTGCGCCACGGTCAAGGCGAGCCCATCGACGCGATCGCCGCAAGCCTTGGACGGAAGCCCGGCGCCATAAGGTCGCGGCTGAAAAAACTCGCGCTGATTTGAGGCCTCTGGGGAGGATTCACCCCCTCCCCTTGCTCCCCAACCCGTTGCGGACTAAGCCTTGCGGCGAGCCGCTTTCGGCCCGACATTGCCGGATAATGACCTCCAAATTCATCTCCATCCGCGGGGCGCGGGAGCACAACCTCAAGAACATCACGCTCGACCTGCCCCGCGCGAAGCTGATCGTGATCACCGGACTGTCGGGCTCCGGCAAGTCCTCGCTTGCCTTCGACACCATCTATGCCGAGGGCCAGCGGCGCTATGTCGAGTCGCTGTCGGCCTATGCAAGGCAGTTCCTCGACATGATGCAGAAGCCGGACGTGGACCATATCGAGGGCCTGTCGCCGGCCATCTCCATCGAGCAGAAGACGACCTCGCGCAATCCGCGCTCGACCGTCGGCACGGTCACGGAGATCTACGACTATATGCGTCTCCTCTTCGCCAGGGTCGGCGTGCCCTATTCGCCGGCGACCGGGCTTCCGATCGAGAGCCAGACCGTGAGCCAGATGGTCGACCGGGTGCTGGCGCTCCCCGAGAACACACGGCTTTACCTGCTCGCGCCGATCGCGCGGGGACGCAAGGGCGAGTATCGCAAAGATTTCGCCGAGCTGCAGAAGAAGGGTTTTCAGCGCGTCAAGGTCGACGGGCGCTTCTACGAGATCGCGGACGTGCCGGCCCTCGACAAGAACGTGAAGCACGACATCGACGTGGTGGTGGACCGCGTCGTGGTGCGGCCCGATTTGGCGGCGCGGCTCGCGGATTCGTTCGAGACGGCCTTGCATCTCTCCGACGGCATCGCCGTGGTTGAGCTTGCCGACGCTGGGCCCCCTCACCCCAGCCCTCTCCCCCAAGGGGAGAGGGAGAAAAAGAGCGGTGCCACAGCGTCCCCTCTCCCCGACGGGGAGAGGGACAGGGTGAGGGGGAACGAAACCGAGCGGATCATCTTCTCGGCGAAATTCGCCTGCCCCGTCTCCGGCTTCACCATCGAGGAGATCGAGCCAAGGCTCTTCTCCTTCAACAATCCGTATGGCGCGTGTCCGGCTTGCGACGGGCTCGGCACCGAGCTCTTCTTCGAGCCCGACCTGGTGGTGCCAGACGAGAATTTGAGCCTCGCGCGGGGCGCGATCGCCCCTTGGGCGCGGACCAGCGCCACCTCGCCCTATTACCAGCAGACGCTTGAATCGCTTGCCCGCGCCTATCGCCAGCCGATGACGAAGCCGTGGAAGAGCCTGCCCGAAGCGTTCCGCGACGTGGTGCTGTACGGTTCGGGCGACGACGAGATCACCTTCACCTACGACGACGGCGTGCGCCACTATTCGACCACCAAGCCGTTCGAGGGCGTCATCACCAATATCGAGCGGCGCTGGCGCGAGACCGAATCCTCCTGGGTGCGCGAGGAGCTGGCGCGCTTCCAGTCGAACCATCCCTGCCAGGCCTGCGGCGGCTATCGCCTCAAGCCGCAGGCGATCGCGGTGAAGATCGCCGGCCTGCATATCGGTCAGGTCACCGACATGTCGATCAGGGAGGCGGCGCGCTGGTTCTCAGACCTGCCAGATCGCCTCACGCCGAAACAGAACGAGATCGCGGCTCGCATCCTGAAGGAGATTCGCGAGCGGCTCACCTTCCTCAACGATGTCGGCCTCGACTATCTGACGCTGTCCCGTGCCTCCGGCTCGCTCTCCGGCGGCGAGAGCCAGCGCATCCGGCTCGCCTCGCAGATCGGCTCAGGCCTGACCGGGGTGCTCTACGTTCTCGACGAGCCCTCCATCGGGCTGCATCAGCGCGACAACGCCCGGCTGCTCGACACGCTGAAATCGCTTCGCGACATGGGCAACAGCGTGCTCGTGGTCGAGCATGACGAGGAAGCGATCCTGTCGGCCGACTACGTGGTCGATATGGGCCCCGGGGCCGGAATCCACGGCGGCGAGGTGGTGGCTGAGGGAACGCCGGATCAGGTGATGGCCGCGCCTGCGAGCCTCACCGGGCAATATCTCACCGGCTTCAAGCAGATTCCCTCGCCCAAGGCCCGGCGGAAACCGATGAGAGGCCGGCGGCTCACCGTGCTCGGCGCGCGCGCCAACAACCTCAAGAACATCACCGTCGATATTCCGCTCGGTCTTTTCACCTGCATCACCGGGGTCTCCGGCGGCGGCAAGTCGACCTTCCTGATCGAGACGCTCTATCGCGCCGTCGCCCGCAAGCTTACGTCAGCCCGCGAGCTGCCCGGCGAGCATGACGACATCGAAGGCTTGGAGCATCTCGACAAGGTCATCGACATCGACCAGTCGCCGATCGGGCGCACGCCGCGCTCGAACCCGGCCACCTATACCGGCGCCTTCACCCCGATCCGCGAATGGTTCGCCGAGCTGCCCGAGGCCAAGACCCGCGGCTACAAGCCGGGGCGCTTCTCCTTCAACGTCAAAGGCGGGCGCTGCGAGGCCTGCCAGGGCGACGGCGTGATCAAGATCGAGATGCATTTCCTGCCCGACATCTACGTCACCTGCGACGTGTGCAAGGGCAAGCGCTACGACCGCGAGACGCTCGAGATCAAGTTCAAGGGGAAGTCGATCGCCGACGTGCTCGACATGACCGTCGAGGAGGCGGCGGAGCTGTTCAAGGCTGTGCCGGCGGTGCGCGACAAGCTCGAGACGCTGAAGCGCGTGGGCCTCGCCTATATCCATGTCGGGCAGCAGGCGACAACGCTGTCGGGCGGCGAGGCGCAGAGGGTCAAGCTCAGCCGCGAGCTGTCGCGCCGGGCGACGGGGCGCACGCTCTACATCCTCGACGAGCCGACCACGGGCCTCCATTTCCATGACGTGGCCAAGCTGCTCGACGTGCTGCACGAGCTGGTCGATCAGGGGAACACGGTGGTGGTGATCGAGCACAATCTCGAAGTCATCAAGACCGCTGACTGGATCGTCGATCTCGGGCCAGAGGGCGGCGACGCCGGCGGGGAGGTCGTCGCCGTCGGCACGCCCGAGGAGATCGCCGCCAAGCCTGCGAGCTACACCGGGCAATATCTCAAGCAGGTCATGGACCGGCGCGGCAAAGCCGGAGGCGGCAAGCGCGCCGCCGCCGCGGAGTGATTATCCCAAGTCATGAAACGGACAACTATAGAACTGATCCGCGAGGCGAATTATGTCGCCGAGGTGTCGGTCGAGCTGATCGAGGACGAGACCGGCTGGTCGCCCTATTTTTCACTTGAGGAAGCACGGAAACTTGACGCCGTGCGACTCGCTCTGCGTCGCGGTGATGTGCAGGCCGCCGCAAAATACGGACGCGTGTTCGAGCTAACACGAGTCGCTGGCTAAACTGCGCGGGGGTCATGTGGTGGCCGTCCGCATTCCCGAGGCGCGGCGGTCGTGCCGGCGAGCTATAAGGATGATACGGCCTCTACAACGGGCGGCTCGTGGCGCCCGACATGCTCGAGTTCGTCTATATCGAGGCCGGCCACGCCACCGCCTACAGGGTGCGGCTCACGCGTTACCGTAGTCCGCCTCGCAACGCCGAGCGGTATCTCAAACGGTCATGGACTCCGCGGCAAAACGCCCGCAGAAGCGCGCCGCCGCCGCGGAGTGACCTCGCTCCGGAATGTGGTATTGTCGGCTATGACGACCGTCGAAGAGATCGAGAAAGCCGTGGCCAGGCTGACACCGGAGCAACTTGCCAAGTTCCGTGCATGGTTCGAGGAATTCGATGCCCGGCTGTTCGACGCGAAGATCGAGCGCGATGCCAAATCGGGTAAGCTCGATAAGCTCGCCGAAGATGCCATCCGAGATTATCGGAAGGGTCGCGCGCGCGACCTATGAGGCACCTTGCTAGCCCAAAGTTTTGGGAGGCTTACGAAGGTCTGCCCGAGAACGTTCGCGCTCTCGCCGAAAAGAGCTTCGCGCTATTGAAACAAGACCCCCGGCATCCCTCGTTGCATTTCAAGCGCATTGGCCCCTATTGGTCGGCTCGTGTCGGCTTACATTACCGGGCGCTTGCCGTCGAAGTTGACGGAGGCATGCTCTGGTTCTGGATTGGCTCGCAGGCCGACTATGACTCGATGATCGGATGACCAGTCAGCCCCAAGCCTGCGGCGGAGTGATTTTGCCGCTCCCGGCCGACGCGTGGGCCGCGCAAACCAAACTGCATAGGTTAATGACCTGTGGCCGCTGCCGGCATTGCACGCCTCTGGTCATGATCCGGTTACGAACTTCGCCGTTGCCGATCGCGGGCGGTGCTCCCGCCGTGGAGCAGAGCAAAGCCTCACCCAATCATGCTTTTCAGGGGAAAATCAGCCCTTCTCAGCGGAATCTGTGCGTTTCACCGTCATTTTCCCGGCGAATCTGCTGACAACCCGCGCCGAATCGGCGATTTTCCCGGTGATAATGCCGATTCGCCGGCACGTTCGGGATTGCACTGGGGCCAAGAAGGCCATAGCGATGATTGGGCCTTATCGGCCGGGCAAGGGAGGAACACGCGCATGATGTCGAAATCTGAGCTCATCCAAAAAGTCGCCGACGAGTGCTCGCTGGCTAAGAAAGACGTGAAGGCGGTCATGGAGGGGCTCGCCGGCGTTGCTTACAAGGAGCTGAGAAAGAGCGGCACCTTCATGCTTCCGGGCTTTGCCAAGTTCATCGTCGTCAAGAAGCCGGCAACCAAAGAGCGCCAAGGCATCAACCCGTTCACCAAGGAGCCGACGGTCTTCAAGGCAAAACCCGCTCGCAAGATGCTGAGGGTGCGTCCGGTCAAGGCCGCCAAAGACGCCGTCTAAGGAACCTCAGCCCGGCGGCGGCGCGGTGATCGCGCGGCGGATCTGCGCAAGCGGGGCGTCGTCGTCGAACGTCACGCGGCCGTCCTCTACGGAAACCCCAAGCTCACGCCAGAGCGCGTCGAGATCCGGCGCGTAGGGCTCGGTTCCCATCTTCGCGTAGAGATCGGCAAGGACGGTGGTGCCGGTCGCTTTGTCGCCGACGCTGAAGATGCGCGCGATGGGCCAGTCTTGCTCGATGGTGCCGCCCTCCTCGAGGATGCCGCGCAGCGCCTGCTGCAAGCCTGCCCTGTTGCCGGTGCGTTTCCGCATCTCGACGTCGGCGATCAGGCAGAACATCGCTCCGCCCCAATAGCTGCGCCCCCAGGTGGGCGTGCGGTCGAGCCCGCGGTCGCCGGGCTGCGGCAGCCCCTTCGTCATGTCTTGCACCATATCGCCCCAGATCGTTTCAGGGTCGAGCTGTCCGGCCTGGACGCGCGCGATCGGCTCGACATAGGTGGCAAGCCCTTCGGCGAGCCACAGATGCGGCGCGCGCAGATCGGGCTGTGCGAGATGCGTCATCTCGTGGACCGCGACCCAGTCGTCGCGAAACTCCGCTTCCGTCGCGTCTTGGCCGACGATGAGGCGGATCGCGGGTCCGCGAAAGCCGAAGGAGGTCCCGCCCTGCACGTCGCCGCCAGGGGCCGTAACGATCAGGACGCGCGCAGAGGCGACCGGGAACTTGCCGAAATAGACCGCGGTTGCCTTCGCCGAGGCCTCGAGCCAGGCCATGAGCTTCGCGCGTTGCGGAGCGGAAGCGCCCGGCGCAAATCCGACATCGAGCGTGCCGCCGCCGACGGCGATCGGCGTCTTCGGCAGACGGTCGAAGGCGCGATAGGGAAAGCGCTCGCCCAAGAACTCGGACTGGGCGTAAGCGGGCGGGCACGCGACGGCGCTCAACATCAGCAGGTGCGGGAGAATGCGCCCAACCAAACTCATCGCGAGAGCACTTGCTGATCGCGCATTGCGGAAACAAGGCCGCTCGCGACATCGTGACGTCGCTTCCCTCCCCCGCTTGAGGGGGAGGGCCAGGGAGGGGGGGTCGAACGTAAGGACTCCTCTCCACCGCTCGGCGGCTTATTCCGCACCCCCCTCCACGCGCCAAGAGGCGCGTGTGCTCCCCCGCAAGGGGGAGCAGGAAAAGTGAGCGAAGCTTGAGCGAAGCCACGCGTGGCGGAGCGAAAGCCGAGCCGGGCGGGGTGACAGCACGACGACACGCCTCATGCTGAGGAGCGCGTCCCTAGGAGCGCGTCTCGAAGCATGGTGATCGGAAAGCCTCCTTCGAGACGCCGCCTTCGGCGGCTCCTCAGGATGAGGGTTGGCAGCTGAGGGGCGCGTCGTCGGACCTCACCCCTTTGAGGAGGCCAGGGAGGGAGGATCGATCATGAAACTCCTCTCCACCGCTCGGCGGCTTATTCCGCACCCCCCTCCACGCGCCAAGAGGCGAGTGCGCTCCCCCTCAAGGGGGGGAGCAGGAAAAAGCCATCCCTTCCCTTGATGGCGAGGGATGGCTCCGTGTGTCAGGGCAAGCCGTCATTCCGGCGCAAGCCGGAGTGCGTCATTGCCGGGCTTGACCCGGCAATCCATTCCTTTCGCGCTTCATCTCGCTGAAGCGAAACGGCATGGATGCCCGGATCAAGTCCGGGCATGACGAAAGCCGCAAACCCTGGATACCGGCTTTCGCCGGTATGACGCGATGAGGCCCGGCGACCGAAGCGAGAGCGCCGCTAGGCGGCGACCTGCTTGATCACCCGCACGATGACGAGCAGGATCACGGCCCCGAGGAAGGCGGTGAGTATCGCCCCTATCACCCCGCCGCTAAGCGTCAGCGCGAGGCCAAGAGCGGGGAACAGGAACCCGGCGACGATCGCTCCGAGGATGCCGATCACGATGTCTCCGACCAGGCCGAAGCCCGTCCCCTGGACGAGCAGGCCGGCAAGCCAACCCGCGATTCCTCCGACCACACAGGCGATGATGAGTGCTTCCAGCATTGTCTCCCCCTTCCGCCGAATCGGCGGTTGCGCAGTCTAGCACGAGTCGCTGCCCGCGTGCGGCCCGGCTTTGCCGCATTGACCCCCGAGGCCAGTTCTCGGCTCAACCTTTGCGGTCGATGCCGATGAGGAGGGAGGCGCGATAGGAACCGCCCGCCTCTTCGATCTCGGCCACCGTGTCGGCGCCGCGCTGCTCGAGAAAGATGAAGTCGTCGGCGTTCACGGTATCGCGCTGTTGCGCGCGCTCGCGGTAGGGAGAATCTGTCGCGTAGATGCGGTCGCTGACCGCATCGGGGAAATAGAGCTGGCCGGTGACGCGTTCCTTATCGTCAAGGATGACCTTGAAGTGAATATGCGGCGCGCGGCCCGGATACCAGCCCGGATAGATTGTGTCGAAGGCTACCTTGCCGTCACCGTCGGTGAACTGCGTTCCACGCAAGAACGTTTCGCCCTCGGCGGAGCCGGTCGCCTCGCGCGCATAGCCGGAATAGACGCCGAGCCCGTCGCAGTGCCAGACATCGACGCGGACTTTATCGAGCGCGGCGCATGTTTCAGCGTCCGTCACTTTCAGGGTGAGCGCAAGCGGTGCGCCCGCCTTTTCTTCGGCGATGTCGCGGCGCACGAGCGCAGGATCGAAATAGAACGGACCCTGCACAGCCTCGGGCGTAAGAATGCAGACCTTGCCGTCGGGTGCCGCCGCTCCGGCCGCACCCGATTGTGCTGGTTCTGCCCGCCAGCCGAGGACCGCCGAAGCAGCGGTTGCAGCGCCGGCCAGAACTTGCCTGCGCGTTAGCCTCCGCTTGGCGGTCGGCTTCTCGTTCATGCTCGATCTCCAGATGTTGCGAGCCAAGACGCGCACAGAAAAATGGCCTCGCCTTGACGACGATTGTGGACGATCGTCCCTCCCCTTCAAGCATCAAGGCGAGGGATGGTTTTCGCGCCGCAGAGTAATCCGTCATTCCGGCGAAAGCCGGAATCCAGAAGCGGCATGCACTGCGTTTGTGAGCCTGGATACCGGCTTTCGCCGGTATGACGCTTTGGATCCCCCCACTCGGATGCCGCCTTCGGCGGCTCCTCAGGATGAGGGTTTGCCGGTTGCGCGCGTCGCCGGACCTCCCCACAACACACTGCCTCATGCTGAGGAGCGCTCCAAAGGAGCGCGTCTCGAAGCATGGTGATCGGGACGCCTCCTTCGAGACGCCGCCTTGAGCGGCTCCTCAGGATGAGGGTTTGCAAGTTGAGGCGCGTCGCCGGACCTCCCTTAGAGGAGCGCACGCAGGAAGGCGCGGGCCTCGGCGTAGATGCCCGGCGCTTCGCTTTCGCGCGGACCGGCGATGCAGACGCTCAATCCGCTCTCGCCTTCCTTGAGAAACGTGCGCGCCAGTGCGAGAGCGTCGCTCGTATCGAGATTGAGCACGATGTGCGGCTTGCCGAGGGTCATGGCAAAGTGTCGCGCGGCTTGGCTGCCTTCAGAGACCTCGATGCCCGCGCCGCAGGTCAGCACCATCAGCCTGTCGGCGTCGCGCACATTCCATTCGGTCCGCTGCGCCGGCTCGGCTTGCGGCGTCTCTTGCAGTTGAGGGTATGCCGCCAACAGCCCTGGCGGCTCAGGCATGTCCTCGGCCCAGCCGCCTTTCGGGCACCAGCCGCCATAGGCAAGGCCCTTCTCGATGGCGGTATCGAGCGCGGCGCGATCGACGCCCGTCTGCCCACCTGAAAGGATCCTCATCTCAGCACGCTCGATGGTCCCAAATTGCCGCAAATCTGCGCGATCGTCTTTGGCCGATGATCACGATCTCTTGCGAGCCTCGCGATCCCCAGCCAAGGAGGCCCCATCATGGCCAAATCAACCGAGAAATGGTCCGCCGAGGTCACAGCTCACGACCATCCCTTCGACCTCGAGCCCGGTTTGTTTGCCAAAGGCTCGGCGCAGCAGATCGCGGCCGCGCTGAAGAAATCGGCCGAAGACCCGGCCCGCGGCAGCGACGATCCTTATCGCACCGCCATGTCGATGCTCGATTTCTACATCAATCGCGCCGGCAGCAAACTTTCAGCCGAACAGCGCACCAAGCTCGATCAGGTCAAGACCGCGCTCAGACAGTCCTTCGGCCGCTAGGCTTCGGCCAATTCCCGGTCGAGAGCGGTGGCCCGCTGCAAGGCAGGACGCTGCTCGAGCCGGCCGATATAGGCGACAAACTCCGGCCGCTTGGGCACAAGACCAAACATCGTGCCCCAGCGCAGCGTCGAGCCCACGACCACGTCGGCGGCGGTGAATTGGTCGCCCAAGAGATAGGGCCCTTGCGCCACCGTCTCGGCCACCACGTCCATCACCGTATCGTATTCGCCATAACCCAACATGCCGCGGCGTGGCTCCTCTTGCCGCGGGAAGGCGCGATCGGTGATGGCCGTTTCGATGCAGGAAGGCGCGAAGAACAGCCATCTGAGATACGTCCCGCGGCGCGGGTCGCCGAGAGGAACGTTCAGCCGCGCCTCGGGGAACTCATCGGCGAGATAGGTGCAGATGGCGGCGGCTTCGGTGACGATCGTCTCGCCATGCCGGATCGCCGGAACCTTGCCCATGGGATTGACGGCAAGATAGTCGGGCGCGTGCTGCTCGGCTTTTGCGAGGTTCAAGACGTGAAGGTCGTAGGGCTCACCCAACTCCTCGAGCATCCAGCGGACGATCGAGGAGCGCGACGGCGCGGCGTGATAGAGCGTGAGCTTTGTCATGGCTTCTCCTTCGCGGACCGATGAGAGCTAGCGGCCGGTTGTGGCGTTAAGAAGGTGATCCGGTGAGATTCGGGTGACGCCATGGCGAACAAGCGGACACGCGTAACGACGGCGGAGGCTTCGCCGAAGCGTTGGTCGCGCGAGGTTGACCTAACAGTCGAACGCGCTCGACCTTGAGCCAGGAGTGTTCACGCTGAAAAATCCGAAAGCGATCGCGGCCTCGCTCAAGCGCTCGGCGGAAGCGAGCAAGCGGCGCAGCCGACCCCTTCCGCTCGGCGATGTCGATTCTCGTGTTCTACATCAACCGCGCCCGCAAGAATCTGACCGAGGCCGACCGCGCCTGGCTGCAACGGGCCAAGCAGGAGCTGCGCAAAGCCTTCGGCAAATGCCCTAGCCCGTCCAGTCGGCATTCGCCCCGCGCGTGTCTACATGCACGAAGCTCGAATAGACGCCAATACCGCCTTTGAACATGCCTGATTGGCGCAGTTGCCGCACCACCCCGGCCCATTCGGCGGGGCCCGAACTCGCCTTCACCTGAAAATCGATCGCCGTGAAATCCATATGCTCGCTGTGCGTCGCGCCACCGATCTTCTTGTTGTATGCGGGACTGCGATAGACACTCAGCGTCATGATTGGCGCCCCTACGAGCTCACGTACGCGGTCCAAGACCTGAGCCGTGAGATCGATCTTCGGCCAAAGATTTCGCGGTGGCTTCTTGTTAAGGCCGAAAGCTGGGCTGCTCGGGTTGTAGTGCTGGTGGCCCATGACGAGGAATTCGTACGGCTTGAAATACTTGAGACCGAGCGACTGGATGTGGTTGGCAAAGTCCGTGTCGTACGTGTCGGCGGCAGCGCTCAACGCCATTAGCTTTGCTTTGGCAGGGATTCGGCCGGCAGAGATTGCCATGCGTGGTGCCGCGTCCAGCACAACAGGCAGGCCAAGAAACAAATTTCGTTCCTGCGCCCGGCGGCGCACCAGCCCTGGCAACACGACTTTCTTGCCTTTAACTGTCCCGTAGACCCATCTGGGGAATTCGGACGCGGCCCCTTTGTAATCTTTGTTGTTGAGCTTTTTGCGGAGGGTCGAGCCCTTCAGGCTTCCTACGCCGGTGTTGAAAACAAAGGAAACAAGGGCGGCAAATTCGCTGTCGTTCAAGGGCACCGTTACGAGCTCGCCGACACTCGCCTCCCTTTTGCGCAAATCGTCGGCGAGAAGCTGTTCAGCCTCGCTCTTGGAGATTTCAAGCCCTGGATAAACGTCCGGTCCGGTGTGGCCGTATCCGACGGTCAAGATCCCAACGGGATCGATGTATGCCTTTAGCCGAAGCCCCTCGAAGCTCTTGATCAAATCCAAGCCAGCTTGATTGATTGTCATGGTCAGGACCTCCCATGAAGGCTGCATGCCAATATAGGCGGCCATAACATAGGACAATTTCAGGTTGAACGCCCCTCGAATGCGTCCTGAGCTGCGCGGTTAACCCTGCTCGGCTTTGGCCCAGCCCTCGACCTCGCCGATCCAATGCTCGGCGTGCTGCGTGAAAGTCGCAAGGACGGCGTCGAACGCAGCCTCCTCGGCCGGCTCGGCACCGCGGTCGGCTTGCAAATCCTCGAAGACCTGGCGGTAGTCGGCGTAGCCCTGCATCTCCTCCCGGCGGTGCCACCAGAAATCGCCAACGAAGAAGAACTTGATCCAGGAGAACAGGCAATCGGTCCAATCTTCGAGGTAATGACGGAGGTGCACGCTCGGAGCGCACAGATAGAGATCAGCGTCGTGCAGCACCTCCGAGCCGCTTGCCGCGCATTCCTCGCTGGTGGCGATCTCCACCAGCCGCCCGTCGAGAAAGTGATGCTCGGGGCATTCGAGAAAGACGAAGCTCATGCGGTCAGCGCCGGGATAGAGCCCGCGCGGGTCGAACAGTTTGAAGTCGAGACCGCGCAGCCGCGCCTTGTCGAGGGCAATCAAAGGCGCATTCCGGGCTTCGGGATTTTCGATGAGCGTGACGCCCGCGGCGCGGGCATTGGCGACAAGAGCGTCTTGGTTCGGACTTACGAAGCTCGAGATGAGGATCGTGCCTATTGCCTCTTCGTCGATCATCTCGATATTGGGCCGGGGCCGCTGAGCTCCGCCGCGTTGCTCGTTCATCAGGTTTAAAATGCGTGGCCGTTCCGGTTGACGCAGGCGCAAGAGCTCGTCGCTGCGGGCTGCGAGCCGGTGCATATGGCCGAGGAGCCGGTACCGCGTGCGCGGATCGCGGCAGTTGCCCTTCCAGACAACGGATACCGAAGGCATGGGCCAGGTCCTGCCGCAACGCTAGGGAACCGAGGGAGGCACATTGCCCGTGCCGAGCCGGTGGTGCAAGCGATGTTCCGGAAAAGGGTTGCCTTCGGGTTCACCGATGCGCCATCCGGCTCATTTTCGTGGTTACCACGCTCGATATGGAACATGGTGAAGAAGAAGACGAAAAAGAGGCGCGGCCCCCGCAAGCGGAGACTGCGCCTCTCTGCATTGTGTGGGCGCCAGGTCACCCCCGACGCCGGAACCTGAAGTCGCTTACGCTTTCGCGTGAGCGCCGTGTCCCATGCCTGCCAGCATGCCGGCGAGCTTTTCGGACACATAGCCGAACACCGCGCCGATGATCATCGACAGAATGACGACGACAACGGGGTTCTCCAGGGAAGCCGCGGTCAGGTATCCGGCCGCATCCTTCATCAGCGTGTAGGCGACGACGGAGGCGAAGCCATAAACCTGCGCCGGGATGGTGGCGAAGATCGGAACGTTGGCAAGCAGCACCATGGCGGCGACGCCGACGCCGACGCAGATCCCGGCCCATATCGGGAGCCCGAGTGTTTCGGCCATGCCGGTCTTGGTGGCGACCATCAGCGTGATGCCGGCAATGATCGCACCGGCGGCATTGTTAAGGACCGCCGCCTGCAGGCCTTGCTCCTTGCCACCGCAATGGAAGTAGCAACCCCAGGCGATGAACGCGGCCCAAATCGCCAGCGCGCCACCGAGCGGCCCCAGGAAGAGCCACGTGGCAATTGCGCCAAGCACGCCAACGCTTACTGCAAGAGCTGTATTCGCTGACATCTCACCCCCCTTTCGTGGAAGAGCGGGCGGATGCGCCGGATCGCCGGCGGTCCACCGGGCTCATTGGGTGGAAACCGTTATGCGCTGATTCGGCTCCCGCGAAAATCGTAGTGGAAGACTGCACCTTTTCAATCGGATTCCTCTTTTTTGCCCCATTTCATTCGGCCCGGCCCGGGAGGCTCGGCTTGAGGAACGTCATAAAGCGGCCTAGCTATCGGTCATGACGCGCGCGGTTCATGTCATCGGCGGCGGCTTGGCCGGAAGCGAGGCGGCCTTCCAGCTCGCGCAAACCGGCGTGCCGGTCACGCTGCACGAGATGCGCCCGAAGCGTCCGACCGAGGCACACAAGACCGGAGCCTTCGCCGAACTCGTTTGCTCCAATTCCTTCCGGTCGGACGATTGGGAGACCAACGCCGTCGGCCTTCTCCATGAGGAGATGCGCCGCGCATCTTCGCTGATCATGGCGGCGGCCGATGCGAACAAGCTGCCGGCGGGCGGTGCGCTCGCAGTCGACCGCGACGGATTCGCCGCCGCCGTTACGCAAGCGCTCGAAACGCATCCGCTGATCGAGATTTCGCGCGAGGAGATCGACGGCTTGCCGCCGCCGGAATGGGACAGCGTCATCGTGGCAACCGGTCCCCTCACCTCCCCGGCCTTGGCGCTCGCCATCAAGTCTCTGACGGGCGAAGCGGAACTCGCCTTCTTCGACGCCATCGCTCCGATCGTTCATGCCGAGTCGATCGACATGACCGTGTGCTGGCGCCAATCCCGCTACGACAAAGTTGGGCCCGGCGGTGGCGGGGCGGACTACATCAACTGCCCGCTCGACAAGGCGCAGTACGAAGCCTTCCTTGCAGCGCTTCTCGCCGCCGAGAAGACCGCCTTCAAGGAGTTCGAAACCACGCCCTATTTCGAGGGCTGCCTTCCTATCGAGGTGATGGCCGAGCGAGGCCCGCACACGTTGCGCTATGGCCCGATGAAGCCCGTCGGCCTCTCCAACCCCCACAGGCCGGGCGTGAAGCCCTACGCCGTGGTGCAGCTCCGCCAGGACAACGCGCTCGGAAGCTTGTGGAACATGGTGGGCTTCCAGACGAAACTCAAACACGGTGAACAGGTGCGCGTGTTCCGCTCGATCCCCGGCCTCGAAGGCGCGGAATTCGCACGGCTTGGCGGACTCCACCGCAACACCTTCCTCAACAGCCCGAAGCTTCTCGATGCGGGTTTGCGGTTGAAGGCCGATCCCAGGCTCCGCTTCGCCGGCCAAATCACCGGGGTGGAGGGTTATGTGGAATCGGCGGCGATCGGGCTCATCACCGGCCGCTTTGCCGCGGCGGAGCGCCAGGGCCGCGCGCTTTCGCCCCCGCCGCCGACCACCGCACTCGGCGCTCTCCTCAATCACATCACCGGCGGCCATCTCAGCGCCGAGGACGAAATGGGCGCCCGCAGCTTCCAGCCGATGAATGTCAATTTCGGGCTGTTTCCGCCCATCGCGGAGGCGACCCCGCCGCGCGAGAAGGGCCCGCGCAACACCAAGAGCTTCGCCAGGAAGCGCGCGCTTTCTCTGCGTGCGCTCGCCGATCTCGAAAGCTGGCTTCGCCATCCCGCTTCCGTCGCGGCAGAGTAAGCGGCTCTCGCGTCATTCCGGCGCAAGCCGGAATCCAGTGGGTAGGCACGGCACACTCACTTTTCCCCTCTCCCTTGAGGGAGAGGGCTTCCCACCCGGCGCGCGAAGCCACGACGTGGCGAAGCGCGACGCATGGCGGGAAGGGTGAGGGTGATTCCTTTGCGCCGCGTCACGTGGGCCCCCTCACCGCGCGCCCTCAACTTCGTGCGCTACCGCTTCGCTGCTTGAGCGCGAGGGCGCGCGTGCTCTCCCCAAGGGGAGAGCGGCAAGTTGGACCCGGCTTTCGCCGGTATGACGCGAAGCGGCGTAAGCCACCCTGAGCAGGGCAACCAGCATCCTTGTCAGGGCCGCCAGCGGGCCATGCGCCAAAACCGGTAGAGCGGGTTGATGGCGGCGATCTCCCGCAAGGGATCGCCCCCTCTCCGATCGATAGCCTCGAGCGCGGCGAGATAAGGCGCGACCAAGGAAAGCGGCACAAAGGCCAACCGTGCCGGCCGATCGAGCCGGGCCACGTGGTGGCGCGCCTCTTCGTATGCCACGCGCGCCCTGACCCTTAGCGCGGCAAGCAAGAGGCGAAGACCCTGGCTTGCCGATCCGGCAAGCACGGCATCCGGCGAGGTGTCTTGCGACAGGAGCATGTCGGCGGGGAGGTAGACCCGGCCTCCCGCAGCGTGCACCGGCAAGGCCCGCATCAGCCCCGTCAGGCCGTAAGCGAGGCCCGCTTGAGCCGCCGCGCGGTCGAGGTCGGGCGCCTCCGCGCCGAGACACTCTGCCCAAAGCGCAAACATCGCCCCGGCCGTCTCCTTCACATAGGTTTCGAGAGCGCCCGAGTCGGGCATGATCCTGGTCGCGACGTCGAATTGGCGTGC
>Ga0187892_10005729_pt1 | contig 19214 bp, 18 predicted proteins | sample MA1701073metaG_FD_139345 | JGI IMG/M metagenome (GOLD analysis project Ga0187892, IMG submission 139345) | Bio-ooze microbial communities from a basaltic lava cave in the Kipuka Kanohina Cave System on the Island of Hawaii, USA - MA170107-3 metaG ...
CACGAGCTTCGGCCTCGAGCTCTCGCGCTTCCTCATCGAGAACGTCTCGCTGCCCGAGGAGGTCGAGGACCCGGTCGTCGCCCCGCAGGCCCAGCCGGTCGAAGTCGACGGTCAGCACGTCACGACGGACCTCGACCGGGCCGGCGGCCCCTCCCCGGCGGCGCCGAGACGAGGAGCTGGCGGTACTGGGCGACCGTGCCCTGCGCCGTGGCCCGCCAGGTGTAGCGGCCCAGGGCGCGCGCCCGTCCCGCCGCCCCCAGTCGCGCCCGCAACAGCGGGTCCTCGAGCACCTGGCCCAGTGCGGAGGCCAACGCCCCGGGGTCGCCCGGCGGGACCAGCAACGCAGTCTCGCCGGAGCGGCCGACGACCTCGGGCAGGGCGCCGCCTGTCGTCGTGACGAGAGGAAGGCCGCAGGCCATGGCCTCGATCGCCGGCAAGGAGAAGCCCTCGTACAGCGACGGCACCACCGCCGCCTCGGCCGAGGCGTAGAGCTCGACCATGCGGTCCGTGTCGACGGGGCCGGCGATCAACACGGCGTCCTCCAGACCCAAGCGCTCGATGGTGGCGGGGACGCGTCCGCCGGGGCGGGGCGCCCCGCAGATCACCAGCTCGGCGTGGCGCTCGGTGCGGACCTTGGCCAAGGCCTCGAGCAGGGGCACGAGGCCCTTGAGGGGCACGTCGGCGCTGGCCGTGGTCATGAGGCGACCCGGCACCCTGGCCACGTGCGGCAGGGGACGGAAGCGCTGCGCGTCGACACCGACAGGAACGACCCGCAGCTGCTCGGGCCGGGCACCCATCCGTGCGCACAGGTCACGCGCCGACGAGCGCGAGACCGTGAGCAGGCGGGGCAACCGAGCGAGGACCCGCTGCTGCATGGCGATGAACCCGTACCAGCGGCGGATCGTCCGCCGTCGCGCCGGGTCGGTCGCGGCCTCGAGCTCGACGTCACGATCGACGGTGATCGGGTGATGGACGGTGGCCAGCACCGGGACTCCGGCGTGCAGGACGCGGAGCAGGCCGTAGCCCAGGCCCTGGTTGTCGTGGACGACGTCGAACTCGCCGGCCCGGGGCACCAGCAGCCTCGCCGCCCGGACGCTGAAGGTGAGCGGCTCGGGAAAGCGGGCCTGGCGCATCAGCAGCCACTCGGTCACGTCGAGCGGTCCCCGCAGCTCCGACCACGCCGGCGTCCGGAAGGGGTCGGCCGGCCGGTACAGGTCCAGGCTCGGAACCTCCACGAGTCGCACCCCGGGTACCAGATCCGGGTAGGGCGGCCCGCTGTAGACCTCGACGGAGTGCCCGAGGGCCACCAGCTCGCGGCTCAGGTGGTGGACGTACACCCCCTGGCCGCCGGACAGAGGGTTGCCCCGGTACGTCAGCAGGGCGATGCGCAACGAGCGGTCGTCCTGGTGGCCGGAAGGCACGCCGGGAGCGTTGCCGGCGGCGGCGGCGCGGTCAAACAGCAGGGCCGGCCCGGAACCGGCCCCTGCTGTCGGGTGTCGACCTGCCCGCCCGGGCGCACGGCCCGGGCGGGTCGAACGACGGAGCGACGCCCCTACGAGGCGACGGTCTCGATGGCGGCCGGCCCGCTGCCGCCGGCAGCGATCTCGACGCGCCGGGCCTTGGCCCTCTCGGCCACCGGGATGGTGATCGTGAGCACGCCGTGCACGCTGGAAGCCGAGATCCGGTCGGTGTCGAGCGTGTCGCCGAGGAAGAGCTGGCGGGTCACGGTGCCGCTGGGCCGCTCGTTGACCACGACCTCGGCGCCCTCCTCCCACGAGCGGGTGCGCTCCGCGGTCACGGTCAGGACGTTCTTCTCCACCGTCACCTCGACGGTGGACGGATCGACGCCCGGCAGGTCGAGGTCGACGCGCAACTCCTCGCCCACTCGGTAGGCGTCGATGGGCACGCCGGCCAGGGGCCGGGACTGGCCACCGTTCCAGACGTGCTGGGCGAGGCGGTCGAAGTCGCGGAACGGGTCGAAGCGCATCAGCATGCTCGGTCCTCCTGTTGGCTACGGGTCCGGCGGTCTCGCCGTCGACCGGGATCAACCATCAGGGAACCTGTACGTATTCCGCGCAACTTTGCTATTGCCAAGGCCAAAGCCGCCAGGATGAGCACCGGCCACGGGCCGGTCGTGGTCGCCACGGTGCGACCGGAACGCAGTTCGGCTCCCCGCTGCAGGACCTCCGAGCGCCCGAGCCCTCCCCGCGCCCGGAGTCGGCCCCGGTGGTCCACGAAGGCCGTGTAGCCGGTGGGTGCGGCCTGCACGAGCCACCGCCCGGTCTCCACCGCCCGTAGGCGGGCGGCCGCCACCTGTTGGGCCGGCACCTGGGCCCCCCGGTACGAGGATGCGTTGGTCGGGACCAGGAGCAGGCGGCCCCCGCCGGCGGCGGCGGCCCGGGCGCGGTCGCCGAAGAAGACCTCGTAGGAGATGAGCACACCGACGCGCCCCGCCGGCGTGTCGAGCGTTCCAGGACCGCGACCGGCGAGGGCGTCGCGGGGGACGTCGGAGAGGTCCGCCAGCCGCTCGAAGAGGTCACGGAAGGGCACGTACTCGCCGAATGGCACGCGGTGCACCTTGTCGGAGCGGTCGATCCGCCGGCCGTCGGGTCCCCACGCCACGGCCGCGTTGGTGAACCGGCAGACCGTTCCGCCCGGCGGCGGGCATGGTGTGACGTCGGCCACCACGCCCGCCACGACGGTGGCCTCCAGGCGGCGGGCGAGCCGGGCGAGCTGCCCGTCCTCCGGAGAGCGGGCCAGCCGCTCGACGTCGACGACGTCCTCCGGCCACAGCACGAGGTCGACCGGCGTGCCCACCCGCTCGCTGGCCTTCAGGGAGGATTCGAAGGCCGTGCGCCCGACCGTGTCGACGGCACGCAGGCCACGGGCGCCACCGCCCTGGACGGCGGCCACGACGCGCCGACCGGCCGGCGACCCGTCGGGCGCGGCCAGGGCGGCGGCCACGACGACGGCCACCACGGCGAGCACCAGCAGGCCGGCACCGGTGCGCCAGCCGGTCGGCCGGACCACCCAGCCCACCGGCTCGGCCTGGCCACGCCTGACCACGAGGGCGGCACCGACGCCGGCCGCGCCGACGAGGGCGACCACCGCCAGCCGGCCACCCAGCCGGGCCGCGGCCGCGAACGGTCCGACCGCCTGGCCCAGGTCGATGCCGGCGACGGGCAGGCCCCCGAAGGGCCAGGCCCCTCGAGCCGCCTCGACCAGCACCAGCACCGCCGGGAAGGCCAGCGACGGGCACCACGTGGGATGGCCGGGCGCCGAGGGGACGAGGCCGGTGCCGGCGGCGAGGATGGCCGCCTGCAGCAGAGCAGCGACGGCGTAGCCCGGAACGCTGAACTCCGCCATCCACCAGATCGACGGGGCGTAGAAGGCGACGCCGGCCACGAGCCCGGCGGCCAGACGGCCGGCCGGGCGGCGATCGAGGAGCGTCCTGAACAGAACCCCGGCACCGGCCACACCGAGCAGCCAGGCCCCAGAGGCGAAGGGCCAGGGCGGCAGGCTGAGAGCCAGGAGGATGCCCGCGACCGTCGCGCCCGCCAGGGCCAACCCGGCCCGGCGCACCTCAGCGCCTCCCGTGGGGCTGCGCCCCACACCCATCGACGCCCGGCGAGCTGGTGCTCGCTCGGTCGCGCTGCAGCGCTCGCTGCACTCGCACTTCAGCGCCCGCCCGTGGCGACCGCGCCGTACAACGGTCCGGGCCGCGCGATGGTGGGGCCGTGACCGATCTGGCCACCCGCCTCGCCGAGGCCAACCTCTCGAGCCCGATGCTGCCCGAGAACCGGTCCGATCCCTATCCCATCTACGCGTTCATCCGCGAGCACGAGCCCGTCCACGACGCGCCGGACGGCACCTGGGTGCTCACCCGCTACGACCACGCCGCCAGCGTGCTGCGCGATCCGCGCTTCAGCACCAGCCCTACCTGGCTGGCCGATCCCGACCCCACCCGCGACAGCCTCGTGCGCCAGGCCGGCTCCAGCCTGATGATGTTCCTCGACCCGCCCGACCACACCCGCCTGCGGGCGCTCGTGAGCCAGGCGTTCACCCCACGGATGGTCGAGGCCCTGCGGCCACGGGTCGCCGAGATCGTCGACGAGCTCCTCGACGCCGTGGTCGAGCGCGGCCGGATGGACGTGCTGGCCGACCTGGCCTACCCGCTGCCGACCATGGTGATCTGCGAGATGCTCGGCGTGCCCGCCGCCGACCGCGAGCAGTTCAAGACGTGGTCGGCGGACGCCTCCCGGCTGCTCGACGGCTACCTCGACCAGGCCGCCCAGACCCGGGGCATCGTCGCCGGCATGCACCTCTTCCAGTACTTCAACGAGCTCGTGGCGGCCCGCACCCACGAGCCCCGCGACGACCTGCTCAGCGCGCTGATCGCCGTGCAGTCCGACGCGGGCGACGAGGCCGTCACCGGCGCGGGTGGCGACCGCCTCACCCACGCCGAGCTGCTCACCACCGCCACCCTGCTGTTCGTGGCCGGCTTCGAGACCACGATGAACCTGGTCGGCAACGGCATGCTCGCCCTGCTGCGCGCTCCCGACCAGCTGGCGCGCCTTCGTGACGACCCGGGCCTGCTGCGAGCGGGGGTCGAGGAGCTGATGCGCTACGACTCGCCGGTGCACGTCACCGCGCGCATCGCCACGACCGACGTCGAGCTCGGCGGGCACGCCATCGAGGCCGGCCGCCAGCTCGCGGTCGTGCTGGGCTCGGCCAACCGCGACCCGGCCGCGTTTGCCGATCCCGACCGGCTGGACGTGGGCCGCCACCCGAACCGGCACCTGGCCTTCGGCGGCGGTCCTCACTTCTGCCTCGGTGCCGCGCTGGCGCGCATCGAGGGCCAGGCCGCGTTCGGAGCGGTCCTGCGTCGCCTCGCCGGGCTCGAGCTGGTCACCACCGAGCCGGTCTATCGCGACCACTTCGTCATCCGCGGCCTGACCTCCCTCGAGGTGGCCTTCGCACCCTCCTGTCCGCAGGCGTAGTCTTCAGGGTGATGCCGGCTCCTATTGCGCTCCGCCGGGACCGCGACCGGCCGATCGTCCACCTGGTCATCCCCAAGTGGGGTGGCACGGGCATCCACCGGACGTTCGGGCACCGCATGCCACCGATGGCCCTCCTGGTGCTCGCCGCCCACGCCCGCCGGGCCGGCTGGGAGCCGCGGGTGATCGACACCAACTACGAGCCGATCCCCGACGAGACGCCCGATCTGGCCGCCATCACCGTCTGGACCTCCATCGCACCCCAGTGCTACCGGCTGGCCGACTGGTACCGAGGCCGGGGGGTGCCCGTGATCCTGGGTGGCGTCCACGCCTCGCTGCTGCCCACCGAGGCCCTCCGCCATGCCGACGCCGTCGTCTCCGGCGAGGCCGACTCCATCCTGGCGACGGTGCTGGCCGACGCCCGCGCCGGCACCCTGCAGCCCCTCTACAAGGGCCACTGGCAGGGCATGGAAGCGGTGCCCCTCAACGAGGAGTGGGCCGACATCGTGGCCAAGTGGCCCCTCACCCGGTACGCCCCGCTCAACACGCTGCAGACCACCCGGGGCTGCCGCTTCAACTGCGACTTCTGCTCGGTGATCCGCATCAACGGCCGGGGATCGCGCCACAGCCCGACCGACCGGATCCTCGAGGAGATCAAGGTGCTGAAGAAGGCGGGCCAGCACCTCGGGGAGTTCGCCTACGTGTTCTTCCTCGACGACGACCTGGCCGCCGACCTCGGGTTCTGCGAGGAGCTGGCCGAAGCCATCCTGTCGTCGGGCATCAAGGTGAGGTGGGGCGCCCAGGCGTCGATCGGCCTGGCCCGCGACACCCGCCTCCTCGAGCTCACCGCCCGCAGCGGCATGCGCACGATGTTCATCGGCTTCGAGGGCGTCTCGCGCGAGGTGCTCATCGAGTGCAACAAGAAGAACCGCCCGAGCGAGTACGCGGAGCTGGTGGCCAAGGTCCACAAGTACGGCATCGGACTCGAGGGCGGGTTCATCTTCGGATTCGACCACGACCGACTCGAGACCTTCGACGAGACGGTGGAGTTCGTCGACCGGATGGACGTCGACGTGGCCCACTTCTCGATCCTCACGCCCTACCCGGGCACCGCCACCTACGCCCGGATGCTGTCCGACGACCGCATCACCACCTTCGACTGGCGGATGTACAACATGTACCGCTGCGTCTTCCAGCCGGCAGGGATGACGGCGGCGGAGCTGGAGGACGGCCTGCGCCGCACCTACCGCAACTTCTACTCCGCCCGCAGGCGGCTGCGCCGCTTCGCCCACACCGCCTGGGGCCGCGACATCATCTTCCAGCTGGCCCTCACCGCGGCCAACTTCAACTACGCCACCCGGTACCGCAGCCCCACGTCGTCCAAGGAACCCGGCTACGAGGCCGACCCGGCCGACATCGCCGGCCTGCTGGCGGCCAGCGCGGCGCCGGCCCAGGAGGCGCTCAACATCGCCTACGCCGGAGCCCAGGAGCGGATGCCCGTCCGCCTACTGCCCCGCCGCCCGGTCCCCGTTACCACGGGCTGACCGCCTACACCAAACGCCGGTCGGTGGCCCAGCGCGTCAGCTGGTGCCGCGACGAGAGCTGGAGCTTGCGCAGCACGGCCGACACGTGGCTCTCGACCGTCTTGGTCGAGATCGACAGCTGGGCCGCCACCTCCTTGTAGGTGTAGCCCCGGGCGATGAGGCGCAGCACCTCGCGCTCGCGCGCCGTGAGCTGGTCGAGCTCGGCGTCGACGGGTGGCCGCGGATCGGCGGCGAAGGCGTCGAGCACGAAGCCGGCCAGGCGCGGTGAGAACACGGCGTCGCCGTCAGCCACCCGTCGCACGGCGTCGACGAGCTCCGGCCCCGAGATGGTCTTGGTGACGTAGCCGCGGGCCCCGGCCCGGATGACGGCGATCACGTCCTCGGCGGCGTCGGACACCGACAGGGCGAGGAAGCGCACTTGCGGGTGCGTGGCCGTCACCGCCTCGATGACGGCCAGCCCGCCACCGCCCGGCATGTGGACGTCGACGAGGACGACGTCGGGAACCCGCTCCCGAACCATCTCGATGGCGGCCTCGACCTCGGAGGCCTCGCCCACCACGGTCACGGCGTCGCCGAGCTCGGCCCGCACGCCGGCCAGCACCAGGTGGTGGTCGTCCACCAGGAACACCCGCGGCGTCACGGTGCCGACCGCTCCGGACGCGGGAGGCACAGCTCGACCTCCGTGCCGCCGCCGGGCGTACTGCGCACGGCCGCCCGGCCGCCATGGCGGTCCATCCGGCCGTAGATCGACTCGGCGATGCCCCGGTGGTCGCCGGTGACCGACGCCGGGTCGAAGCCGCGGCCCTTGTCGCGGACGAAGACGGTGATCGATGCCGGCTCGACCTCGGCGAAGAGCGAGATCTCGTCCACGCCCGAGTGCCGGGCCGCGTTGGTCAGGGCCTCGCGCGTGGCGCCCGTCAGCGCCCCCACCTGATCGTCCAGCGCCACGTCGCCCACGGTGACCGCCTCGACGGTCACGCCGTGGCGGTCCTCGGTCTCCTCGGCCAGCACGCGCAGGGCCGCCATCAACGTCGCTCCGGGAGCCACGTCGCCGGGCGAGAAGAGCCAGGTCCGCAGGTCCCGCTCCTGGCGGCGGGCGAGCGAGGCCACGACCCGGGGGTCGGCGGCGTGGCGCTGGATCAGGGCCAGCGTCTGCAGGACCGAGTCGTGCACGTGGGCGGCCAGCTCGGCCCGCTCCTGGGAGCGGATCCGCTCGCTGCGCTCGGCCGCCAGGTCCCGGGCCAGGCGGGCCCACCACGGGGCGAAGACGACGGCCACGCCCGAGACCACCGCCGCCGTGGCCAGTAGGCCCTGGCGGGCGGCGGCGAGCGCCTGGTTGGCGGCGAGGAAGGCGGCCACCCCCGCGGCCACGAGCAGCACACCGCCGGCGATCCGCAGCACCGACCGCAGGTCCCGTGCGCCGGTCAGGCGCACGAGCACGCCCGGCCCGCGCTCGGCCTGGCGCCAGATGACGAACAGTCCCATCGCCGCGACGACGACCGGCCAGACGACGCCGTCGTCGAACCAGAGCCCCGTCTGGCGAGCGAGGAGGAGGACGCCAAGGACCACCATGCCGACGGCGGCGGCCTGGCGTCCGTCCCGCCGGCTGCCGTGGGCGCTGCCCGCCGGCGCACCCTCCACGCCCTCGTCGGGGAGGAACAGCCAGCCCAGCACGTAGAGCGCGACACCCAGCCCGCCGGCGAAGGTTAGGGCGACGAAGGCCGCCCGCACGCCGAACGGCGACACGCCAAGCCGGGCCGCGATCCACGCGGCCACGCCCGCCACCACCCGGCCCCGGCGGGGACGGGACGGCGCGGCAGAGCCGAGCGACGCCGTTTCGGGGGCGACGGCCACGTGTCGATCTTCCCAGAGGGCCGCCGGCACAGCCACGGGGGACGACCCCGAGACGGAGGCGGTCGTATCAGGGAACGATCAGGGACGTTCCCGATAGACCCGAACCGCCCTCGGGCCGAGGATGAGGCCATGAGCGAACAGTGGACGCGATCCGGGACGAGCAGCACGGGCGGGGCCGCAGGTCCCGGGCCGACGACGGGGCGCCCGCGCCGTCTGGAGCGCAGCACCACCGACAAGATGCTCGCCGGCGTGGCCGGCGGGCTCGGCCAGTACTTCGGGCTCGATCCCGTGATCTTCCGGATCGCCTTCGCCGTGCTGGCCCTCGCCGGAGGCGGCGGCGTGCTGCTCTACGCCCTGGCCTGGGTGCTGCTCCCGGTCGGCGACCAGCCCCGCTCCACCCTCCACACCAAGCTCGTGGAGCGAGACGGCAAGGGCAAGAGGGTCGTGGCCGCGGTCGTCATCGTACTGGGCGCCATCGCGCTGATCGGCGACCTCGACCACCTGCTGTTCGGCCGTGGCCTGGTGCGCTTCGCCGGTCTCGCCGCCGTCGTCGCCGCCCTGGTCTGGCTCTTCAACAACGACGACCGCTCGGAGGCCGACGCCCCGCCCCCGCCGCCTCCGACCGCGGGCGATCCGTGGCCCGTGCCGTCGGGCCCTTCCTCCTGGAGCCCCGCTCCGTCCGGAGGTCCGTCGCCGGAGGCTCCCGCGCATCCTGCCGCCGACGCCGGCCCCGCCCTCGGCGCCGGGGCGGGACCGACCCTCGAGGTCGGACCGGGTCCGGTGGCCTCCGAGGGAGTCGGGCCGGTCGGGCTGGGCGGGCCGGCCTGGCTGTCGGCGGGGGCCGGTGCGGATCCCACCGAGCCCTTGGAGGCCATCGAGCCGGCCGAGCACGTCGGCGGGACCCCTCCCCCCCCGCCACCGCCCGGCGCGCCGCCCCCTGGCGGCCGCGCCCCGGGCGGGGCGGCCACCCGCTCGCTGACGCTGCTCGTGATCAGCCTGCTCCTCGTCGGAGCAGGCTGCGCCGCGCTCGTGGGCCTGCACCTGACCGTGTTCCTCTCCCTCGCCCTGGTCGTGGTGGGCCTCGCCCTGCTCTCCGGCGGAAGGTGGGGACGGTCACGGGGCCTGATCCCCGTCGGCATCCTCCTCGTCGTCGCCCTCGGCATGTCGACGGCCGTCAACTTCGTGGGCGTGCCTCTGCGGGGTGGCGCCGGTGAGCGGCGATGGCAGCCGCTGACGGTCGACGAGCTCCCGGACGAGTACCGCCTCGGCGTCGGGTCGCTGCACCTCGATCTCACCGACCTCCGGCCGGGCCGGGGCGACGACGATGTCGAGATCGATGCCAGCGTCGGCGTCGGTGAGCTCGTGGTCACGGTCCCGCCGGCTGTCGACGTGGTCGTGGAGGGTCGGGCCGGTGTGGGCGAGCTGGACCTGCTGGGCCAGCGGCGTTCGGGCAGGGACGTCGAGCAGGTGGTCCGCCAGACCTCGAGCCGGTTCGACGGCCCGACGTTCGAGCTCGACCTCGAGGTCGGCATGGGAGAAGTGCGCGTCCGCCGTGGCACGGTCTGAGCCCACGCCTGGTCCGCCCGGGCCCGACGGCGTCGCCACCGTGGCCGGCGCCGTCTTCACCGTGCTGGGCGTGGGCTTCCTGCTCCACTCCCTGGTCGGGTTCAAGCTGCAGGGCCGTTGGTTGTGGCCGATCCTGCTCATCCTCGCCGGGCTGGCCGTCCTCTTCAGCAGCCGGCCGTCGCGCCCCTGATCGCACGGACCGCGCGAGGCTGGACCCGGTGGACGTGCGCGACGACTGCCGTCACTACTCCTGCCGGTCGCTGCCCTCCGGCGACGTGGCCCAGCGCTGCCGGCTCGACGCCGCCCAGGCCGTGCCGTTCGGCTGCCCGCCGGACTGCCTCTTCTTCGAGCCCCGGCCGATCAGCGACACCGGTTGGCATCGCCCTCCCGAGCGGGGCTGACGTCGGGCGGCCGGGTGCTCAGGCCTCCGGACCGCCGACGATCTGACCGAGCCGGGAGAAGAACGCCGATCGGGTGAGGACCTCGTCGCAGCCCGCGGCCCGGGCCGCGTCGAGGAGCTCACGCTCGGCGTGGTTGGCGAAGCCGACGACCCGGCCGGGCAAGAACGGCAGGACCTCGAGGACGCCGGCTCGGGTGAGGTCCACCAGATAGAGGGCGGCCTCGAGGCCGACGAGCTCGGCCGGCTGACGGACGAACGCCACATCGGCGCGGGCGCCGGCCACCTTGGAGCGGTCCATAAGGTCGGGCACGTAGGCCGCCACGGCGGTCACCGTCGACGACCGTCGGCGGCGGCCGACTGCTGGCGACCGAGGACCGTCGCCGCCTTGTGGACGCCCCATGCCAACCCCGGCCCGGCCAGCGCCGGATCGACGTCGGCGAAGGCGGCCGGTGCCAGGTCGTAGACGTCGTCAGGAAACAGGCGGGCCCGCTCCGCGCTGCGGGCGACCGGCGCCACCGCCGCGGCGCGCAGCACAGCGGTCGGGTAGGCGACGGCACCGCGGAGCAGGCCCAGCGGCGTCGCCCGCTGCTGCTCCACGTCGAGCTGCAGCAGCTCGCGCACCTGCGCACCGACGGCCGCGGCCGCCTCCCGGCCGGCGGCGGCCGCGGGCCCGGCCAGCGCTTGGGCCCGGCCAGGACCGGATCCGGCGAGCCGGGCCACGCTGCGCTCGACCCATCCGGGCAGGGCCTGCTCGATCGCGTCGGCCAAGTCGGCGGATGCCGTGTCGAGGGTCACCACCCGCCGAGACTACGACGATGGCGGGGCGACGCCGACTGCCGCTGCCGCTGCCGCTGCGGGTCCCTCGGGCCCAGCGTGCTACGCGTACGGGGTGACCGTTACGTCACCGCCGCTCCAGAGCTGCTCGGCCCTCGCCCTCGAGCGGGCGGAGCCACTGTTCGCCACCGCACCGCACACCTCGGGCTGGCTCGCGGTCGAGCAGCCCGGGGCCTGGCGCCGCAACCCCTTCGCCACCGGTCTCGCCGACGAGATCCACCGAGCACTGCTGGCGCGCGCCGACGCCGGCGGGCTCCGGCTCCTGGCCATGCGTCCGCTGGCCCGCAGCACGACGAGCGAGGAGTCGGACGCCCGGCCGGCGTCGGCGGACACGGCGGGCGCACGGGCTCGGCGCATCGTCGAGGCCGACTGCCGGCCGGGCCGGGTGACACTGTGGTCGGGCGTCGCCGCCTCCGACGGCGAGCTGCTCGACGTCGTCGACCCTTCGAGGCATCCTGACCCCGACGAGAGACGTGGTGTCGTCGCGGTGCCGCCGCTCTACCTGGTCTGCACCCACGCCGGGCGTGACGCGTGCTGCGGGCGCGATGGGCGGACCGTGGCGCTGGCCCTCGCCGCCGCCCGGCCCGGCCGGGTGTGGGAGTGCTCGCACCTCGGCGGCCACCGCTTCGCGGCCAACGTCCTCGTGCTGCCACTGGGCCTCGTGTACGGCCGGGTGCGCCCCGCCGACGCCGCCGCTCTCGCCGACACCACCGATCGGGGTGAGGTCGAGCCCCGCCTGCTGCGAGGTCGCTGCGCCTCCCCGCCTGCGGCACAGGCGGCCGAGCACTTCCTCCGGCTCGAGACCGGCCTGCGCGGGAGCGACGACCTCACGTCCGAGCGGCTCTCGGCGGCACCGGGGTCGGCCGTCACGACCGTGACGGTGCGGCACGGTCCGCTCGCCTGGGAGGTGGGCGTCCGGGCCGTTCCCGTCGGGGCTCGCCCGGTGAGCTGCGTCAGCAGCGAGGAGGAAGATCCCGGCGGCTACGAGCTCGTCTCGATCGACGAGCGACCCGTCGAGCCGGGCCACGGGCGGTCGGGCTGCGGGCAGACTTGACGCCATGAGCGACGCCCGGCCCCGGCCCGAGCCGATCCCTCCCCGGGACGATCAGGAGTCGGTCTGGGACTACCCCCGGCCGCCGCGCGTGCTGCCCGCTCACGGCCAGGTCGAGGTGATCTACGGCGGCAACACCATCGCCTTGACCTTCGATGCGCTTCGTGTCGTCGAGACCAGCCACCCGCCCGTGTACTACCTCCCGGCGGACGGCGTGATCACCGACTACCTCACCGCGAGCGGGCGCACGTCGTGGTGCGAGTACAAGGGGATGGCCCGCTACTACACCGTCACTGTGGGCCGGCACTCGGCCGCCCACGCGGCCTGGTCGTACCCCGAGCCCCGGCCGGGCTACGAGGCCCTCGCCGGCTACTACGCCTTCTACGCCTCCGCCATGGAGGCCTGCCTGGTCGGGGGCGAGCTGGTGCTGCCCCAACCGGGGGACTTCTACGGCGGCTGGATCACGTCGAAGGTCGTCGGGCCGTTCAAGGGCGAGCCCGGCACCGACGCCTGGTAGCCGATGGCCTTCCGCGGTTGGCCGGCCGCCACCTACCACCTCATCCGAATCGCCGCCCGCGACACGTGGTGGCGGGGGTGGACGAACCGGCGGTGGACAGCGAAGCGACCTGCCGTCGAACCGGGTGAGCCGTCACGCTGTCCGGCCGCTGGCGACGGCGAACTTCAGGCCCGCCAGGTGCGGGCGGGCGCAGCTGGCGACGGCCGTGACCGGCCACCACGCCGGCGACCCCTCACGGCCCAGCGCCTGCTGGCGGTGGCCGGGCTCGCCGGGCTGGCGGCGCGGGGTGACATCTCAGGCGGAGGGGGGGACGCGCCAGCGGAGCCCCTCGAACCGGCCGAAGTCGCTGTCGTAGCTGACGATCTCGGCCCCGTGCTCGATCGCCAGCGCTGCCAGATGGGCGTCGTCGACGAGGTTGGCGCCGGTTCCGAGGGACCCGAGAAGGCCGCGCAGGATGTCGAGGTGTCGAACGGTAGGTTCGACGACCACGGCCGGCGGCTGCATGAGCCACGACCGGACCCGGTCGAGCGCCCCATGCGCGGTCAAGGGTCGGGGGAACAGGCCTGCCTTGGTCGACAGCCGGACGAAGGCGAGCAGCACGGCCCACGCGAAGCCGACGGCCTCGGTGCCGCCGAGGGCGCCGTCGAGCCAGGTCCGAGCGTGGTCGTGCTTCGGGTCGGCCTCGTTGAGCGCATAGAGGAGGACGTTGGTGTCGACCAGCTTCACTTGCCGGCGCGCATCCGTCGCACGAGCTCCTCGTCCTCGAGCTCGCCGGCCAGGAGCAGGGCGCGGTCGAGGCTGACGGTGGGCAGGCCAAGGTCGGCGGTGGCCGTGCGGAAGTGGCTACGCCGGGGCGCGGCCGCCAGGCCCTGTCGGATGGCGTCGTTCAGGGCCCGCTTGAACGAGATGCCCTGCTGGCGCATCCGCCTGCGCAGGAGCGCCTCGGTGTCGGCATCGAGCGTGACGGTCGTCCGTACGATAAATGACATCATAGCATCAGCCCTGATGACAGCATGATGTTCTCCAAGTTCCTCGAACGACCGCGGGCGTGAGCGGCACGATCCCTTGACCCCGGCGACCGGGCCAGGCCACAATGAACTACATGGCTGTCATTTCGGCGGGGAGGGCCGAGCTGGCAGGCGCAGCGCGGGATTCCGCGCCTGCGAGCTGGATGCCCTTGCTGCGTCGCCTCGACGACCTCGGTGCGCTCGATCACCGCCGCTCGCGCCTCGTCGACCAGGCCGTCGCCCTGTGGTCGCGGCCCGGTTTCGACACCTTCGCCTCGCTCCAGCGATTGCGCTTCGAGCCGTTCGAGCACCAGCTGGTGGCCGCCTCCACCGCCCTCCGCCGCCTGCGGGGGAGGGCCATCCTCGCCGACGAGGTCGGGCTCGGCAAGACCATTGAGGCGGGCCTCGTGCTGTCCGAGCTCCGCGTGCGGGGGCTCGCCCGTCGGGCGCTGGTCATCTGCCCCGCCGGCCTGGTCGGGCAGTGGCAGGAGGAGCTCGACCGCAAGTTCGCCCTCCCGTCGGTCGTCGCCAGCGGCGGCGGCGTGCCGGCCGCCGGTCTCGACCACCCCATCGTGCTCGCCTCACTGGCCGCCGCTCGGCGGTCCCCGCTCGCCGACGCCCTGACCGCCGAGCCTTGGGACCTGGTGATCTGCGACGAGGCCCACCGCCTTCGCAACGCCCGCAGCGCCTCCGGGCGCCTGGCCCGCAACCTGCGGGCCAGGTACCTCCTGCTGCTCACCGCCACACCGGTCGAGAACCGCCTCGACGACCTGTTCCAGCTGGTGAGCCTGGTGTCACCCGGCCTGCTGGGCAGCGCCCAGGAGTTCCGGCGGAACCACGGCCGGGCCGGTGGACAGGCGCCCCGCAACCTCGCCGAGCTCCAGCGCCAGCTCCGCGAGATCATGGTGCGCCACCGTCGGAGCCAGGTGAAGCTCACCCTTCCGCATCGGCTCGCGGAGACGGTCCGGCTGTCCCCTCAACCCGAGGAGGAGGATCTCTACCGGGAGGTCTCACGACGCGTCCGCAGCGAGGGGCGGGGTGCGTCGCCGTCGCGGCTGCTGGCCCTCCGGGCCGTCCAGCGCATGGCCGGCTCGGGGCCCGAGGCGTTGGCCGGGCCGTTGTCCAAGCTGGGGTGGGACGACCTGGCGGCGCAGGCGTCCGCCACCCGGTCCACGGTCAAGGGCGCAGCCCTTCTCGCCCTGATCGAGCGCCACGTCCGCCAGGGCGAGAAGGTCGTCGTGTTCACCAGCTATCGCGCCACCCTCGCTCAGCTGGCCCGGCTGGTGGCCGAGGCGGGCGTGCCGGTCGCCCTCTACCACGGAGGTCTGCCCCGCGTCGAGAAGGACGCGGCCATCGAGCGATTCGCAGCCGACGCGCCGGTGCTGCTCACCACCGACGCCGCGGGCGAGGGTCGCAACCTCCAGTTCTGCCACGTGATGGTCAACGTCGACCTCCCGTGGAACCCGATGCAGATCGAACAGCGCCTGGGCCGCCTCCACCGCATCGGTCAGCGCCACGACGTCGTGGTGACGAACCTGGTCACGAGGGGGACGATCGAAGACCGGATCCTGGCCGTGCTCGAGGCCAAGATCCACCTCTTCGAGCTGGTGGTCGGGGAGCTCGACATGATCCTCGGCCGGGTGGACGACGACTTCGATCTGGAGGCCCACGTGTTCCGGGCGCACGTCGACGCCGACGACGACGACGAGCTCGACGCCCGCCTCGACGCGCTGGGCGATGCGCTCGCCCGCGCTCGCGCCGAGCACCTCGGGGCCCGCGACCGGGTCGACGCGCTCGTCGGGGAGGACGGTTCGTGACCACCAGGCAGGATCCCGCGCTCGGGTTCCTCGCCGACTTCGTGGCCGCCGAGGGCGGGCTCCACGAGGAGCGGTCGGGGCTGCTCACCTGCCTCGTCCCCGACGAGCTGCGCCGCGTCCTCGACGTCGGCGAGGAGCTGACCGTGACCGCCGATCCCGACGCCGCCCGTGAGGATGGAGCGGTCCTGCTCGCGCCTGGTCACCCGCTGGTCGACACCGCTGCCGACCGGGTGCTCGAAGTCGGGGACGCAGGCGTGTGCCACCTCGCGTCGCCGCCTGGCCTGCCCCCGTCGATCGAGGCCTTGCTCCCGCGCCTGCGCGACAACCTCACCGTCGACCACGGCCGCGTCGACGCCGCCGGTGACGGGCCCACCTTCGTCCGCCAGCCGGTGCTGACCGCGGGCGCGCTCGTCACCTTCGACGTGACGTCCGACGACCGCTTCCACGAGCGGGTCGACGTGTCCGTCGACGCCACGACCGGCCAGCCCGTCCCGGCGGCGCTGCGAGCCGCGCTCGACGGCCCTCCGCTCGACGGCCCGTTGCCGCACGAGTGGCGCCGGATCGCCCAGTGGGCCCCCGCAGCCGCGGTCGCTGCCGTCCACCGCCTGCTCGAGGAGCGGGCCGCCGACCGGCTCGCCCAGCTGAGCGCCCAGCGAGGCGTCGGGGTGTCCCGGCGGGAGGAGGTGGAGCGGGCGGCGGCCTACTACTCCGATCTCCTCGCCTCCCTTGCCAACCGGCGCGCCACCGCTCCCCCCGATCGGGCTCGGCTCCTCGACGGCCAAGCGGAGGCGGTGCGGGCGGAACGATCCCGCCGGCTCCAGGAGATCGACGAAAAGTTCGACGGCCGGTTCCAGATCAGGCCCTTCCGCCTGCACCTTCTCACCGTGCCGGCGCTGGCCCTTCCCCTTGTGGTGCGCCGGGGCGCCCGCGTCTTCCCCTTGACGGTCACCTGGCTCCTCGGTCCGGCCCGGCCCCTGGCGCCCCCCTGCCCTCGATGCGGCCTGTCGGGTCCGCTGGTCGCGGCCAAGGACGGGCTCGGCTGCCGCCGCTGCGTCCCGGGCGCTTCTCTGGCCCCGGTCGCTGCTCCGCGCCTCGCGCTGGGCCCGACGGCTATCGCTCGGCCGGTCACACCCGCTCCGAGCTCGCCGGCTCCAGCCGCCGAACCCCGTCCGCACGCGCCACCCGGGCGCGCCCCGGCGCCGCCCACGCCGACCCCCGTCCCGGCGTCGCGCCCCGGTCCTCGTCCGGCGCCTGGTCGGGGCAGGGACGACGGGGGAGCGAGGACCAGGGCAGGCCAATCGGCCCTCGACGTCGGCCGCCACGGTGACAAGCTGGCGCGCCACCTGTGGAAGAGCGTGTTCGCCGGGCGGAGGTGGCCGCGCCAGCAGGTCGCCGCCGGCTCGCCGCTCGATGCGTTGTTCCGGCTCTACGGCCAGCGGGCGCTCGGCCTGGTTACCGACATCCCTCCCGGCCTGCCCCTGACCGGGGTCCGGGCCTCCACCTGCCCGTCTCGCCGTGGCCGCGCCGAGGTGACCACGGGCACGCTGACGGCGCTGGGCGCCCGCCTGCCGTTCACCGTCCGCTGGCGCTGGTCGGGCGGCCAGGCGGTACCCGGCGAGGTTCTCCCCTTCGTCGACGACCGGGGGCACGCCGCCCGCGCCCTTCCGGTCTGGGTTCACCTCCACGCCCTGGCCGAGCCGCGCACCTGGGCCGACCCGGTGGCGGCCGAGATCTGGGCGCTCGTCGAGCGGGGTGGGTTTCCGATCGTCGCCCGCGCCCTGGCCGCGTGGTGGGAGGCGCAAAAGGCTGGCGCCCTGGCCGAAGTCGATCCCGGCTCTGCGGCGCGACTCGTCGTGGAGGCCGTACGGTCGTGGCCGGCCGCCAACCCCGTGACCAAGCTTCTCGGGGGGCCCGACTGGTGGGTCTGACGGCGGGTACCTACGCCGCCGAGCGGCTGGCCTCGTCGGCCGGCGTCAGGCGGCCAGCGGGTGTCTCCCATCTCCGGCCAGTCAAGCGGCCGAAGTCGGTGTCGGCACTCATCACCTTCAAGGCCGTGCTCGAGGGCGAGCGCCGACAGCATCGCGTCGGGAACGAGGTGGCCGTTGACGTGCTGGGTGCGGGCGAGCTCGCCGTACACGGCTGCTGCCGAGGAGGCGCACGAACCCCCCTACGTGCGTCCCCGGGACGACATGATCGGTCACCCGGCGTTCACCAGGGCCTCGATGGCATAGGTCACCACCGTCGCCCGGTCCTAGATCGGCAGCGTGTGCTTGTTGGTGATCCGGGTGAGCGGACGGAGACGGTACCGCCCCGCCAGCGAAGGTGACACCATTCACGCCGTGGACCGCATCCGCGCCGCCGCGGCGGAGCAGCGCTCTCCAGGCGGCTTGCACAACGGACCGTGCAGGGATACTCGACCCGCCCAGGCCTGCGCTCGCTGATGCAGCCGACGATCCCGACAAGCCCAACCGGAATGACCTCGGCACGACGATGAGGTACTCCTCATTCGTAGTGCGACCACACATCGCGGCCGATCCTCTGGGAGGTAAGGACGGCAACCGGTGCCCTGACCTGCGTTGGTCCAGCGTTAGTCCAGGGTCTAGGTGTGCCGGTCACCTATTGAACGCTGACCGCGAGAGGCTCATCATGGAAAGCCGCACCGGATGACCGACAACGCGTTCGACTCACGAGAGGCTTTGACGAAGGCGGTCGACAACCGCGGCACCCGCAAGCTCGACGCTGCCGGGCTCGCCCGGCGGGTGGCAGCTCTGGAGAGCGACAACGCGGAGCTGCTTCGGTCGAACGCGGATCTCATGGAGTTCGCGTCGGTCGCCGCCCACGAGCTCAGATCGCCGCTTCAGACGATCGTGGGCTTCGCCGAGCTCCTCGCCGACGAGGCGGCTACGTCGACGGGCGACGACGGCCGCCAGTACCTCGACGGCATGCGACGTAGCGCCAGACGCCTCGAGGACCTGGTCGAGGGCCTGCTCGTCTATGCCCGCGTGGGCACCAGCGTGCGGCGTCGGGAGGATGTCGATTGCGAGCAACTGGCCGCGGAAGCGTGCGAGAACCTGGCGGCTCGAGTCTCGGCGGCGGGAGCCACGGTGGCTTGGGGCTCGTTACCCACGGTGATCGGAGATCCGACGGAGCTGGCTCTCGTCTTTCACAACCTGATCTCCAACGCCGTCAAGTACCGGCGGCCCGCGGTCCAGGCCCGAGTCCATCTCTCAGCCATCGAGGTCGAGGGACAGTGGCGCATCGAGGTGGACGACAACGGGGTCGGGATCGACGAGCGACATCGTGAGCGCGTCTTCCGCGTGTTCCAACGCCTTCCCGGCCAGCCCGCCGACGCCGGGACGGGCATCGGTTTGGCGGTCTGCCGGCGCATTGTCGAAGGGCATGGGGGCCGGATCTGGGTGGAAGGGAACGCCCAGGGTGGGACCCGCGCGTGTTTCACGGTCCCGATCCCGGTGTGCTGGAGCCCGTTCTAGGCGAGCGCTGTTGGGTCGTCCGCTTCGCGGCCGAAGCCCTGATGCGAAGATTCCGACCTCTGACATCTTCGCCCGCCCCGGCGAGCACAAGGAGCTCTACGTTGCTGACCTGCGACGTTGTCCCGTCGTGCTGGCG
>Ga0187892_10005730_pt1 | contig 19205 bp, 16 predicted proteins | sample MA1701073metaG_FD_139345 | JGI IMG/M metagenome (GOLD analysis project Ga0187892, IMG submission 139345) | Bio-ooze microbial communities from a basaltic lava cave in the Kipuka Kanohina Cave System on the Island of Hawaii, USA - MA170107-3 metaG ...
CGACGCAGGATCAGGCTATCGGCCCGTAATGGGAAATTGGCCGAGTCAGAACCTTCCTCTGACAACACCTCCTCCAGCCTTGGCTGGGTTACGCTCGATGAGAGTGAACGCCCCGCGGGCATGGTCTATGGCACATGGTTGATGGTTCATGAGCCATTCACCATCAACCATTCACTGTTCGCCGCAGCAGCAATAGTCCGCTCATGCTCAGCAGCAACAACGCAGACGGCTCGGGGATCACGAGAAGATTGACCTGGCCGGGCGTGGTGAGGTCAATGAAACCGCGCGCGTAAACCGGGAACGCGCCGATCGTCAACCCGTTGTCGGTCAGGCTGCCGCTGTAGTTGAACAGCCGATAGACGTTGGTGCCCGCGGCCCCGCTGCCAAATGCGCCGGTGACGACTCCGAGATCGTTGGTGCCACCGCCCACGATGGCGCAGCCATCCTCGTGCAATTGGCGTGCGATGGCTTTCGAGTTCATTTCAATTCTCCCTGTTCCCCTGTTTGGAACAGGGGTAACGGGTTATTTCGTTCGCACTCGTTCATAGCGCATCCCTCTCGCAGAGAAAAGGGTTGTGAGTTGCTGTCATTTCCAGAGCACACATCTTCGGTTCATCCAGGGACACCAACTCCCATCCAGGCGGGGTTACGGCGCGGACTTCAAATTGCGGAGTGAACGCAGGTCGTACACTTCCGAGTCATTCGTCAGCTTCAGCATAATCTTGCGCGGCTCTTTCAGCGCGGTGTAGTTGATCAGGTTGCCGTCCATTCCGACCGCGAGTTTTGTTTTCGGATAATTGAGCCAGTCGGGGTTGGTTTCGTCCCAATGACCAATCAATCCGTTGACGACAACGAGATAGCGTCGTCCTTTCGCGTCGGTGAAGGAGTTGAGAAAAATGTGCGGATCTTGTGACGTCGCGTAGGCAGAATCCGAGGGTGCCATGCTGAGGATCAATCGCTCCAACTTTTTCAGTTGCAGCCACGTGGCGGCGAGTTCGTTCCATTGCGGTGTGGTCGTGAGGTCGCCGTGCAGGATGCCGATCATGGCAGAGGAATTGACGGCAGGATGCTCTTGGGCGAGAAGATTCTGCACCGATTCAGGCCCGTCGAGCAGCGCGGCCCAGAGCATGACACCTTTGTAGCCGGCGCAGACGGCGAGCCATGCGGAGAGGCGCTCGGCGTTGGGAGGGGGTAGGTAACGATTGAAGCCTCCCCAACGTTTTTGCTTCTCGAAATAGCGCACGGTTGAGGTGGGACACACAAAATCCTTCTCCGCTTTCCATCCCCAGGCCTTCGCCGAGTCTTCGCCGTAGAAGGTGAACTCGGCAGGTCCTTGCAGTACGCAAATTGCCTGACCCTGGAAGAGGGTGTGGACGTTCGCGGCATACGGTTGGATGGTGTTGTACAACCAGCGCGACGCAAAGTGCGGCGTCCACAAGAACAGGTGTGGGCCGTTTTCGGCGAGCCACCAACAGTAGCGATCCTTGGCAAAAAGGTCGGGAAATGGGGGCTGCTTGGATTTCAGTTCCTCAATTGTGTTTTGCTGGCTGTCGAGCTGAAAATGTAACTGGCGTGGCGCGAGTGTGTGCAGCAGCTTCTTGTATTCCGTGAAGTACTTCTCGTCCGCGGCTGGGAACTCCTCGACGGGACACCATGCGAAGATGCTTCGATTATCACGATACCTGGGCAAATATTGTTCCAGTCGCGGCAGGATGTAGTCGCTGAAGAATTCACCCAAGTTGGCGTCTGGTTTTCCCGCGTTCGTTTTCCAACCAGCGAAACACGAGCCGCCGAAATACGCGTCGTTCGGCTGAACGATGACCTTGAACCCGCGGGCGGCGGCGAAGTCGGCGAACACTTTGGCGGTCAACTCGCCGTTTCGCTCAATGTAGCCGCCGCCCTGAATGTAAATCGTGTTCGCACCGCCCGCGCGAATGGTCTTGAAGACCCGATCGTACCATTGCCAGATGGTCAACCCCATGGCGGCGGCGCGCTGCTGGTAAAACTCAGCGGTGTGATCGCCGATGTAGATTCCAAACGGCATGAAGTCGAGTCGGTATTGCCCCGTCGCGGGATCGCGGTTCGGTGGAGGAGAGCGAAACCACTTTCGAAAATAGTCATGCTTCACTTCGGAGAATTCCTTCTCCGAGCCGAGAAGAAGGATCGTGCCGTCACCGGGAGCGAGGGACACGGTGTAATCCTGACCGGCTTGCATGGGTTTCAAAAACGCGGTTGAGACCAGCAGGGCTGCACACAGTGTCGTGCGAGTGTTCACGGGCAGAGAGGAATGAGGAATCGCACGATCAAGGCGGCAAGACGAGCAGCTCGCCAGCGTGGAGGAATTGCACGTGGCCATCGCCCCACGCCACGTTTCTGCCACCGCGATGGTTTCGCGCAGCGATCACAACCCAGGACGAATCGTATTCCTCGTAACGCCATCCCTCCCGGCCGCCACGGCCGGTGTCGCGCTCCATGTACCAAGGTTGCTTGGCGACCTCGGAGAGCCGCGCCCAGAATTGCCACGCCGGGGGCAACGGCGACCCGGCGCCTGGCCATCCAAACACATCCACAAACTGGGAATAGGTTGCCCCGTGCCACGTTCCATTGCCGGCGTCAAACATCTTCGTCCCCCACGGATCGGACGGGCAGTAGAGCAAAGGCGGGACTACTTTCGCTCCGCTGTAATTGTTCGCGTAGTAACTCGTGGTGTCGAGTGCGTACAAACTTTGGTTCAACAATTTCATTGCCGCCATCTTGGACGGCCAATTCTCTCCCAACCCGCCGCCGGCCTGCGACACGGGTATCAGCCGATCATCGTAATCGCTTGCGTACATGGTTTGGATCAGGACGAGTTGCCGGAGATTGTTCACACAGACAGTTCCTTTGGCGGAGTCCCGCGCCTTCTGCAGCGCCGGCAACAGCAACGCCGCGAGGATGGCGATGATGGCGACCACCACCAGCAACTCGATGAGGGTGAAGCCGTCCTGTGAAGTGCGGGTGGTGCGAATCATAACGTGTCCGGCACATTGTGTGGCCGCGCCGCCTCGTGACTATGAAACTCTCGCAACGCTTCCGTCCATCGAAATCGCAGATATTCCTTCGGCTCGGTCACCGGCTCGCGCTTCATGAGCTTGACCAGCATCTCGCCCATGCGTTGCGCCACGATGTCCGTGTCACATTCCATCCGAATCGTCGGAAACGGATGCAGAATTCCGGACCCCTTCACCGCATGTGTCACGACGAGGAGTTGATCGGGGACTCGGACGCCCAATTCCATGATCGCCACGACCACGTCGGAAAAGAGAATGTCGTCGCACACGAGCAGGCCATCCGGCTTTTCCACTTCTGCGTGCCAGATCTCCCGAAATTCCTCCCAGCCCGCGCCGGTCAGGTTGGGGTGGAGGTCGCGCTGCACCCAATGTTCGCGAACCGGCACGCCATGTTTCTCCAGGACGCTCCTGAATGAGTCGGACATCCCTGGCAGGAATTCCCGTTTGCCTGTTTCATTCTTGAATCCTTCCCACGACACGAACGCGATCCGTTGCCTTCCCTGCTGCAGGAGAAACTCCGTCCCTTGCCGGGCGAGTTCGGGATAGTCCACGCCCACGCCGAACGGAAAATTGTCGGGGCTGCCCACGATCGGGATGCGTTTCTTGCGCAAGGGCGCGATCCACCTCGGGTGTGGAATACCGGCGATCGCAACCACGCCGCAAATTTTGCTTTGTTCGATATCCTCCAGGAGTTCCGGGTAATTCGGCTCTCCCTTGGGCGACTCCCCGGGCACGAGGTCTCGGACATAGAATTTGGTTCGAAATCCTTGTGGCTCGAAAAACCGGCGAAGCTGAGAAAGCATCCGCAGATAGAAGTAGGAAACGCGAGGCTGAGAAATATCGAACCCTGCCAGGATGGCGACATGCTGGTGCTTCGTGTGGTCGCTCACATACGTGCCGCTGCCGTGCCGCCGTTCGATGATCCCTTCCTGCGCGAGCGAACGCAGCGCCTCGCGCATGGTGAGCACACTCACCCCAAAACGCTCTGCCAGTTTCGTTTCCGCATCCAAGCGGTTGCCGGCTCGAAACTTGGCCGCGATCTCAGCGCGAAGCACGGTAACCAATTGATGGTGGAGGGGCTTCCTGTGGAGCGAGTCCAGTTTCATGAAAAAGGGCTAAGTTTGGTGTTGACTTCCTCTATCAGTTTTATAAAGTCCTATACGCAATCTAGGACTATGTAGCCAAATGTCTCGGAAAGATCAACAAAAAATTGCAGGGAGGATTTGAAATGAAACTTCGCTCACAGGATTCCATGAACTCACCCAAGCCCGTTTGCCCACGAATGAAGCCTGCTAGACTTGCCCTCGCGACTGTGGCGGTCCTCTGCTCTTACGCATTCGCGGCCCACGCCATTAGCGTCCCCATCGTCAACTACAGTTTTGAATCACCAGCCGTCTCTCCTACCAACACCGGCGTGACCATTCTCTATCCCAGCCTGCCACCGGGCTGGACGCTCCAATCCGGCAACGCGTACCTGAAGGTCTTCGGTTCTGTGTACATGACCCCTGCCGATGGCAACCAGACCTTGCATGCCGATCTCAACCCCGATCCCAACATCTTCAGCAACTTTACCCTCTCACAGACGTTGAGCGATCAGACTGTGGCCGGCAAGGACTATCAGCTATCGCTGTACATGGCCTCCGGCGACAGCGAACCACCCCTGGCGTTTGCACAGCTTCAGTTCAATGGAACTACGGTAGGAAGCGTGACAAATTATCTCGTGAACAGTTCGCTGGTGAAATTCTCGACAGCGCCGTTCACTGCCACCGCGTCCGGCGAAACCATCAAGGTCCTGTTTGGTGCTACGAGCACCTCAAGCGTGAACAGCCAGGGAGTCTGGTTCGACAACTTCGAGTTGATCGCCGTCCCCGAGCCGACCAGTGTGGTTTACTTGCTTCTGTCGGCGTTTGGGTTGGTTGCCATTCGCCGCCGCCGGTCGTTAGCCAGTTCGTAGTGCCGCCTTCAGGCGGAATCTGCCGTCTCAGCTTGAATCAGAACTGAAGTCGCTGCTACGAACGCAGCTCTTCATTTTCCAAGCCCATCCTGTTAGTCTGCCTATCCATCGGGTGTGAATGAGGCGATTGCCACAGATCAAGAACCTGAAGCCGCTTTACATCGAGACGGTGCTCACCGATCACGGATGTCCAAACGCGGTGATCGTGATCCCTCGACAACCCGCATACGAAGGAGCAGCGCAACAAGTCCCTGACGATCCAGCTACCGCGGCACGATTGCCGTTTGCTCTGGATCGAATGACAAGAGCCCGCCGCTACGGTTCGTGCGTCGTGCGATACTTCCCTGGCGAGACTCCGACCAGCTTTTTGAACGTAGCCGCGAAAAACGCCGGCTGCGCGTAGCCCACCTCCGCAGCGATGGACTCGACGGTGTGATTCGTCCGCTCCAGCAGCAGGCACGCGCGTTCGATCCGGATACGCCGAAGATATTGCACGGGAGCCGTTCCCATCGCCCGCTCGAACACGCGTCGAAACTGCGGCGAGGAAAGTCCCGCCGATCGCGCCAGCGCGGACATCGTTGGTGGCTCGGCCAGGTTTTCCTGCATGCACTTCAAGGCCGGGAACAATCGCTCCAGGTCCGCCAGCCGCTCCGGTTGGGCGCGCAGGTCGAGCTGATCGCCGTGCTCACGGATCAAGTCCAGGAGAATGCGCATTCCCAGCGCTTCGAGGCCCGGTCCGTAACCGACGGGCCGCAACGCGCATTCGCGGCAGGCTTCCTCGAATAGAGCCAGCACGCGACGATCGTCGTCAAGTCGGAACACGTCGGGAAACCCGAGCAGCTCGGCCAGCGAGAGCGACTCGAACACGGTCGAACCATAACGCAGCGAGATGACGACGAAAGGGTTCGCCGGGTCCGTCGTTGCGCTGTGCGTGACGCCCCGGCGAAAGTGGACGCAGTCGCCCGTCGTCACGTTCCGCTCGCGGCTCTCGATTCGCACCGTGCCCCGTCCCTTCACGAAGAGATGGAACGAGTCGAATGGCATGCGTCGTGGCTCGATTCTCCAGCGCCGCGTGGTGTGCCAGCGGATCGCCGACAATACTTCGACCCGCATGTGTTCGAGCACCGACTGCAGCCAGAGGTCGTGCGGGGTGGACCGAAACGGCGGATACTCGCGCTGGGGAACGTTGGTGTCGGTCCTGACTTCGTCGGGTCTCGGAAATGGCAGCACCGTTCGCATGGCAGCTCGAAGCATACGCCATGATGAGCGAAAAAAGGAGCATAATGATCGTTCCCTGCATGGACAGCCGGGGGCGAGACATGCTATTTTTTCGCCCAACGAGTGGAGGTTCTTGTAGGATGCAACACGAAAGGACACAACTTATGAACCATAACTCCCTACGGCTCTTGATCGCAGCGGCCTTGGCTTTCGCAGCACCGTTCGGCGCGCACGCGGTGGACGGTACCAACGTCAACGGCGTCACTTGGGCGCACTCGTACGAGGGGGACGTGATGCCCTCGGCTAACTCACCCGCGCTGACGGAGAGCGGCACATTCGCGGGGTCAACCGACGGAAACATTCTGACCATCACCAGTGGATACGCCCAATTGCTCGGCGGCGTCGGCAATGCGAACTGGGACGGCAGTTCGGTGACGGGGAGCACGTTCGAAGTGCGGATGCGGGTGACCTCGCAGACCAGCACCTTTGGCGGATTTTTCGAGATCGGCAATCAAATCGGGTACGCGGGGCTGGCGGTCGCGACCAATTATGTGCAGGTCAACGGCGGGGGCGGCAACCCGATCCGGTTTCTCGATGCGACGGCGTTTCACACCTACCGGATGACGATCACCAACAACGTGGTTCGTTTCTACATCGACGGCGATACGAATTATCTGGGCAACTTCACCCTCGCGGGCGGCGCCTACAACGCGTTCGACTTCGGATATGGAACCGGCAGTGCGGCAGGGGCGTCGCAGTACGACTACGTGCGCTGGACGAACGAAGGCGCGTTCCCGGTGCCCGAGCCGAGCGTGCTGTGGCTGGCTGGCCCGGTCCTGTTGCTTGGGCTTGCAGAGCGTCGGCGAGCGGTGTAATCAAACGACGTGAAGCGGAGCAATGCAGCTTTTACGCTGATCGAATTGCTCGTCGTCGTGGCCATCATCGCGATCCTGGCGGCGCTGCTGCTGCCGGCGCTCCGACAAGCGAAGGAATCCGCGAAGGCAGCGCGCTGCGCCAGCAATCTCAAGCAGATCGGACTCGCCACGCTCCAGTACGCGCACGACAACAACGACTACTTGCCGACCTCGGGTTGCGCGAGCGGCGTGTGCCCCGGTTCCTGCCCGAACCTGGGGTTCTGGTGCCAGTTGCAGCCTTCCTACATCCCGTGGGGCGGCAACGGCGCGTACAGTTCGGACATATTCTTCTGTCCGTCGTACCCGTGGACGGGACGCTCAGCAGGTCAGCCCAGCCAGTACTACGGTCCGCCCGGCGGGGGCATCAACAACACCCACGTCAACTATGGCTACATCACCTACGCCGCAGTCTGGAACGCGGTGAAGCGCGATGGCACCGATGAGTGGGTCATCCGCTACATCCAGGTCGCTGGCGAAAAATCCGGCCGACTCTCCGAATTACGCAGCCCGCACCTGACGATGGCGTTCATGTGCTTGACCGACATGGACATCCCGACCTTCCTCATCATGCAGGCGACGCAAGGGCAGCCGAACAATTCCGGCACGCGCTGGTATCAGAACGGGTTCCTCGGCAACGTACTGCACAAGAAGGTGCGCAACTTTCTGTTCCTCGATGGGCACGTCGAGGCGCTGACCAAGGAGCGGGCGGCGCAGGTGGCCCTCGATTATTGAGCGCCCCGCGCGCGGCGAACATCATCCTGAAAGCTATGAACCGAACCTTGTTCAGTCTTCTCTTGTTTTGCGCCCAGGCAGCGGGCGCCGCCCTCAACGTCCGTGACTTCGGCGCCAAGGGCGACGGCGTCAGCGACGATACCAAGGCCATCCAGGCCGCGTTCGACAAGGCGAGCGTCAACGGCTGGTACGGCGGCACGGAGGTGTTTTTCCCGTACGGCGTTTATCTCGTCAGCGATGAACTGGACGTGAAGGGTATCGTCGTACGCGGCGAGGGCTACGCGACGATCCTTCAGAAGAACAAGGACAAGGACCTCTTTCATCCCAAGAACTCGTGGCGACTCACGATCACAGGCTTGAGCTTCTTCGGCGGCAGAAACCAGATTTCACTTGGGAACATGAACACCGACACCGGTTTCCTGCAGGTGATTGATTGCCGCTTCAAAGACTCCAGCGGCTACGCCATCGAGACCCGGGAAGGCAGCAACTCCAGCGTTGTGCTCGTCGAGAAATGCAACTTCTTCAACTGCGAACAGGTGTTCATTCATTACACCGACGAAGGTGTGTTCCGCGACGCATGGATCTCGACCGGCTCAATGACCAACAAGGCTGCCATCGTCGCGCGCTACGGACGATTGCTCATCGAGAACCTCTGCGGCGTCCCCGGCGTCAACGGCACGGACCAGCGCTGGATTGATTTCCACGGCGGGCAACTCACCTGCCGCAACATCCGCTTCGGCGGCGAGGCGGCGGGGTTCACGCCGATCATCTCCTGGGCCAAGCCCGCGCCGAACCTGCTCGGCCATTCCATCATTCTCGATTCCTGCTCGATCTGCGGCCTCGGCAACGCCAGGCGTCAGTGCGCGATTTATTGCGAGGAAGTTCCCAACCTGATCACGATCCAGAACAGCAAGCTCGCCGGCGTGCCCGCCCTTATGGTCCGTCCCACGATTGACCTGAAGACGTATTTCAAAGGCGTGCGGCCCGGCATGTTGAAGTACGCGGTCCAGAATAATATCGGCGAGATGCAAGGCGAGTTACCCGAGTTGCTCAAGAAGCCGGTCATCTCGAACCTGACGCCCGCGCAGGCCGGTGTGATGTCTTCCAACGAGACGACGAAGAAACTCGCCGCCGCGGTGAAAGCCGAGTCGGCGCGAAAGGCCGAGCCGCCACCCGCGAAGCCGCTCGTGTACAAAGATCACACGCAGCAGACCGACCCGAGCAAGTATATCGAGGTGCGGTTCGGCAAGAAGACCTGGAGCCTCGACGACTTCATGGACGCCACGAGCGAACGAAACTCCGATTACCTCGCCATCGCACCTGCCGGCGACGACACCCTGCTGATGCGCCGCAAACATGGTGGCTGGCCGCATGTGTTGATCAAGGACATTGCGGTGGACCTCGACAAATTCCCGTTCCTGACCGTGCTCCAGAGGCGGCCCGCGACCGGCGAGCCGGTGCCCGACGCGATCAAGGTCATTGATCAGGAGACGCAGAACATCCTTTTCCTGGCCGAAGCCGGCGACCCGCTCACGTATCGGTCGTTCAACCTGAGAGACGTGTTCAAGGCTCGCGGGATTCGCAAGTTCAGCATCAAGTACTATTTCCTCGGCGGCAGCAATCCCGGCGATTACCTGTTGCTCGACTTTGTGCGGTTGGAAATGGCAAATTGATGCGGCATGCAACAGCCGCGTCCGATCCGAAAGCTGAGCAACCTCTGCCTGCGCACCGATCTGCGGCAGGCGGTGATCCTTATCCCGCACAGCCCTGCACAGGAAGCTGCCGCACGCGAAATCCGGCGGCGGGTTGGACCGCTGCCTGTTCACTACGACATCGAAGCTTCGCGCCACTTCCTCGAGCACCACCATGTGATCGCGCTTGGCAACCTCTGCACCAACAAGTTCGTCGAGCGTCTCTATTATCAATGGTACACGAACGTGGATTGCGGCTATCCCGGCGAGGGCGGGTACGTCGTGCGCAGCATTCACAACCCCTGGGGCACGGGCAAGAACGTCATCCTGCTCGGCGGGAGCACTGACGCGGGGATCGAATCGGCAACGCAGGCGTTCTTGCGCTCTTTCCGACCTCTTTCCGTCGGCTGGCTGGGCATCGTCAAGCTCGGTCGCGGCTTGCGCGAGGAGATGGAAGCGAAGCCGCATTACCGCGGCCCGATTTGCGACGGGGGGTTCAAGTATTACTTCAGCGGCGAAGAAAAGTACGGACGGATTTACCGCAAGGCGTTGCTCGATCGCACGCGCATGGACGATCCGTTCGAGACGAGCCACATCTGGTTTTGGGAGCCGCTTGCGCTCTGGGATCTCCTCGAGGAGTCACCGATCTTCTCGAACCGGGACCGACTCATCATTACCAACTTGTTTCTGCAATGGGTTGAGTCGCATGAGGGTCGCAACTTCGCGGGCTTTCGACAGGACCTCCGCCTCGGCAACCTTTCGCAGCCGCACCGCACATCGCCTGCCCTCGCCTGCTTTTTCGGTGGCCGCTACTTCAAGAAATATTATGGGCTGAAGCAAACCAGGGCGTGGTTCGCCGACGCCAGGAAGTATTTTGCTCCACAGACGATCTCTTCAAAGACGATCGACGAACCGGAAGGTTGTACGGCCGACAGTCTTGGCTGCGGTGGCATGATGACCTATGCCTTCGCATCGGGCGACATGACCTGCTTCGAGAACGGTACGGTCCGGGAAGCCGCCGACCGCGTCGCCATGTGCTGCAATAACCTCGGCGTGATGGCGGCCTACGCGGATACGCAGTCGTTCAGCTCCGTGCAGGCCGATTTCTTCTGCCGCGCCGCGCATTACTACAAGGACGGCGCGTATGAATTCATGGCGCGCATGAAAAACCCGTGGCGCAGCGACTGCAAACCCGTCTGGCGGGACTTCGACCATCCGACGCCGGCCTTCCACACCGATGTCGAGCCGCGCGAACCGAAGCATCTGCTCGGCGTCAAAGTCGCGCCGCTCTCAAAAATGTATTGGGACAAGTACCGCGGCAACTACACCTTCCCGGATTTTCCGAAAACGATCCCGCACCGAAAATCCTTCGACAAGATTTCCTTCCGCAGCGGGTTTCGTCCCGAAGACGATTATCTTCTGCTCGACGGCGTCTCCGGCGGCGTGCACGGCTACGCGGACGCGAACTCCATCCTCGAATACACCAGCCGGGGTCGCCTGTGGATCGTGACCGCCGATCTGAGCTACGGTTACGACAACTCCGGCATCTCGCACCACAACGCCGTCAGCGTCCTGCGGGATGGCGGGGGCGAATTGCCGCCCGGGTTCGCTGCACTGGAGGAACTCCGACCGTCGTTCACGCACACCGCCCTGCCGAACTACAACGGCGTGGACTGGCATCGCAAGATCACGTGGTCCGAGGGCCGCCATTTTCTGGTGGTGGACGAGCTGCGCATCCGCAAGGACGGTCAGTACCGGTTCGATTGCCGCTGGCGGACTCTCGGTGAACCGATGCTGAAGGGAAACACGCTGGTGGTGGATCAGAAGGGTGTCCAACTTCACATCGAGAACAGCGGCGCGCATCGTCTGAACCTGGAACGCGACGAAGGTCGCGGCTCCTATTTCTCCTGCTGGGCGAAGAAACGGTACGAGTTCGCCAAGCCCATACTGAACATTCTCACCCAGACAATCCAGGGACGCTACCAACGTGGCGACGTCGTGCGTTTCACGAATCTGATCCGTATCTCAGCGCGGCGTTCAGAGTTCAAGCTTCGGCTTGCTTCGTCCCACGGAATGAGGGGCACGCTAAAGCGTGAACTCTCAACGAGTCCGAAGCCGATCTGGAGTTTCGCGACAGAAAGCGGCATTCGCGACATCCAGGTCAGCAAAGAGCAAATCGTCGCTGCAGATTCGTCCGGCTTGGTCGTCCGACTCGATCACAGCGGTCGTCGGCTCTGGCAACGCCGCGTTGGTTTCCCCGTGAACAGCATCGCCTTCGGCGACATCAACGGTGACGGTGCATCGGAGATCATTGCGGGAGCGGACGGTGGATGGGTTTACGCGCTGGATCTTGGCGGCAAGTTGCTTTGGAAACACCAACTCCCCGCGCTCGATGCCGGGAACATCTGGGGTTTGCCCACCCCGCGTGTCATGCGCGTCCGCTGCGCTGATCTCGACGGTGATGGGCGAGACGAGATCGTTGCCGGCGTTGGCAACTTGCATCTCCAGGTCCTCGCCGGAGATGGTCGCTCCATCCGCACGTGCCTCGATTGGGCGAGGACGGGACTGCGTAAGTTTCCGAGCTCTGGCGGCCGCGAGCTCTGGCGACGTTTCTCCTGGGGCATCTGGAACAGGTTCGACTTTTGCGATCTCAATGGCGATGGCAAACTGGAGATCATTGGCGGGCCGGGCATGCCGCCGAAAGCCGCGGGAAGCCCGGCATGGATTCTTCGACACGACGGCGAAGTGCTCGCGGAACTCGACATTGACGGTTGGGCAGGCGGTTTAAACGCGCTGGTCGTCGGCGACGGCGGAAACTACTTAGCGCTCGGTACAATGAAAGGATTCGTTCGCGTGTTCGAGCCGCCAAAACGTCTGGGCCGCAGGATCCCGCTGAAACGCGGCGAGGTTGTGCTCGACCACACGTCGGGCATGAACCGCAACTTCAAGCTCGAGCCGCCGCGCTTGTTGTGGGAGCGAAATCTCGGGGATCTGGTCACGGGGTTGGTCAGCATCGAGGGCAATCTCGTAGCCAGCTCCAACACGGGATACGTCAGCGCCTTCAACATGCGAGGTGGGAAACCGTGGGTCACGAACATGGGCGAGGAAGTGACTTCTCTGCTCGCGCTCTCCACTCGAATCGCCGTTGCCTGCAAATCGGGTGAGGTCTGCATGCTCGACCCCGGGGGGGAGATCACTGATCGCGTATCCCCTGGAAACCCGATTTTGAAATTGGAGAGCGCGCCCGGCGACAAACTGCTCGTCGCGACTTGCGACCGAACATTGTGCCTCTGGGATACGCGACCGTAGCGACGCAGCCAGCGTTAAGCCGCGAGCAGTTCTTTGAGCGTCACGCGCCCGTCATACAAAGCTTTGCCCACGATCGCCGCGGAGATGTTGGGGCGACCGAGCTGTTTCAAATTCTCAACGTCCTTCGCCGACGATACTCCGCCCGACGCGATGATCTGGCACTGGGGCACCGCGTCGGCCAACTCGGCGATCGCTTTCAAGTTCGGTCCGCCCAGCATGCCATCGGTGGCGACGTCGGTGTAAACAATGGTCTCGACGCCCAGATCGACCACCTGCTTGGCGAAATCAACGGAGCGCAGCGCGGTGACCTGGGTCCACCCTTTCACGACGACAATGCCATCCTTGGCATCGATGCCGACGACGATCTTGTCCCAGAACCGCTCCACGATGTCCTCGACGAACTCCAGTGATTGCGCCGCTTTTGTTCCCAGAATAACCCGCCGCACGCCGAACTGGAGGAGGTGTTCCACTTTCTCCCGGTCGCGGACGCCGCCGCCCCATTCGCAGGGAATTTTAAGTGAAGCAACGACCTTCTTGCCTATCTCTTCGTTGTTCTTACCCTGCCCGAACGCCGCGTCGAGATCGACAAGGTGGAGGAATTGCGCTCCTTCCTTTTGCCAATGCTGCGCCATCGTTACCGGATCGTCGGAGTACACCGTGACCGCGTCTTCCTTTCCTTGCTTGAGGCGGACGCATTTGCCGTCCTTGAGATCGATGGCGGGGATGATGAGCATGGGGGTTCGTGATTCGTAACTCGTGATTCGTCAGGAACAGAGCGAGACGAAATTCTCCAGCATCTTCAATCCGACGGCCTGGCTCTTCTCGGGGTGGAACTGGGTTGCGAAGAGGTTGCTGCGCCAGATCATCGAGCAGAAGTCGCCGCCGTAATCAGTGGTTGTGCACACGAGGGATCGATCCTTCGGCGCGACGTAGTACGAGTGGACGAAGTAGACGAAGCTTCCCGGTGGGACGTCGTTGAGGAGCGGGCAGTTTGATTGCACCATCTGCAGACGGTTCCAGCCCATGTGCGGCACCTTGAGATTTGGAACGCGAAATCGTGGTACGCTACCGGGAAACACACCGAGTCCTTTCACGCCGCCGCTCTCTTCGCTTTCATCGAACAAAGCCTGGAGGCCGAGACAGATTCCCAAGAAGGGTCTTCCGCTGGCGATGAAATCGCGCAGGGGAGGGACGAGCTGCTGCTGGGCGAGGTTGCGTACGCAGTCGCCGATCGCGCCAACGCCGGGCAGGACAACCGCGTTGGCCCGCTCGACTTGCTGCGGCGCGGTGGCGAGCTGCACGTCTGCGCCGACCGTTCGCAGAGCTTTCTCGACGCTGCGGAGATTGCCCATTCCATAATCGATAAGTGCGATCACGGCGGCAGGGTACAGAGCCGGGTCGTCATTTGCAACTGCGCAACGTGGATCGTAGGAACGACACTTCCTCTTCCTGGTAAGGCGAACCGTCGGGACGCAGGATGTCGTGAAACCAAAGCGGTGGCTCCGAAGGATAGGGCTGTTGCCACGAGTCCCATGGGTAGATCGTCTGCGAGCGGCCAGAGACGAAACCCCAATTGTAAGCGGCGACGCGGTGACGCTTTAGCACGGGCAATGCCTCTTGGAACGTGCTACCCGTGGCCCGAGCCATGTACTCGGTGCAGAGCAGGGGACGTTGAAAGCGACTCAGCTTCTCGATGTGCTTCTCCAAATCGTCCGCTGGCTGGTAGCTGTGAAAGCTGATGACGTCGGAATTATCAAGCTGCGTCCGCTGCATCGCGTCAAAATTGGCATCATTGCTCCAATCGCCCCACCACAAGCAGCTGGTCAGCCTGGCCTTGCGTCCAGACCAGATCATGGAGAAATACCCGCGCGCTGTTGAAGCCGAGCGAGGCGGCCCCAACCGAGTTCCCGATTGAGCGTGGTCGGGTCACAGGTTTCGCGCTGCCACATCTCCAGTTGGTTGACAGCCGTGCGCGGCAAATAATTGCAGCCGACCAGCCATGGCATGGACCGCTCCCAATCGGTCGCACGTTCGACGGTCCAACGGGAATAGCCACTGATCATTGTGAATAGCCGCGTCTTTTGCATGTTTCCTCCAGGATGCACGGTAAAAAAGATTTACTTTGTTATTGAAATTTATTTACTGACTGTGGTAAGCAGCACGGTCACATGGGCACGTTGAAAAGTACTCAGGCAAAGGTAACGCTTGCGGACGTTGCCCGCTACGCATCGGTGTCGCTCGCCACGGCTTCCTTGGCGCTGCGCAACAATCCCAAGATTCCCCATCAAACTCGTCAGAAAATCTGGCGCGCGACCGAGAGGCTTGGTTACTCGACGAATCGCCGGGCACGCGTGCGCTCGATCGACACATTTCAGCCGAAGGCCAAGGCCACAAATTTGGGATTCGTCCTGGTCGATGTTCCCGCGGCGGATCGGATCTATACCCATACGTTCCACGCCGCCGCGATGGAGGCCAATCGCGAGGGACAACATCTGTTCTGTTATCCGTGGCGCGGCAAGGAGGATGAGTTTGATCTGTCGTTGCTCGAGTCGTCCGAGTGTGGCGGGTTCCTTCTCATGGGCGCCATCCGGGAGGCGCACTATCGATTGCTCAAGCGGTTGGCGCGTCCGATCATGATCGTTGGCGATCATCGCGTCGAGGAGACGGTGAACGAAGTTGCCTCCAACGACTTCGAAGGGGGACGCGGCGCGGTTCGTTACCTCGCCAAACTGGGCCACAAGCGGATAGCGTTCGCGTCGGAGAACCTCAGCTTCCTTCATCGTCAACGCTGGCTCCTCGGCTACACGGAGGAGATGAAGGAGCGCCGATTGCCGATTGCCGACGGGTGGATCCAGACCCGCGAGCAATCGACGCCACACCTCGAAGTGGTCAAGCCGTTGTTCCAGCTTGCCGAGCGTCCCACCGCGATCCTGTTAACGTCGCAAGGAGAAGGGCATGATCTGATCGAGCACTGTCGGACGCTCGGCTTGCGCGTGCCGCAGGACGTCAGCGTGTTCTTCTGGGGAACGAGGCGGGAAGATGTTGTGCGGCATCCGATGACTTGCCTGGAGTCGCCCAACGAGGAATTGGGGCGGATCGCGATCGAGCGACTCAGGGAGTTGACGGGCAATCCCGAGGACACTCCGCTCACGACGCTTTTAAATTTCAATCTCCACGACGGCGGAAGCTGTGCAGCTCCGCAGGGATAAGCAAATCAACGAAGGGACGGAGACTATGAGGAAATCGATTGTATTGACAGCAATGGTGTTTGTCTTCGCTGCGGGAAATGCGCGGGCGATCAACATCTACTGGACCAACAACCTCGGTGGAAACTTCACGAACGCTGCGAACTGGAATCCCAACGTGGTTCCCGGGACGGCAGACAATGCTTTTTTCACCAATCAGGCGACCTATACCGTGGAGTGGACAACCCATGCGACGAACGTCAATGCCAATGTCGAACGCTCAACCATAACCGCGGATCTCAACGATTCGACCTGGCGGCTGACGAGCGAGTTGCGGATCGGCGAAAATAATTCGGCGCCGAGTTCGTTGATTGTCAAAGACGGTTTCCTGTCCGTGGCGGGCGACGAGTGGGTGGGGGGAAGTCCCGCATCAACGAGCCGGGGCGTGGGCAACCTGACGCTGATGAACGCCACGAATCAGATCACGACCGGGAATTTCCGCGCGGGCCGAACGCAGAATGTTACATTTGATACGGGAACTGTTTGGGTAGTAAACGGGAGTCTACTGCAAACCGTTGCGGGCAGCATTTACATCGGAGATACGGGGTATGGCGACATGACCGTTTCCAACTCCACGATTCGCGGCGCGCATCAGTTCATCGGGAACGATTCGGGTCGGGGGCGACTCACGCTGGTGGCTTCGACGAACGAGGTGACCGATGCGTTTTTCTTGGGCCAAACCGGTATCTTCCGTCCATTGGGAACGGTTATTTTGACGGATGGAAGTCTGTTGCGGCAGACAGGCGCCAACGAGGTTCACATCGGTGGTACGGGCGACGGTTTTGTGATCGCGACGAACTCGACCGTGTCGTTCAACACCTTCACCTACCTTGGATACCTCGCAGGAGGCTACGGCGAGATGAGGTTCGATAATTCGAGCTACATTGGCAAAGGCAATATCACAGTAGGCAACAATTCCACGGGCCTGATCGTCCTTGCAGGCAGCACGATGCAGCTTACCAACAACTCTGGATCGAACCTGGCGCTGGGGTCGGCGGCCACCGCGTTCGGGCGATTGGTTGCCTCCAATTCAACCATCATCGCATCGAGTGCGGTCCAATACGGATCATTCGGGCGTGGCGAAGTGTTGCTCGTGAATTCCACCAATACGGTTGCCGGCGAAGTCTTTATCGGGGTCAACGTTTCCACCGCGACCGGCATCGTCACATTTGCAAATAACAGCTTATTTCAGCAAATGACTGCATCCCCCTTCCGGCTGGGACATGCCGGCTACGGCCAGTTCAACATCACGAACTCGTCGGTCATCGCTCCGGGCACGATCCAGGTTGGTACGGGAGGCACGCCCACCGGCATCGGCGTGATCAACAACGTCGGTGGCTTGGTACGCGTGCCTACGATCACGGTGGGAGGTACCGGCAAAGGCACGGTCACCCTCACGGGCGGCGGCATCCTCGAAGCCAACACGATCAGCACCGGCTCGGGTGGCAGCGGCTCGATCAGCAATCGCGGCGGCGTCTATCAATTCACAACCGCCAGTCCGACCATCACCCCGAACACCGCCGGCAGCATCGTCCTCACCAACGGCACAATCTCCTATCGCGATGTCGCCAGCGCGAACATCTTCAATGCCCAGGTGGCCAACATCACGAAACATGGCAACAACACATTCCAGTTGAACCACTCGTCCAACGCAACCGGCCTTGCGAGCTACACGTTCGATTCGGTGGCCAATACCGGTACTGCCACGAATTACCAGCGGCTGGCCCTGAGCGACAACGCTCGATGGAGGAGCACCACGCTCACCATCGGCAGCGGCGGAGCGCTGGTCGGCAGTGGCACGGTGGCGAGCGACAGTGTTACGAACCTGGGCACCATTGCCCCCGGCTTCTCGGCAGGCAGCCTCACTTTCACAAGCAACTTGGTGTTAGGCTCGTCGTCGAAGCTGGAGATGGAAATCGGCGGCACCAGTTCCTCGGCCTACGATCAATTGACCGTGCTCGGAAACGTTACTGTCACCGGCACGCTGTCGATCACGCCCATCAACGCATTCAGCCCCACTCCGGGCAACACGTTCACGTTGATTGATAATCAGGGTGTCAATCCGATCTTCGGCCAGTTTGCCGGTTTGACCAACAACCAGTTCATCGATGCGTCGGCGAACGGGCTGGACGCGTACTTTTACATCCAATACGACGGCGGCTCGGGCAACGATCTGCTCCTGATCGCCACCATTCCAGAACCCTCTGCGTTGTTGATGATTGCTGCCGCTGCCAGCCTGCTGCTTCGTCGCAAACTGAATCGCGCATGAAGTCACGGGAGAATTGCCGCCGAGGGGCCTTTACGCTCATCGAGCTACTGGTTGTCATCACCATCATCGCCGTCCTTGCCGCGATGTTGCTGCCCGCGTTGCAGGGCGCACGGGAAGCGGCCAAAAAGACCGCCTGCATCAACAACCTGCGACAACTCTCGTTGGCGTGCTTCGGTTATGCCGATGACAATGAAGGAAGAATCCCCGCCTGGCTCTATGGCGTCGAATCGGAATATTACTACGTCTGGCCAGCGCATTTGTTGCCGTACCTCGGCTATAAGGGTCCGCGTCTCGCATGGGCGAGCCCGACCCCCGCATCGCTTGGGAACCTGGAGATTCGAAACGGCTACTCCTACAAGACGATTGGCAATACGACCACACGGAGTACAAATCCCTTCTTCTGTCCAGCCACGAAAGGGCCGCGCGACCTGACGGTTCCGGGCGTCTATGGCTGGGGCAACGTAAACATCTGGTGCGATTACGGAGTCAACCCACGGATTGCAGGGGTCATCTCAGGTACCGGAACACCCGACTCCGTCTGGCCTCCACGCGCGCTGAAGAATCTGCAGCCAGCCTCGCAGCTCATTCTGTATTGTGACAACACCCAGGATAGTGGTGGCGTCGCGCCATGGTCGGGAGTCGTCAATTGCCCGCGCCACACAAGGCAGATGAACATGGTCTTTGTGGACGGCCACGTCGAAAGCGCGGTCGTCATCCTCGGCATCGATCTCTTGCCGGGCGCGAACCTGAGCTGGAACTACAGCGCGGCCGGCGCGGCCGCGGCGGGGTTCACGGGCTACAAATACTTCCTTGCGCCGAATTA
>Ga0187892_10005731_pt1 | contig 19200 bp, 16 predicted proteins | sample MA1701073metaG_FD_139345 | JGI IMG/M metagenome (GOLD analysis project Ga0187892, IMG submission 139345) | Bio-ooze microbial communities from a basaltic lava cave in the Kipuka Kanohina Cave System on the Island of Hawaii, USA - MA170107-3 metaG ...
GCCAAGGCGGCGAAGGATTTCCTGCGCTGGGCTCACACCCCGGGCAACTACGAGAAGTGGTTCCTGGTGCAGAAGGGCTTCGCCACGGGCATCGCGCGCGACTGGGAGAAGCACGAGATGTGGGCGAAGGACCCGGTGATGCTGCCGTTCAAGACCGCGCCCGGCCTGCAGAAGCAGGCGATGGGCTTCGCGGGGCCGCCCGACAAGCGGGCGGCGGAGGCGTGGAACAAGTACATCGTCACCGTGATGTACGCGCAGGCCGCGAGCGGCAAGATGAAGCCCGAGGACTCGGTCAAGTGGGCCGCGGGCGAGCTCGGCAAGATCTACACCTGACCGGCTCACCTTGAAGTGAAGGTCTCCGTGCCGGTGGGTGCGGGGGGCGCCGCCGCGGCGGCGCTCCCGGGGGAACGGATCACCGTCTCGCGCTGGACGCGCCTGCTCGAGAACCAGCGCGTCCTCGCGGGCGCGCTCCTCGTGCCGGGGGTGGCGATCCTCACCATCTTCATCGCCTATCCGTTCGTGATGGCGATCTGGTTCTCGCTCACCGACATCAGCGTCGGCAACGCCGGGAAGTTCGTCGGCAGCGGCAACTTCCGCAAGGCCTGGGAGGACACGATCTTCCAGACCGCGTTCTGGAACACCGGCTTCTACACGTTCTGGGCGACCGTCTTCAAGCTCTCGCTCGGGATGTGGCTCGCACTGCTCCTCAATCGCCACTTCAAGTTCAAGCGGATGATCCGCGCCTGGATGCTGCTGCCGTTCATCATCCCGACGGTGCTCTCGACCTTCGCCTGGCGCTGGATGTTCGATCCCACGTTCAGCGTCATCAACTGGGTGCTGTACCAGAGCGGCTGGATCACCGATCGCCTCCCGTTCCTTTCGGACGGCGACTGGGCGATGTGGTGCGCGATCGTCGTCAACACCTGGCGCGGCACCCCGTTCTTCGCGATCACGCTGCTCGCCGGACTGCAGACGATCAGCCCCGATCTGCACGAGGCGGCGGCGCTCGACGGCGCGAACGCGTGGAACCGCTTCTGGCACGTCACCTGGCCGCTGCTCCTGCCGGTGACGCTGGTGGTGGTGGTGTTCTCGGTGATCCAGACCTTCTCCGACTTCCAGCTGATCTACGTGCTGACCGGAGGCGGGCCGGCGAACTCGACCCACCTCGTCGCGACCTACGCCTACCAGATCGGCGTCGCCTCCGGGCTGCTCGGCGAAGGCGCGGCGATCTCGCTCTTCATGTTCCCGGTGCTGTGCCTGGTGGTCTGGTTCCAGCTGCGGTATCTCAAGCGGATGGAAGGGGCCTGAGCCGTGGTGATCGAGCGCAAGTGGAAGAAAGTCGTCTACTTCTACATCCCGCTCGCGCTCTTCATCCTGTTCACGCTGTTCCCGTTCTACTGGATGGCGGTGACGGCGCTGCGGCCGGACCCGGAGCTCTACCGCTCCTGGCGCGCGCCGAACGCGACGCCGTTCTGGACCCTCGAGCCGACGTTCGAGCACTTCACCGGCCTGCTGCAGACCACCGCGTTCCCGCAGTGGCTGTGGAACACGATGCTGATCGCGATCGTCTCGACGGTGATCTCGCTCATCTGCGGCATGTTCGCCGGCTACGCGCTCGCGCGGCTCAAGTTCCGCGGCTCGGAGTTCCTCGGCACGGCGATCTTCATCACCTACCTCGTGCCGCAGACGCTGCTCTTCATCCCGCTCGCCGACATCATCCGCAACATGCAGCTCGGGAACACCCCCTGGGCGCTGATGCTGACCTACCCGACCTTCCTGATCCCGTTCTGCACCTGGCTCCTGATGGGCTACTTCAAGACCATCCCGAAGGAGCTCGAGGAGTGCGCGCGGATCGACGGGGCGACGCGGTTCGGCGCGATGGTGCGGATCATCTTCCCGGTGGCGGTGCCGGGAATCCTGTCGGCCGGGATCTTCGCCTTCACCCTGTCGTGGAACGAGTTCATCTACGCGCTCGTCTTCCTGTCGTCGGTCGAGCAGAAGACGGTGCCGGTAGGCGTGGTGTCGGAGCTGATCCGCGGCGACATCTTTTTCTGGGGCCAGCTCATGGCGGGGGCGCTCCTCGGCTCGGTGCCGGTCGCGCTCGTCTACTCGTTCTTCGTCGAATACTACGTCGCCGGCCTCACGGGCTCGGTCAAGGGATAGCTTTGGCCGAGGTCATCCTCACCGGCGTCAACAAGTGGTACGACGGCCAGGTCCACGCGGTGAAGGACGTGAACCTCCACGCGCAGGACAGGGAGTTCATGGTCTTCGTCGGCCCGTCGGGCTGCGGCAAGACGACGACCTTGCGGATGGTCGCCGGGCTCGAGGAGATCAGCTCGGGGGAGATCCGCATCGGCAATCGCGTCGTCAACGACCTCCCGCCGATGGATCGCGACATCGCGATGGTGTTCCAGAACTACGCGCTGTACCCGCACAAGTCGGTCTACGACAACATGGCCTTCGGGCTGCAGATGCGCAAGTTCCCGAAGGAGGAGATCGAGAAGCGGGTCAGGGATGCGGCCACCATCCTCGGCATCGAGTCGCTGCTCCAGCGCAAGCCGCGGCAGCTCTCGGGCGGACAGCGCCAGCGCGTTGCGCTCGGCCGCGCGATCGTGCGCCATCCGCAGCTCTTCCTCTTCGACGAGCCGCTCTCCAACCTCGACGCCAAGCTGCGGGTGCAGATGCGGGTGGAGCTCAAGCGCCTGCACGAGCGGCTCGAGACCACCGCGATCTACGTGACCCACGACCAGGTCGAGGCGATGACCCTCGGCGACCGCGTGGTGGTCATGAAGGACGGCGTGGTGCAGCAGGTGGGCGAGCCGATGGAGCTCTACAACCGGCCGGCCAACAAGTTCGTCGCCGGGTTCATCGGCTCGCCGGCGATGAACTTCGCCGAGGTCACGATCGCGGAAAGCGGCGGCGGACTGTGGGCCGAGACCACGGGGATCCGGGTGAAGGTGCCGCCGGCTCGGGACCAGGTCATGCGGCCGCACACCGGCAAGCGGGCGACCCTCGGTGTCCGCCCGGAAGCGCTCCGCATCGCCAACGGGTCCGATCCGGCCGAGTACGTATTCGATGCGACCGTCGACGTGGTCGAGCCGCTCGGCTCGGAGATCCTGCTCAACATCACCGCCGGCGCGAACGCGCTCGTCGCGCGGGTCGACCCGGCGGTGAACGTGAAGACCCACGAACGCGTGCGCCTCGCGTTCGATCCGGCGAAGCTGCACTTCTTCGACCACTCGACCGAGAGCGCGATCTGACGGTGGCCGAGCGCTTCCGCATCGGCCTCTCGCACGACCTCCTCGACGCCGCGGGCAAGCCGACGTTCGGCGAGGAGCCGCTCGCGATCCTCGACGGCGCGCCGGAGATCGAGCGGGCCTGGCTGCCGGGGCGCACCCCGGAAATTCCGGCGGAGCTCGCGTTCGAGTTCGACGCGCTCTATCTCACGTCGACCCGCGTGACGCGCGCTTCCCTGTCGCGCGCCGCCGAGGGCCGGCTGCGAGTGGTCGCGCGCCACGGTGTCGGCTACGACTCGGTCGACGTCGCCGCGGCGAGCGAGGCCGGGGTGATCGTCACCAACACGCCGTTCGCGATCCGCCGGCCGGTGGCGACGATCGCGATGACCTTCGTGCTCGCGCTCGCCGGCCACCTTTTCACCAAGGACCGGCTGACGCGCACCGGCCGCTGGCACGAGCGCACGAGCTGGATGGGCACCGGGCTCACCGGGCGGCGGCTCGGCATCGTCGGCGGCGGCGGGATCGGGCGGGAGCTGATTCCGCTCGCGCGCGCGTTCGACCTCAGGGTCGCGGTCGCCGATCCGTACGTGCCGGCGGCCGACATCGAGAAGCTCGGCGCGACGCTCGTAGCGCTCGACGCGATGATGGCCGAGAGCGACTTCGTGGTCGTCGCGTGCCTGCTCAACGACCAGACGCGCGCGCTGATCAACGCCGAGCGTCTGGCGAAGATGAAGCCGACCGCCTACCTCATCAACGTCGCGCGCGGGCCGATCGTGCACGAGCCGGCGCTGATCGAGGCGCTGCGCGCGCGGCGCATCGCCGGCGCGGCGCTCGACGTGTTCACCAACGAGCCGGTCGAGAACGACAATCCGCTGCTCGCGCTGGACAACGTCATCGTGACGCCGCATGCGCTGTGCTGGACCGACGAATGCTTCGGCAACATCGCGCGGGAGGGGTTCGGCGGGCTGGTGTCGCTGGCGCGGGGGGTCGCACCGCCGAACGTCGTCAACCGCGAGGTGCTCGCGCACCCGCGGGTGAAGTCGTGGCTGAAGGGGTGATGCAGAGAGGCTGAGGGCCGGGCGAGAGGGCCTCGCGCTACGCGGCTGCGCCCTTCCCGCGCCGTCGTCGGGCCGTAGCTCGCCCGGCGTCGAGGATCGAGGGCAGCTCCCCGGGCACCGCCGCCACCGCGCCCGCGCTGAGCGCTGCCGTCGCGGGAGGCGTCTTGCCGGCGCGATGCACCACGACCGAAGAAGTCCGATAGCGGTCGACCGCCTGGGCGAGGCGCAGCAGGGCGCGTGCGTCGTCGGGCCGAACGGTGCGCGAGGCCTTCGCTTCGATGAGCGCGAGCCGGTCGCTGCCGAGCGGCACGACGAAGTCGACCTCGAGGCCCTGCTGGTCGCGGAAGTAGTAGAGCGCCCGCGCCCGGCCCGCGTTCAGCTGGTGCTTGACGATCTCGGTCGCGACGAAGTTCTCGAACAGCGGGCCGAGGAAGGGCGACCGATCGAGCATCGCCTGGGTGTCGATGCCGAGCAGATGACAGGCGAGCCCGGTGTCGGCGAAATACACCTTCGGCGACTTGACGAGCCGCTTGCCGAAATTCTCGAAGAACGGCGCCACCAGCACGATTTGGGAGGTCACCTCGAGAATCGCGAGCCACTCCGACACGGTCGGGACCGACACCCCGAGTGGGCCGGCGAGATCGGAGCGGTTCAGGATCCGGCCGATCCGGCTCGCGAGCAGGGCGAGGAAGCGCCTGAACGCCGCGAGATCGCGGATCGCCGCCACCGCGCGCACGTCGCGCTCGAGGTAGGTCTGGACGTAGGAGCGATACCAGAGCGGGGCGGTCCGGGGCCGGGCGAGCGCCTCCGGGAACCCGCCTCCGAGGAGCGACACTTTCGGCGTCTCCTGCAGCGAAAACGGCAGCAGGTGGAACACCGCAGCCCTGCCCGCCATCGATTCCGAGACCCCGCGCATGAGAGGTGCTTCCTGCGAACCGGTGAGGAACCACTGCCCGCGCCGCGCGGGCCGCAGATCGATGCGCGCGCGGAGGTAGTTGAGGAGCTCGGGCGCGTTCTGGATCTCGTCCAGGATCGCCGGCGGGCGCAGCTCCTCGATGAAGAGGCGTGGGTCGGCGCGGACGCGCGCGAGCGTGTCGGGATCCTCGAGCAGGCGATAATCGGCGCGGGGAAAGAGTCCGCGCAGCAGCGTCGTCTTGCCGGCGCGCCGCGGGCCGGTGAGGATCAGCGCAGGAAAGGCGCGCGCGGCGCGCAGCACCTCGGCGGCGAGCAGGCGCGGAACCCGTCTCATTTGAGAATTTTAAAGTGTAACTTCAAAAAACTCAAAGCCCGCCGCCGCCCGCCCGGCGCTCCGCCGGCCCCGGATCAGGCGAACCGCAACCCGAGCCGCGCGAGCTCGTCCCAGGGATTGCCCTTTGCGAGTCCCTTGATCGTCCGGTCGACCGCAGCGGCGTGCGCGAGCGCCGCCTCGAGCGCCTCGCGCGTGATCCGGCGCGCGGCCGCCCCGACCAGGCGCTGGCGCGCGTCGCCCCAGACGCGCGCCTCGCGGAAGAGGTCGGCAGCGTTGCGGCCGGCGGCGAGTCCGGCCTGCACCCGCGCGACCGCGCGCACGTCCTCCGCCATCACCCACAGCACGCGCGGCAGCGCCTCGCCTTCGCCCGCGAGCCCGTCGAGCACGCGCGCGAGGCGCACCCGGTCGCCGGCGAGCATCGCCTCCGTGAGCTGCGACACCTCGAAGCGCGCGACGTCGAGCACCGCGTCGCGGACCTGCTCGAACGAGAGCTCGCCCGCGGGGTGGAGCAGCGCGAGCTTCTGGATCTCCTGGTGGGCGGCGAGCAGGTTCCCCTCGACGCAGTCGGCGACGAAGGCGAGCGCGGCTTCCGGGGCGCGCTGCTTCTGGCGCGCGAGCCGCGCGCCGATCCAGAGCGGCAGCGCCTTCCGGTCGACCGGAAAGACGTTGACCACGGCGCCCGCCGAAGCGAGCGCGCCGAACCACGCGGAGTTCTGCCCCGCGCGATCGAGCCGCGGGAGCGTCACCAGGGTGAGCGTGTCGTCCGGCAGCCGCGCGCAGTAGGCGCCGATCGCCGCCGCGCCGTCGGTGCCGGGCTTGCCCGAAGGGATGCGCAGCTCGATGATCCGGCGGGTCGCGAAGAGCGAGAGCGACGCCGCGCTCGCCGCGAGCCGGCTCCAGTCGTAGGTGCGCTCGACGAGATGGACCTCGCGCTCGGTGTGTCCGGCGGCGCGGGCCTTCGCCCGGATCGCGTCGGCCGCCTCGAGCGCGAGCAGCGGCTCGTCGCCGTGGACGACGTAGAGCGCGGCGAGGCCGCGGGCGAGATGGGCGTCGAGGGCGTCGGCGCGGAGGGCGAGCGCCACGTCAGCGGCCTGGTGCCGCAGGGGACACGCCGGTCACGGCGCTTTCCCGCTCGCCGGAGCCGGCGACACGGGGCCAGAGCGCGCGTCCCGCGACGCGCGCCTATTCATCTTCCGCCGGCACGGCCTTCGCACGCGCGAGCCGGCGGATGATCTGCTGGACCATGTCGGAGCGCATCTCGGCGTAGAGCAGCCCCTCCTCGGTCTCTTTTGCCAGCACCTGGTCGTTGAAGGTGATGTCGCGCGTCAGCACCACCGACGTCGGCGGGACGAAGTCGAGCCCCTTCGGCGTCGACACCCGGTAGACGACGCGGTAGCGGAGCTGGAACTCGCGCACCCGCCCCTGTGTGTTGAGGGAGAGGATCACCTTCTCCTGCTGCTCGGTGAGCACCGTCAGCACCGCGTCGGCGTCGGCGGGCGCGGGCACGACCTTGGTTCGCTCGCTGGCCGCGGCGATGCTGCGCTGGAGCTCGATGCCGAGCTGCGACGCCTGCGGGACGTTGATGGTCTCGAACGGGAAGTCGGTCTGGCCGCGGAGCTTGAAGCCGCAGCCGGCGAGCGTGAGCGCGGCGCAAGCGAGCAACGCGAGCGCGACGCCGCGCGGCAGCTCGCCGTCCCGGCGAATGAGGGCGTCAGACCACGACATTGACCAACCTCCCCGGCACCACCACCACCTTCTTCGGCGGCTGGCCGTTCGTGTGCCGGCGCACCGCGTCGTTCTCGAGCGCGAGCCGCTCGAGCGCGGCGCGGTCGGCCGATTTCGGCGCGCGCATGTGGCCGCGCAGCTTGCCGTTGACCTGCAGCACGAGCTCGACCTCGTCCGACTCCAGGGCGGATTCGTCGACCTCCGGCCACGGTGCCGTCATGACGTCGCCGGCGAAGCCGAGCGAGCGCCAGAGCCCGTGCGCGATGTGCGGCGTGATCGGCGACATGACGCGGAGCAGGATCGAGATGCCCTCGTGCGCGAGCTGCGCGTAGCCCGCGCGCTCCGCGGCGTTCGCGTCGCGCGCGAGATCGGACAGGGCATTGTAGATCTTCATCGCCGCCGAGGCGACGGTGTTGAACTGCATCCGCCGGATGTCGAAGGTCGCCTGCCGCAGGCTCAGGTGGACCTCGCGCCGCACCGCGGCGAGCCCGGGCGCGCCGGCGGCCCAGTCGGCGCCGTAGCGATAGTCCGCGCAGGCGCCGTGCCGCTTCGCCGACTCGGCGCCGACGACCGGCGCGAGGTCGTGGGCGAGGGTCCACACCCGCCGCAGGAACCGGAACGAGCCCTCGACCCCGGCATCCGACCATTCGAGCGTCTGCTCCGGCGGGCTGGTGAAGATGATGAAGAAGCGTGCGGTGTCCGCGCCGTAGCGCTCGATCAGCGCCTGCGGGTCGACGCCGTTGCGGCTCGACTTCGACATGGTCGAGATGCCGGCGTAGTCGACCGGGAGCCCGTCACCCAGCGCCCGCGCACCGGTCACCCGCCCGGCGTCGTCGTGGAGGATCTCGAGCTCTTCGGGCGCGAAGTACGTGCGCTTGCCCTTCGTGTCGGTGCGCAGGAACACGTCGTTCAGCACCATGCCCTGCGTCAGCAGGTTCGCGAACGGCTCGTCGAACTTCACCAGGCCGAGGTCGCGCATCACCTTCGACCAGAACCGGGCGTAGAGGAGGTGCAGGATCGCGTGCTCGATGCCGCCGATGTACTGGTCGACCGGCAGCCAGTAGTCGACCCGGGCGTCGATCATCGCGTCGCCGGCGTCCGGGCAGGCGAAGCGCGCGAAGTACCACGACGAATCGACGAAGGTGTCCATCGTGTCGGTCTCGCGCCGCGCCGGCCCGCCGCACCTCGGGCACGCGCACTCGACGAACGCGGGCGTCTTTGCGAGCGGGTTCCCGGTGCCGTCGGGGACGAGGTCCTCGGGCAGGCGCACGGGGAGTTCCGCGTCCGGAACCGGCACGTCGCCGCAAGCGCCGCAGTGGACGATCGGCACCGGCGTGCCCCAGTAGCGCTGCCGCGAGATGCCCCAGTCGCGCAGCCGCCACTGCACCCGCTTGTCGCCGAGCCCCTTCGCCTTCAGGTCGGCCGCGATCGCGTCGGTCGCGTCGCGGTAATTGAGGCCGTCGTACTTGCCCGAGTTCACGCAGACGCCGCTCTCCTTGTCCGCGTACCACGCCTCCCAGGCGTCGGTGCTGTACGTCTTGCCGGGCACCGCGATGACCTGCCGGATCGGGAGGCCGTACTTCTTCGCGAACTCGAAATCGCGCTCGTCGTGCGCGGGGACGCCCATCACCGCGCCCTCGCCGTAGCCCATCAGCACGTAGTTGCCGACCCAGACCTCCACCTGCTCGCCGGTGAGCGGATGGGTCACGAAAAGGCCGGTCGGCATCCCGCGCTTCTCGATCGTCGCGAGGTCGGCCTCCATCACGCTGCCGCGCTTGCACTCGTCGACGAACGCGGCGATCTTCGGGTCGCGCTTCGCCGCGTGCTCCGCGAGCGGATGCTCCGCCGCGACGGCGCAGAACGTCACGCCCATGATCGTGTCGGCGCGCGTGGTGAAGACGCGCATCCGCTTCGGCTCGCCGTCGAGCTCGTACGGGAAGGCGAAGTTCACGCCTTCGCTCCGCCCGATCCAGTTCGCCTGCATCAGCTTCACCCGCTCGGGCCAGCCGGGCAGCTGCTCGAGATCGGCGAGCAGCTCCTCCGCGTAGCGCGTGATGCGGAGGTAGTACATCGGGATCTCGCGCTTCTCGATCACCGCGCCGGTTCGCCAGCCGCGGCCGTCGATCACCTGCTCGTTCGCGAGCACCGTCCGGTCGACCGGGTCCCAGTTGACGACGCCGGTGTGCTTGTACGCGATCCCCTTCTCGAGCATCCGCAGGAAGAGCCACTGGTTCCAGCGGTAGTAGTCCGGCTTGCAGGTCGCGAGCTCGCGCTCCCAGTCGATCGCGAAGCCGAGCGACCGGAGCTGGCGCTTCATGTACGCGATGTTGTCGTAGGTCCACTGCGCCGGCGGCACGCCGTTCGCCATCGCGGCGTTCTCGGCCGGCAGGCCGAACGCGTCCCAGCCCATCGGCTGGAGCACGTTGTGGCCGCGCATGCGGTAGTAGCGGGTGAGCACGTCGCCGATCGTGTAGTTGCGGACGTGCCCCATGTGCAGCTTCCCCGACGGATAGGGGAACATCGAGAGGCAGTAGTACTTCGGCTTGCCCGGCTCCTCGACCGCACGGAACGCGCCGCTCGCCGCCCAGTGGTCCTGCGCGGCGCGCTCCACCTGCTGCGGGTCGTATTGACTCTCCATGGTTTCCGGGTTAGGGCCTTGTTGCGAAGGGGAAAATTATACCTGTGCAATACTCCCGCCCCGCGTACATCCGCGCTCCGGACGGGGCCGTACGTAGGCTCGACGCAGGCAACTTGAGGGAGGGACGTCGACATGAGCCGCTCGGCGCTGATCGCCGGCCTGTGCCTCGCCGGCACCGCGTTCGCGCAAGGCACGCCGCAGAGCGCTGCGCCGCAGGCGGTCGTGGAAGCGGTGCAGATGCCGGCGTGGGTCGAGCGCGGCGGGAGTCGCGTGCCGCTCGCGCCGGGCATGGGCCTGCGGGAGAACGACGAGCTGCGCACCGGTGCCGAGGCGCGCCTGCTGCTGAAGCTCGCGGAGGGGAGCAGCGTCAAGCTCGGCGAGAACGCGCAGCTCCGGCTCGCGACGCTCCAGACCCGCAAGGACGGCATCTTCCAGTCCGCGATGAGCGTCGTGACCGGCGCGTTCCGGTTCACGACCGACGTCGTCGCGCGCGCGCGCCGGCGCGAGGTGACGGTGACCGTCGCGACCGTGACCGCCGGCATCCGCGGTACCGATCTCTGGGGCAAGGCCGCCGCCGACCGCGACATCGTGTGCCTGATCGAGGGCCGGATCGAGGTGTCGCGCCAGGGCGACCCGACGATCACGATGGACCAGCCGCTGTCGTTTTTCATCGCGCCGCGCGGCCAGCCGCCGCTCCCGGTCGCGCCGGTCAATCCCGATCAGCTCCGGCAGTGGGCGACGGAGACCGAGATCGCCGAGGGCCGGGGTGCCGCACGGCGCGGCGGCCGGTGGAAGGTCGTGCTGGCGTCCGGCGAGTCGGAGAACGAGGTGCTCACCGTCTACCAGGCGGTGCGCGCCGCCGGCTACGCCGCCGAGCTCGACCCGCGCCGGGTCGGCGGCCGGCGGACCTACGACGTGCGGATCGCGAGCCTGCCGTCGCAGGCCGAGGCCGAGGCGCTCGCCGCGCGGCTCGCGGGGCGGTACGGGGTCGCTTCGCCGCGGGTGACGCAGTAGCCGCTACTGCTCCGCCTTCACCCCGGCGGTATTGATCACCTTCGCCCAGCGCGCGATCTCGTCGTCGAGGAACCGGGCGAACTGCTCGGGCGTGCTCCCGACCGGCTCGATCCCCATTTGCACGAGGCGGTCGCGCAGGTCCGGCGCGCCGACCGCCTTCGCGGTCTCCTGCGACACCCGAACGACGATCTCGCGCGGCGTGCCGGCCGGCGCGAGGAACGCGACCCAGGTCGCCGACTCGATCGCCGGGCCGCCCGACTCGGCGACGGTCGGCACCTCGGGTGCGCCGCCGATCCGCGCCTTCGAGAACATCCCGAGCGCCTTCACCTTGCCCGCGCGCACGTGCGGCATCATCGAGCTCGGCACGTCGACGAGGATCTGGATGTCGTTCGCCATCAGCCCCTGCAGCGCCGGCGCCGTGCCCTTGTACGGGACGTGCACCATGTCGATCGCGGCGGTCTGCTTGAGCAGCTCGGTCGTCAGGTGGGCGGCGGCGCCGATGCCGCTCGAGCCGAACGAGATCTTCCCGGGGTTTGCCTTCGCATAGGCGACGAGCTCCCGCATGTCCTTCGGCGGGAAGGCGTTGCTGGCCGTGATGATGAGCGGTGCGCTCGCGACGAGCGACACCGGCGCGAAGCTCCGGACCGGGTCGAACGGCAGCTTGCCCGCGTACAGGGTCGCGTTCGCGGCATGCGCCGCGATCACGGTGACGAAGGTGTAGCCGTCGGGCGCCGCCTTCGACGCGATGTCCACGCCGACGATCGAGTTCGCGCCGGAGCGGTTCTCGACGACAATCGGCTGGGCGAGCGCCTCGCTCAGCTTCTGCGTCACGAGACGCGTGACGGTGTCGGTGATCCCGCCCGGGGTGTAGGGGACGATCCAGCGGATCGGCTTCGACGGCCAGGCTTGGGCGTGCGCGCCGCCGGCGAGCAGCAGCGTGGTGGCGAGCAGGGCGAGGCGGTGCAGCGCAAGCGACATTGCGGTTCCTCCCGGGTTGGCGCCGGGGGAGCTTACCGCGCCGCGCCGTGGCGCGCCGTCGCGCGGGAGGCACTGGAATCCGCGAGAATCCGATCGGTCGACATCGATCGCGAGCGAGGGGGAAATCATGAGGTTCGTCAAGCTGGTGCTGGCCGCTGCCACGGCCCTTGCGAGCGCGACTGCGCACGCGCAATCCTGGCCGGCGAAGCCGATCCGCTGGATCGTGCCGTTCCCGCCGGGCGGCTCGACCGACATCGCCACGCGCCCGATCGCCGACCGGGCCGGCCAGGCGCTCGGCGCGTCCTCGGTGGTCGAGAACCGCGCCGGCGCCGGCGGCAACATCGGCGCCGAGGCGGTCGCGAAGAGCGCGCCCGACGGCTATACGGTGCTCGTCACCGCGGACACGATCGCCGCCAACCCGCAGCTCTACAAGCTCGCCTGGGACCCGTTCCGGGACTTCACGGCGGTGATTCAGCTCGCCCGCCAGCCGGTGGTACTCGCGGTGCATCCGTCGCTCGGCGTGAACAGCGTCGCCGAGCTCGTCGCGCTCGCGAAGCGCGAGCCGGGCCTCGGGTACGCCACCTCCGGCGCCGGCTCGCAGCAGCACATGGCCGCGGAGTGGTTCGCCTCGATCGCCGGCATCAAGCTGACGCACGTGCCGTACAAGGGCGGCGGTCAGGCGATCACCGACCTCGTCGGCGGGCAGGTCAAGGTCGGCTCGCTCGGCTCCTCGCCGCTCATCCCGCACTACAAGTCCGGGAAGCTGAAGCTTCTGGCACAGACCACCAAGGCGCGTGCGCCGAGCCTCCCCGAGGTGCCGACCTACGAGGAGGCGGGGATCAGGGGGCTCGTGCTCGACCAGTGGCTCGGCGTATTCGTCCCGGCCGGGACGCCCATCGAGATCGTCGTGCGGCTGAACGCGGAAATCGGCAAGGCGCTCGCCGACCCCGCGATCCGCGAGCGCTACGCGCAGGCCGCGCTCGAGCCGGTCGGCGGGACGCCGGAGGCGTTCGCGCAGCTCGTGCGCGACGACCACGCGAAGTACGGCCGGCTGATCCGCGAGCTCGGGATCAAGGTGGACTAGGTTCGCCGCCGCGCGGCGAGCACGGCGGCCGGTCCGGGCACGGAGTGCCGTGCGATAGAATCGCCCCTGCTTTTCGCCGGCCCGGATGCCCAGCCTCCTCGACAACCTCAACCCCGAGCAGCTCCAGGCCGTCACCCTTCCGCACCAGCACGCGCTGATCCTCGCCGGCGCGGGATCGGGCAAGACGCGCGTGCTCACCACGCGCATCTCGTGGCTGATCCACACCGGGAGCGTGAGCCCGGCCGGCCTGCTCGCGGTCACCTTCACCAACAAGGCGGCGAAGGAGATGCTCGCGCGCATCTCCGCGATGCTGCCGGTGTCGACGCGCGGGATGTGGATCGGCACCTTCCACGGCCTGTGCAACCGGATGCTGCGCGCGCATCACCGCGACGCCGGCCTGCCGCAGGGCTTCCAGATCCTCGACTCGCAGGACCAGCTCGCGGCGGTGAAGCGGGTCATGAAGGCGATGAACGCCGACGAGAACCGCTTCCAGCCGCGGCAGGTGCAGTGGTACATCAACGACCAGAAGGAGGAGGGACTGCGGCCCGCCGAAGTCCCGCCCGGCCACGACGAGTTCCAGCGCGGCGCGCGCGAGATCTACGTCCGCTACGACGACCAGTGCCGCCGGGAGGGGGTCGCCGACTTCCCCGAGCTCCTGCTGCGCTGCTACGAGCTGCTTGCGCGGAACGAGGTGCTGCGTACGCACTACCAGGCGCGCTTCCGGCACATCCTGGTCGACGAGTTCCAGGACACGAACCGGCTTCAGTACGCCTGGCTCAAGCTGCTCGCGGGCGGCGGGAGCGCGCTGTTCGCGGTCGGGGACGACGATCAGTCGATCTACAGCTTCCGCCGGGCGAACGTCGGCAACATGGCCGACTTCGAGCGCGAGTTCAAGGTGCCGAACGTCATCCGGCTCGAGCAGAACTATCGCTCGCACGGCAACATCCTCAACGCCGCCAACGCGCTCATCTCGCACAACCGGAAGCGGCTCGGCAAGAACCTGTGGACCGCCGCCGGCGAGGGCGAGCCGCTGCGCGTGTACGAGGCGCAGAGCGACGGTTACGAGGCGAGCTGGATCGCCGAGGAGATCCAGGCGCTCGCGCGCGACGGCTTCGCCCGGCGCGAGATCGCCGTCCTCTACCGCTCGAACGCGCAGTCGCGGGTGATCGAGCACGCGCTCTTCTCGGCGCGGATTCCGTACCGGGTCTACGGCGGCCTGCGCTTCTTCGAGCGCCAGGAGGTGAAGCATGCGCTCGCGTACCTGCGGCTCCTCGCCAATCCGGACGACGACACGAGCTTTCTGCGCGTGGTGAACTTCCCGGCGCGCGGCATCGGCGCGCGCTCGGTCGAGGCGCTGCAGGACGCGGCCGCGGCGCGCGGGTCGAGCCTGTGGCGGGCGGCGGCGGGGCTCGCCGGAAAGCCGGCCGCGGCGGTCGGTGCGTTCGTCAAGCTGGTCGAGACCCTGCGCGCGAGCACGCGCGGGCTGGCGCTGCCCGAAGTCGTCGAGAACGTGATCGAGGCGAGCGGGCTCCGCGCGCACTACCAGACCGAGCGCGAGGGCGCCGACCGGGTCGAGAACCTCGGCGAGCTCGTGAATGCCGCCGCCGCTTTCCAGCAGGACGAGGGCGCCGTGGGGCAGTCTGCCGTCGACGCCGCCGACGCCGCCGGCGCCGCTGACGCCGCTGACGCCGCCGCTGACGCCGGCGGCGCGGCCGATGCCGCCGGCGCCGCCGCGTCCGCCCCCGCGCCGCCCGACCCGCTCGGCGCGTTCCTCGCCCACGCCGCGCTCGAGTCGGGCGAAGGCCAGGCGGCCGAAGGCGCCGACGCGGTGCAGCTCATGACCGTGCACTCGGCAAAGGGGCTCGAATTCCACGTCGTGTTCGTCAGCGGACTGGAGGAAGGGCTCTTTCCCCACGAGCAGAGCGTCACCGCGGACGATGGCCTCGAGGAGGAGCGCCGCCTGATGTACGTCGCGCTCACGCGGGCGCGGACCCGTGCCTACCTCTCCTTCGCGCAGTCGCGCCTGCTCCACGGCCACACGCGCTACGGCCTCGCGAGCCGCTTCCTCGACGAGCTGCCGAAGGGGGTGCTGAAGTGGCTCACCGCGACCGCGCGGCCGCGCTTCGACCAGCGCGCGTGGCGGGCGGAGGAGCCGCCGGCCCGGCTCAAGGCGGCGCGGTCGCGGCCGGAGGCGCTGCCGTTTCGCATCGGCCAGAACGTGAAGCACCCCAAGTTCGGCGAGGGCGTGGTGATCGAGTACGTCGGCGAGGGCGCGCAGATGCAGGTGCACATCAACTTCGGCCGCGCCGGCCTGAAGCGCCTCATGCTCGGCCAGGCGCCGCTCAGCGCGGCGTGACGCCCCCGGGGCGGGCGGCTATACTGCGCCCCCTGGCGCGGTCGCGCGAAGCGCGCGCCCCGCCCGCACCGACCACGCATCCCTCCGAGGAGACTCGCCTTGAACCCCCTGATCCCGGCGGCCGCGCGCTACGCGCTCGCCCTCTCGCTTGCATTCGTCGCCGTTGCCGCGTCCGCCCAGACGGCGCCGGCCGAGTCGAAGGAATACACCCCGCAGGTCGGCCAGTCCGGCAAGGACGTCGTCTGGGTGCCGACGCCCGACGGGCTGGTCGAGCGCATGCTCCGGATGGCCCGCGTCGGGCCGAAGGACGTCGTGATCGACCTCGGTTCGGGCGACGGCCGCACCGTGATCGCGGCGGCGAAGCTCGGCGCGCGCGCGACGGGCATCGAGTACAACCCCGACATGGTCAGCCTCTCGATCAAGAACGCGGAGAAGGCCGGACTCGGCGACAAGGTGAAGTTCGTGAAGGCGGACATCTTCGAGTCCGATTTCGGCGAGGCCACCGTGATCACGATGTACCTCCTGCCGTCGCTCAACGTGAAGCTGCGGCCGAAGATCCTCGACCTGCGCCCCGGAACGCGCATCGTCTCGCACGCGTTCAACATGGAAGAATGGCAGCCCGACCAGACCGCGACCGTCGACGGCCGCGACGCGTACCTGTGGATCGTGCCGGCGAAAGTCGGCGGCAACTGGAAGCTCGCCGTGCCCGCCGGCAGCGGCGAGGAGTCGTGGCAGCTCGCGTTCGACCAGCAGTTCCAGAAGCTCGCCGGCAAGGCGCGCGAGGGCGGCAGGACCTTCGACGTCATCGACGGCCGGCTGAACGGCACGAACGTGAAGTTCACCTTCACCGACGGCAACGGCGTGAAGCGCGTGTTCGACGGCCGCGCGAGCGGCAACCGCATGGAAGGAACCACCCAGACGCAGGGCGGCACCCCGGTGAAGTGGACCGCCGCGCGGTCGTAGCGGTCCGCTAGAGCAGCGCCGCGCCCTGGGCGACGACCCAGTAGCGCGCGAATCGTCCCGCGGCCCGGAACGCGGCCGCGGCGATCCAGTTGAGCTTCAGCCAGCCGGCGGCGACGCACAGCGCGTCGCCGACGAGCGGCGCCCGGGCAAGCAGTAGCGCCGGCGCGCCCCACGTCCGCAGCCATCCGATCTCCCGCAGCGGACGCTTCGTCGCGAGGAAGCGGCCGATCAGGTAGGACGTCATCCCGCCGAGGGTGTTCGCGGCCGAGGCGATCCCGATGGCGGCCCAGTGCTGCTCCGGATGCAGCTTGAGGACGCCGAGCAGCACCGCCTCCGAGCTGAACGGGACGAACGTCGCGGCGAGGAACGCCGCGGCCGCGAGCGAGGCGAGGCTCGTCCCCGGCGTCAGCCAGTCGGGCAAGGCGGCGGGATCGCTACGTCTTGCGGGTAGCGCTCAACCGCGGATCGTCGAGCGCGAGCTTCGAGAGCAGGGCCTTCAGCTCCGGGTCGGCGACCTGGGCGGCGAGCCGGATGCAGAGCTGCACCTTGGTGCGGCAGCGCCGGGACGCTTCGAGCACCATCGCCTCGCCCGGCGGGCCGAGGCGCTTCGCGAGCTCGGCGGCGAGCGACTGGACGAACGCCGGGTCCCGTCCGTCGAGCATGTCGCTCCGCGGGGTGGCCGGCTTGGGCGGCGCGGGCGCGACGCGCAAGGCTTCGGCGCGAGCCGGGACCGAGCGGGCCGCCGCGGCGAGCGGGTCGGTCGCAGCGAGAAACTGCGCGCGCGCTGCGTCATCGAGCTGGATCGCGATCCGCCGGCGCACGTCGTCGAAGGGCGCGCCGTCCTCGGCCGCCTGCTCGATCAGGATGCTCGCGATCGGCCCGAGCGAGGCCGCCGCCGCGTCGGCGAGTGCCTTCAGCCAGTCGTCCCTGTTCGCCGCCAACTCCGCCTCCCGTCAAGGCGCGCGGCCGGCGCGCCGGCTCACTTCTTCACGCGCAGGAGCTGCATCGCCTTCGCGAGGCTCGCCGTCATCCGGTTGAACGACTGCGCGAGCCGCGCCACCTCGTCCGAGCCCGACGCGTCGAGCGCGGCGAGGTCGAACTTGCCGCCACTGATCGCGTCGGCCGCGGCCGACATCCGCACGATCGGCTTGATGACCAGGCGGTCGAGCATCGCGTTCAGGATCACGAACATCGCGACGAAGATCGCGATCAGCGCCCCGATCGAAGTATAGAACGTCACGCGGGCGCGCTCGATCGACACCGCCATCGGCACCGAGACGACCTGCGCCCCGATGGTCTCGTTCAGCTTCCAGCCGAAGCCGGACTGGTCGCCGTAGGTGCGCAGGAGCGACGCCGGCGCCTTGGCCGGCTCGCTGTGGCAGGCGAGACAGGCGCCGTTCGTGATCTTGATCGGGCGCGCGACGTAGAGAATGGGTCCGAGGTTCGTCGTCCGCACCCCGTGGGACTCCTTGAGGGCGCCGTCAGCGCGGAACCCCTCGACGATCTTCGCCTCCCAGGCCTCGGCCTTGTTGCGCGGGTTGGTCGGGTTGAGCGTCGCTTCCCTGTAGGCGTACTCGGGGTACTTCTTCTGCAGGGTCGCGAGCGTCTCGGTCGCCGCGAAGGCCGGCACCGTCTGCGGCATGAACTCCTCGTCGGGGAGCTTCGAGAGGCGCGGCCGGACGTGGTCCACCGTGTAGGCGCGGATGGCGAGCGCGGATTCCATCAGCAGCCCCGCCTCGTGCAGCACCTCCTCGCGCGCGTTCTTCTGCAGCAGGTCGCGCAGGAAATACCCGCTCACGCCGAGGCCGAGCAGCATCACGGCGAGCAGGCTCAGGTTGAATTTCAGCCGCAGGGACATCGCTTCCTCTCCCGTTCTTGTTCGGCGAACCCGGTGGACGACCCCTTCCGGAAGGCGACGATAACCGGGGGAGTGCGCCCCTTCACAGGGCTTACTTGGCGCTACGGCGGCCGGGCGGCGGGCGGACGCGCCGGCCGGCCCGCCGGCGCGAAATCGGTCACACGCCTGCTAGAGTAGCGGCCCCCGGCGCGCCCGGACGCCGGCCCCGATGGCCATCGACTACCTCGAACGCATCCTCAATTCCCGGGTCTACGACGTCGCCGTCGAGACCCCGCTCGAGCTCGCGCCGAACCTCTCCGCGCGCCTCGGGAACCGGCTCATGCTCAAGCGCGAGGACATGCAGCCGGTGTTCTCGTTCAAGCTGCGCGGCGCCTACAACAAGATGGCCCACCTGCCGGCGCAGTCGCTCCGGCGCGGGGTCATCGCGGCGTCCGCCGGCAACCATGCGCAGGGGGTGGCGCTCGCGGCGCAGAAGCTCGGCTGCCGGGCGGTCATCGTGATGCCGGTGACGACACCGCGGATCAAGGTCGAGGCGGTCGCCGCGCGCGGTGCGGAAGTGGTGCTGCAGGGCGACTCCTACAGCGACGCCCGCGAGCACGCGCGGAAGCTCGAGCGCCGGCTGCGCCTCTCGTTCGTGCATCCGTTCGACGATCCCGACGTGATCGCCGGCCAGGGCACGGTCGGGATGGAGATCCTGCGCCAGACGACCCGGCCGATCCACGCCGTCTTCGTCGCGATCGGCGGCGGCGGGCTGATCTCGGGCGTCGCCTCCTACGTGAAGCGCCTGCAGCCGGAGATCAAGGTGATCGGCGTCCAGCCGGTCGACTCGGACGCGATGGCCCGCTCGATCGCGGCCGGTCGGCGCGTCGTCCTGCCGCACGTCGGGCTGTTCGCGGACGCGGTCGCAGTGAAGCAGGTGGGCAGGGAGACCTTCCGCATCGCGCGCTCGCTCGTCGACGACATCGTGCTGGTCGGCACCGATGCGATCTGCGCGGCGATCAAGGACGTGTTCGAGGACACGCGCTCGATCCTCGAGCCGGC
>Ga0187892_10005732_pt1 | contig 19197 bp, 20 predicted proteins | sample MA1701073metaG_FD_139345 | JGI IMG/M metagenome (GOLD analysis project Ga0187892, IMG submission 139345) | Bio-ooze microbial communities from a basaltic lava cave in the Kipuka Kanohina Cave System on the Island of Hawaii, USA - MA170107-3 metaG ...
CTCAGCGGCTCCCACGTGCGCCCCGCGTCGCGGGTTCGGTAGACGCGGAGCTTGCCCTCGGGCGGGCAGCGGAACGGTGTGCTCCCAGAGGCTGGGGATTCTGAGTCGTAGCCCTGAAGGGGGACAACGTAGGTTGTATCAGGTTGACGGGGGTGGGCAGCCAGGGGGAAGCCGAAGTCGGAGGGTAGTCCAGCGGTGATCTCCTGCCAGTTCTCAGCGCCATCGTCGCTACGGTAGACGCCGCAATGGTTCTGCTGGTAGAGTCGGCTGTTACCGCCGGCAGCAAGAACGAGGTGGTGGACGCACTGGCCGAACTCAGGATACCGCTCCGGTTGGAATTCCGCCCTTACGCTGCTATTCAGGGGCTGCCAGGTCTTGCCGCCGTCATCGCTGCGGAAGGTGCCTACTGCTGAGATCCCAACCCACATCCGGTCAGAGTTGGTCGGGTCGAGCACGATGGAGTGGAGGCACAGTCCACCCGCTCCCGGCTGCCAATGGGGCCGCGAAGGGTGAGAAGAGAGGCCCTCCACTTCTTCCCACGTCTCGCCGCTATCATCGGAGCGAAAGAGGGCGGCCGGAGCTACGCCGCAGTAGACTACCCCCGGCTCCCGAGGGCCTTCCGGGCTCGATGTGCCACAGCCGCTCCAGCTTCAGCCCCGACTTGGCGGAGAAGCCAAGACCAGCACTGGACTCATTCCAAGTCTTGCCCATATCCGCCGAGTAAGCGAGGCGAGAGCCGAAGAAGATGGAGTTGGCGGTGGCGTACACCACGCCACTACGCGGGTCTAAGGTGGCGTGGTTCACCTCCAGATCGGCCAAATAAGGGCCCTGGCTCTGCCAGCGGCGGCGTTCCCGGTCGCTGTGGAACAGGAAAAGGCCCTTGCTGGTGCCGACGAGGAGCAGAACCTGCATGCCCCAATTATAGCACTCCGGCCTTGTCGACGGAGGTAGGGGATGGCCAGGAAAATAATTGACTTAGTCAATCAACAAAGTATAATTTAATTCACGATTCATTCAACAGGAGGGATAACGTGTCCGTTTATGAAGATGCTCTCGCGGCTAACGCAAATTACGCGCAGCAATTTAATCTGGGCCACCTGCCAATTCCTCCCGCCAGACGCTTGGGGATCGTTGCCTGCATGGACGCACGGTTGACAGTCGAACCGTCACTTGGCTTAAACGCTGGCGATGCCCATATTATCCGTAATGCCGGCGGCATAGTCACTGACGACGCTTTGCGGTCTCTGATCATTTCACATAAGCTATTGGGTACCAATGCTTATTTTGTCATTAACCACACCGATTGCGGTATGCTTACATTCACCGACAATGAGCTCCAGGCACGCTTAAAGGACGAAACTGGGGTCGATGCTAGCGGCATCAAATTCCACAGCTTCAAGGATCTAGAGGAGAACGTCCGCGCCCAGGTGAAGCGGATCAAAGACAGCCCCTTCCTATCGAAGGACATATCGGTCTACGGCTTTATTTACGATGTACGCACGGGTAAAATAAGCGAAGTAAAATAGCCCCAAGCAAAAAGGAGGTATCGCATGGCAGATTACGCTCGTCCCGAAAGCCTCGTCTCCACTCAGTGGGTTGCCGATAATCTCAACAACCCTAAAGTACGCCTGGTAGAGGTGGATGTGGATACTGCCGCCTACGATACGGCTCACATCCCTGGCGCCGTGGGCTGGAATTGGAAGCAGGACCTAGAGACGAACATCCAACGCAATATTTCCTCTCGCGAGGAGATCGAGGCGCTGTTATCGACGGCCGGCATCGCCAACGATACAACTGTTGTCCTCTACGGCGATAACAACAACTGGTTCGCCACCTACGCTTTTTGGCTCCTTAAATACTACGGCCACGAGGACGCCCGAATGATGAACGGCGGCCGCAAGAAATGGATTGATGAGGGCCGCCCCACTACCACAGAAGTGCCCAACTACCCGCGGGCTCAGTACAAGGCCAAGGAGCCTAATGCCGCTATTCGCGCCCTGCGCGATCAGGTGCTGCAGCAGGTGGGCAAATCCAACGTTGGCCTCGTCGATGTCCGCTCGCCACGGGAGTTCGCCGGCGAGCTACTGGCACCGGAGAACCTGCCCCAGGAGGGTTCTCAGCGCGGAGGTCATATCCCCGGCGCTAAGAACATCGTCTGGTCGCAGGCAGTGAACGAGGATGGCACCTTTAAGTCGGTCGAAGAGCTGAAACAGCTATATGAGAGCCAGGGGATCAGTCCGGATAAGGAGATCATCGCCTATTGCCGCATTGGCGAACGGTCTTCCCACACTTGGTACGTTTTGACTTACCTCTTGGGCTACGGGAAAGTTCGCAACTATGATGGCTCCTGGACGGAATGGGGCAGCGTTATAGGGGTTCCTATCGAAAAGCCCTGAACTAGCCCTATCGCATAGTCGGCTTAAGCCTATCCATCAACACTTCCTTGGCCTTGCCTGGGCGGACGCTGCGGCCTATCATGCCTAAGATATGCCCAAGCCCCGAGTCAATATCCGCGGCCACACCATTGAAGTTGATGGCCGCGCCGCTTTCTACCGGGAGGCCCACCCAGCTAGTCCCGAGGGAGATGTAATCCTTCTTCACGGCTGGATCGGCACTTCTTCTTGGATGTTCCGTTATCTGCTTCCCGAATTAGGGCGACGCTACCGAACCTTGGCCCCCGATTTGCCCGGTTTTGGACGTAGCGAGACTATGGCCTGCCGGCCCTCCGTGGACAACTACACAGACTTCGTCCGCCGGTTCGCCGATAGACTGGACGTAGACCGTTGCCACCTAGTTGGCGTGTCGGTAGGAGGGACGATTGCCCTCCATTTCGCCCAAAAGTATCCGGAGCGGCTGCGAAAGCTCGTGGTGCAAGGCTCAGTTTTTCGCGGTCGTGATCTGCCGAACCGCTTTCGTATCCTTTATCGCCTGATAGGAAACTCGCCGCTCATCGATCTCGTACCCAAGGTGCCTCTTAAGTGGTGGTTCTTCATCCGCCGCCTGGATTTCGGTCGGGATACTCGCCGGCTGGCCAAGGAGGACCGCAAACGCATGGTGGGAGATATCTTGCGTGCGCCCAACCAAACGCTTGTTAATGTGGGCCGCGAGCTGTTAAACCTGGACTTGAGCGAAGATGCCCGCCATATACGTTTACCCACCCTCATTCTGGACGGCGAGAACGCCCGCTTGGTCAACGCCGAGGCTTCACGCCAGCTGCACCGCCTTATCCCTGGCTCTGAGCTCCATATAATCTCCGATTGCGGCCATAACCTGGCCCTAGAGAAGCCTCAGGATTTCTTGAATTATATGCTCCCTTTTCTGGAGAATATGGCCGAACCCAGTAAACTAACTGCCAATGAGCCAGAGCCTTAGCCTTGAAGAGTACGGCCACATTCTTCGCACCGCTTTCGCTACCCTTCACGGCGGCCATCCCGGCGAGCCAGCGGAGCCCGAAGCCGTAGGCCCAGAGGAGTCGGTCTCTGCCTTCATCGCCCGCACCCGCGCCCAAACGTTAGAAAGCTTGCGGGCCCAGGTGGAAGCGGCCCAGCCCCCGGCGGAATTGCAGGCCGTCCATGATGTGCTTATCCGTCTTTTGGAGGCTGCTATCGAGGCCGATAAGGCCCTCGAAGAACAGATCGAAGCTTATGGCCGGGGCGATCAGAAGGCTAGCCTTCGCCAGGCCGAGCGGGTGGGCGCCCTGGTGGTTGCTAGCGCCCGCCTGGACCGCGATCTCATTCTCGCCCTCCGGGCAGCGGAAGATGCTCGGAGCGGCACTTTGGCCGCGCTCGGCCTAGCCGAGCCGCTTGATTGAATTGTGTTGCCCAGACAAATGGGCTAGCATTTGCCACATGGTGGAGATAAGGAAGGAGCGCCATGGCCCTCGTTGATGGCGGCGACCTCGTAGTCAGAGCGATCAAGCAGGAAGGCGTGGACGTCATCTTCACCCTTTGCGGCGGCCACGTCCAGGCTATCTACGACGCCTGCCTCGACGAGAACGTCCGCGTTGTAGATGTCCGCCACGAACAAGCCGCCGGCCACGCCGCCGAGGGCTGGTCGCGGGCTACCCGCCGTTGTGGCGTCGCCGTCGTTGTTCCCGGCCCCGGCGTAACCGACTGCGTCACCGCAATCGCCACTGCCTACCACAACCGCTCGCCCCAGCTCATAATCGGTGGTCGCTCACCCCTCAACCGTCTAGACATGGGGGCCCTGCAAGAGATGGACCAGGTGGAGCTGCTGCGGCCTATCACCAAATGGGCTCGCTGCGTTTATGAGACCAAACGCATCCCTGAGTACATCGCCACTGCTTTTCGCCACGCCTTGACCCCTCCCTATGGCCCGGTCTTCTTGGAGATACCATCCGATATCCTTTTCTTGAAAGTGGAGGAATCGGAGGTTTATTTCCCCCAGGCCTATCGTCCTAAAGGTGACATTTACCCCGATCCGAACTTAATCAAAGAGGCGGCCCGGCTGATCGCTCAGGCAGAGCGACCTCTGGTTATAGCCGGCTCCCAAGTCTACTGGAGCGAAGCCCATACAGAGCTGCGAGAATGCATCGAAAAGGCGCAAGCACCCGTTTACCTGAACGCCATGGGTCGGGGTTCCATCCATCAGGAGCACCCCCTCTTTTTTTCCCGCAGCCGCCGGCGCGCCTTGGGCCTGGCCGATGTCATCCTCATCCTCGGCACTCCGTTGGACTTTCGCCTGGGATACGGCAAGCGTTTCAATCCCGAAGCTAAGATCATTCAGATAGACATCGATCCAACTCAGTTGGGGCGTAATCGCGATATTGATCTCCGCATCATGGGTGAGGCAAAGGCCAGCCTTCTGTCCTTGCTTGGCGAATTGCCAGACCATAGCGACAACTACGCCGAATGGATAAACCTTCTGCGGGACGAGGAGAACAAGATCTTGGCCCAGCGGGAGGAGTTTATGAATTCCGATGCCGTCCCCATACATCCCTTGCGCCTATGTAAAGAGGTGGCGGCGTTCGTGGATGAGAGCACCATCGTCGTCGGGGACGGTGGCGACATAGTTAATCTGGCAGCCCAGGTGCTCCCCATCAACTATCCCGGCCAGTGGTACGACCCAGGGCCTTTGGGCACTTTGGGCGTGGGCACGGGCTTCTGCCTGGCCTTAGGCTGCGTCCATCCCGATAAGCGCGTCCTCATGATCAACGGCGACGGCGCTTTCGGCCTCAACGGCTTCGAGTTCGACACGCTCGTGCGCTTTAACATGCCGGTAGTGGCTGTGGTTGGAAATGATCGCCAGTGGGGGCAGATAAGGGTAGGCCAGCAGATGATGTACGGCGAAGGGCGGCTTGTGGCCACCCTCCTAGGCGAAAACGCCCGCTATGAGCGGGTAGTGGAAGGCTTGGGTGGCTATGGCGAGTTGGTCAGCAAGCCTGAGGAGATTCGCCCTGCGTTGGAGCGGGCCTTTGCCTCAGGTAAACCGTCCTGCCTTAACGTCCTCATCGATCAGAAACCGCCTGGCCTCCGTGGCGGTTACGATTTTTTCTAACTTTTCTTCACGCGATCTATTCGCGCGCCCCGCTGGCTCACTTGCCTTCGATAATACCTATCATGTAGTCTGTATTTTGTAAGGCCACGAGACCCCCACTCGTGCGTTGCACGTCAAGCTCTTCGTGTAACAGATAGGTGTACTCAAACGTCAGGTTTGGGTGTGCTGTCCTAGGGTACGGCAAACCGCTAGGACCGTTAAAATGGCTAGGGGCGTTGGCTGAAGAGGAGGTAACCAAGGGTATAGCCCTTCATCATGCGTATTCTACAGATCGCACCCCTTTGGGAGAACGTGCCGCCACCCGCCTATGGTGGAACAGAGGCCGTAGTCTCCAATCTTGTGGAGGGATTGGTGCAGCAAGGGCACGAAGTTGCCCTTATCGCCTCCGGCACTTCGCTGACCTCGGCCGAGCTAATCTCTTTCTATCCTCGTAGTCTGCGCAACGCGGACGATATTAAGGATAAGAGTCCTTATACCTGGCACCACGCCGTGATGGCTATGCGCGAAGCCCGTTACTACGACATCGTGCATAACCATGCTGGCGAAGAGGTTATGGCCTTGTCACACCTTTTGCCGGAAGTCCCTATTCTCACTACCATGCACTGTCTCATAACAGATGACACCAAAATCATTTGGGACCATTACACCGGGTACTACAACACTATTTCCTGGTCGCAACGGGAGCTTATGCCAGAAGTCTGCGGCGGCACTTTTATGGGGGCTGTCTACAACGGTGTCGACGTCTCTTCATTTCCCTTTGATTCAAACAAAGAGGACTATCTACTCTATTTGGCGCGCATCTCGCCGGAAAAGGGGCCGGATGTAGCGGTGGAAGTAGCGCGGCGTAGCGGCTGTAAACTAATTATCGCCGGCAAAGTCGACGATGCAGACTCTGCCTTTTTTGCAAGCGTGATAGCACCCCTTATAGACGATAAGCAAATCCTTTACCTTGGCGAGGCAGACCAGGTTCTTAAGCGAAAACTTTACCGTAAAGCCCGCTGCCTCCTCACGCCCCTCAACTGGGATGAGCCCTTCGGCTTGGTTATGACAGAGGCCATGGCCTGCGGCACCCCGGTTATCGCCTTAAACCGTGGCTCAGTGCCGGAACTTATCGTGGACGGCGAGACAGGCTACATCGTGGACAACCTGGAGGAGATGGTAGAGGCCGTCTACCGGGTAGACAACATCGATCCTACACGTTGCCGCCAGCACGTTGAGGCTAATTTCGATCTGCCAATTATGACTGCTAATTATCTCGGAATGTACGAACGCATCATAACAGCAGCAGAAGGATTGCCCATTCCATTGGTTCCCGAGATGGTGAGTTTATCCAGCGACGGCCACTAAACCAGCCCAATCGCCACAAAGCTGTCAAAAAATTAAATTAACGAGGCCAGCGATTAGCTATGCACCCAGCTAGGAAGCGGCCAATGAGATCACTTTCGGAGCAGACCGAACAAGGCGGTCTTCCAGGCCAAGATGTGCCGCTGACCACGATCAACGGCGTTGCCTACTTAGACGGTCCCGTCGCCTCCTATGATCAGAAAAAGGCCGCCGCTTCTATAGCGGCTAGCCTCTCTGATGTGCGACGGGTAGTCAATCGCCTGCGGGTAATACCGGGTAACCCTCGCGCCGAAGCCGAGATCAGGGAAAATATAGGTGAGCGCTTGCGCCATGACCCGAGCTTATCGCGAAATTCCATCGGCGTCTCCGTCGATGACGGCGTTGTCACTTTGATAGGGAAAGTCTCCTCTATTTCCAGCAAGATCGCCGCTGAGGTCGTAGCTTGGTCGGTAAGCGGCGTGCGCCATGTCGTTAACCGCATAAAGGTGACAACGAAGGCGCTAGACCCCCTTGAGTTGGGGTCGGCTATCAAAAGCAACCTCATTAACTCTTTAGGCTTGCTAGCTTCGGATATCGACGTGCGGGTGGCAAAAGGAACCGTGTACCTGCAGGGACATGTGGCCAGCCAAGAACATCGTCTGGCAGCCGAAGACTTGGTGCGCAATCATCCCCAGGTCAGACGGGCAGTGAACCGTCTGCAAGTAAAATCTTAGCCCCTAATCCGTGTATTTGAGAGAACGCCTCCCTTCGGCGTAAAATAAACGCCAAGGGCAACCCCAGCGGATGGAGGAAGCGACTCCACTTCAACTCGACCAGGAGCCGGCGGCCAGGCCTCTTTTGCCAGAGGCAGAGCCGATGGCCGTTCAGGATATCCGCGAGGCTCTGGTTATCCGCGAGCGAGACTTATTCCTCATAACCAACGTTGCAGGCGAAGTCCCTCTCCATAACCTTGATGGCTACGGTTTCTACTACGCTGATACCCGTTATCTATCCGGCTACGAGTTTTCCTTCGCCGATGCTAAGCCCGTAGTGCTTTTATCGACGGCGGAACTGGGATATAGCGCCGAACAGGTCTTGACCAACCCCACTATGCGATCACTGGAGGGACGAAACCTTCCTCGGGGAACGGTAGAAGTGCGACGCCAGCGCGTCCTCGAGGAGGTACTGGAGGAGACCCTGCGCATTACTAACTACAACCTCTTCCCCATCACCCTGGATGTAATTTATACCTTCGATGCCGACTTCGCTGATATCTTCGAGATCCGAGGTTATCACCGGACCAAGCGCGGTCGCCTATTCGATCCTCTTGTTCGCGATACCTCCATCACTTTTTCTTACAAGGGTTTGGACGGCAAGAAAAGAGAGGCACTTATTAATTTCTCCCCTTCGCCCTTAGCCATCGATGGCGACTCCAGCAGGGGCAGCCGTGCCCGCTTTCGCATTTCTTTAGGCCACCGCGATAGCTCTGCCATACGGATAGTTATTTCCCCAGACAAACGTCTAGGGTCCGTCCAGGGAGGGGAACGTTTGGGCAGCGTGGCCACGGAGTATTCCCGCTGGCTGTCGGAGACAACCCGTGTGTACACCGACAACGAGTTCTTTAACGCTGTCCTTCAACGCTCTTTGACCGACTTACGGATGCTGTGGAAAAACGACGGCTATGGTGGCGCTTATCCAGCGGCTGGCACTCCTTGGTTCGATACCCTCTTCGGCCGCGATACCTGCATCGTGGGCCTGCAAACATTGGCTTACAAGCCCGAGCTAGCCCGGCAAGGGTTGAAGGTTTTAGCCCGCTGGCAGGGCAAGAAATCCGACCCCTGGCGGGATGAGGAACCAGGGAAGATCCTTCATGAGCTGCGCCAGGACGAACTCACCCGCATCAGTGAGTTGCCATTCTCGCCATACTATGGCTCAGTAGACGCCACTGCTCTTTTTTTATGGCTAGCCGCGGAGTATTACGCTTGGACGAACGACCTTGAACTGATACGCGAGATTGAGCCTAACTTGAAGGCGGCAATCCGCTGGCTTTATAGCTACGGCGACTTGGATGGCGATGGCTATCTAGAATACGAAAAGCGTTCGGCAAAGGGGCTGGTCAATCAGGGCTGGAAAGATTCCGGCGATGCCATAATGCACGCCGACGGCACCCTAGTGGAGGCCCCTGTAGCCCTGGTGGAAGTACAAGGCTATTTGTACGCTGCCAAAAAAGGGTTAGCCCCCTTGTTTGACGCCTTAGGGGACCCTATCTCCGCTCAAATCCATCGCAATGCTGCTGCGGTACTCAAACGTCGCTTCAATCGCGATTTTTGGCTTCCCGAGGGATACTATGCCCTCGCTCTGGATGGCCAGAAAGGGCCCGCCGCTTCTTCCGCCTCCAACCCAGGCCACGCTCTCTGGGCAGGCATCGTTTTGCGCTCTAGAGCGGCCCAAATAACGGAGCGACTCCTACGCAACGACATGTTCTCGGGCTGGGGCATTCGTACGTTATCCACCACATCTTCGCGCTTCAATCCCTTCGGTTATCACCTAGGCACGGTTTGGCCCCATGACAACTCCATAATCGCTATGGGATTCAAGAAATACGGCTTCGAGGACGAAGTAAACGAGGTAGCGACCGCCTTATTCGATGCCGCCCGCGCTTTCCCTTATTACCGATTGCCGGAGCTATTCGGAGGGGCAGCCCGCTCTGCCCACCATGCCCCTGTACCCTACCCGGTAGCTTGCCGGCCCCAGGCTTGGGCTGCCGGCGCTTTCCCCTTCATCCTTCAGGCCATCCTCGGCCTTCGGGCAGACGCGCCCGCTAAGCGTCTTTTCATCGTACGGCCTAAGCTGCCTCAGTGGCTAGGACATGTTCAGCTGGAGGGGCTGCGCGTTGGTCAAGCGGAGGTAGACCTCTACTATGAGCGTAAAGGGGATCGCACAAGCGTCCAAATCCTGGACGTTCGGGGAGATCTCCAGGTAGAGATAGTGCGCCGCTGGCCCCTATAGGGCTTGTGCTAGAACCTAGAGTTAGGCTTTTGAGCGCACGGAAAGAAACGGGCCGATGAACCTGCAAGACGCCATAGCCGTCGTCACGGGCGCCTCTCGCGGCATCGGCCGCGCTATCGCCATCGCCTTGGCCCAAGAGGGAGCCCACGTGGCGTGCGTCGCTCGTTCCAGCGAAGCCAAGCCAGCCAAACTATCCGGGACCATCGAAGAGACCGTACGTCAGGTGCAGGCCTTGGGTCGCCGTAGCCTCGCCTGCTCTTGTGACGTCACCAAAGACGAAGAAGTGGATGCGATGGCCCGCCGCACCCTGGCCGAGTTCGGCCGAATCGATATCTTGGTGAACAACGCCGGGGTCAGTTTTCCAGCCGCCTTCAGCGACACCCCCATGAAGCGCTGGGACCTGGTGATGAACGTCAACCTACGCGGGGCCGTCCTTTGCACGAAAGCCTTCTTGCCTCAGATGATGGAGCAAAGCAGCGGCCGAATCATAAATATTTCCTCTTACTTAGCGGAGGCGTTCCTCCCGGGTATGCTGTCCTACTCCGTCTCCAAGATCGCCCTAGAGAGGCTGAGCCAAGGGCTTGCCCTAGAGCTCCAGCCCCACGGAATCGCCGTTAATGCCCTGCGTATCGAGATGTTTATCGCCAGCGAGGGCTGGACGCATCTCAATCCCAATGTGGACTATTCGACCTGGGAGAAGCCGGAGGCGGCCGCCGAGGCAGTCGTCTGGCTGGCTGGCCGTAAGCGGACTTACAGCGGGCACATCATTACTATCGGTGAAGTAAGACGGAAAATGCGAGGAGACCAAATTTAATCTTCGTGGTGCCAGCCGTCGTCGGGAAACATATCGCGGAAGATGTACCACTGGTCGGGGTACTGTCGTACGAACCTCTCGAACTCGTCCACTATCCGCTGAGTGGTGATGCGGGCGTCCTCGTTGGCTTCTAGCTCTCGATTGGCGAAGATGGGTGGACTTATATAGCCAGCGAAGCGGTTCCCGGGCAGGCGCACTACGAGGCCGAAGAGAATAGGCGCTCCGGTCATGCGGGCCAGTCGCGCCGGCCCCACTGGGAAGTACGTTTCGTGGCCGAAGAAACGTATCGGCACGCCGATGTCTTTGCCGACGCCGATGTCCACCACCAAGGCCACCATCTCCTTGCGCCGCAGAGCCCGTACCAGCTTCATACCCGTACCTCTAGCGGGCAGAAGGGTGACCCCCATCTTATGGCGGCAGGTCACTATCCAATCCATCAACATCTTGGGTCGCAACCACTCAGCTACCGAGGTTATGCGTAGGCGGCGAGGGAGAAGGAGAGAAGTGGCTACTTCCATACTGCCCATATGGGCACTGGCAAAGATAATGCCGCGGTCGTATGCTCGCGCCTCTTCAAAATGCTCTTCGCCTGCCAGATCTATCGATTCCCGCAAGCGGTCAATGCTCCAGCTCTGCACGTGCAGCAACTCCACGATATAGCGGCCGAAGTGGCGAAATGAGCTATGGGCAAGCTTTTCCACCTTCGTATCCGTTACCGGACGGCGCAGTAGGCGGGCGTAGTTTCGTTTGGCTCCCTCCCGCTTGCTCTTCCACAAGAGCCAGAAGATATCGCTAATGGGGATGGAGACAAGATAGCCCAACTCGATGGGGACGAGGGTGGCAAAAGCCTTATTGAGCTTATAATACCAAGGATCGCTTCGGTCTAGATTATCCGTTTGTTTGGCCCGCCTCGACTGCTTTTCTACGATCATTCCTGCCCTTTAATCGTCAACCTTCGATATCTCCCTCGGCTGTGCCAGATAGAGTGTTTCAAGCGCGCTGGCCTCTTCCTCGGGAAGCCGCACGAAGATTCCTTTCGACTGGGCCAGCAGGTTACCTTCATCGTCGCGCAACTCTCCCTTTAGTTCTAACCACCGACCCCGGCTTCTGGTTAACTCCGCTGCGACTGTCGCCTTTTCCCCCAACCTTAAGAGGGCGGCGATATTTGATCTCCATCTTAGCGGTAAGGGCCCAGGCGCCAGCGGCGTACATGGCCCAACCCATTGCTTCATCTAAAGCTGCCGCAGCAACGCCCCCATGGGCGAGACCAGGATAGCCCTGATGGGCGTCCCGTACTGTGAACTCCCCTATTGCCCGCTTACCCTCCAATCGAAAGGAAATGCGCAGGCCATGCGGATTCCTATCGCCGCAGCCAAAGCACCAGCGGCGGGGACTATCGGACCTTTCCTGCACTGCCATTGAACTGACGGAATACCACTGAGGCGTTTTGGCCGCCGAAGCCGAAACCATTGACCATGGCTACCCTCACCGGCGATCGCCGTGCCACCAGCGGCACGTAATCTAAGTCGCATTCGGGGTCCGGCGTCTCAAGGTTGATGGTAGGCGAGATCATGCCATCGCGGATGGCCAGGACCGCCACCAGGCCTGAGAGGGCTCCAGCGGCCCCCAAGAGGTGGCCCACCATGGACTTGGGCGAACTTATGGCTACTTGATACGCGTGCTCGCCGAGGGCCCGTTTGATGGCCCGCGTCTCCGCCGCATCATTCAACGGTGTGCCCGTGCCGTGGGCCACGACGTAGTCCACTTCTTCCCGCGAGACGCCACTGGCCTTTAGAGCGCGGCTCATAGCCAAGGCCGCTGCCTCGCCGGAAGGTTCAGGAGCGGTGATGTGGTAGGCATCGCAGGTGAGGGCGCCACCAGCCAGCTCGGCGTATATGTGGGCATCCCGTGATTGGGCGTCTTCGGCCCGTTCCACCACCATCGCCCCTGCCCCCTCGCCGAACACGAAACCGTCCCGGTGTAAATCGAAGGGGCGGCTCGCCTTCTCCGGCTCATCGTTACGAGAAGAGAGAGCTCCCATATGGCTCATGGAAGCGAAGACGACCGGTATGATGCCCGCCTCAGCACCGCCGACAACGACAACCTCAGCCTCGCCGCAGTCTAATAGGCGTTTCGCCTCTATGAAACCGTAAACTCCAGCGGCACAGGCCGCCACCGAAGTAATGACCGGACCGCGTATGCCGTGCTGCATGGCTATTTGGCAGGAAGCCATATTGGGCGCCAATAGCGGCACGAGCAAAGGGCTCACTCGGTTGGGACCCTTTTCGATCCGGGCCCTCTCTTCCTCAGCCACGTTGCTTAGGCCGCCGCCGCCGGTATTCATAACGATGGCGATATCATCACGGTTGGAAACGTCGATGTGGAGGCCGGCATCTTCGATCGCCTGGCGGGCAGCGGCGATGGCGAACTGAGAGAAGCGGCTCGCCCGCCGCGCCGTCTTGGCGTCCATCCAACGCAAGGGGTCCCAACCTTTCACTTCCGCGGCGATGCGGCAATCTATACCGGCGGGATCGAAAAGGGTAACGGGCCCGACGCCGGATACGCCGGCGCTGAGGTTTCGCCAAGACTCCTCAACGCTCTGCCCTAGAGGAGTTACGCAGCCGATGCCAGTGATAACTGATCTCGTCATCTCAGCTCGCTAGAATGGGACCTCCGCCTCACCGCTAACCAAGAGTTCGTCCTTATCGTTGCGCAGCTCCACCTCGCAAGAGGCTCGGCCGTCACTTACACGCGTTACCCTGCCTAAGGCCGTCACCACGTCGCTTGGGCGGGCCGGCGCCCGGAAGCGGATCTTCAGCCGTCCCCTTTCCAGCCAGCGCCTTCCCAGGTTGGCGGTCAGCATCTCAGACAGATAGGCCAAGAGAAGCATACCGTGGGCAATGGTACCCCCAAATTGGGTATTAGCCGCGAAATCAGGGTCAGTGTGCAATGGGTTGTTGTCGCTGGAGGCGAGGGAGTAACGGTTGATTTTCTCCTGACTAAGCGTCTTGGCGACGGGCTTCAGTTCGCTGCCTAACTCTATTTCCGTATTTTTCATGAATTTTGAGCCGGAGCAGTAACCGTGGAGCGGCCGGTCAGTACCGCTTCACCCGATTCATCTTCAACCCTGAGGTCGATAGCGGCCAGGAACCAACCGCTTCTCTTTCCAGCGCTAGCCACCTGAGCCTTGGTCACCAGGCCCTCGCCCACGCGCACATCTCTACGACACTCCAGCTCCTGCCCGACGTGAAGGGCGCCCGCTGGCAGCTCAATACCTTCTAGCAGCGAACGTACGGCAAGGGCGGCTACCGCCATCGCCGGCACAGCTTCATCACCCAGGGCAACAGTAGCACTATCCTCGGTCGCCTCAATGTACTGTTGCACCCACTCGCGAGAAAGCTGGTAATGACTTGTCGGCAATTCTAGCCCTTTGGCCAAGGATGTCCAACTTATTTTGGCCAGGGGATCACTCCTTTTTCCCTGCAAGCCGCAAGAGGTCGATGATCCTTCGTTCATGGATGCCTTCGCCGATCTTCACTCCAGCCTCGTTGTGGGCCTCCACCTCGAAGAGGCATTTGCGTCCGTCCACGTCCTTTACTCTTGCCTTCACGGTCATTTCCTGGCCCACGGCTGTCGGCGCCAGGTGGCGGACGTCCACGTGGTAGCCAACCGAGTTCTCGCCAGGATCAAGATAGGGCAATAGAAAGCGCATGCAGAGCTCCTCGAAGTGACGAATCATGGCAGGGGTGGAATAAAAAGAGAGGGATGGGCCCAGATGGGTTGTGCCCATCTCGGGAGTGACGGTAACCGTCATCTCATCGCCGCGGCCAATAGGGATCTCCTTCATCGTATCCAGTTCCCGTGGGGAATTATACGTGATAGCGGCGTCTTAGCGACAATGGCAACGCTACGAAGGGTCATGTTACAATCCTGGCAGTATAAACTATGCCCAAAATCACTATCGAACCCCTCGACGTTACCATTGAAGCAGAAGAGGGGACGACAATCATGGAGGCCGCCTGGGCTCACGCACTCTACTGGCCCACCACCTGCGGCGGCCAGGGTATTTGTACCTCTTGCGCCTGTACAATCCAGGAAGGGGAAGATAACCTGGACCCACTGGGCCGTTCAGAACGCAAAACCCTCAGCACCGAGTTTTCGGAAGTGACCATTCGGGATCGACATCTGCGGCTAGCCTGTCAGGCACGCATTCATGGGGACATACGCGTCAACAAAAGGGGCGTACGACCCATTTCCCCCTCTCGTCTCGCCCTCGACTAACGTGATCCCCCGCTTTGGCATGATCCATGGTCGTTTTCAGCCCTTCCATCTTGGCCATTTTGAGTACATGAAGGCTGCCCTAGAACGCTGCCAGACCCTCATCATTGCCATCACCAATCCTGATCCGGAGTCTGTTCGGGCTGAGACGGCCGCTAATCACCGTCATCGGCCGGAGGCTAACACCTTTACTTTCTTCCAGCGCCTGATGATGATACGGGAGACGCTGATAGACGAAGCTATACCCCTTTCGCGGGCCATTATTGTCCCTTTGCCCATAAATATCCCCGAGCGGTGGCATTATTACATTCCAAAAGACGTAGTCCAGTTCATTCGCGTGTTTTCTGAGTGGGAAGAGACTAAAACCGAGCGTTTTCGGCAGCAGGGCTATCAGGTAGAGGTGCTCCACCCTGGGATCAGCAAGGAGATCTCCGGTACGGAGGTCCGGCGCCGTCTCGAGGCGGACGAAGACTGGGAAGCACTAGTCTCCCCAAGCGTACAGCGGGTAATAAACAAGATACGCGCCGGCGAGCTGTAGCGGCCGCCTGCGCTAGGGCGCTCTAACCTGAATAACGGGGAGCAGTTGATCTATGGCCCTGGCGATAAAAGTGAGCAGGGTAGCCCGCCGCTCTTGCGGCTCTATCTCCAGGGGGACACGGCGGCCCAGCAGGGTCTCCTCAAAGGCAGCCAAAATGACGTAGATGATCTGGCGTGCCAGCGTTTCTAGATCGTCGCTTCTTATCTGTCCCTTTTCCTCATAGCGACGAAGCACGCTGACCAGTCCCTGTTCCCAGCGGCTAACCAGGCGCCAGTACTGATCGAGGGCCACATCGTCGCCGACCAGCCCTTCCAGCAGGATGAGGCGCAAGAAGCCGCGGTTTTCTTCCATGATATCGATAGCACCACGGGCCATCCAGAATAACGTCTCGCGCAGGGGATAATCGGTAGAGGCGTTCTCCAGCCTCTGGATGCGCGATACAAAGCCTCGCTCCTCGGCCAGGGCTTCCAGGAGTTCTCGTTTTGAGGTGAAATGATAATAGATGGCGGCATCGGTGATGCCGACGTCGCGGGCGATGTCGCGCACCGTTGTGCGGGCGAAACCGCGTTCGGAAAAAAGTCGAAGGGAGGAGTCCAGTATTTGACTGCGGGTCTGTGGCCCGCGACGGCTACGCTTTCCAGCATCCCCTTCTACGACAGGATTTATGCTCATTCCTCTTCCTTAACAATAAGAGCGCCCTTATGGGGAAGGTATCATCTCGCGACGGGGCGGTCAACCAGAAATTTCTTAGTATCTACCTGCCGGCTGACCAATAAAGGCCCGCAACTTGGCCAAAACATTTTCTTCCACTTGGGCGCGGTTATGCTCTGCGAGCGCAACAACTTCAACGTCGGCTCGGCGCTTCACGGCGTCGGCGAAAGGGTGCGCCGCCAGCATCACTGTTCCTAACACGGGCTTTCCGCTATCTAAGGCAGCCAGTACGGCTTCGCGAAAACGGGGGGAGAACAATTCCATCTTGCCGATCTCGTCGATGACGAGTAGCTGTGCCGCTTTCATGCCCTCCTCGATCGCCGCTACGCCCACGTCCTCTAGGGCTTCCACCTCCACGCCGTACTTGGAAACGCGCCAAAGGCTGTGACTATGAACAGAAGCTAAAGTGACTCGCTGGCCGTCCAAGGTTATTAGATCGAACCCCTGGCGCCGACCCTTTTGCCTTACTTCCTCCGTATAAAAGCCGACAGCGGGTACGGCAAGGATCTGCACCAACTTACGGATAAGCGTGGTCTTGCCGCACCCCGGTCGGCCGCTTAACAGTATGGCAGGCATATGCGGTGACCAGGAATCAATCGGAAAGGGCGAAAAGGGTGCCGTGCATGGCTATGACTACCAACCAGTGGAAGGCGATCGGGGCAGCCAGGCTACCGGTGCGTTGCCTAAGCACGCTCATGAACACCCCGCCCAAGATAAGCCCTAACATCGAGGCCATTTGAGCGGCGATGGCTAAGCCCATGGTATCGCCCACGTTGGTATCGCGAACCGTCCTGAAATTGATGACCAAGTGCCAAAGGGCGAAGATAATGGCAGCAAACAGGATGCCTCTCACTAATCCGTAAGCCCTTACGGAGAGGCCCTGCAGTACGCCCCTAAACATCGTCTCCTCGAAAAGCGAGACGCCAATCGGCTGACGCAGCAGTGCCCATAGAGTGAAGGAGGCCAGCGACCGGTCATCGGTGTCGCTGTACTCTATGGAACCCCCGGATACACCGAGGGGAAATATGAAGTAGGCGACCACCGGCAGGATGACTATCGCACCGACCCCAAGGCCAATGAGGGCGCCACGTCGGGCCCCCTTCCGGGTGATTCCCATCGCTTCGAGGCTGAGGCCAGCCCAGCGCAAGGCCCAAACGATGGCGAGCAACATGACAACCAGGCCTGCCACGATGAAAACCCAACGGTAGTCGTCATGGATCTCCTCGGGGAAGGCAGATACGGCGTTGCCGTATGCCACCAGTAGGGCGGCGAAGGTTACCGCGGGCGCCACCCTCGAGACAGCGAGCTTCTCAGCGTCTGGTCTCTGCAGGAACGCAAGCTTTTGCACGGCTACGACCTGTACCTATTATAGAATGTGATCGGACTGCCTGCTTACTTGCCTGGTTTCCTTTTCCTCACCTCGAAGCGTACTCCGTACTCCTCATCGCTGAAGGTCAGCGTCTTGTTGTCCACCAGATCGGAGGTAGAGAGGGCGAACTGCTGCTCCGTATCGAAGGCTATGTTCGTGCCGCGTACAATGGCCGCTGGCTTCTTGGGAGTGACGAACCACAAGGAGCCATCGGCTTGAGTTCGGGGGAAGGCCAAGCCAGGTCTAGGTTCATCGGGCTACGCCCATACGGTGTACCTTTACGAAGTTAGACCAGCCGCGGGTGCGCAGTGGTGCCCAGCGGGCCACCACCGCCGTGTCGCCGCGCTGGAGGAGCCCCTGCTGCACTAAATGGTGGTCGGCCTGGACTATCATCTCTTCAACGGCTCGCGGGAAATTGGCTAGCAAGGACGTCACTCCCCACCAGAGGGCAAGCTGGCGGCACACCTCTTCGCTAGGGGTAAAGGCGAAGATAGGCACTCGCGGCCGCTCCATGGCCACCAGGTGGGCAGAGTACCCCGTACGAGTGAAGACGACGATGGCGGCCGCTTTAACGTCAGCAGCCAGGGCGCAGGCGGCGCGGGCCATGGCATGGGAGTGGGTGGGTCGCTGCCGCTCGGCGTGGGCAGCCACGGGCTCCCTCTCCACCTCCTCAGCGATGCGGGCCATCATGCGGACGGCTACCCCGGGGTAGCGCCCCACCGCCGTCTCCGCCGAAAGCATGGCGACATCGGTGCCGTCCAGAATGGCGTTGGCCACGTCAGAGGCTTCGGCCCGCGTAGGCCGAGGGTTGTTGACCATGGACTCCAGCATCTGGGTGGCGGTTATTACCAGGATGCCCCGCTCGTTGGCTTGGCGAATAATACGCTTCTGCAGAAGGGGCACCTTCTCCGGCGAGACTTCGAGGGCCAGATCGCCCCGGGCCACCATCACCCCGTCCGCCTCAGCCACGATATCGTTGAGGTTCTCGATAGCTTCTCGTTTCTCCAGCTTGGCTATGATAGGTAGGCGGGCACCTTCGGCCTCCATGAGCCCTCGAAGGCGGCGAATGTCCTCACCACCACGAACAAAAGAAAGGGCGACGTAGTCCACGCCTAGCCCCAGACCGAACTTGAGGTCGGCGACGTCCTTCCCGGTTATGGCCTCGGTGCTGAGGTGTACGCCGGGCAAGTGGAATCCCTGATTCTCTTTAAGGATACCGTCGTCAAGCACGCGCGCCCTCAATTCGCCGTCGCCGACGGCGATCACCCGTAGCTCCAACTCGCCATCGCCAAGAAGGATGCCGTCGCCAGACCGCACCTCCCGCAGAAGGGCGTATTCGTCTATGGGTATTTGGGCAGCGTCGCCTGTCACCGCGCGGGTGGTGACGGTAACCTCGGCGCCGGCCGCCAGCTCATAGGGTCCGTTCGCCAGGCGCCCGACCCGTATCTTTGGTCCCTGTAGGTCCTGTAGGATAGCGATAGGCCGTCCGATTTGGCCTGAAGCCCCGCGGATCATCGCCGCGGCCTCAGCGTGCTCCTCTTGGCTTCCGTAGGAGAAGTTCAAACGGAAGGCATCGGCCCCGGCCGCGATGAGAGAGCTGATGACGGCCTGGTGGCGAGAGGCGGGGCCGATGGTAGC
>Ga0187892_10005733_pt1 | contig 19197 bp, 10 predicted proteins | sample MA1701073metaG_FD_139345 | JGI IMG/M metagenome (GOLD analysis project Ga0187892, IMG submission 139345) | Bio-ooze microbial communities from a basaltic lava cave in the Kipuka Kanohina Cave System on the Island of Hawaii, USA - MA170107-3 metaG ...
GTCGCGATGGGCTCGTCCCGCTTCACCGCGCTCCCGTCCGCCTTGAGCCACTCGACGAGCGTCGCCTCGGTGATGGACTCGGCGAGCCGCGGCACCCTCACCTCGAGGCTCACGCGCCTGCCTCCGCGCGCAGCTCGGCGTGCACGACGAGGGTGCCGTTCCCGCCGCCCCCGCCCGCCTCGCCGAACGCGTGCGCGAGCAGCGCCGACTCCTGCTGCTGGTGCGTCGCGTAGAAGCCGGTCGCGGGCGAGGCCGCGCTCCGGCGGGCGACGAACGAGAACCGGAGCCCGGAGGGCACCACCTTCTCGAAGCGGTGCCGCAGGTGTCGCCAGCCGCCCATGTTCGCCGGCTCTTCCTGCACCCAGCACACCTCGCGCGCGTGCGGGTAGGCGGCGAAGACGGCCGCCAGCTCGGCCGCCGGGAACGGGTAGAGCTGCTCGAGCCGGACGAGCGCGATGTCGCTCTTCTCACGGGACTCTCGCGCCTCGCGCAGCGCGTAGTGGAGCTTGCCGGCCGTGAGCAGGAGCCTCCGCACGCGCGTGGGGTCGGCGAGCGAGTCGTCCAGCACCGACTGGAACGTGCCGTCCGTGAACTCGCTCACGGGCGAGATCGCGAGCTTGTGGCGCAGCAGGCTCTTCGGGCTCATGATGACGAGCGGCTTGCGGAACGTGCGGTGGAGCTGGCGCCGGAGCGCGTGGAAGAGCTGCGCCGGAGTCGTCAGGTTGCAGACCTGGAGGTTGCGATCGGCGCACAGCTCTAAGAACCGCTCGAGCCTGCCGCTCGAGTGCTCGGGCCCCTGTCCCTCGTAGCCGTGCGGCAGCAGCAGCGTAAGCCCGGACATGCGGCTCCACTTGGCCTCCCCCGAGGCGATGAACTGGTCGATCGCGACCTGCGCCGCGTTGGCGAAGTCGCCGAACTGGGCCTCCCACACGCACAGCGTGTGCGGGTCGGCGGTCGAGTGCCCGTACTCGAAGCCGAGCACGGCCGCCTCGCTCAACATGGTGTCAATGACCTCGAACCGCCCCTGCTCGGGCACCAGGTGCTCGAGCGGCACCCAGCGCCGGCCGTCCTCGGCGTCGAACAGCGCCGCGTGGCGCTGCGTGAACGTGCCCCGGGCGGTGTCCTGACCCGAGAGACGCACGTTGCGGCCCTCCAGCAGCAGCGTGCCGTAGGCGAGCGCCTCGCCAAGCGACCAGTCCACGCGGTCCTCGAGGAACATGCGGCGGCGCTCGACCACGAGCTGCGCCACCTTGCGGTGCGGCCGGAAGTCCTCGGGCAGCCGGGTGACCCCGTGCAGCACCTGCTCGAGCACCTCGCGCGAGGCGCGCGTGTCGGCGCTCCAGTCGTCGCCCGCCCAGGTGAGCCCCTGCCAGGTGCCGCCCGGTTCCTGCCGCGCCGGCCGGATCGGCTCACTCGAGGCCCGCCGGTGGGCGGCGCGGAACGCGGCGTCGAGCTCGCGCTCGAGCCGCTCCACCGCCGCCGCGTCGAGCACCCCGGCCTGCACGAGCCGCTCGGCATAGGCGCGCGCGGCGGGCACGTGACCGGCGATCGTACGGTACATGACCGGCTGCGTGAACGTGGGGTCGTCCATCTCGTTGTGGCCGTGCTTCCGGTAACAGACGAGGTCCACGCACACGTCGCGCCGGAACCGCATCCGGTACTCGAGCGCGAGCGTCATCGCGTGCACGCACGCCTCGGGGTCGTCGCCGTTCACGTGGAACACCGGCGCGTCCACGATGCGCATGATCGCCGAGGCGTAGCGCGTGGCGCGCGCGTCGTGCGGCGAGGTCGTGAAGCCGATCTGGTTGTTGATCACGAGGTGCAGCGTGCCGCCCGTCTGGTAGGCCGGGAGCTGTGCCAGCGCCAGCGTCTCGGGCACGATGCCCTCGCCCGAGAACGCGGCGTCGCCGTGGATGAGCACCGGGATCCCGCGCTGGCGCCCGCGGTCGGCCATCATCTCCTGGCGCGCGCGCATCGCACCCAGGACCACCGGGTTCACGAACTCCAGGTGGCTGGGGTTGTAGTTGAGCGACAGACGGATACGGCGGCCATCCGGGAGCGTGCTGTCGTCGGAGTAGCCGAGGTGGTACTTGACGTCGTCGTGCCCCTGCACCTCGGGCGGCGCGAACGCCGACTCGAACTCGCTGAAGATCACCTCGAGCGGCTTCTTCATGACGTTGGCGAGGAAGTTGATGCGCCCGCGGTGCGGCATCCCGATCGTGAGCTGCTCCACCCCGAGCCCGGCCGCGCCCGCGACCAGCGCCTCGAACATCGGGATGAGCGAGGCCGCGCCCTCGAGCGAGAAGCGCTTCTGCCCCGTGTAGCGCGCGTGCAGGAACTGCTCGAAGCCGTCGGCCTGGAGGAGCGCGCGCAGGATCGCCACGCGTGCCGCGTCGGCGAGCGGCGGCCGGTTGCGCGTGGCCTCCATGCGCTGCTGCAGCCACTCGCGTTCGGCAGGGTCGGGGATGTCCATGAACTCGGCGCCGAGCGTGCCGCAGTAGGTCTCGCGCAGCGCCTCGAGGAGCTGGCGGAGCGTGCCGCGGAACTCGCCGTGGAACGGCGCCTGCACCTCGCGGTCGAGGTCCGTCTCGGCCAGCCCGAACGAGGCCAGCTCGAGGAACGGGTGCGAGGCGGGCGGCTCGGCGGCGAGCGGGTCGAGCCGCGCGGCGAGGTGCCCGAACTCGCGGTAGGCGTGCACGAGCGCGAACGCGCTGTCGGGCCCGCCCGAGGCTGGAGGGCGGCGCTCCCCCAGCTCGACCCCGGCGAAGAACAGCGCCCAGTCCTCGGGCACGGACCGGGGATTCTCCAACCAGCGGCGGTGCTGGTCCTCGATGTAGTCGGCGTTCGCCCGCAGGATGAAATCCATCCGCCTGGACATGTGAAGCCTCTGTGAGGTCAGGGATTGCGTCTGCGCCGACTGATGCGGCCAGGTCATCCGGCGTTTCGCGGGAGCCGCAAGCTAGCACGAACCGAGCCGTGCATTCGTCTCGACATTCTCCCGTTGAAGGATGATTTGCCGTACTGATAGAATTCCTGGGCCATGATCCGTGCTGCTCGTGCCCTCACCATCACCCTGCTCGCCGCAGCGCTGCTCTCGCTGCCGACGAGCGGACCCGTCTTCGCCCAAGTGGGCAACGTGCTCTCGTTCGTCAAACATAGCAACACACAGGGAACCTTCACGGCGCCGCTCCTCAACGGGGACGAGGTTGGCGGCGCCGCGGCGGGACTCGGCGACCTGGACGGCCCCGGGCCCAGCACCCACGCCGTCGCGGTGGGCGCCGCGCTCGACGACGACGGCGGTACCGACAAGGGCGCGGTCTACATCCTGTTCCTGAACTCGGCAGGGAGCATCCTGTCCCACACGAAGATCAGCGCCACGCAGGGCGGGCTCGCCGGCCCGATCGACGCGCTGGACGAGTTCGGCGGCGCGATCGCCTTCCTCGGCGACCTGGATGGCCCGGGCCCGAGCGCGGGCGCGATCGCGGTGGGGGTTCCCGGGGACGACGACGGCGGAACGGACAAGGGGGCCGTCTACATCCTGTTCCTCTCGAGCACCGGCACCGTGCTGTCCCAGCAGAAGATCAGCGCGACCGCGGGCGGGTTCACCGGAGTCCTCGACCCGCTCGACGTGTTCGGCTCGTCCGTGGCTTGGCTGGGCGACCTCGACCGCTACGGCGAGAGCGTGGCCGCGCTCGCCGTGGGCGCGATCGGCGACGACGATGGCGGCACGGACTGCGGCGCGGTCTGGATCCTGTTCCTGGAGAGCTCGGGCCAGGTGCGCTCGCACCAGAAGATCAGCCGCACCGCGGGCGGCTTCACCGGCGTCCTCGACCCGTTCGACGAGTTCGGCAGCGCGCTCGCGAGCCTCCAGGACCTGGACGGCTCCGGGCCGAGCACCTGCGCGCTCGCGGTGGGAGCGGTGTTCGACGACGACGGCAGCCTGGACCGCGGCGCGGTCTGGGTGCTGTTCCTCAGTCGCACGGGCACCGTGCTCTCCCACCAGAAGATCAGCAGCACCGCGGGCGGACTCACGGTCGCGCTGGACGACCTCGACGAGTTCGGAGGCTCGCTTGCGAACGCGGGCGACATGGACGCGGGCGGCCCTGGCGTGACGACGCTCGTGGTGGGAGCAGTCGGGGACGACGATGGCGGCGGGGACCGGGGCGCGATCTATCTGCTGCACCTGACCGCCTCCGGCTTCGTGAGCTCATCCTCCAAGATCAGCAAGACCGCCGGCAACTTCACGGCGGTGCTCGACAACTTCGACAATTTCGGGTCCTCGGTGGCGTTCCTCGGCGACCTGAACGGGGCGGCGGTCGGCGGCGTGACGCTCGTGGTGGGGACCATCGGCGACGACGACGGCGGGACGGACCGCGGCGCCATTTACGTATTGACGCTGTCGGGCAACCCCACCGTGGACGTGCCCGGCCCGAGCGTGGGCGTCCTGGGCACCGGGCTCTCCCCGGTGCGGCCGAACCCCTGCTTCGGGCGCGCCCGCATCCCGTTCCGAATCGCCGAGTCGGCCGACGTGGGTATCGAGATCCACGACGTGACCGGCCGCGTGGTACGCCACTACCAGCGTCCGCAGCTCGCCGCGGGGACGCACGACGTCGAGTGGGACGGCCGGGACGACGGCGGGCGGTTGCTGCCGGCGGGCGCCTACTTCGTGGGGCTGCGGGTGGGCGGCCGCGTGATCCCGCCGACCTTGAGGACCGTGCTCGTCCGCTGACCGCTCGCGTCGGGCGGACCGCGGCACTCCTCGGGATACTCCGGCCGGGAAGTCCAGGGGTCGCCATGCTGCCCGGGGTGCTCACGCCCTCCGGTGCCCCGGACCCGAGCCCGCCTGGGCCGTGCACCCACGCACCCGCGCCGGCGATTGTCATTGCGCGGCGCCGGGTGCTTCTTCTAGCCTCCCGCGACCGAACCGCACCAGACGGTCCCTTGCCTCTCGCCGACCCACCCGCACGATGCTCTCGTGCGCTCTCTCTCGCTGGAGGGATTCCTGATGCCTCGCGAAACCCGCGTGCTCGCGAAGCTGCCGGCCGTGTTCCTGCTGTTTCCCGCATGGCCCGCGCTGGGGCAGACAGCGGACTCCGCGGCCGTCGCGTACCCCCTGGCGGAGGTCGCGCCCGAGACACCCGGAGGACGCCGCCGATTCCACGCCCGGCAGCTGCCGGCGAAGGCCGAGGCCACGATCCGCCTGGATGGCCGGCTCGACGAGCCGGAGTGGGCGGACGCCGAGGCGATCCCGAACCTGACCCAGTTCGAGCCCGACGAGGGAGTGCCCCCGTCCGGACGAACCATCGTCAAGGTGCTCGCGAGCCCCACCGGGGTCGTCATCGGATTCCGCTGCGAGCAGGACACGGCCAGCATCGTCTCGTTCATCAAGGCGCGCGACATCGAATTGGACGAGGAGGACCACATCCTCATCGTGCTCGACACGTTCGGCGACGAGCGGTCCGGCTTCGTTTTCGCGGTGAATCCCGCGGGCGCGCGCTTCGACGGCATCATCACGTCCACGGGCGACGACGTGAACAGCAGCTGGGACGCACTGTGGGAGGCCGGTGTCACCCGGGACGCCGGCGGCTGGAGCGGTGAGATCCGAATCCCCATCCAGAGCCTCGCGTTCAAGAGCGGGCTCGACCGTTGGGGGTTCAACATCGAGCGCCGTATCCAGAGCCGTCAGGAGTCCAGCCGCTGGTCGGGCGCCAAGCGCGATTTCGAGATCTTCCAGATGAACCAGGCGGGCACGCTCGCCGGGCTTCCCAGGTTCGACCTCGGAGTGGGTCTCACCGTGCGGCCGTCGCTCGTGGGCCGCTATTTCCTGCCGGACCCGGGCGAGCCGCGCGAGTTCGAGAGCGATGTGAGCCTCGACGTGACACAGAAGCTGGGTCCGAATCTGAACGCCGTGCTCACGGTGAACACCGACTTCGCCGAGACCGAGGTGGACGAGCGACAGACGAACCTGACCCGCTTCGACGTCCTGTTCCCCGAGAAGCGCTCGTTCTTCCTGGACGGCGCCGACATCTTCGAATTCGGGCTCGGGACGGACCTCGAGGAAGCCACGGTGCTGCCGTTCTTCAGCCGGCGGATCGGGCTGTTCACGCCCGAGGGCGAGGACGAGGGCACCACCGTGCCCATCCACGTCGGCGGCAAGGTCCAGGGCAGGGTCGGCCGCACGAACCTGGGATCGCTCGTCACGAGCACCGGGGCGGTGGACGAGTTCGGCGTCCCGCGGACCGAGATGGGCGTGTTGCGCGTGAGCCAGAACGTGCTCACGCAGTCGTCCGTCGGGTTCATCGCGACGGCGGGCGACCCGCTCGGGCGGCGCGCCTGGACGGCCGGCGCGGACTTCACGTTCCGCACTTCGAGGTTCATGGACGACAAGAACCTCCAGATCGGGGCGTGGCTGCTCACGAACGATCGGGACGACCTCGGCGACGAGAAGACGTCGTACGGCGGCCAGATCGCCTACCCGAACGACTTCTGGGATCTCCAGGCCACCTACTTCAAGGTCGGCGAGGACTTCGACCCCTCGCTCGGCTTCATCCGCCGGGACGGGCACGTGCTGTACGGTGTCGCCAAGGTCGCGCCACGGCCGGAGCGGGCGAACGTTCGCCTGGTCGAGACGTCGGCTTCGTTCTTCCGGTCGTCCGCGGTGGACGGCGGCTGGACGAGCTACCGCGCGCTCCTCACGCCGGCGGACATCCAGTTCGAGAGCGGCGACCGGCTGGGCTTCTTCGTGGAGCCCCAGGGTGAGCGCCCCGACGAGCCATTCGACGTGTTCGGCTCCCCCGAACTCACGGTCGAACTCCCGGACGGCGAGTACAAGTGGACGCGCTACTCGGTGACCGGGACGCTCGCGGCCCAGCGCATGTTCAGCGGCGCCGTGACTTATGCCTTCGGCGGGTTCTACGATGGCGACCTCCAGAGCCTGGAAGCCGACCTGCAGCTCAAGCCCCATTCGCTCGTGACCCTGCGGTTCACCGGCGAGCGCAATCAGGCCAAGCTGCCCGAGGGGGATTTCACCCAGTATCTCTGGGGGGTGCGCTCGGAGCTGAAGCCCACGCCCGATCTGCAGGCCACGAACTTCCTCCAGTACGATAACGAGAGCCGCTCGCTCGGCTCCTCCTCGCGCGTGCGCTGGACGTTCCATCCTCAGGGCGACCTGTTCGTCACCTTCAATCAGAACCTGGTCCGCTCGCTCGGAGAGGCGAAGGACCGCTGGATCTTCCTGACCGACCAGCTGCTCGTGAAGCTCCAGTACGCGTTCCGCCGCTGACGCCGAATCCCGCGGGGGCGGACGCCCGCGCACGGCGTCCGCCGCCCGGACCCTCGCGGGCGCTCTCCCCCACGGCCCTCGTGGCGGCCCCCGCTGAAGAATCCGGTTGGCAACCGGCACGGCCATGTCCCACAATCTCCGGACGCGAGTCGGACGACTTGGACCGATCGACGGCGCAGCCGGTGCACCCCGATCCAGGGGCGCGAGACGGCGGGAGGCGGCAACGGAATGTCGACCTCCGGTGGACGCGTCGTGCACGCGTCGAACATCCCTCACCAGTCACGGCCCTCGGCTCCAGCAGCAACCCACGGTCCCAGGAGGCATGCCCCCATGGTTCGCGGCGAGCTCCGGAATCCACTTGGCGGTCACCGGGTCCACGAAGGTGAACCCGGCGGGCGTGTTACCCGATGCGATTCGGGGGCCGACCCTTTGCCGGCGGCGATCGTGGTTCTCTATCTCTGTCGCTGCCGCGCGCTCGACATGGGAGCGGCGACATGAGCGCCTTCCGGATCGCCGCGACCTGCCTGGCCGTGGCCGTCCTCGCGGGTCCGGCGTTCGCGGCCCCCGCGCCGGCCGCCGCGGACGATGTCGTCGTTCGCGCCGCGGGGCTCGCGATGGGCTCGCTCTCGGAGTTCTCCCTGATCGCCGACTCCGCCGCGGCGGGCGGCAAGTTCGCCGGCACGCCGCAGACCGGCGGCAATCTCGACCCCCCGCCGGAGGACGACCCGAACGTGACGTTCAAGGCGCAGGTACGGGGCGGCGTCCCGTACCGCTGCTGGGTCCGGATGAAGGTCGGGGCGCCCAGGGGCGTGTCCAAGGCGAACCGGCTCTGGGTCCAGATTTCGAACGCCGTGGACGCGAAAGGCAAGTCCGTGCTCAAGCCGGGGACGGCCAGCTACCTCACCGCGCAGGGTCCCGAGCAGCAGGGCTGGGTGTGGGTCGCCTGTGAGGCCGACCCGAAGTCCCCGGGCACGAAGGTCACCTTCCGCTCGAACGGCGAGGTGACGGTGCGGATCCAGGCGGGGATGGAGGGCGTGGGCTTCGACCAGTTCGTGCTGAGTCCGGCGAAGTACCTGGAGAAGGCCCCCGCCTCCGCTGTGGTGGCGCCCTAGGAGGAGATGGGCATGACGGCCGCCAAGGGGTGTCCGGTCTGTGCGCGGCGCGGCAGCCGAGGCCCGCACGTGGCCGGACGGCAGGGCCTGCGAGTCCCGAGCCGTGCGCATGCAGGCCGGCGCGCACGAGGGGCGTCCAGACGTGCTCTTCAGGTGACTCGAGGATCCTGCCATGTCGGACGAGACGGGTCATGACCTCGGCGACATCGAGGTCAAGTTTCACTACTGGGTTCCGTAGCGGCGCGTGAGGAACTGAAGCTCCCACGCGGATCCAGCCCGGGCGCCGGGGCTGGCGCTCGCGGACGACGCTCTCCCGGCGCCCGCGCATTTCAGAAAGGACTGTATCCATGCAGTATCCGAACGCGGAGTTCATGGTCTGGGCCCGAGGGATGCGGGCCGCGACGCTCGCGGTCCTGGGCGCAATGACGGCGGCCCTGGCGGTCGGCTCGATCGGCGGCTGCGCCAAGCAGCAGGAGGCGACGCCGGCCGCTGCTGCCACGACGGCGGACGCGACGGGTGCGGCGAGCCACTGGACCGCCGAGAAGCGGCTCGAGACGTTCGACGCCGCGCGCTTCAACAACCCGACACGGGTCACGAACGAGTGGTTCCCGCTCTCCCCGGGTCTGCGCTTCACGTTCGAGGGCTCGGCCGTGGACGAGGAGGGCATCACGATCCCCCTCAAGATGGTGCTCACGACCACCGACCTCACCAAGACGATCGGCGGTGTCGAGTGCGTCGTGAACTACGACCTCGACTGGAAGGAAGGCGAACTCGTCGAGGCCGAGAACGCGTTCTTCGCCCAGGACGACGCCGGGAACGTCTGGCTCATGGGCGAATACCCCGAGGAGTACGACGACGGCGACGGCGTGGTGACGCTGAACCCCGCCTGGTTCCACGGGCTGGAGGGCGCGAACTCGGGCATCCTGGTGCCCGGCAAGCCCGCACTCGGGAGCCCGAGCTTCTCGCAGGGCTACTCCGAGGCGATGGACTTCACGGACCGCGGCAAGGTGGACTCGGTCGGCGTGCGCACGTGCGTGCCCGTGGACTGCTACGACGACTGCATCGTCATCGCCGAGGGCAGCGCCGGGGAGGTGGACCTGGAGCAGCTCAAGTACTACGCACGCGGGGTCGGCAACGTGCGCGTGTGGTCGCGCGGCGCGAAGGACGTGGAGAAGCAGCGGCACGTGCTCGTGAAGGTCGAGAAGATCGACGCGAAGGAGCTGGCGAAGGTGCGCGCGGCGGCCCTCAAGCTGGAGAGGGAGGGCTACAAGCGGAACAAGACCTACGCCATGACCGCGCCGCTCAAGGGCCCGGGCGTGGCGGCCCGCTGACGCGCGTCCGAACGCGCTTCCGGACCCCCGGCGCCCCCGGCGCCGGGGGTCGCGCTTTCCTGGCCGGAGCCCGTCGCAAACTGGCCGTCGCGGCATGCCGACGGCACCCCCCCTGGCCGCACCCGGGAACACGGCTCGGGCCTGGCAATCCGGCTATGACAAAGGGAAGATGGAGGATACGTTCGAGTTTAGCGATACCTAACAACTCGGCACGCTCCTCGCAGGTACGTTCGAACAGGTGGCGCGACCGCGAACGCGCCATCCGGACACGGGCTCGTGGCAGCCAACTCTCCACGAGCGTCGCGCGACCCACGGCGCGCCGGCCTGCACCGTGCCCCGATCGCCGCGGAAGGGGACACCCATGAACGAATTCCTCATACTTCTCGAGAACGCCGCCGCCACGGGTTGGATCGCGCTCGTCGTGATCGCCGTCCTGTCCATCGGCCTGCTCGTCCACGACCGGCTGACCGCGAAGGGCAGCGCCGCGGATCGCCCGGAGCAGGAGCGCAAGGCCGCCTAGGCGTCCACCCGGCCGGCGCCGGGCCCGACCGACCCCATCTCGACCGCGGAGCCCTCCGCCCGGGGTGGGGTCTTCGTTTGCCAGCGCTCCCGCCGGGGCCTGCCGGCGGCGAAGTGGTCTGCCGCGGCGAGGGCCTCGCCCCGCTCACAGGGGACCACGCGAGCACCCCGGTCGAAGTCGAAACCGACTCCCGGCGAGGCCAATGGCCTGTGCGGCGAAGATCGTTGGCCGGCGCCTTCGGTCGCCCAAGTGCCTGGTAGTCCCACCGGGCCTGGGGCCGGAACCGCCATGGACCGCCGTGCCAACGATCGTCGCCGCACGATCGACTCATCGCGTGGAGACCCGTGGGTCCGATGACGCTACGCAGCGATTCCGTCCCGGCCCCCGAAGATTTGCAATGACTTTCTCGGGTGGGCCGGTCTAGAATTGCCGAAGTCAGTAACCCCACTCTCTCTCCAGACGGCCCGATCGGACCACCCTCGCACTGCCCCCCACCGCTGTGGATCGCGGTGACGGGACGAGCGGCCCGGTCCGAAGGATGACGCCAGCCCTGTCCGCTCCGGGACGGGGCCGGTTCTCCACTGGGCCAGCCCCCTGGGTGCGAGTGCGGCTACGCGACTGATCCCTGTTGCGACGCTCCCCTGCCCGGGAGCGTGCGTTCGAGCCGTCCGCCCGTCTGGAGGTCCTCCGTCATGCTCGGTCATGTGGTCCAGTCCAGCCTGCGGCTGCGCGCCCTGGTGGTCGTCGTCGCGGTCATCGTGATGGCGATCGGGGTCGCGTCGCTGCGGCGAATGCCCGTCGACGTCTATCCCGAGATCCTGCCCGTCACGGTGAAGGTGGAGACCGAAGCGCTCGGCCTCTCGGCCGAGGAGGTCGAGCAGCTCATCACGGTGCCGATCGAGGCCGATCTGCTCACCGGCACGCCGTGGGTGGACGTGATGCGCTCCGAGTCGGTGCCCGGGCTCTCGTCCATCGAGCTGGTGTTCAAACCCGGCACCGACCCGATGCACGCCCGGCAAGTGGTCCAGGAGCGGCTCACGCAGGCGCACGCGCTCCCGAACGTGTCCAAGCCGCCGCAGATGCTGCAGCCGCTCTCGTCCACGAACCGGGTGATGCTGGTCTCGCTCACCTCCGAGAAGCAGTCGCTGATCGAGATGTCGGTGCTCGCGCGCTGGACCATCCGGCCGCGGCTGCTCGGCGTCCCGGGCGTGGCGAACGTGTCCGTGTGGGGGCTGCGCGAGCGCCAGCTCCAGGTGCGCGTGGATCCCGAGCGGCTGCGCGATGCGCGGGTCTCGCTCATCCAGATCGTCAAGACCGCAGGCAACTCGCTCTGGTACTCGCCCCTGAGCTTCCTCGAGGCCTCCGTTGCGGGCACCGGCGGGTTCATCGAGACCCCGAACCAGCGCATCGGCATCCGTCACGTGCTCCCGATCTCACACGCGAGCGATCTCGCGAAGGTCCCCGTCGAGGGCACGAACCTGCGCCTCGAGCAGGTCGCGAACGTGGTCGAGGACCATCAGCCGCTGATCGGCGACGGCCTGAACCGCGGCGGCAAGGGCCTCCTGCTCGTGGTCGAGAAGCTACCCGGCGCCAACACGCTCAAGGTCTCGGACGACGTCGTCGCGGCGCTCGAAGCGCTCAAGCCCGGCCTCGGCGGCATCCAGTTCGACCCTCACGTCTACCACCCGGCGAGCTACATCCGTTCGGCGATCGCCAACGTCTCGAACGCGCTCCTCCTCGCGCTGGTCCTGCTCGCGGTGGCGCTGCTCGCGGTGTTCGCGAGCTGGCGGGTGGCCGTCGTCGGTCTCATCACCATCCCGGCGGCACTCGTCGCGGCCGCGCTGGCGCTCTACTTCACGAAGACCACGGCGAACGTGATGCTGTTCGCAGGTCTCGTGGTGGCGCTCGGCGTCCTCGTGGACGACCTCGTGGTGTTCGCGAGCGGCGTGCTCCGGCGGCTGCGCGAGGACGCCGAACCGTCGCTCATACGGGCCATCGTCGAATCCTCGGGCGACGTGCGGCGGGCGATGATGTTCGCCACGCTGGCCCTGCTGCTCGCGGGCCTGCCGCTGTTCTTCATGGAGGGCGAATCCGGCGCGTTCGTGATGCCCATGGTACAGGCCTACGCGCTCGCCGTGCTGGCCTCGACGGTGGCCGCGGCGACGCTGGCCCCGGCGCTCTTCATGATGCTGTTCGGGCGCGCGTCCGCGGGCGGCGGGGACTCACCGTTCGCGGGCTGGGTCGCGTCCATGGCCGAGGCCGTCCCGCCCGCGCTCCCACGCGCGGCGACGGCGCTGGGCATCGTGGCGACGCTGGCCGCGTTCGCGCTCCTGCCACAGCTTCGCGCCCCCGTGGCGCCGACGTTCCGGGAGCACGACCTCATGGTCAAGTGGGACGCCATGCCCGGCACGTCGCACGCCGAGATGAGCCGGATCATGGCGCGAGCGGCCGAGGAGCTCCGCGCGGTCCCCGGCGTGCGCAACGTCGGCGGACACGTCGGCCGCGCGATCCTCGCCGACCAGGTGGTCGGGATCCACTCGGGCGAGCTCTGGGTGAACGTAGACCCGAAGGCGGACTACGATCAGACGGTCGCCCGGATCGAGGACATCGCCGGCGGCTACCCCGGCGTGGACGCCGACGTCGTCACCTACCTGAGCGACCGATTCGGTGAGGTGCTCTCCAAGGTGGACGAGCCGATCCGGGTCCGGATCTTCGGCCAGCGGCTCGACGTGATCGAGGCCGAGGCGGCCAAGTTGAGCACCTCCCTCGCCGGCATCAGCGGCATCGTGGACCCGCGCGTCCACCTCGAGGCCACGGAGCCCGTGGTCGAGATCATGGTGGACCTGGAGAAGGCCCGGGCCCACGGGGTCAAGCCCGGCGACGTGCGCCGGGCGGCGGCGGCGCTCATCTCGGGCATCGAGGTGGGCAACCTGTTCGAGGAGCAGAAGCTGTTCGAGGTGGTGGTCTGGGGCGAGCCGCGCGTTCGGCACAGCCTCGAGGCCATGCAGAACCTGCTCGTGGACGCCCCCGGCGGCCGTCACGTCCGCCTCGGCGACGTCGCCGTGGTCGAGATCGTGCCCACCCCGCAGATGATCCAGCGTGAGAACGTCGCGCGCTACGTGGACGTGGTCGCCGACGTGAAGGGCCGCCCGGTGGCCGCCGTGGCCGCCGACGTGAATACGCGCCTGCGCGGCACGACGTTCCCGCTCGAGTACCGAGCCGAGCTGCTTGGCGGCTTCGCCGCCCAGGAGGCGGCCCGGCAGCGCATGCAGTGGGTCGCGCTCGCGGTCCTGGTCGGCATCCTGGTCGTGTTCCAGGCGGCGTTCGCGAGCTGGCAGATGGCATTCGCGTTCCTGCTGACGTTGCCGCTGGCGCTCTCCGGCAGCGTCCTCGCCGCGTGGCTCACCGGCGGCTCGATGTCGCTCAGCGCCCTCGCCGGTATGCTCGTGGTGTTCGCGATCACCGCGCGTCAGGGCGTCCTCCTGGTCCAGCGTTACATGGATCTGCGCCGGCACGAGGGGCTCGAATGGGGCCCCGAGCTGTTCGCCCGCGGCGCACGCGAAGGCGCGGCTTCGGTCTGGACCTCGGCGGTGATCACCGGGGCCCTGCTGTTGCCGTTCGCGCTCTTCGGAATGCGTCCGGGGCTGGAGATCCTCGGCCCGATGGTGGTCGTGATCCTCGGCGGACTCGTCACCTCCATCACCTATTCGCTGTGCGTCCTGCCCGGGATCTACGCCCGCTTCGGCGCACAGGCTTCCACCGAGACCATCGCGGACGACGACCTGGATCTCGAGACCTCACCCGAACCCCAGCGGATCTGACGGAGGTGACTCACATGAAGCTCACTCGAATCACGATCGTGACCCTGCTCGGAGCGGTGCTCGCGCTCACGGGCTGCCGGGAAGCGAAGAACGTCGCGTTGCACCACCCGGCCAAGCTCGACTCGACCGAGGTCAAGGGCATCATGCGCGTCACCCTGGAACCCAGGGCTGCCGAGCGGATCGGCCTGCAGACGGCCGAGGTCCGGGCTGAAGGGAACCGCACGGTGATCCCTTACGGGGCCCTCATGTACGACAAGAAGGGGCATACCTGGACCTTCGTCTCCACCGGGCCGCTCTCGTTCCTCCGCAAGGAGGTCGTGGTCCAGGACATCCAGGGCGATCGCGTCATCCTCTCCGATGGCCCCCCGGCGGGGACCGTCATCGTCACGGTCGGGGCCGCCGAGTTGATGGGCGCCGAGCACAAGTACGGCCACTGAGGCCACCGGGAGGTCTTCGACCATGTTTCGCTGGATCATCAAGTCGAGTCTCCGGTACCGCTTCATCGTGCTGGCGGCCGCCGCGGCACTGATGTTCGTGGGTGCGGATCAGATGCGCCGCATGCCCGTGGACGTCTTCCCGGAATTCGCCCCACCCATCGTCGAGATCCAGACGCCGTGCCTGGGCCTCTCCCCCACGGAGGTCGAGGCGCTCGTCACCATCCCGATCGAGCAGGCGCTGGCCGGCCTGCCGAACGTGGACATCCTCCGCTCCAAGTCCGTCACCGACCTCTCGTCGGTGAAGCTCATCTTCAAGCGCGCCGCCGACCCCATGCTGGCGCGGCAGCACGTCCAGGAGGGGCTGACCCAGGTGATCGAGGTCATCCCCAAGGACGTGGGCCCGCCGGTCATGCTCCAGCCGCTCTCGGCCACCGCCCGGTTCCTGAAGATCGGCGTATCCTCCAAGACGCTGTCCGTGGTCCAGCAGTCCATGCTGGCCTACTGGACCATCCGCCCGCGACTGCTGGCGGTGCCCGGCGTGGCGAACGTGGCCATCTGGGGCGAGCGGATCGACATGAAGCAGATCCAGGTCGAGCCGCCGAAGCTGCGCGAGAACGGCATCACCGTCCAGGACGTCATGGACGCGACGTCCGACGCGCTCGAGGCCGGACTCATGACGCACTCCGAGGGCGCCTGGATCGGCACCGGCGGCTTCATCGAGACGCCGAACCAGCGCCTCGGCATCCGTCACAGGCTCCCCATCGTGGACCCCGCCACCCTCGGCGAGGTGACGATGGAGAACAAGCACGGCAAGCCGGTCCGGTTGAAGGACGTGGCCCAGGTCGTGGACGGCCACCAGCCGCTGATCGGCGATGCCGTGATCAACGGCGGGCCCGGGCTCCTGCTCATCGTCGAGAAGTTCCCGTGGGCGAACACGCTGCACGTCACGAAGGGCGTGGACGAGGCGCTCGCGGCGCTCAGGCCGGGACTGCCGGATCTGGAGATGGACGAACACATCTTCCGGCCCGCGGGCTTCGTCGAGATCTCGATCAAGCACCTGAGCCGGTCGCTCCTGCTGGGCTGCCTGTTCGTGATGGTCGTGCTCGCCCTGTTCCTCTACGAGTGGCGGGTCGCGCTCATCACCTGCGCGGCCATCCCGCTCTCCCTCATGGCCGGCATGATGGTGCTCTACTTCCGCGGCACCACCATCAACACGATGATCCTGGCCGGATTCGTCATCGCGCTGGGATCGCTCGTGGACGACGCCATCGTGGGCATCGAGAACGTCGTGCGGCGGCTTCGACAGCACCGCAAGGAGAAGTCCGGCCAGTCCACCGCCCGCGTGATCCTGGAGTCCTCGCTCGAGGTAAGGCATGCCATCGTGCACGCCACCCTGATCGAGGTCCTGGCCCTGCTGCCGGTATTCTTCCTGGGCGGTCTCTCCGGGGCGTTCTTCACGCCGCTCGCGATCTCCTACTCACTGTCGCTGCTCGCCTCGATGGTCGTGGCGCTCACCGTGACGCCGGCCCTGGCACTCATGCTGCTCGCCAACGCTCCACTCGACCGGGAGTCGCCGTTCGTGCACTGGCTGAAGGCTGTGTACGAGCGCGTGCTTCGCGCGATCGTCCCGAGGCCCGCGGCCTCCTACGCGGTGGTGGCGCTCTTCGCCCTGGCCGGCGCCGTCGTCGCCCCCAAGCTCGGCCAGTCGCTCCTGCCCGACTTCAAGGAGCGCGACTTCCTCATGCACTGGCTCACCGAGCCCGGGACGTCGCTGGCCGAGGAGGTGCGCATCACCGCGGCCTCCGACGGCGAGCTGCGCAACATTCCGGGCGTGCGGAACTTCGGCGCCCATATCGGCCAGGCGCTCATCATGGACGAGGTCTACGGCGTCTACTTCGGAGAGAACTGGATCAGCGTGGATCCGAAGGTGGACTACGACAAGACGCTCGCCGCGGTGCAGGCCGCCGTGGATGGATACCCGGGCCTCGTGCGCGACGTGCAGACCTACCTCAAGGAGCGCATCCGCGAGGTGCTCACCGGATCGCCCACTGCGATCACGGTTCGCGTCTACGGCGACAACTTGAGCACGATCCGCGAGAAGGCGGACGAGATCAAGGCCTCGTTCGAGAGCATCCCCGGCATGGTGGATCTCAAGGTCGAATCGCTCAAGGAGATCGTCCAGCTCGACGTGAAGGTGGACCTCGACCAGGCGGTGGAATACGGGGTGAAGCCCGGCGACGTGCGGCGCACGGCGGCGGCGCTCGTGACCGGGACCGAGGCGGGCGACATCTTCCGCGACGGCAAGGCCTACGACGTCAACGTGTGGAGCACGCCGGAATACCGGCACAGCGTGCACTCGATCCGCAACCTCATGATCGACACGCCGCTGCACGGCCAGGTGCCGCTCCACCAGCTCGCCTCGGTCGAGCTCGTGCCCACCCCGAACGCGGTCGAGCGCTGGCAGATGAAGCGCAAGATCGACGTGCGGGCGAACGTGCGGAAGGGCTGGGACCTGGGCTCGGTCGTGGCCGACGCGCGCGAAAAGCTCGCCACCATCTCGTTCCCCGAGGGCTACCACCAGGAGATGCTGGGTGAGTACCAGGAGCGCGAGGCGGCGGGCCGGCGGATGCGGCTGCTCATCGTGATCACGATGGTCGGCATCTTCCTCATCCTGCAGGCCGCGTTCAACGACTGGCGGCTCGCGGTCGTCGGCTTCATCACGCTGCCGGCCGCGCTCGTGGGCGGCATCCTCGCGGCCTGGCTGGGCGACGGCATCATGTCGCTCGGCTCGATCGTCGGCTTCCTCACGGTGCTCGGGGTGGTGGCGCGGAACGGCATCATGATGATCTGCCACTACCAGCACCTGGAGCGCGAGGAGGGCGTGCCGTTCGGCCTGGAGCTGGTCATCCGCGGGGCGATGGAGCGCATCTCGCCCATCCTGATGACCGCCTCGGCCACGGGGCTCGCGCTCGTGCCGCTGCTCGTCGCCGGAACGATCCCGGGGCACGAGATCGAGCACCCGATGGCGTTGGTGATCCTGGGCGGCCTGATCACCTCCACGACGCTCAACCTGATGGTCATGCCGGCGCTCTACCTCAAGTTCGGCCGGCCCCAGCCCCGGGCGGAGGCGCGCCACACGGCCTGATCCGCGATGGAGTGCGTGGCGGGCCGGGCCTGGAGGCCCGGCCCGCCGCACTGCTCCGGACGGCCGTCCGGCTCGCTCGAACGTGTCCACGGAGCAGCGCAAGCGGTTGCAGACGCAGTCGCTGCATCCCGATATGAAGCCCGGAGCGAGAGCCGACCCGGGGCGGCTTCCGGCCGAAGCCAGCGTTCCGCCCGGCCGATAACCGGGTCGCAGGGTGCCCTGGATCCTGACCCCGCCGCGGTATGAGCGAGGACCCGGATCCCGGAGAACCATGGAAAGGAGAAGCAGGGTGGATCGGAAAGACCGCAGGCCGCAGCCCTCGAGCGCCGCCCGCCGGATCGCGACCGGCCTCGCGCTCCTCGCGCTTCCGGTCTCGGCGCTCGCCGGCGTCAAGGTGTTCGAGTCCGATGGCCACACGCTGGAGCTGGGGATGAGGCTCCAATCGCGTCTCGAGTACGAGACCGCCTTCCCCACCCCCAGCGGGACGACCGACGCCCGGCGTGACTTCCTCATCCGCCGCGCCCGCATCAAGGGGAACGGCAAGATGCAGGGCGTGAGCTACGGCTTCGAGTGGAAGATCGACGGCACCGACCAGGCGAGTTCCACCCCGGGCTCGCTGCCCTCGACCCCCGCCGCCCAGATCGAGAACGCGTGGTTCCAGTACCCGCTCAAGGGCGCGGCGCTCGAGCTCAAGCTAGGGCTCTACGACCAGCCGTTCTCGCGCGACCGGCTCACCTCGGACTCGCAACAGCTCGCCGTGGACCGGAGCGAGGTCTCGAACGTGCCTGACGCGCTGGGCCTCGCCGACAACGCGTTCGGCTTCCACTTCCTCGGCAGGACGAAGGACAGCCGGGTGCAGTACGCGGTCGGCCTGTTCGACAACCGTCTCATCGCCGCCGACCGGCAGGACAGCCCGATGCTCGTGGGCCGGCTCGATCTCAACCTGGAGTCCACGAAGGACATCTACCAGGACGCCCACTTCGGCGGCACCGACAAGTGGTGCTCGATCGGCGTGAACGGCAGCTTCCAGGGCGGCATCGAGAACGGCGCGGCCGCCGACGACAGCTCGCACGCGGCCCTCGGCGTGGACGCCATGATCGACCGGCCGTTCGGCAGGCAGCGGGTGTTCGTGAAGGGCGAGCTGATGGCGGTGCGCACCGAGTTTCACAACAGCCCGCGCCAGAACAACTCCACCGTCAAGATGATCGGCGCGGGCGTGCTGTTCCAGGACAAGCTCCAGCCGTTCATCCGCTTCGACCAGGTGCGCTCCGACGCCCTCGCCCCGCGCGGCGGCGACCGGGACGTCACCTACGCCGGCGCCAACTACTACATGCGCGGCCACCGCTTGAAGGTTCAGGGCGACCTGCGCTTCCAGTCCGGCACCAGCGAGGCCGTGGACGGCTTCCGGCTCCAGGCGCAGATGGACTTCTAGCCCGACCTATTCATGAGCCCGCCGCCTGCGAGCGCGGTCTTCACACCATCTGCTGCGTCGTCCGTCCGGCCGCTTCCTCGACGTGTCCACCGACACGACTGCGTCGCGGCCGGCCGA
>Ga0187892_10005734_pt1 | contig 19193 bp, 17 predicted proteins | sample MA1701073metaG_FD_139345 | JGI IMG/M metagenome (GOLD analysis project Ga0187892, IMG submission 139345) | Bio-ooze microbial communities from a basaltic lava cave in the Kipuka Kanohina Cave System on the Island of Hawaii, USA - MA170107-3 metaG ...
GCGCTTGCCGTGGAAAACGCTGCGCGTTTCCCACCGCGTGCCCCTTTGCCCACAACCTCCACAGCCTCAACAATCTTCTCATATATTCCAACAACCACAACATACAAGGGTTAGGGTGAGGGGGTATAACTCTATGATTTTTATTCCCCTCATCCTAGCCTTCTCCCGAAGGGAGAAGGGAACCATCGCAATTTTTAGAAGTGCCCTTAACACGCTGCCATTCCGCATCTTTTCATGTGCGATAATGAATAAGACCCATTCCAACCTTAACGTCTTGGGCTCTCGAAATCGAGTGATCGTTCTTGCAGTTCTAGCGCTGGGTTTTCCGTTCATCATAACTACATCTTCCTCGTTAGAGCGGAGCTTTGTGAACCAGAGCGCGCCCACGCATGGGTACGATGTCGTGCGCGTCTATCCCCACGATCGCAATGCCTTTACGCAAGGCTTAACCTACGTTGACGGCTTCCTCTACGAAAGCACGGGGGTGAACGGCCGTTCGACACTCCGGAAAGTCGAATTAGAAACGGGCAGGGTGTTACAGCAAACCGCACTGTCCCGTGAGCACTTCGGAGAGGGTCTGACGAGCTGGGGCTGGGATCTCGTGCAGTTGACCTGGACCTCGAACCTGGGATTCGTGTATGACCGGGTGAACTTTCAAGTCAAGCGCACGTTCAATTATTCCGGCGAAGGTTGGGGGATCACCCACGATGGTAAGCGGCTCATCATGAGCGATGGTACGGCAACGCTGCGGTTCCTAGATGCAGACACATTTCGTGAGACAGGCCGCCTGACGGTGCGCGAGGGCGCGACGCCGGTCACTCAATTGAACGAGCTCGAAACGGTCCGCGGCGAACTGTATGCCAATGTATGGAAGACCGACCGTATCGTGAGGATCGCGCCACAAACGGGTCAGGTCACGGGCTGGATTGATTTACGCGGGTTGCTCAGTAAAGCCGACAGAACAGCGGGCATCGATGTCCTGAACGGGATCGCTTACGATGCGCGGAATGACCGCCTGTTCGTTACCGGCAAACTGTGGCCGAAGCTTTTCGAAATCAAGCTTGTTCCCCGGCGCTAGTTCACCGGCTGTTTTTTTTCGGCTCCTCGGCAGAATCTCCGGGTATTCAGTTAACTCCCTCTCCCACAGGGAGAGGGCGGGGGTGAGGGGATCTCCACCAAGGCAGCGCGAATACTCTCCAACACTGCCTCAGGATCTCCAAGCACTTCATGATTCCAAAATCGAAGCACGCGATACCCCAATACCTTGAGATATTCAGTCCGTCGCAAGTCGTTCGAGATCTGCCCGGCATGCTGGCCACCATCGACCTCGATGACGAGTTTGGGCTCCAAGCTGAGGAAATCCACGACGTAGGGTCCAAGGATCTCTTGACGTCGAAACTTGACGCCCTCGAGTCGCCGACCGCGCAAGCGACTCCACAAGCACCGTTCCGCCTCGGTCGAATGCTTGCGCAGTGCCCGGGCCAGACTGTTCATCGGTTTTTCTATCCCCTCACCCCTGCCCTCTCCCGGAGGGCGAGGGAGTTAATCCTGGCGCACTTGCCCTGCCTCGAACTCGAATCCGTAGACTCGTCGCCAGGCCCAAATAAACAAACGCAAATTATCATGCGATCATTATCAACGGTCTCTCCACGACCCACAAATTCTGCAGAAGAGCCTGTTTTTTCAGGCGCGGAGCTTTTCATAAGAATAAAGATTCGCGGGCCATAACACCGGATATGATCGGCGTCAAATATCAGCAGTACTTCCGCCAGCAGTTCTCCATGGCATCGGCAAAGTCGCCGTCGTTATTGCGGTCCCATGACTTAGCTCCGGTCTCCGCAAGTTGCATGTTGCCGTCACCGACTTGAGACCCTCCTGCTATGGGCGTGGCTTGCAAGATGAAGGTGTTCGCCGCGAATGCAGGGGCAGGGAGTAGCGTCAAATTGTAAGCCGCCGTGCCATCCCTTGGCGACTGTGTAAAAGGCAACGTGTCCTCGGCACCTAAACCGGGGGGCGCAAGGTCATAACCGTTGTTCTCGGTAAAACGCCGCTCCATGAATTGTGCCAGCTCCGAGAGCGCCGCCTGGGCATCGGCGCGCCTGGATGAACGTACATGCTGCTGGTATGACGGATACCCGATCGCCGCCAAGATGCCGATGATCGCCACGACGATCATCACCTCGATCAGCGTAAAGCCGGAAACTGTGCGAATGCGATTCAAACTCGTGCTCATGGATAAACCTCTCAAGGATTGACTTCGGAAGGAACGTGGGCGGTCCGAAGACCGCCCGTTTCCTCAGGGACACTATTGCAGTTGCAGTTCCCGCCAGGATCGGCGGCCGACGTTGCCGGAACCCGGGTTCTCGGTTGTAACCTCGATCTTCCCGGTGGAGCCGCTCGTATACTTCAGCTCCTTTGGTGGCTTGTTCGGATCGCTGCTGTCAGACACCACGCCCGGCGTCGGGGGGATCCCGACCTTGGACTTCTTGCCACCCGGGGGTACCGGATCCAAATCTCCGTCACCATCGATGTCCACGGCGAGCGTGACGTGGTCTTTGCCATCGAATGTACCGTCGGCGTTCAAGTCGAAGGGCGAAAACTCCAGCCGGCTTCCGTCCCTAGCATCGATCTCCATGAGCCAGCCGGTGCCGCCGAAATCGCAGGGATCGGCGGAGGGGATGAGCGTGGTGAAGATGATCCGGCCATCTCTCAGGATGGAATCGGTCACCTGCCGCTCACCTTCGTTGTCGAGTGGTGATTCTCCCGTGTTAATCAGATCCATGTACCAGCCCTTATGTAACGCTGGCGTGTCCCAATTGATCGGATTATCGCTGGTGACGCGCAGATCGAAGAAGTCATCATCAGTATCGTCACCATTGGTGTCGAAACCCTGCGAGACCTCCTTGAGGATCTGCTGCTGGAGAAGGTTTGTTCGACCGAAAGTTGTCGAAGGACTGCTCTGATTCTCGTCCCAAACGCCATAGAAGGTCTGGGTGGTTTGGCCCGTCGGCTTCGCATCAATATCAGGGCCCTCGATGTATTTACCGGTGCCGAAGTACACCATGAAGCCCTCCGCTTTGGTCGGATGGCGGCCCACCTGAGGACGGGTCGTGATCGGCTGGCGCAGGTTGCTAGCTCCCGCCGTCGTACACTGCGTGCCGGTCCCGGCGCAGGCGACGAAGAGCGGCCCGCCCGAGGGACCGAGCACCTTCCAATCGTTCTCGATAGCGCTGTTCACGTCGAACTTCCAGAGGTTGCCAAAGAGATCCCCTGCGTAGATGTAGTCGACGATGGAGTCGCCGTTGGTATCGATGGGGGCCGGGGTGGCGAGCCCGTTCGGGCGTTGGTTGGCTGCCGTGGTATTTTTTGGGTCTTGGAGTTTGCCGACGCCGGTATCGATCTTTTTGATGAGCGCGCCAGTCTTGATATTGACGATATAGAGCACCGCATTGCCCGTGGCGCTTGTGGTTGTGGGACCGTCCGAAGCCGTGTTGTTGTACCCGTTGCCGAATACGGCGGCCCACTCACCGTTCTTCATGCGCACGATGTTCGGCTCGCTGAAGGTATCGCCGAGATCCTTGTCGCCATAATCAGGATCGGTGGGTAGAAGGCCCTCGACGTCATTGAACTCCCAGAGCACCTTGGTCGCGATGACGGTCTCATCGTCGGAGGAACCGGGCGGATCGGTGATGTCCAGGGCGTAGATTGCCTGCCCGCCTGCACGCAGGCCCCCGACCAGCACCGTGTGCCAGCTCCCATCGAAGAAGGCATCGCCCACGGTGGGCGCGCCATCCACAAAGAAGCGATGTGCATAGGTGGGGTTGGTAAGCTGGTTCAGGTTCTTGTAGACCGCCGCCGGAACATACGCAAAGACCTCCGTGCCGCGGTCCGAGACGCTGGTCGAGGCATCGAAGGCGTGCAGCATGCCGTCGTTAGCCCCCGCATAAACAAGGGGCTTGCGAGTCTTGTTGTTGGATTTGAACATAGAATATGGAGCGGCAGCGCCGTTTTCGGGTGCCCCGCTTGCCCAGGTGTCCGGATAGCGGAAGATTGGGGCACCGACGAAGGCCGGCGAGGAGTGCACGATGTCGCCGAGCTTCTTCGCTCGGGGACGCATTCCGGCCACGTCCTTGCCGCGCAGATAGTCCAGGCGTTGGCTGCCAAGCGGGGTGGGAGTGTCGGGAAGGGACGTGGACGGGTTTTTGTCAAGCTCTGTAACTTGCGATAGTAGATCCATCTCCGTAGCCGCGGGCAAGGCAGGATTGGCCGGCCAGCGGAACCGGATCCCTTTGCGCGCCGAGGGCTTGAAGGTGACGATCTTGCGGCCGGTGTCATAGTCCTGACCGTCGAGTTTCTCTGCCGCATCCCATTCCTCAGGGCCAAGCGCGCCGGTGGACAGGATAGGTATCGATAGGAGTTGCCCGCTCCAGTCGGCGCTGTTAAAGCGCGCCTGATAGACGCTGCTGCCGGCGCGTAGAGAGGTAGAATTCAGCGCGATTGACGAGGCGGAACCCGATCGGCCTGAGATAGTAGCGAGTGACGCAGAGAGTCCCTGAGCAAACTTTTCGGGATCGGAGGCGCTGAAGAAATCCCCCCGGCTGTTGACTGCCGCGTGCCAGAGGTCGTCGATGTTGTACGCCGCCTGCCAACTAGCTGGAGCCGGTGGATCCGGCGCTGGCGGATTGCTTTGCGGATTGTTCGGATTGCTGTTCCAAGGCATTGGCCAGCTTTTGGTTTCGAGCGTCAACTCAGGAATATCGTTTGCCGGATCCAAGGTGCCGAACACCCCAAGCCCGACGGTGAAAGTGACCATATGCTGCCAGAAGGCCGGATCCGCAGGGTTTGTTGGAACCTTGTTCAGGAGACCTGAATGCAGGTCGCGGTTCCAGTAGTACATGGCCACATCGGCCAGCGTACCCAAATGGGGATTTGGATCGCCCCAGGCATCTTTATAGGGAGCCACAGGCGCGTACGTATAGCTCAGCGGCACGGGCGGATTGCTGTTGTTCGTGATAAGAGGGCCGGAGGTATTGTCCACGTTTCCCCGCGCGGCGAGCGTAGGCGCCACGGCCGCGTTCCAGTAACCGTCGGTCGTCAAGATGTTATAGCTTTGCCGGCAGGCGAGCTGGGTGCCGCCACCGGTGCCCGGAAACTCACCCCAGGGGCCAGCATCATCGATGCGGCTGAAGTATTGGCCCACGTTGTCCAGGGCGCGACGCAAGGGCGTGCCCGCTGTGGGGATCGCGTGGCCATAGAGATCGTTGAAAAAATTCGTGCGATCCGCTCCGGAAAAATTCCGTACGCCCCGGATCAAGGCACCTTGGGAAGGTGCTCCGTCGATGGTTGCAGACGCCTTGTTGATAGCCGCGAAGCCGACGCGGAAGCCGCCCGATTGACTCGCAAAGGCACGCCCCGTGCCGGCCCGCGCCAGCAGGACCCTCGAACGGTAGTAGGTGTACCAGTTGGCGAAATTCTGGATCTCCTGGCTGTAGTTACGGACGACGCCTCCCGGGCTCGTATAGCTGGGAATAGTTGACCTTACTTCAACCTTGTCGTAGCAAACGCGATTGTCGACGGAGCCGTCACAGCTTGCGTTGGTAATATTAAAGTTGAAATACGTGGCAGGCCAGAACCCCGGCACTGCCGTCTGGGCATTCGCGTAAAGTTGGATCTTCCATTCGTACGTGGGGACAGCTGCGGTTGTCCTGTGTAGCCATTTCGCGTAGCTATCCGTTGGCGTGTTCGTGGCTCCGATGTTCAGGGCCGTCAAATTGCGGCAACCGACGGTGGTATCGAACGGATTTTGGTACGCACAGGTTGGGACGGCGTTGGGATAGAATGTCGTTCCATCCGCTTGAGACCAGGGCGTGTAGGTCACATCCGGGTTGTAATAAGATTTGTTGTTTTTTACTGAACGGTACTTGTAATTATACAGGTTGTTATCTTCATACCCAGGAACGCAGACATACGGAACTAAACTACCACTACCGGCCCCGCAGTCACTCGTGATAGCGGTGCCATTCCTCGCCCTGTAGAAGGCGGTGGCGGAACCACCATAAATAGTCTTGCCGATCGGGAAGGTATAATAAATGTCCTTGTAGATCAATTCGTCCGGCAGTACCTCGAACTGCATCGATCCGGAGTCATCCAGCGTGAACATGATGTTGGGCGCAGCATTACCGCCCAGAAAGAGCGGTACGCTGCTTATGGACAAATCGGCGGCCCGCGTCACATCGCTCAGTCCCGTAAAAACAACGGCGCTAGCGACAACCATACTTTTTAGAACTTTCCGTAGCGATTTCATAGTCATCTCCTAATACTCGAGGTCTCCGATGAAGAGTTTCCGAATAAGTACATTGAATTTAGTGCTTTTTGCGATTTTCTACGCCCCCTAATAGCGGCGAGAATAGGTGCTTTGCAGCAGGGCTTGAGCGCTCGTGGTGCCCCCGGTGCCATCGGCGGTGAGGCGGTAGAACATCTGGCCCGCGGTATCGTTCTGCTTGCCCTCGTTCAGGCTGTCTTTGATAAAACTGTGCTCTTCGACCACGGACTTGGGTACGGCAGCGACCATTCCGGGCCCGGTCGCGAGCCCCGCGTAGTTGCTACGCACATTGGCCGTAGACCACACTGCCGCGCTGGTCAGGTTGAGCGTGTTCAAATCCCACACCGTATCGTCACAGGCCGAGGCACAGAGTGACACGGCGTTGGGTTCAACCGCTTGGTCCCCGACCCAGGTCTCCGTCCAGCGCAGAGCCGCTTCGCCTGCTTGTAAGGCGAGCGTCTGGTCGCGCAGATTCCCGGCCATCTTTTCTTCGAGGGTCGTCGTCTGCGAGGCCGTGATCCCGATGATGGTCATGACCAAAAGCATGACGAGCGCCATGAAGATCGCCGCACCCTTTTGTCTATTCCGTAGATACATTTTCATAAGGTCCGATTCCTGATGCTGATGGTGTTGGTAAAGGTCCTGCGCAAACGCAGGTCGGGCGACACGGAGAGCACGCCGTTAAAGGTGTACTGCTGGGGCTGAGGGGCAAGGTTATTGTCGAGCGTCTGCAGCAGCAGCCTTACCTCCGCGCTGACTACATTGCCCCAGTTGGTGACATTGTTGGCCGTCACATAGCGATTCGGCGTGCGATCGCCATTCGTATCGATGCCGTAGAAGACTTGCATGTCCTCAACCCCCTCGACCAGCTCCTGCGCCGCCGCCGCCCCGTCCTTGCGAAACAGCGCTGGCCGGCCCGAGGCGCCGGTCCCGATGTAGTAGGTGCTAGTCATAAGCTTCACGATCGCCCCTGCCGTGGTGTAGTCCTTTCCGAGCGCTTGGCTGGAATTGCTCGGTGATCCAGCGCCAGCGCCATGGACGACGTCGAAGTTAGCGAGGTTGGACGTGATGCCGGTGATGTTGAAGATGGCGGCATCGGCGCAGTCCGTCACCATCACCACGTCGGCCGGTTGCAGGCCGTGGCCGGGTGCCACCTCGATAGGGGCCGACCCTGCGGGGTTGGTACCCGGGTGGGCCACGACCTGGATCGGGTTGCCGAGAGAACGCCGGATCGTGAGCACATCCCGTGCGGGTAAGTAGGGGCTGACGATTCCGGCGGTGGCCACCGGATCCCGATCCCAGGCGCTCGAACTGGTTGCCTCAAAGCCCTCGATGATCTGCGCAAAGCTCCATGCGAAGCCGATGTTCAGCCTGTTGATGGTCTTCGTAGAAGTCCCGGCACAGCCGAGAAAACCGGCATTGCGCAGGTCACGGGTAATAAAATCCAGGGCAAAGCGGCCATTCTCCTGCACCCGCGAGAGGGCCTCCTGAACGCGATAAGTCTGTTTATTGCCGGTGTAAACTTGGACCAACCCGGCTATCAAGATCAAACTCAAGGTGACGGCCACCATGATCTCTACGAGGCCGACACCCGCCTGCCGGTGAAAACAATGTCTTGGGTTCATAGCTCTGTACTCGTTGCAAATTGCTTGGGGACCGCATCAACGGGGCCTCGCCCGTCTACCCACTGGACGGTAACGGTCACGACGTTTCCCGCACGGGCCACCGCGCCGTCGCCCGAGGGCATGAGGCTAGCGAGGCGCTGTTTCCAGTCAGCGATATCGGCGGTCGCCATCTCGGACGCGGTGCATACAATAGCCATACAATCCGGCGGCGATGTAGACGCCGCGGTCCCGATGGCGATGTCATAGTTCGCCGCCTGCGCAGCGCTGCGGTTAGTACGCATGCTGTCGATGATGTCGTAAGTGAGCATCGACGCCTGGCTGCGCAGATAGGCGCTATTGTTATTGCGTAGACTGACCGCCTGGAGACCTGCCAAGCCCAGAAGCCCTACGGCCAGAAGCATCACGGCGATGAGAACCTCAAGGAGCGTGAAGCCTCGCTGGCGGTCCGAGATGCGAACAGGTTTAGGGAAACTCTGATTAAGTTCCCTCTCCCCCAGGGAGAGGGTGAGGGGATAACTGATTGAATTTACTCCCTCACCCCCGCCCTCTCCCGGAGGGAGAGGGAGAAACGCGGACTTGTTCAGACCTTCCTTAGAAATAATCTTCATGGGCATACTCCGTTGTTCTTGGACGCATTCGCCCGCCCGACGAGATTCACCTGGATCAGACGGCGCTCGGCAGCCGCCTGGGTATCGTCGCAGACTCGGAAACTATCTGCGGCAGCCCCTCCGCTGCCCAGCATCTGGCCGGTCGGCTGGAAGGCGATCCAGTTTGTAAAGGTAGGTCCCGGGCGCAGCGTGTAGCCTTGCGGCATCCTTTCGTAGACCTGAAGTGTTTGTTCGCCTGCGTCTATCGTTCCGTTCTGAGTGACGTTGTCCGTAAACACCACCCAGCCGTTCTCCCAATTGACCCCGGGCGCAAGCGAGCAATTGCTGCCGCTCGCCCGGCACATGGCGACAGTGGCATTGCGCTTGACAGCCTCGCTGCGGGCTAGGCTCAAGGCCGTGACCAAGCGGTTCACCTCCGTCACCGTCCGATTGGCACGGATCAATTGCTGAAACCCCGGTACCCCCATACCTAAAACGATGGCAGCGATGGCCACGGTGATGATCATCTCCACCAAGGTGAATCCTTGGTTGACTCTGTGTGCTAGCATGCCTTTCCTCTTGCTTGATGTGTTTTGCATATGCGTTGCTCTCGATGGCCCGTCGTAGCGTTCAGGCGAGCTTCTTTCTTGAGCGGAAAGGAGACCAACGCGAAGATTTATCCGACGAGCGGTTAGAATTTATTCCCCGCGGTCTTGCCGCGGGATCCTTAGCCAGGGGGTTTCCAAAGGGGAGAAGCGCAGCTCTCCCCTTTGGTCGCGCCACGGGTTTCATGCCCGTGGTGCCAAAATCGAATTGATTTTGGCCGAGCGAAACCCTGATCTTCGAGTTCAGGATGTTCGGGCCGATACCTCCGGCGATGATGAAGATGCAACGGGGCCGATTCTCTTAGGCCGGCCGCTGTTATAACTGAGCACGAGAGAACGCGAGGTCCAGGCTTGGGAAATTTAAAACCCGCGCTAGGGTCATGAGACTGCCAGCGGCGCGCGCCACTGATCGCCTGTTCATACCCAACTTTTGCACCGTCCGGCCGGTGTTCGTGCTGGTCTTGATGGCCGAGCTATTGGCCATCGTACTGACTCTATCGACGGCCACGGATGTAAACGCAAGCTTCTACGATCTGGCCCTCAAGTCGCTTTTCATTCAATGGGTTACTCTTTGCTGCGCCGCGGTTCTGTGCGCGAGCCGAACGTTCTACTCCCGTCTCAGCGAGGCCAGGGTGGCAATGGTCGCGTATCTATCGATGCTCGGGATCACCTGGCTATTGAGCGAGCTTGCGTGGTGGACCCTGGACTACTTAAGCAACTCGATGCCCCTCGGTGCGGCTTCCAGGGGGGGGGTTTTAGCGCGTAATCTGGCGATTGCTTCCATCGTGATCGGCATCGCACTGCGTTATATGTATGTCCACCATCACTGGGAACGGCGCATCGAGTCGGAGTCCGAGGCCCGCCTCCAAGCCCTGCAGGCGCGCATCCGGCCGCATTTTTTTTTCAACTGCATGAACACCATCGCCAGCCTCACTCGCAGCCATCCAATGCAGGCCGAGAAAGCCGTCGAGGACTTAGCCGATCTGTTTCGAGCGAGCCTCCTGCCCGTTCGTGAGCGGGTCACGCTCGGTGGGGAGCTTGAACTGTGCCGACAGTATTTACGGATAGAAGCCCTACGTTTGCAAGATCGTTTGGCGATCGATTGGCAGATGGATGAGTTACCGGCGGACGCCCTGGTACCGGTGTTGTCGATTCAGCCGCTCATCGAGAACGCGATCTACCACGGGATCGAGCCCCTGCCCCAAGGTGGGGTGACGCGGATCAGGGGGCAGCGCGACGGGTACCTGCTCACGGTCGTGATCGAAAATCCCAAGCCCGCGGATGGCAGGCGATCCTCGCGCGCAAGCCATGGCTTCGCCCAGGAAAACGTGGGGCAACGGATGCAGGCTTTCCACGGCGAGTCGGGGGGGCTGGCAGTGGAGGACTTGGGCGATCAGTACCGGGCGACATTATCTTTCGCTTATGAACGCGCCGACGATGCGGATCCTCATCGTTGATGACGAGCCGCTCGCGCGCGAGCGGCTCGCTTCACTGATCCGCGAGCTTGCGGTCGGTGAGGTCGTGGGAGAAGCGGGAAACGGGATCGAGGCCCTGACCGCCGTTGCAGCGCACGGCCCGGACCTGGTGCTGCTCGACATCCGCATGCCTGGCATGGACGGGTTGGAGGCAGCGCAACATCTGGCCCACTATGAGCCTCCCCCGGCGGTCATCTTTACGACGGCCTTTGGTGATTACGCGCTTGAAGCTTTCGAGGCCAGTGCCGTCGATTATCTGTTGAAACCGATCCGTAAGGAGCGGCTTTTACAGGGACTACAGCGAGCCAGAGTACTAAGTCGCGGTGCGCTCGATATCCTCAAGGAGCGGACCGGTCCGACTCGAGCCCGAACCCATCTGAGCGCGCCGGTAGGCGGCAGCCTGAGGCTTGTGCCCGTGGATGAGGTACTTTATTTTCAGGCGGATCAGAAGTACGTCACGGTAGTTTGGACGGGGGGAGAGCTCGTCATCGAGGAGCCGCTAAAAACCCTGGAGGCCGAATTCGGCGAGCGGTTCCTCCGCATCCACCGCAATGCTTTGGTATCCCTCTCCCGCGTCGAAGTCCTGGCACGCGATGGTGTGGGTGGCTTAGCTGTTAAATTGCGCGGGACAGAAAAGCGGTTGCCGGTCAGCCGCCGGCTCAGCGGTCAGGTGCGCAAATGTCTTAAATCGATGAGAAAGGCTGAGGAAGGCCTGCCGGCCGATGCGTAGAGTCAGGACTAGTTCGAGTTGCTACAAAGGCCGCCGATTGTAGGGAGATTTAAAGCGCCAAAAAAACTGGGTACGCAGAGACCTTTGGGACAGACCCCGGCTACCCGATTCGGGCGGCCCTAGAGCAACTTACGGAATTGCTCGACAGAGAGTCCAGCATCGCGCACAAGACCGCCCATGGTGAAGGCATTGATCGGATCGTGACGAGGAACGGTGAGAATGCGTTGGCCATTCGTCATCACAATATGCTTGCCCTGGCGTGCAATCCAGAATCCCGCCTTCTCAAAGGCACGCACTGCATCTAGGTGGTTGACGCCAGCAACTTTGGGCAATCGCTACACCGTGATCTCGACTTCGCGGACCTCTTCGCCACGGAGCTGTTCCTCGACGACAGTTAGGTACTCGCGAATGGCTTCACGGATATTGTCCAAGGCTTCCTGCTCCGAGGGTCCTTGCGACCAGCAGCCGGGCAGTCCAGGCACAGAGACGCTGTAGCCTTCGTCAGATTCGTGAATTGCGATCTTGTACTTCATTTGAACCTCCGAAAGTAGTATAGCTCTCTCGCATTTCAGATGCCCAGCTAGCCATTTCGAGGCTCGCGTTTTAATTTGGCTTTAAGGTCACCAAAGGGCTTGTAAGTGCCGGGCGTTTGCGGTTCGGGGCCGAGAGCCATTCCCTCGCCGAGGACCGCGTCCGTGTATCGGGCGTGCTCGTTGTCGTGGCAGTAGCGGCACAAGAGCTCCCAATTGCTGCCGTCCGGCGGGTTGTTATCGTGGTTATGGTCTCTGTGATGGACGGTTAGGTCATGCACGGTTTCGGGGGCAAAACCGCGCCCGCAGCGCGTGCAGACCCAGGGGTAAAGGCGCAACGCTTGTTCCCGGTAACCCTGAAGCCGCTGATCGTGCTCGTCGCGGGCTCGGGTTACGATTTCGTTGAGCTTTTCTTGGTTAAGGGCCCCGCGCACGGGCCGTGGCGGCCGGGAATGTGTCGTAGCCATACGCCCTCGCTTGAAAGTGACTTTAGATTTCGCCAACACGGGGTGTGCAACCCCGTGGGGCGACCAAAGGGGAGAGCTGCGCCTCTCCCCTTTGGAAACCCCATCGCTAAGGTCCCCGCGGCAGACCGCGGGGGAATAGATTCGAATATTTCCATAACTATAGCCGATGGAAATGGTTTGGTCGCTACGCTCGTCGCGGACCGCCCTCGCGCCCGAATCTTCCACTACCCGGCGGCAAGCGGTTGCCTACATTGGCTGTTCAGCCAGTTGATAACGATGTGAGCCAAAGCGATACGCCGGCTCGAAAACACATGATCAGTGTCCAGCGTCTCTACCGTAAGATCTCCGTGCCCGCTTTCGTGCAGCGCCTCGACCATGGGTTCATGATGTTGATCGAGGGGAAGGATGGTGTCGCCTTCGGCCCCGATGAGTAACAGCGATTTACCCGCTAGCCTCGGGACAAGCCTGCGCAGATCGTAATTGGGCGCGTGCGCCATCCAGCGCGCGACCGCCGCTTGGCCACGTTGGCCCACGATGGCGTTCGCATCGTCGATGTAATAGGCGAGTTGCGAGGCGAACTCGGCGCTTTGTTGGGCCAGCTCGCCGAACTTGCCGAGATTGGCGCCGGCCAGCGAAGCTCCGCAGCGGAGCCGCGGATCGCCGGCCAAAACCTCGAGAGAGACATACCCGCCCATGCTGTGACCGATGACGGCAAGGCGAGCGGGATCCGTGCGGTATTTCCGGAGAAATTCGGCTGATCGTATAAACGCCGTCGCGGCGTGCGTATCTTCGATGGCGTGGTCTATCGAAAACCGTCCTTCGCTTCCCCAGGAGCCGCGATAGTGAAAAAAGAGCACGTTCCAGCCGGCGCGGCGGATCGACTGGGCCAGATCCAGGTTTCTCTCGTTGCCTGGATAACCATGCAACAAGATGACGGTCGGATGCGGCCCCGGGCCCTGCGCGACATAAACGATGCCGCTGAGCTTGGCGCCCTGGCTACGGATCACGACCGGCTCCATCGCCGGGGGATAGGCCGGATCGACGGTCGCGGGATCCATGAACACGGGATCGAGTTCCGTGCTTGGGGCGGGTGTTTGGCACCCGGCCTCGGCGACAGTGCTTAGTGTGATCGCGACTAGGGCGTTCCGATAGCGATACGCGTGGCGCATTGGCGTGGTGAAAGGCTTATTGTTCAGGGAAAATCAATATACTTCGCGGGCGGGGTATGAACCCGCCCTTGACCAAAGGGGAGAGTTGCACTACTCCCCTTTGGAAACCCCAATGCTAAAGTGCCCGCCGTAAACGGCGGGTGTTCAGAATATATCTTCTATAGAATTGAGCCGCAATGAGTCTGCTAGGAATGGATGCTTTCCACCATGGCGACACCCGCCGTCTGGCGCACGGGCTTTTCCGCGACCGAAGTTGAATCTGGTCGGAAGGTGCTGCGGATCGCCTCTTTGGTCGCGGTCGCGCTGTTGGCGGCGCTTTCGCTTAGCGCGTGCGGCGCGCCTGCTCGATTGCCCGTCCTGCCTCAAGCCGCGCTGCCGATGTTGGAGCCGATGCACGCGGTGATGCCGGATGGAGTCTTGCTCCCATCGCAGGCCTGGGTGCCGCCCGGGCCGGTGGTGGCCGTGGTCCTCGGGCTGCACGGATTCAACGAATATAGCCATTCTTTCACGGCCGTGGGTCCTTACCTCGCCTTACACGGTATCCTCACCTATGCATACGACCAGCGCGGTTTCGGCGCCACCGCGCGTCCTGGGATCTGGGCGGGCACCGAGCGCCTCGTCGCGGATGTTTATGAGCTTACGCGCTTGCTAAAACGGCGCCATCCCGGGATTCCGCTTTACCTTTTAGGCGAAAGCATGGGCGGGGCGGTGGCGATGGTGGCCCTGACGCGGCTCGGCCCCCCGGAGGTCGACGGTGTGGTGCTGGTGGCGCCGGCGGTGTGGGGACGGCGTTTATGGAATCCGTTCATGCGGGCGACGCTGTGGGTGATGGCGAATACCTTTCCGGGACTTACCGTCACCGGCCGGGGGCTCAAAGTTCGCCCCTCGGATAACGATGCCATGCGGGCGAACCTGTCCCGCGACCCGTTGGTTATCAAGGCGACACGGTTCGACGCCGTCGCCGGGCTGAGCGATCTTATGGATGAGGCTTTAGCGGTGGTTCCCCGCCTCAGGCATCCGTCGTTGATCCTGTACGGCGCCCACGATGAAATCATACCGAGGTCCTGCTTCGAGCGCTTTGTCGAGGGGCAAGCGGCGGTGCACGATTGGCGGCTTGCATGGTATCCCCAGGGTTACCATATGCTGACCCGCGATCTGCACGCTTCGGTGGTGCTCAAGGATATCGCGAGTTGGATCCTAAACCGGGCGGGCGCGCTGCCCTCGGGGCACGAGTGGTTTCCATCCAAAGCGAATAGGTCACTTCTGACAGGCGCGGCGCCCGCTGTGCGCTGACAGGACAGAGTAATCGATCCTAGCGTTTGACAGCATACCGTGAGATAGGTAACGTCATTATCGCGATTTACCTGGCGGTTCGTCGAGTTGAATGCGCGGATTTACGCAAACTATAAACTTCAACCGTTAAGGCTTTCTTCAGATACTGGAGTTTTCGAGGCAAGCGTTGGATACGAGGTTTCCTAGAATCGAGCGGCTACCGCCGTATGTGTTTAGCACCGTCCAGGAGCTCAAGATGGCGGCGCGCCATCGGGGCGAGGACATCATCGATTTCGGGATGGGAAACCCGGACCAAGCCACGCCGCAACATATCATCGGTAAGTTGGTCGAAGCCGCCCGGCGTGACGATACCCATCGCTACTCGACATCGCGCGGGATCCCGCGTCTGCGCAAGGCGATCTGCGATTGGTATAAACGCCGCTACGATGTTGACCTGGACCCGGAAACGGAGGCCATCGTGACCATCGGATCCAAGGAAGGATTGGCGCATCTGTCCATGGCCATCGTCGATGAGGACGATACGGTACTGGTGCCGAATCCCGCCTATCCGATCCATCCGTTTGGCTTTATCATCGCCGGCGCCGACGTGCGGCATGTACCCATCGGGCCGGGGATCGATTTCTTCGCGGAGTTACAGAAGGCAATCCGCGACTGTTGGCCGAAACCAAAGCTGCTGGTCCTCAACTTCCCGAGTAATCCGACCACCCAATGCGTGGAGCTGCCGTTTTTCGAGCACGTCATCGCCATCGCGCGCGAGCACGGAATTTGGGTCATTCAAGACCTTGCCTACGCGGACTTGGTTTTCGATGACTATCAAGCGCCTTCCATCTTGCAAGTGCCGGGCGCCAAGGGCATCGCGGTGGAGTTCTTTTCACTCTCCAAAAGTTATAACATGCCGGGTTGGCGCGTGGGTTTCATGGTGGGTAATCCCCTCTTGGTGAAGGCATTGGCCCGGCTCAAGTCGTACTTGGACTATGGGACCTTCACCCCGATTCAAGTAGCGGCCATCGCGGCCCTGGAAGGGCCGCAGGACTGTCTTGCCGAGATCAGGCGCATGTACTGGCGCCGCCGCGACGTGCTCTGTGAGGGCCTCAACGCTGCCGGCTGGAGTGTCGAGAAACCGCGCGGGACCATGTTCGTTTGGGCGCCGATTCCGGAACCTTATCGGGACTTGGGTTCCTTGGAGTTTTCCAAGAAACTTCTCTTGGAAGCTAAAGTGGCGGTCTCGCCCGGGATCGGTTTTGGCGAGTACGGCGATCAGTACGTACGCTTCGCGCTCATCGAGAACGAGCACCGGACCCGGCAGGCGATCCGGGGGGTTCGCGAGATGCTGCGCAAGGGCAACGCCATGCCGGTGCGTTCAGTCCATGGCTTGTAGCTTGATGGCCAGCCGGTCACGCTGGAACCGCGTATTCACAGCGGATTGTTGAGTGCAGGACTTGAATCCCGTACAAGTCGGGCTGCTCGGGCTCGGCACCGTGGGCGGCGGGACCATCCAGGTCCTGCGCCGGAACCGGGATGAAATCACCCGCCGCGCCGGAAGAGCGATTGAAGTCACCTGCGCGGCCGCGCGCAACCTCGATAAGCCCCGCGGCCTGCCTCTCGATGGGATTGCAATAGCGAGCGATCCTCTGACGGTCGTTAACGATCCCGAGATCCGGATCGTGGTCGAATTGATCGGCGGCGTCGAGCCAGCCCGTACTCTGGTGCTCAAGGCCATCGCAAACGGCAAGCACGTGGTAACGGCGAACAAAGCCTTGATCGCAATCCACGGTAACGAAGTGTTCCAAGCCGCCCAGGAGCGCGGCGTGATGGTGGCCTTCGAAGCGGCCGTGTGCGGCGGAATACCGATCATCAAGGCGATCCGCGAAGGGCTGGCCGGAAACCGCATCGAGTGGCTCGCCGGGATCATCAACGGGACCGGGAATTTCATCCTCACCGAGATGGCGGATAAAGGCCGTGATTTCGAGACCGTGCTGCGCGAGGCGCAACGCCTCGGCTACGCCGAGTCAGATCCGGCCTTTGACGTCGAGGGCATCGACGCCGCGCACAAGCTCACGATCCTGGCCGCGATCGCCTTCGGCATTCCCCTGCAGTTCGACAAGGTGTATACGGAGGGGATCAGCCAAATCACCCAGGCTGACATTGATTACGCGCAACAACTGGGTTACCGGATCAAACACCTCGGGATCGCGCGCGATGCCGTAGACGCTATCGAGCTGCGGGTGCATCCGACCTTGGTGCCGCGGCGGCAACTGCTTGCCAATGTCATGGGGGTGATGAACGCTGTGCTGATCAAGGGCGATGCCGTCGGCCAGACCTTGTATTACGGGGCCGGCGCCGGCGCCGAGCCGACGGCTTCGGCGGTGGTGGCCGATCTCGTGGACGTGGTGCGTACGCTCACCTCCGATCCGGAGAACCGCGTACCGCATCTGGCCTTTCAACCGGCGGCCCTGTCGAACCGCCGCGTGGCTTCCATGGACGCTGTCGCCACGGCCTATTACTTGCGCATGCACGCGGTGGATCAGCCGGGCGTCTTGGCGGACATCACGCGCATCTTCGGTGATCTTCGGATCAGCATCGAAGCGATCTTGCAGAAGGAGCCGGTGCCGGGCGAACCGCATGTTCCCATCATTTTACTAACGCACCGGGTGCGGGAGCGCTCCATGAACGCGGCCATCGAGCGCATCGAAGCTTTGGAGTCGGTGACAGGCCGGGTAACGCGGATTCGCCTGGAGACGTTCGCTTAAGTTTCGGAATCAGACCATGACGCCCTACACCGGACTCATAGACCGTTACCGCCAGCGCTTGTCGGTCAGCGAGGCTGTGCGCATTATCAGCCTCTGCGAGGGGAACACGCCGCTCGTTCGCCTACAGAATATTCCCGAGGTCATCGAGCGCGATGTCAGGCTGTATGTCAAATACGAGGGGCTGAATCCGACGGGTTCTTTCAAAGACCGAGGAATGACCGTGGCCGTCACCAAGGCGGTGGAGGAGGGCAGTCGCGCGGTGATCTGCGCCTCGACGGGCAATACCTCCGCGTCCGCGGCGGCCTATGCCGCCCGTGCGGGAATCGCCGCGTTCGTGCTGATCCCCGAAAGCAAGATCGCGCTCGGAAAGCTCGCGCAGGCCATGATGGCGGGCGCGATCGTATTGCAGATCCGGGGGAACTTCGATGCCGGGATGCGGCTGGTCAAGGAGGTCGCCGCGCGGGCGCCCGTGACCATCGTCAATTCCATCAATCCTTACCGTTTGCAAGGACAGAAAACCGCGGCGTTTGAGATCATCGAAGCGCTCGGGCGAGCGCCGGATTTCCACTGCATACCGGTCGGTAACGCCGGTAACATCACCGCTCACTGGATGGGCTATAAGGAATATGCGCGCGATGGCCTCGCGAAGACCTGTCCGCGGATGTGCGGCTACCAAGCGAGCGGCGCCGCGCCGTTTTTACGCGGACAGGCCGTCGATGATCCGGAAACGGTGGCGACCGCTATCCGCATCGGACACCCGCAATCCTGGGACCAGGCCTGGCAAGCGAATAAGGAGTCTCAGGGATGGTTTGATGAGTTGTGCGATGAGGAGATCCTAGCGGCCCAAAAGGTTCTCGCGGAGAGGGAGGGCATCTTCTGCGAACCGGCTTCGGCGGCCTCGGTCGGCGGGGCCTTGCGCGATCTCGCGAGCGCTAAGATCCCGGCCGGGAGCCTGGTCGTTTGCACGCTCACGGGCCACGGCCTCAAGGATCCCGACATCGCGATCCGGCAAAGCGGCGCCCGGCGCGTGAATGTCGATGCCACGCTCGGGGCGGTGGAGCGGGCGATTATGGACAATATGGTTTAAGGCGGAACCCTAAATTTAGGGCTCTCCCGCAGAATTTATGGGTCAGTGGAGAGACGGTCTGGCAATGATCGCGTGATAATCTGGGTCTGTTAATTTGGGCCTGGCCACGAGTTTTCAGGTTCGAGATTTCGAGGCAAGGTAAGTGCGCCACGGTTAACTCCCTCTCCCTTCGGGAGAGGGTTGGGGTGAGGGGATAGAGAGACCGATGAACAGTCTGGCCCGGGCGCTGCGGAAGAATTCGACCGAGGCGGAGCGGTGCTTGTGGAGTCGATTGCGCGGTCGACGACTCGAGGGGGTCAAGTTTCGACGTCAACAGGTCCTCGGACCCTACGTCGTGGATTTCCTCTGCTTGGAGCCCAAAGTTGTCATCGAGGTCGATGGTGGCCAGAATGCCGAGCAGGTCTCGAACGACTTGCAGAGGACTGAATATCTCAAGGTATTGGGCTATCGCGTGCTTCGATATTGGAATCATGAAGTGCTTGGAGATCCTGACGCGGTGTTGGAGAGTATTCGCGCTGCCTTGGTTGAGATCCCCTCACCCCCGCCCTCTCCC
>Ga0187892_10005735_pt1 | contig 19190 bp, 17 predicted proteins | sample MA1701073metaG_FD_139345 | JGI IMG/M metagenome (GOLD analysis project Ga0187892, IMG submission 139345) | Bio-ooze microbial communities from a basaltic lava cave in the Kipuka Kanohina Cave System on the Island of Hawaii, USA - MA170107-3 metaG ...
CCGCAACTCGCGTCCCGCGGGTCGATGGGCTCGGGATTCGCAAATGATCCCGAACCCACCGACCCGCTCGCGCCCACGCCAACACAACCTGCTTGACTCGCCTGATATAAGGGGCGCGCTGCGTGCGCCCTGCCTGCGCCGCTCGGGGCTTCGAAATCGGCGGTGGCTTGCGCGCGTCCTCAGCGTCAGCACAGGTACCGTTGCGAGCAGGGCGCGCGCAGCGCGCCCCTACGCTGGAAACGCCGGTCTACCGCGCGCCGAGGATCGCCGTCGTTTCGTCGAGCACCGCCCGCAGCGTGCGCGTCTTGTCGCGCCCGAGCTTCTCCGAGACGTGCCGCTGCGCGTCGCGCCAGAGCGGAACGGCCTTGTCGAGCAACGCGCGGCCGGCCTCGGTCAGGGCCAGCGTGTGGGCGCGGCGGTCGGCGCCGCCTTCCATCACCACGAGCCCGGCCTTGATCAGCGGGCGCACGTTGCGCCCGAGCGTGCTGCGGTCGAGGCCAAGCCGGCGCGCGAGCGCGGTGATCGAGAGAACGACCGGCCCCGCCGACGGCGATCCCGCGCCTGCCAACTGGCCCAGCACCGCGAACTGCGTGATCCTGAGGCCGAGCGGCTTCATGTGCGCATCGTAGATCTGCGTCACGCGCCGTGTGGCGCGGCGGAGGGCCAGGCAGGTGCAATAGGTGGGTGCGGTCGTCTCGGACATGCGATGGCTCGGGCGCTTGACCTTCAGTATAGGGGCATATACCCTCGATGCAAGATACGGGTATATACCCGCTCAGCAGGAGATCCCATGAGCGCTCCCTCCGCTCCCTCCGCCGGCAATGGCGGCGCGCCCCGGTATGGCAACGTCTCGCCGGAGACGCTCAAATTGGTGAAGGGCTTCGACCTGCTGAAAGGCATGCTCGAGGGGCGCTATCCCGGCCCGCCGATCGCCGAACTCATGGATTTCGGGATCAGCGACCTCGCCGAGGGCCGCTGCGTGTTCACCGGCCGGCCGGGCCGGAAGCACTACAACCCGAGCGGCGCCGTGCATGGCGGCTTCGCGGCGACGCTGCTCGATTCGGCGATGGGTTGCGCCGTGCACACGCTGGTGCCGCGGGGCCAGGGCTTCACGACGCTCGAGATCAAGGTGAACTACGTGCGGCCGATGTTCGAGTCGACCGGCGAGGTGCGCTGCGAGGCGGCCGTGATCAACACGGGCAAGACCGTCGCCACCGCCGAGGGCAAGGTGCTCGATGCCAAGGGCCGCTTGATCGCGCACGGCACGACGACGTGCCTGATCTTCGATCTGCCGTAGAGCCCTCACTTCCCAAGCAACGCCAAGGGGCGTTGCTTGGGCCCCTTCTCTCCCCAGAGGGAGAGAAAAGTAAGGGCGGCCAACCTTTCTCTCTCCCTCCGGGAGAGAAGGAGCCTAACGCTCGCCGCTTGGCGAGCGTTGGGAAGTGAGGGCCGGCGCCCAACGCGCGAAAAGCCGCGCCAGCATCGTCTCGACCTCGGCCGGCGCCGCGAACTCGATGCGCACGGGGAGCGTCTCGACCATGCGGCGCGCGGCGGGCGAGAGGCGGGCGAAGTCCTTCTCGGTCGTGATCGCCACGGCGCCATGCTTGGCCGCCACTTCGAGGATGAACATGATTTCCTCGTCGCGGAAGACGTGGTGATCGGGATAGGGCAGCTCTTCGGCGATGCGGGCGCCGACCGCCTTCAGAGTCGCGAAGAATTTCTCCGGCCGTCCGATGCCGCAGAACGCGACGACGGTCTGGCCCGAGAAACGCAGGCCGAGCGCGTCTGGCACGATGCGCGCGCGGAGCACGGGCTTGCCGGCGAAGTGGCGCGCGGCGCCGGTCTCGTCATCGCCGACGAGCACGATCGCGCCGGCGCGCGCGAGGCCGGCGGCGACCGGCTCGCGCAACGGGCCGGCCGGGATCACGCGCTCGTTGCCGAACCCGTAGCCGCCGTCGACGACGACGAGCGACAGGTCCTTGACGAGCGAGGGATTCTGGAAGCCGTCATCCATCACGATGCAGCCGGCGCCGGCTTCGACCGCGGCCTGCGCGCCGGCGGCGCGGTCGTGCGCGACCCAGGTGGGCGCCGCCGCGGCGAGCAGCAGCGGCTCGTCGCCGACATCGCGCGCGCCGTGCCGCGCGGGATCGACGCGGAGCGGCCCCGCCTCGCGCCCGCCATAGCCGCGCGTCAGGAAATGCGGATTGCGCCCGGCCGCCGCAAGCATGCGCGCCAAGGCCAGCGCCACGGGCGTCTTGCCGGCGCCGCCGATGCCGATATTGCCGACGCAGATCACCGGCACCGGCGCGCGCCAGCCCGGCCGGCGAACGCGCAGCCGCGTCGCGAGCGCGTAGGCGCAGCCCGCCGGCACCAGCAGCGTCGAAAGCACGCGGCGGCTCGACCAGAAATCAGGCGGCCGCATCGCGCCCCCCAACTCGCCCAGCTTGCGCGAGCGGCGAAAGCAGCGGCTCCAACGCCGCCATCACGCGGTCGATCACGCTGCGCTCGGCCTCGGCGACGCGTTTCGCCGCTTCGCCCATCGTGCGAATCTCGTGCGGCCGCGGCAGCAGGTTGTCGAGGCACGACGCGATCGACGCGCCGTCGCGCACCTCGAGCGCCGCGTTCGCACGCGCGAGCGCGCGGACCACGTCGGCGAAATTCTCCATGTGCGGCCCGTGCAGCACCGGCACGCCGAACAGCGCCGGCTCGATCGCATTCTGTCCGCCGTGCGGGATCAGCGAGCCGCCGACGAAGGCGAGCTGTGCCACGCTGTAGAGCAGGCCGAGCTCGCCGAGCGTGTCGGCGACGTAGATCGCCGTGTCGCCGCTGGGGAGCGCGCCGGCCGAGCGCAGCGCCACGGTAAGCCCCTGCGCACGGATCGCCTCCGCCATCCCCGCGCCCTTCGGCGGATGGCGCGGCACGACGATGCCGAGCGTTCCGCTGCCGGCTTTGAGCAGCCGCTGCGCTTCGGCAATTGCGGCTTCCTCGCCGGGGTGAATGCTGGCGGCGAGCCAAACGTGACGCGTGCCGATCGCGGCGCGCAGCTCCGCGAGCTTGGACGCGTCGACGGGCAGCGGCGGGGCCGCATATTTGAGATTACCCTGCACGGAGACATTGCGTGCGCCGAGCGCCTTGTAGCGCGCGGCGAACTCCTCGGTTTGCGCCAGCACCAGCGCGAACACTTCGGCGAGCTCGCGCGCGGCACCGGGCCAGCGCTGCCAGCCGCGGAACGAGCGCTCGGTCATGCGCGCGTTGACGAGCGCGAGCTTCGTGCCGCGCGCCGAGGTCTGGCGCAATAGATTCGGCCAAAGCTCGGATTCGATCCACAGCGCCAGGTCCGGGCGCCAGTGATCGAGGAAGCGCGCGACCCACGGCGCCGCGTCGAGCGGCACGAATTGATGGAACGCGCGCGGCGGCAGCCGCTCTGCCATGAGCCGCGCCGACGTGACCGTGCCGGTGGTGACGAGGATGTGCGCCGCCGGCAGGCGCGCCAGCACGCGCTCGACGAGCGGCAATGCCGACAGCGCCTCGCCGACGCTGGCGGCATGCAGCCAGAGGAGCGGCCCCGCGGGACGGTCGCGCGCCGCGATGCCCATGCGCTCGGGCATGCGTGCTTCGTCCTCCTTGCCGCGCGCGAGCCGCCGGCGCAGCAGTGCCCGAAGCGCGAAAGGCGCAAACGCGGAGAGACCGCGATAGGCACCGAGAATCATCGCACCGAGCTCGTCCCGCGGCCGCGCACCGCCCTCACCTCCCATTCGCGCCTTCGCGCGAATGGGCCCCTCCTCTCCCACGGGGAGAGGGAAAGTACGGCGCAGCGCCCCTTCTTCTCTCTCCCGCTTGCGGGAGAGAAGGGGCCCAATCGTCGCCCCTGGCGGCGATTGGGAAATGAGGGCGGGCGACGCCGTTTCTCACGCCCTCAACTGCCGCACGACCGGCGCCGCCTCCTCGCCCGCCTGCGCCGCGTAGAGGGCGGCATAGAGACCGCGCGCGGCGAGCAGCTCGCGATGCGTGCCGCGCTCCTTCACCTGGCCGCCGTCGAGCACGTAGATGAGATCGGCGTCGATCACTGTCGAAAGCCGATGCGCAATCACCAGCGTCGTGCGGCCCTTCGCGAGCTCCTTCAGCGCCCCCTGCACCTGGCGCTCCGATTCGGTGTCGAGCGCCGAGGTGGCCTCGTCGAGCAGCAAGATCGGCGCGTTCTTCAGGATCGCGCGCGCGATCGCGATGCGCTGGCGCTGCCCGCCCGAAAGCTTGGCGCCCAACCCGCCGACGCGCGTGTCGTATCCATCCGGCAGCGCAACGATGAAATCATGCGCGGCGGCCGAGCGGGCGGCGGCCTCGATCTCGGCCTGCGATGCGCCGGCACGGCCATAGGCGATGTTGGCGCGGATCGTGTCGTCGAACAGGTTCGTCTCCTGGCTGACGAGACCGATGGCGCCGCGCAGCGAGGCGAGCGTCACCGCGCGCACGTCCTGGCCGTCGACCAGCACGCGCCCCGCATCGACGTCGTAGAAGCGCGGGATGAGATTGAGGACCGTCGACTTGCCCGCGCCCGAGGGGCCGACCAGCGCCACCGTCTTGCCGGCGGGCACCTCGATCGTGACGCCCCTGAGCGCCTCCGTTCCCTTGCGGTAAGCGAAGGTGACTTTCTCGAGCCGTAGCGCCCCGCTTTTCACGGCGAGCGGAATGGCCCCGGCGCGGTCGTTGATCTTGGCCTCGAGATCGAGGACCGCGAAGACGCGCTCGGCCGCCGGCAGCGCGTCCTGCAGATTCGCATTGAGCTTGGCGAGCTTCCGCACCGGCTCGTAGGCGAGCAAGAGCGCGCCGATGAACGCGAAGAACGTGCCCGGCGTCCGCCCGCCATGGATCACCTGCCAGCCGCCGTAGAGCAGCACCGCCACGATCGCGAGGCCGGCCAAGAATTCCAGGATCGGCTCGGACGCGGTGCGCACGCGCGCGGCGCGGAAGTTGAGCTTGAAGAGCCGGTTCACGACCGTGTCGGCGCGCCGGCTCTCGTATTGCTCCATGCCGTAGGCCTTGACGTGGCGGATGCCCGTGAAGCCTTCGTCGAGCAGGGTCGTGAATTGCGCCATCTCGGATTGGGTGTTGGCCGAGACCTTGCGCATCTTGCGGCCGAGCTTGGCCACCGGCCACACCGCGAGCGGGAAGATGAAGAAGCCGACGCAGGCCAGCAACCAGTCGGTATAGAACATGTAGGCGACGAGGCCCACGACGGCGAGCGAATCGCGTCCGATGCCGGTGAACGTGTCGGAGAAAACGGTGCGCAGCTTGGCGGCATCGGAGAGGAAGTTCGCGATGAGCTGGCCGGCCGCGGTGTTGTGGAAATGGTCGAGATCGGCGCGCATCAAGCGCGCATACATGCCGCTCTGGATGTCGGCGACCGTGCGATGCCCGATGTGTTGCATCATCATGTCGCCGGTGTAGGAACACACGGCCTTGATCGCGAACACGGCGACGATCGAGGCGCCGAGCCAATAGAGCTCGTTCATGCTGCCGCCGCGCATCGCGCCGTCGATGATCGGCTGCAGGAAATTCGCCATCACCACCATGGCGCCGGCGGCAAGCGCCATGAACAGGAACGCCACCGCGATGCGCAGCGTGTGTTTCTTCATGTAGTCGGCGAGCAGGCGCCGCACGAGCGGCCAGGTCGCGCGGTAGAGCGCGAGCCCCTTGCGCTTCGGCGGGGTGGGCTGAGCGCTCGATGGTGGTGTCGCTGAGTTCACGTGCTCACTCGAATAGCAGCGTCATCCCGACCGGAGTGCGCCCGCTGGCCTGCGATCCCTCCACTTCGCACGGCGCACGAGCGCCGTGCTTCGGTCGGGATGACGCGTGGAGAAGGCGCGTTAAGACTCACTCTCTGCGCAATATCTTATCGACAACGAGGTTGGCCCACCATTGCGACATGAAGGAAGCCTTGACCGCCGCAGGCTCGTAAATGCGGTCGACCCAGTCGAGGAACGGCGTCGGCCTCTCCTGGTTGTAGCGGCGGTATTGCTCGAAGAAGAAGTCGATCAGGCCGACCTTGGCTTGGCGGATGTGGCCGTATTTCCAGCCGAGCTGCTCTACCGCCTCTTCGACCGGCCGGCCCTCGTGGAGGATGCGATAGAGCGCGCCCATCAGGCCGGCGCGGTCGGCGCCCGATTTGCAATGGATGAGCGCCGGGTAGCGGATCGTCTCGAACAGGCGCTTGGCCTTGTGGATCATCTCCTTCGAGGGCGCATCGCGCGACTTCGTGGTGAAGTCGACGAGCGCGATGCCGTAGTTGCGGCAGGCCTCGAGCTCGAGCAGGTACCAGCCCGAATCGTTGCGCCCGCGCAGGTTCACAATCGTCCTGATCCCGCGCCGCATGATGCCGGGAAAGTGGCACGGCAGGGGCTGGCCGGAACGGAAAAGATTCTCGGAGACGCGCGCGCGGTTCGGGTAGACGAGGCGCGCGAAGCCGTGATCGACGGCCATCAGGTCCCAATGCGCGCGGAGCCGCCCGCCGCGGGCGGCCAGATCGTGTTTGGGCTGGTTCATGCGCGGCAGGCCCAGCGGCGGCACATCGGGCGGAGGGTGCCTTCTCTATGAATACGTTGATGATTTCGTGGATTTGGCCGCGGACAATAGGTTAGGCCCGGCCCCCGGCGCAAGCGGCAGCGTGGCCGCGGCGGAGGCGCCGGCGCGGAAGCGATGGCAGCTTCGTCCCCGCGAAAACGGGGACCCAAGCAGCGCTGCCGCTTGAGGAGGCGCCCGGGATGAGTACCGGCGGCAGCGTGGGTCCCCGCTTTCGCGGAGACGACAGTTTCTCGAAGCGCTCCTCCGCGTTGTCCCGCGGTTGCGCGTTAGTGCGCCCTGACCTGCGTCTCCCAGCCGTCGAACGCGCCGCCGAAATCCTCCGCCATCGTCTCCATGAGGTGAAAGACCGTCTCCAGTACGGAGTCTTCCGAGATCAAGGAAGCACCGGCGAGGCAGAGCCAATCGCCGCGCGTGCTCGGGCTCACCCGGCAGCGGAAGCCGGACTCGGCAAGCTCGCGGCCCGCCGCAGCCGCGGCATCCAGGGTCGGAAAATAGAGGTAGAAATCGAACGGCCGCCGCGCGGCCGTGTCGGCGCCGACATGGGAGAGCGCGGCGATGACGTGCGTTGCCTGATGCGTGGCCATGGCGTCAACCTCCCGCCGCGCCGAGCTTACGCAGCTGATGGCGCGCGATCTCGCGATGGAACTTGGAACGGCAGCCGGCGAGGAAGCGCTCGTAGACCGCGCGCGCCCGCTCGGCGTCGCGCCTGTCGCCCCATTCCGAGGCCTCGACGATGGCTTCGCCGAGCGAACGCGAGCCCTCGCGATAGAGCCGGTCGAGTTCGCGCACCGTGGCGACGAAATCCGCGCGATCCACCGGCAAGCCGCGCTTGTCGGCGCCGAGCAGATCGACCACGCGCTGCATCACCGCGATGCTGTCGGCGTCGATGAGCTTTTCGAGCTTGTCGTCGGGCAGGCCTGCCCAGGCATGCAGCCGATCGAAATCAGGTTGTCCCGATGGCATTGCTGCGTCCCCGTCTCGCGCCGCCCGCACGCAATTCCCCGGGGCGGCGCGAAGGAAACACTAGCGCGCGGTACTTACTCCGACATTAAGGCAGAGGGCCTCGCGGCCGCGGTTTTCGCGGCGCCGAACGGATACAAATTAGCAAGGAATAGCCGGGCGCAAGCGCGCCAGGAGTAAGTCTCTGCGTAGGCGCGGCAATCCTCCGGACGTTTGGCAAGCGCCGCGCGCGCCGCCCTTGCGAGATCCCAATCGAGGCAGCCCAAGGCGGAATCGGCCGCCACGTCGATGGGCCCAGTCACCGGAAAGGCCGCCACCGGCACGCCCGAAGCGAGCGCCTCCAGCAGCACGAGACCGAACGTGTCGGTGAGGCTCGGAAAGACGAAGACGTCGGCCGAGGCCATGTGCGCCGCCAGGTCCTCGCCGCGCTTGTAGCCGGTGTAGATCGCGTCCGGGTAACGGATTCTCAACTCGGGCAGCAGCGAGCCGTCGCCGATGACGACCTTCTGCCCGGGCAGATCAAGCTTCAGGAACGCCTCGATGTTCTTCTCGACCGCGACACGGCCGGTGAACAGGAAGACCGGGCGTCGATCGTTGAAATGCGCTTTCGCGCGCGGGCGGAACAGCGCGGTGTCGACGCCGCGAGTCCACCGTTTCAAATTCCTGAACTTGTATTGCCGAAGCGTTTCCGCAAGCGAGGGGGTCGCCACCATCACGCCGCGCGAGGGCGCGTGGAAGCGGCGCATCATCGCGTAGCCCCATGCGGTCGGCACGCGCCAGCGCGCATGGATGTATTCGGGGAACTTGGTGTGGAAGCTGGTCGTGAACGGCAGCCCGCGCGTCAAGCAATGGCGCCGCGCCGCCCAGCCGAGCGGGCCCTCGGTCGCGATGTGGATCGCCTCGGGCGCGAAGCCCTCGATCAGGCGGCGCATCTTCCACGCGGGGAGCAGCGCCAGCGGAATCTCGGGATAGGTCGGGGTGCACTTCGCGATTGCGCGCGAGCGGCTTACCGTGCTGGTGCCCGCACACGCCATCTGATCCAACGGGCACGCAATGCGTTGCCCTCACTTCCCATTTCGCTGCAAGGGCGGCGAAATGGGCCCCTTCTCTCCCAGCGGGAGAGAGAGAGAGAGAGAGAGAGAGAGAGAGAGAGAGAGAGGCGCCGCTTCTTTTCTCTCCCTCTGGGAGAGAAGGGGCCCAAGCAACGCCACTTGGCGTTGCTTGGGAGGTGAGGGCCGGCGCCGCGCTATGCGCCCGCCACCGTCATCCCGTCCACGCGCAGCGTGGGCGCGTTGACGCCGTAGCGGAAGACGAGGTCGTCGGCCGGCGTGATCGCGCGGAACATGTCGTTGAGGTTGCCGGCGATCGTGATCTCGCTGACCGGGTAGGCGAGCTCGCCGTTCTCGATCCAGAAGCCGGTGGCGCCGCGGCTGTAGTCGCCGGTGATCAGGTTGACGCCGAAGCCGATCATCTCGTTGACGTAGAGCCCGCGCTCGACGCCGGCGAGCAGCGCCGCGCGCGTGACCTTGCCCTTTTCGAGATGGACGTTGGTGGCGGACGGGCTGGGCGGGCCGCTCGAGCCGCGCGTGGCGCGCCCGTTGCTCCTGAGCTTGAGCTGGCGGGCCGAGCGGAGATCGAGCAGCCAGCAGGCGAGCCGCCCGTCTTCGACCACGTCGAGGCGTCGCGCTTCGAGGCCCTCGCCGTCGAAGGGCTTCGAGCGCAGCCCGCGCGGGCGCAACGGGTCGTCGACGATACGGATGCCGGGCGCCATGACCTGCTCGCCCATCTTGTCCTTCAAGAACGACGTCCCGCGCGCGACGGCGGCGCCGTTGATGGCGTTCATCAAGCTTCCGACGAGGCCGCTGGAGACGCGCGGATCGAAGATCACCGGCACCTTGGCGGTCGCGGCCTTGCGCGGCTTCAATCGCTTGACCGCGCGCTCTCCGGCGCGCCGGCCGACCGCGGCGGGATCCTCGAGGTCGCGGCCATGGACGGCGCTGTGCCACTCGTAGTCGCGTTCCATGCTCGTGCCCTCGCCGGCAATCACCGAGGCCGAGACGCTGTGCGAGCTGCGCCGGTAGTGGCCGTTGAAGCCGTTGCTGGCCGAGAGCCAGAGGCGCGTGGCGCCCCACGTGGCCTCGGCGCCCTCGGAGTTGGTCACGCCTGGAACGGCGCGCGCTGCATCCTCGGCCGCGCGCGCGCGCTGGATCAGCTGCTCGGCGGGGGGCTCGGCGGGATCGAACATGTCGATCGCGGGCGCGGCCGTGGCGATCTCGCCCGGCTCGGCGAGGCCGCAAAACTCGTCTTCGGGCACTGCGCGGGCCATGGCCACCGCACGCTCGGCCAAAGCCGCGATTGCAGCCGGCGTGAGCTCGGTCGAGGAAACGCTGGCCTGGCGCTTGCCGATGAAGACGCGGAGACCGAGGTCGCGCGCCTCCGCGCGCTCGAGCTTCTCGATCTTGCCAAGGCGCTGGCTGTGCGAAAGCGCATCGGACTCGGAGTAGAGCGCATCGGCGGCGTCGGCGCCGGCGGCTTTGGCGCGCCTCAGGAGATCGGCGAGGAGTTCGAGCGGTTCGGGATTGGGCATGTGTGACTCGGATCTCGGGAAAAACGGAATATCGGGTCTGCGACGCAGATTGGCCAGGGGCGCGCGGCTGCGTCGCATCACGATGGCCTAGGTGGGCAACCGCAATCGCCCCTCCAAGATCGCGCGCAGCGCCCAGAACAGCGCGGACCAGACGAGCGCCGCCATGATGGCGGCGAGGTAGAACTCGCTCGGTGCTCCGGTGAGCTTCCCGGCCTGCATCAGCAGCTCGTGGAAGCCGCCGATGCCGAAGCCGATCGCCAGCACGAAGGGGAAGCTCCGCAGCACCAGCGCCGCGCCCAGCGCCATCAGCACGATGTCGGGCGCCACGAGCGCCTCGGCCATGTATTCGGGCACGCCGGCGAGGCCCCGTTCGCGCACCGCTTCGGCCGCGGCAAGCTCGGCGTCGATCCGGCGCTTGATCGCGTCCATTTCGGCGGCGGACGCCGCGAGGATGAAGGAGAAGGCGTAAGGGCGGTAGCGCGGCTCGAGCGCCAGGATCGGGCGCTCGGCCTGCTGATAGATCAGCGCGCGGCGCAGCGTTTCCGGCGTCATCGGCTGCGACGGCTCGGGAAAAGCGAGCGCGATCCGGAGCAGCGCGCCCACGCACAGCAGCACGATGCCGTAGAAGACGGGCGAGCGCAGCCAAGCCATGTCTGCGCTGATAGCACCTTCCCGACGCAACGCAAGTGCGTTGCACGGACAAGGACGGACGATCACGGACGGCGTGGAGGTCCGTGTTCGTTTTTGCGCGTCCGTGCCCGTCCGTGTTGGTCTTTGCCCGCGGCTTTCGCTAGAATCGCGGTGGCATGAGCCGCGTGAGGATCAGCGAGAGCGCGCTGGAGTTCGAGGATCTGACGATCCCGCTCACCGTGCGGCGCAGCCGGGCGGCGCGGCGGATCTCGCTGCGCATCGACGTGTCGCGTCGGGGCGCCGTGTTGACGCTGCCGGCGCGTGCCGGGCTTTCGGCCGGGCTCGATTTCGTGGCGGAGAAGGCGCTGTGGCTGCGCGATGCCTATGCCAGGCTGCCCGCCCCGATGCCGTTCGCCGATGGCGCAATCATTCCGTTGCGCGGGCGCCCGCACCGCATCGCGCACCGGCCGCTCGCCAGAGGCGGTGTCTGGCGCGAGGGGGACGCGATCGTTGTCACGGGCGCGGCCGAGCACCTCGCGCGCCGGCTCGGCGATTGGCTCAGGCGCGAGTCGCACGCGCTGCTCGATGCGCGCACGCGCGAGAAGGCGGCGCGCGCGGGCCGGCCGGTGGCGCGCGTCTTCGTGCGCGACACGCGCTCGCGCTGGGGGAGCTGCGCGCGCAACGGGCGCGTGCACTACTCCTGGCGGCTCATCTTCGCGCCCGAATTCGTGCTCGACTACGTGGTGGCGCACGAGGTGGCGCACCTCGTGTATATGAGCCACGGACCGCGCTTCCATGCCATGGTCGACCGGCTGACGCCGCACCGCGCGGAAGGCGAGGCTTGGCTGCGCCGGCACGGCGCCGGCCTGCTGCTGGTGGGCGCAAGCTTCGGATAGAACGGGCGTCGTCCGCTCCCTAGATTGGTTCCGGAATGAACGCGAAGCCGACGAGAGAGGCCCCCATGCCGGACACCCTGCTCGCCAACGGCGCTGCCCTCAAGGGTCCTGCGCAGATCAATGCGGTGCGCCGCGCCTGCGCGATGATCGATGCCGCCGAGGACCCACCCACCTTGGAGGCGCTCGCGCGCGCGGTCGGCATCAGCACCGCGCATTTTCAGAAGTTGTTCAAGCGCACGACCGGCGTCTCGCCGCGCCAATATGCCGAGTCGCGCCGCGTCGCCAAGGTGAAGACGCTGTTGCGCCGGGGCGAGCCCGTTACCGCAGCACTCTACGAGGCCGGCTACGGCTCCCCGCGCGGACTCTACGAAACCGCGCATGCGACGCTCGGCATGACGCCGGCCACCTACCGGAAAGGCGGCGCCGGCGCCGCGATCGGCTACGCGTTCGGCCGCTCGAACCTGGGCGAGGTGCTCGTCGCGGCGACCCGGCACGGTGTGTGCTTCGTGGCGCTCGGCCAATCGCGCGGCCGGCTGATCGCCGCGCTCAAGGCCGATTTTCCCGCCGCGCGCTTCGACGAGGACGCGGCCCGCCTCGGCCAATGGCTCGACGAGGTGCTGCGCCGGATCGACGGCGCGCCGCCCGCGTCGGCCTTGCCGCTCGACATACGCTCGACCGCCTTCCAGCGCCGCGTGTGGCAGGCGCTGACCGAGATCCCGCTGGGCCGGACCCGCACCTATTCCGAGCTCGCGGCTTCGCTCGGCGTGCCCGGGGCCCAGCGCGCGGTCGGCCGTGCCTGCGCCACCAACCCCATCTCGATCTTGGTGCCCTGCCACCGGGCGGTGCGTGAGGATGGCGGCCTCGGCGGCTATCGCTGGGGCCTGAAGCGCAAGCAGGCGCTGCTCCGGAGCGAAGGTGCCGGCGACCACCCCGCGCGGCGCAGCGGGCGGTAGAGGGCCTTCTCCCCCTCACGCGTCATCCCGACCGAAGCGAGCCGCCCTTGCGGTTCGCGAAGTGGAGGGATCGCGATGCGCGTCGGCACCGTACCTCCGCTCGCCGCGATCCCTCCACTCCGCACGGCGCGAAGTGCGCCGTGCTCCGGTCGGGATGACGCTGCCGAGGGTGAAAGCACAGGCAAGTCATGCGCCTTGTGCATGTAGCGGGCGCGATTGCGCCGGGCGGTTGCGGCGATTGGCGCCGGAACCGTTCACCGCCGCACGCTACATCTTGCCGATGCCCGCCCGCGCCGAACTTCCCCGCCTGGCCCTGCTCACGGTTCTCGTCGCCTTCGCGGCGCTGAGCGTCGACATCGCGATTCCGGTCGTCAACACGTTCGTCGCCGCGTTCAATACCTCGAGTGCGGCGGCGCAGCTCACCTTGAGCGTGTTCGTGCTGGCGTTCGCGGCCACGCACCTCGTCGCCGGCCCGCTCTCCGACCGCCTCGGCCGACGCCCGGTGCTGATCGGCGGCGCGGCGCTCTACACGCTCGCCTCGCTCGCCTGTGTCTTCGCCCAAAGCATCGACGAGCTGATCGCAGCGCGCTTCCTGCAGGGCATCGGCTGCTGTGCCGGGCCGGTTGTGGGTCGCGCCATCGTGCGCGACGTCTATGGCGGTGAGCGCGCGGCCAAGGTGCTCGCCTACATGGCGACCGTGATGGGCTTCGTGCCGGGTATTGCGCCCATCGTCGGCGGCGTGCTCGTCGAGGCGTTCGGCTGGCGCGCGATCTTCGTGGCGCTGCTGTGCTTCGGCGCGGCGGCGTTTCTGGGCTGCCTCTTCGTGCTCGACGAGACGAACAAATGGCGCGATCCCGCCGCCCTGCGGCCGCGCCGGCTGGCCGGGAACTATGTTTCCTTCCTGGGCGAACGCAGCTTCTTGGCCTACGTCGCCGCGACCGGCTTCACCTATGCGGCGATGCTGTCGTTCCACTCGCTCTCGGCGTTCGTGCTGATCGACCAGATGGGCGTGCGCACCGCCAACTACGGCTATTGGTTCCTCGGCATCGTGCTGGGCTTCGTCTCGGGCACGTTCACCGCAGGACGCCTGCACGGCCGTGTCGGCGCCAACCAGGTGATCACGATGGGCCTCGCCATAGCGTTGGCCGGCGCCGTCCTGCTGGCGGCGCTCGGCTGGGCGCGGATCGATGCGCCGCTGGCGGTGATCGGGCCGATGATGTTGTTCATGTACGGCGCCGGGTTCGTGTTCCCCAACGCCGCCGCCGGCGCGATCGCGCCCTACCAGACCAAGGCCGGCGCCGCCTCGGCGCTGCTCGGCTTCCTGCAATTCACCGCCGGCGCCGTGATTGCGACGCTCGTCACGCGCTTCCACGACGGCACGCAAGTGACGCTGGTGACCGGCGTGCTCGCCTGCGCGCTGCTCGGGCTGCTGGCCTTCCGCTTGCTGATCGCGCAGCCCAAGCCCGCGCTGGCGCCGGCGGAGTAGCGCTCTCCACGCACGTCATCCCGACCGAAGCGAGCCGCGCCCTGAGCCTGGCGAAGGGGCGGCGCGCGAAGTGGAGGGATCGCGACGCGCTTTGGCACCGCGCTTCCGCTCGACGCGATCCCTCCACTCCGCACGGCGCCAAGCGCGCCGTGCTCCGGTCGGGATGACGTGTCGAATTCAAGCGCGGAGCTAGTTAGCGCCGCGCCGCGGGCGCCGGGCCTTCTTCCGAATCGGAATCGAGCGGGCGGAGATTGGCGCCCGGCAAGGCCGCGCGTATGAAGCTGCCCCAGATGCGCGCGGGCAGTTCGCCGCCGGTCACGTCTTTCATCGGCTTCCGGTCGTCGTTGCCGAACCAGACGCCGGCGACGAGCTCGCTGGTGTAGCCGATGAACCAGGCGTCGCGGTGGTCCTGCGAGGTGCCGGTCTTGCCGTAGGCCGGCTGCGGAATGCCGGCGCGCCGCGCCGTGCCGCGCGTGGTCACCGCGTTCAAGACGCCGTGCGCATCGCGCACCACGGTTTCGCTCAAGAGGCGCGTTGCGGCGGTGTTGCGGCGCTTGAACAGAATCTGGTTCTTGCGGTTGCGGATCTCGGCGATGCCGTAGGGCGCCGCGGCGCGGCCCCTGTTGGCGAGCACGGCGAAGGCGCCGGTCATCTCGATGAGGCTGGTTTCGGTCACGCCGAGCGCGATCGTAGGATCGCGCCCGATATCGCCCTTGATGCCGAGACGCTCGGCCATCCCCGCCACGCGCCCGCGCCCCACCGCTTCGCTCACGCGCACCGCCACCGAGTTCAGAGAAAGCGCAACAGCGTCGCCGATCGAGACCTGGCCGAGATACTGGTCGCGGTAGTTGCGCGGGCGCCAGCCGCCGATGTTGACCGGAGCGTCGAGGAAGCGGTCGGCCGGCTTGTAGCCGTATTCGAGCGCCGCCAGCAGCACGAACAGCTTGAACGTGGAGCCGGGCTGGCGCCGCGCCTGCGTGGCGCGGTTGAACTGGCTCGCTTTGTAGTCGGCGCCGCCGACGAGCGCCTTCACCGCGCCATCCGGCGCCAGCGCCACCAACGCGCCCTGGCGAACGCCCATCGCCGGTCCGTCCCTGGCGAGCGCGCCGGCGAGCACGCGCTCCGCTTCGCTCTGCAGGTCGGGATCGAGCGTGGTGCGGATGACGAGATCGTCGTGGCCGAGCGTCACGTAGTTGGGCAAGAGATCGATGATCCAGTCGCTGAAATAGCGCGGGCCGGCGATGTCGGGCGGCGGCACCACGACCGTCGTGGCTTTGCGCGCGGCCTGCGCTTGCGCCTCGGTGACGACGCCGCTATCGACCATCGCGCGCAGCACGAGGGCGGTGCGCGCTTCCGCCCGCTCGGGATCGGCGTGCGGGTTGTCGCGCGAGGGCGCGCGCAGCAGACCCGCCAGCATCGCCGCCTGGTAGAGCGTCAGGTTCTTGGCGGGGCGGCCGAAATAGCGCCGCGACGCCGCCTCGATGCCGTAGGCGCCGGAACCGAAATAGACGCGGTTCAGATAGAAGGTGAGGATCTCGTCCTTGGTGAACTGATCCTCGATGCGGCGTGCCAGCATCGCCTCGCGGATCTTCCTCGAGACGCTGCGCTCGGGTGTCAGGAACGCGACCTTGGCCAGCTGCTGCGTCAAAGTGCTGCCGCCCTGGCGGATGCGGCCGCTTACGATGTTCGTGGCGGCGGCGCGCACGAGGGCCATCGGATCGAGGCCCCAATGGCGGAAGAAGCGCCGATCCTCGATCGCCATCACCGCGCGCACGACGTGGGGCGGCAGATCGTAGAGCTGGACCGGCTCGCCGTAGAGATCTCCGTAGGTGGCGAGCACGCGGCCATCGGCATCCTGCACGATCACCTGCGGCCGGCGCTTGACCTCGTGGATGCCTTCGAGCGGCGGCAGGCCACGGCTGTAGTAGAAGGCCGCGGCGCCCATCACCGCTGTTCCGGCCAGCGCCAGGTAGATGGTCCAGCGCAGGAGCCAGCGAAGCATCTAATCCAGCCTTTCGCCGGGCCGGACGCCCCACACTTCCTGCTGCTTCATCCAGCCGGTGTAGCCTTTCGCCGAAAGCCGGCACCAGACGCGCTCGCACTTCTCGAGCTTGGCCACGACGCCGGTCTCGAGCCGCGCCACCGGCTTGGCGCCCTCCTGCGGCTCGGCGCGCAGCACGCGCGTGGCGCCGGTGACGACGACGGTGCGCTGGCGGCGCAGCCCGCTGGCGTGCACCCAGCCCTCCTCGCCCTCGGAGTCGCGCACGAAGCGCCAATGCTCGTATTCGCGCAGGATCTGCACCGGCAGGCCCTGGCGCTGGTAGGTCCAGCGGATCGGGTGATCCTGGCTCGGCCCGGCGCGGACATGGACCGCATCGTGGCGCAGCGAGGCGAAGCGCGGCAATGTGCCCTCGGCATGCGCCGTCGTGGCCGATAGCCCGGCCGCGAACAAGATAAACGCCAGCGCTGCGCGATTGACCCCCATGCCCTCTATACGGACCGACGCGCCCGAAAGGCGCCACGATCCGGACGCCAAGGGAACGGCCCTCGAACCGGGCGCCTTTCTGAATCGGCTCCGACTCGCGGTCAAGGGCCGTGACGCGCGGGCTGACGCAAGACCGCCGCTGCAGCGCGCCCGCCGTCCGGCCGTGCCCTTGCGTGCCGGCTTGGAGATTGATAGCCCCACGATTCGTGATCTTCGCGCGCAGCGCTGCTTTCCTCGCCGTCGCCGCCGTGGCCGTCGCGGCCGGGGTAGCGGTCTTGGCGAGCTTGAGTGGCGACTATTTCCGATCGCCGGTGCGGCTTGGAGCATACATCGTGCTCCCGGCGGCCGTGGCCCTGGTCGGCTCCTGTTGCCTTGCCGCCGGGAGCCGCGCGCGGGCTCTATTCGTGACTTATGCCGCTGCCGGCCTCGTTGGCGTCCTCGCGGCCGAGGTTATCCTTCGGACCAGGGGCCTGCCCGAGGCCCAGGTGCTCGGCGGCGCGGGCGAGACCGACCACGCCGCCACGGAGCGCATGCGGCGGGAAGGGCAGCGCGCTTTTCCCCATCTCTGCGCCGCGCTTGCGCCCGCAACCGGGCGTGGCGCAGAACCGACCTCGCCGGTGCGGGTTGACGGCGAGTCGGTGCAGATACTGACCGGGCTCGCCAACAACGTGATCGCCGTCCGCAGCGGCATCGCCGGAAGCAGCGTCCGCACCGACGCATTTGGCTTCAACAATCCACCCGGCCAGTGGGAGAGCGCCAATGTGCGCGCGGCCGTGGTCGGCGACTCGTTCGCCTTTGGTGTCGGCGCCCCGCACGGCGACGGTTTCGTCGACCGGATCCGATCGCTCGTCGGCATCACGGTCAATCTTGGGTGCGGCGGCAACGGCCCGCTGAGCGAACTGGCGAGCTTGGTCGAGTACGGGCGTGCGCTCAAGCCGGCGGTGGTCGTCTGGGCGTATTTCGAGGGCAACGATCTGCCCAAAGACCTGCCCCGCGAGCTTTCGACCGCGCTGCTGCCCCGCTATCTCGAGCCGGGTTTCACGCAGAACCTCCGCGCTCGGCGCGACAAGATCGATGCGGCGATCGAAGTCTATCTCCGCGCCCAGATCGCGCCCGCACGGCCGCCCGCACCGCCCGCCGCGCGGGGGCCCGCGCTGGCCTTTGCGAGCGTCGCGAGCCTTGAATATCTCCGCACCGAGCTCGGGATGGTCAACGGTTATCGGAGTGGTGCGCTGAAACTTTTCGAGCGAATTCTCGCCCGGGCCCGGACGGAGGCCGCGGGCTGGGGCGGCATCGTTTTCGTCTACATCCCCGCCCAAACTCGTTATTCCTCGGCCATCGCGCGCTGGGACGCCGACGGCTACAAACGCGATGTTCTCGCCGCCGCGCGGCGCCTGGGGATCGAGACCATCGATCTCGATGACGAATTCGGCAAGGCCGGGCGCGATCCGGCGACTCTCTTCTCGGGGCATTTCACGCCCGAAGGGCATCGGCTGGCCGGCGAATTGATCGCAAATCGGCTCCTGCCGCACCTCCGTTAGCCGTGCTCGCGGCAACGGCGCAAGTTCGGCAAGCCGCCGCTGGACAAGCCCACCCGCCCTTGCTACCCAACGCTCAACCCCCAGAAAAAGCCTTCCAGGGACGGCCCTATGCCTCAATCCAAGCCGGTGGTGGTGGTGACGCGGAAGCTGCCCGACGTCATCGAAACCCGGATGATGGAGCTGTTCGACACGCGGCTGAACCGCGACGACAAGCCCATGGCCCAGGCCGAGCTGATCGAGGCGACGAAGCTCGCCGACGTGCTCGTGCCCACTGTCACCGACCGCATCGACAAGGGCGTGCTCGCCCAGGCCGGGCCGAAGCTGCGTCTCATCGCCTCGTTCGGCACCGGCGTCGACCACATCGATCTCGCGACCGCGCGCGAGCGCGGCATCACCGTGACCAACACGCCCGGCGTTCTCACCGAGGACACGGCCGACATGACGATGGCGCTGATCCTCGCCGTCTCGCGGCGCCTCTCCGAGGGCGAGCGCTTGATGCGGTCGGGCAAGTGGACCGGATGGGGGCCCACGACGATGCTCGGCCACCGCATCTGGGGCAAGCGCCTCGGCGTCATCGGCATGGGCCGCATCGGCCAGGCTCTCGCGCGCCGTGCCAAGGGGTTCGGCCTCTCTGTGCACTACCACAACCGGAAGCGCGTGCATCCCGACATCGAGCAGGAGCTCGAGGCCACCTATTGGGAGAGCCTCGACCAGATGCTGGCGCACATGGACGTGGTCTCGGTCAACTGCCCGCACACGCCCGGCACCTATCACCTGCTCTCCGCACGGCGCCTGAAGCTCATGAAGCCGCACGCGATCGTCGTGAACACGTCGCGCGGCGAGGTCATCGACGAGAACGCGTTGACGCGCATGCTGGTGAGCCGCGAGGTGGCCGGCGCCGGCCTCGACGTGTTCGAGCACGAGCCTGCCGTCAATCCGAAGCTCATGTCGCTCGACAACGTCGTGCTGCTGCCGCACATGGGCTCGGCCACGATCGAGGGCCGCATCGACATGGGCGAGAAGGTCATCATCAACATCAAGACCTTCGTCGACGGCCACAAGCCGCCCGACCG
>Ga0187892_10005736_pt1 | contig 19187 bp, 15 predicted proteins | sample MA1701073metaG_FD_139345 | JGI IMG/M metagenome (GOLD analysis project Ga0187892, IMG submission 139345) | Bio-ooze microbial communities from a basaltic lava cave in the Kipuka Kanohina Cave System on the Island of Hawaii, USA - MA170107-3 metaG ...
GAAGAACGCGGCGGCGTCGGCGGCGGTCTCGAGCGTGCAGGCGGGCTCGGGCTCCAGGCAGAGGAGCACGCGCCGCCCGGCGCGCTGCTCGAGTCCGGCGAGCCCCCGCGCCGCGGCGACCATCCCCCGCGCCTGCGCCCGCCGCGCCGCGAGGTCGTCCCCCCAGGCGCGGAAGGCGCCGGGAGACGTGCTCACGGTGCCGCGCGCGCCCGCGGGGCTGAGCGCGTGGAGCAGCGCCGCGGCGCGGAGCGTCCCCTCGAGGCGCCCCGGCTCGGACCAGGTCGGGCGATAGACCTCCTCCTTGACCCGCGCCGCGTGGAAATCGCGGAGCGGGAAGGCGTTCAGGGACACGATCTCCAGCGCCTCCTCGCGGAGCGTCGCGGCGATGCGTTCCTCGTCCGCGGGACCGAGCGCGTCGAGCAGCTCGCTCCCCACCCGGAGGTCGAGGCCGAGCCGGGGGAGGCCCGCCGCCCGCCGGAGCGGACCGGCACCCTCGCGGAGCGCGCCCAGGAGCCCGCCCAGGTCGCGGTAGGAATGGACGTTGGTGCCGTAGGCGGGGATCACGGGGCGACCAGAGTAGCACGGGTGGTTGACGGATCGGGAAAAGTGGGCAACCCTGAAGGCCACTCAAGAGGCCCCGCGACGAACGGACATCCGCCGCGGGGAGGTCGGGCGGATCATTGTGGTCGGGGGACCGTGCCGCTGCCCCCGGCCGTGGGTTGCGGGCGGCCATCAGTAGAAGGAGAGAACGTCCATGACGCGAACCCTCGTGCTCGCCAGCTTGATCGCCCTGGCGGCCGGAACCGCCGACGCCCAGGGACGCTTCCGCGCGCCCGTGGGGGAGGCCGCCCTGAACAACCCGGCGGCGAACGACGTGGCCCCGACGCTGACCCAGGACGCGCTCACGCTCTGGTTCTGCAGCGACCGCCCGGGCGGCCTCGGGGGCTACGACGTCTACGTGACGACGCGCGCCAGCATCTCGGCCCCGTGGGCTCCACCGGTGACCGAGCCGACCCTGAACTCCCCGCAGGCGGAGAACTACATCGCCGTGCGCGGAGACGGGCAGGAGATGTACATCTCCGGCAACCGCATCGGGACCTCGGGGGTCAGCGACCTCTGGGTCGCGACCCGCGCGGGCCCGGGGTGGAACACGCCGACCAACGTGACCGTGCTGAACTCGATCGGCCTCGACGATGACCCCTCGCTGACCGGCGACGGGCTGGAGATCTTCTTCACCTCGAACCGCGCCGGGACGATGGGGCAGGCCTCGCTCTGGCGGTCGACCCGGCCGGACCTGATCTCCCCCTGGACGACCCCCGTGCGGGTGGCCGAGCTGGATACGACTTTCGCCGAGCACTCGCCCTCGATCTCGGACGACGGGCTCACGCTCTTCTACGCGTCCGACCAGGCCGGAGGGGTCGGCTCCAGCGACTTCTGGGTGGCGAAGCGGCCCGACCGCAACTCCCCCTTCGGCGCCGCGGTGAACGTCCGGGAGGTGAATTCGGTCCAGTGGGACTTCAACGCCGACCTGACGGCCGACGAGTTCACCCTGTATCCGTGCTCCTACCCGGGCGGCTCCGCGACCGGGGACATCCTCCGCGCCGACGGCATCCTGCCGCGCACGGTCACGTTCACGGCGGCGCGCGTGGGGTTCCCCTGGAGCGTGTGGTGCCGGCGTGATCCGGGCGATGCGGGTGGGCTGGCCTTCAGCGCGGTGGCGAACCCCGCAGGCACCCCGATTGCCGGGGTCCAGGGGCTCCTCTACCTGGGCTTCCCGCTCTTCCCCTTCCCGCCGGCCGTGCTCGACCTGAACGGTCGCTACACGTTCTCGGTCGGCTCGGTGCCGAACCTGCCGGGTCAGACGATCCACTGGCAGAGCTATGCCCAGGACCCGATGGGCACCGTCTACCTGGGCAATCTCCTCTCGGTCACGATCGTTCCGTAGTTCTTCCAGGGGGGGTCAGGGCCCGCGGCGGGTCCTGACCCCTCACTTGGCCGGGAGCACCACGTCCCCCGGCGTCGCCCCCGCCGACACCTCCTGCTCCACGGTCCCCCGTCCCGGCGCCGACGCGACCAGCGTGAGCGGAATGCCCGCCGGTAGCGACGCGAACCGGACCCGCCCCTCCGCGTCGGAGACGAGACGCACCGACACCTCACCTCCCTCGGCCTCGAAGAGGAGCTGCACCGACGCGCCGGCCACGGCCTTGCCGGCCTCGTCCACGACGCGGGCCGCGAACGGGGCCGCGGAAGGGAGCACGACCGTGATCTCGGCCTCGCCCGCGAGATCGCCCTCTTCGAGGACCGCGAGGCCCCGCCCCTCGGCCGCCACGAAGAGCCGTGTCTGGCCGGCCGCGGGATCGAGCGTGGCCCGCGCGCGCCCGTCCGGTCCCGCGCTGGCCGCCCGCGGGCTCCTGAGGGGATCGAAGTCCCCCTCGGGGGTGGGGAAGAAGAGCCCCGCCCCGGGGACCGAGGACCCGCCCGCGTCCACGATGCGGAGCGACGCCACGGGCGCCGGCGGGAGCACGAGGACCAGCTCTTCGTCGGCCTCGAGGCGCACCTCCAGCGGTTCCGCGGATGCGCGGCCGGGGCTCCGGGCCGCCACGCGCCAGACGCCGATCCGGAGCGGGGTGAAGACCGCCATCCCGCGCCCGTCCGCGGTGGCCTCCGCGAAGGCGCCTTGCTCCTCCTCGAGGAGCCCCACGGACGCGCCCGGGAGGGGCGCGCCCGCTCCGTCCTGCACGCGCACGGTGATCTTGAGTCCGTGGGTCAGGAGGGCTTCGAAGGAGACGCCGGGAAGGACGCGCCGCCCCGTGGTCCGCGCCCCGTCCGGGCTGGTGACCTCGAGGCGCGCGGCCTCCGGACGGTCCCAGGCCAGGCGGAAGGCGCCGTCCGGGCCCGTCGTCGCCTCGACCCGGGGGGGCCCAGCCGGGGGCTTCGCCGCCGCGATCGGGCGGAGGCGGGCCAGATCCGGCTCATCGAGGGTGAAGTGCTCGCGGAACCACTCGGGCGCGCGTCCGGCGGCGCCGGGCGGGAGCGCCTCGGGTGCTTCGTCCACGGACCAGGCCGCGACGCGCGCGCCGGCGACCGGGGCGCGCTCGGGGCCGAGGACGACGCCCAGGAGCCAGCCCGCGCCCGCCGCGGGCGCGGGCTTCGAAGGACGCTCGCTGGGGGGCGGAGGCTTCCGGGTGGGCGCGCGAGCCGGCGTGGCCGCCGCGGGCTCGGGTTCGGGCGCCGGCGGCCTCCGCGGAGGGCGGATCAGCCAGAGGACGCCCACCAGGGCCGCAGCGGCCACGTAGAGGCGGAGCACCAGCGCGCGGCTCATGCGAGCACGTGGGGGATGCGGGCCTTGAGGCACATGGCTACAATCTCCGATCCTTCGGACAGGGCGAGACCCTCCCTTCTTCGAACAAACCCAGGGGTTTACTTGCGACGCAACGACCTCCGCAACATCGCCATCATCGCCCACGTCGATCACGGCAAGACGACGCTGGTCGATTCGATGCTCCGTCAGACCGGAGTCTTCCGCTCCAACCAGAAGGTGGAGGAGCGGATCATGGACTCGAACGACCTCGAGCGCGAGCGCGGCATCACGATCTTCTCCAAGAACGCCTCGATCCACTACCAGGGGGTGAAGATCAACCTGATCGACACGCCCGGCCACTCCGACTTCGGCGGCGAGGTGGAGCGGATCCTGCGAATGGCGGACGGGGTGCTCCTCCTGGTCGATGCCGCCGAAGGCCCGATGCCGCAGACGCGCTTCGTGCTGCGGAAGGCGCTCGAGAACCGGCTGGCGCCGATCGTGGTGATCAACAAGATCGACCGGCCCGACGCGCGGGCGCACGAGGTCCACGACGAGGTGCTGGACCTCTTCCTGGACCTGGAGGCGGACGACGTGCAGCTCGAGTTCCCGGTGGTCTACGCCTCGGGCCGGGCCGGGACGGCGTCGCTGGAGCTCGAGACCCCGGGGCGCGACCTCAGGCCGCTCTTCGACACGGTCCTGGAGCGGGTGCCGCCCCCCGAAGTGGAGCCGGAGGCGCCGCTCCAGATCCTGGTCTCGAACCTGGACCACAGCGACTACCTGGGCCGGATCGCGATCGGCCGCGTGCACGCCGGCACGGTCCACGACGGGGACCAGGTGCTGCTGCTCGGGGACGGCGGACGCCGGGAGCAGGGCTCGCTGACCTCGGTGCTGGTCTTCGAGCACATGCGCCGCGAGGCCGCCAAGGACGCCGCGGCCGGCGAGATCGTGGCGCTGACCGGCCTCGCGGAGGTGCGGATCGGCGACACCGTCGCCTGCGTCGAGGACCCGCGGCCCCTCCCGCGGATCACGGTGGACGAGCCGACGATCAGCATGGAGTTCACGGTGAACACGTCCCCGCTCGCCGGCCGGGACGGGCGCTACGTGACGAGCCGGAACATCCGCGAGCGGCTCTACCGCGAGGCGCGCACCAACGTGGCCATGCGGGTGGACGACACCGACTCGCCGGACACGCTCCGGGTCTCCGGGCGCGGCGTGCTGCACCTCTCGATCGTGATCGAGAACATGCGACGCGAGGGGTTCGAGCTGGCCGTGGGGAAGCCGCGCGTGATCTACCACGAGGAGGGGGGCGAGCGCCTCGAGCCCTACGAGACCCTGGTGGTGGACGTGCCCGACGCGCTCGCCGGGAAGGTGATCGAGCTGCTCGGGCCGCGGCGGGGCGCGCTCAAGCACATGCACAGCCGGCGCGGGCACACGCGGATGGATTTCCTGGTGCCCTCGCGCGGGCTGATCGGGCTCCGGACCAAGCTCCTGACCGCGACCCGGGGCGAGGCGGTCCTCTATCACCAGTTCAGCGAATACGGCCCGCACGCCGGCGAGATCCCGCACCGGACCCAGGGCGTGATGATCTCGATGGTCCACGGCGAGGCCGTGGCCTACGCGATCTTCAACCTGCAGGAGCGCGGGCGGATGTTCGTCTCCCCCGGGGACAAGGTCTACGAGGGGATGGTCGTGGGGGAGCACTGCCGCGACAACGACATCACGGTGAACATCGGCCGCGAGAAGCACCTGACCAACATCCGCGCGGCGGGCGCCGACGAGGCGATCAAGCTGGTGCCGCCGGTGGTCTACTCGCTGGAGGAGGCGCTCGAGTACATCGAGGACGACGAGCTGGTCGAGATCACGCCGAAGACGATCCGGCTCCGCAAGCAGCTCCTCAAGGAGATCGACCGCCGCCGCGCCGCGCGCGCCGCGAAGGAGTAGGAACGGGAAAAAGGTCCCGACGCCTTTTCTAGAAAAACAGTACGGTGACCAGCCCGAACACCGGGAGCAGCACGAGCACGGTGTAGATCATGTAGCCGAAGAAGCTCGGCATCCTCACCCCCGCCTCCTCGGCGACCGCTTTCACCATGAAGTTCGGCCCGTTCCCGATGTAGGAGTTGGCGCCCATGAAGACGGCGCCCGCCGAGAGCGCCAGGAGCAGCGTCTCGTTCACCTGCCCCTGGCCTCCGATCAGCTCCACGAACGGCGGCCGGCCGATCGTCTTCGCCAGCGAGAGGAAGGTCAGATAGGTCGGCGCGTTGTCCAGGAAGGTCGAGAGAGAGCCGGTCATCCAGAAGAACTGCCACGGCTCGGTCACCCCGAGCTCGCCGCCCCGCTGCTCGAGGAGCTTCAGCGCCGGGATCATGCACGCGAAGATCGCCGCGAACAGGATCGCCACCTCCTGGATCGGGTGCCAGGTGAACGCGTTCGCGGTCCGGATCGACCGATCGGTGAACCAGAGCGAGAGCGCCGCGATCCCCGCCATCAGCGCGGGCGGCACCATCGTCTTCCAGGCGCCCGGCAGCTTCGCCGAGACCATCACCACGCCCAGCACGCCGGCGAGCGCCAGGAGGTTCCCGCCGCCGCCGATGCCGGTCGGCTCCTTCGAGGCGGGGCGCGCGGCGCGGTCCTCCCTGCGGTACAGCGCCGCGTCCCACGCGAGGTAGATCGCGACCACGCTCCCGAGCGTGACGGCCCAGATCGGAGCGAGCTGCAGGGTCCACGTGAACGGGACGCCCCTCAGGAAGCCGAGGTAGAGGGGCGGGTCCCCGAGCGGGGTCAGGCACCCGCCGATGTTGCTGACCAGGAAGATGAAGAAGATCACCGTCTGCCGCTGGTGCTGCCGCCACGCGTTGGCCCGGAGCAGGGGACGGATCAGGAGCATCGAGGCCCCGGTCGTCCCGATCAGGTTCGCCAAGAGCGCGCCCGCCACCATGAGTCCCGCGTTCCCGGCAGGGCTCCCCCTCAGGCTCCCGCGCAAGAGGATCCCGCCCGAGATCACGTAGAGCGATCCGAGCAGCGTGATGAAGCCCACGTATTCGACCGCCGTATGGCTCAGCCAGTGCGGATCGAGCTTCCAGGCCACGTACCCCGCCGCCGGCACGCCCCAGAGGAGGGCCACCTTGCCGTAGTTGCGGCTCCACCACCGGCTGTTCACGAGCGGCAGGAGCGCGATCGAGAGCAGGATGCCCGCGAACGGGAGCACCGCGAGCACGGGGACCGCCGGCGACGCGCCCTCCGCCGCGTGCGCCAGACCGCCGAGGAGCGGCAGGGCCAGGAGCGCGCGCGTCCTCACGAGCGCGGTTCCTTGAGCAGCAGGATGGGGCAGCTCACCTCGCGGAGCACCTTCTCCGGCGTGCTCCCGAGGATCAGGTGGCGGAAGCCTCCCAGTCCGTGGCTCGCGAGCACCAGGAGGTCGGCCCGCTCCCGTTCCGCGATCGCGAGCAGGCCCGCGGGGGCCGTCGGATGGACCTCGGCGATCAGACCCGCGCGCTTCCGCGGGAACCGCGGTGGCACCAGCCGTGCCAGGTCCGCGCGCGCCCGCGCCACGGCGTCGGCCCTCCGTTTCTCGTCGGCCAGCGGGTTCGCGTGCCACTCGATGAAGTAGTGCGACTCGAAGCGGTCGTACTCGATCACGTGCGCGATCAGCAGGCGCGCGCGGGTCAGGAGCGCGAGGCGGGCGGCGTGCGCCACCGCCTGGTTTCCGAATTTCGAGAGGTCGGTGGCCGCGAGGATGCGCTGGTACATGGTCCCTCCCGCCGGGGGCGGTCCGGCTACTTCGGCGGTGGCTGGGGGAGAGGCGCCACGCCCTTCCGCCACGCCTGGGCCAGCTCCTGCGTCAGCCGCAGGTACTCGACCCCCAGTTCCTCGCTCGGCTCGATCTCGGTCCCCTCGCGCCACTCGTTGAAGGACGCGATCACGATCCAGTCGGGATCCGCGCTCCGCGCCGCCTCCCAGTACTGGCGGTAGAGCGTGCCTCCCGCGCGCTCGACCACGCGCCCCGGCGGGCGGGACTGGCGGTCGTCGCAGCCGGGGAGCACGGTGGCCGCGAAGAGCCGGCCGGGGAGGCCCGCGGACAGCGACGCGGAGAGCCAGGCGCGGCGCGTCGCCGGAGGCGGAGTGTCGAAGGGGGGGCTCGCCTGGACCCCCGAGAAGACCGGGAGCAGTCCCGGGTCGAGCCCGTCGGCGACGGGGAAGATCGACTGACCGGTCGTGCCCATCCGGCGGAAGAGCGTACCGAACTCCTCCGGCGGGAAGCGGGTCACGAGGCGCGCCGAGAAGCCGATCACCGGGAGCCCCGTGAGCCGGAGGAAGGACTTGTGCCCGCCGTAGGACTGGACCAGGTAGTGGAGCCTCGTCTCGAGGTCCGCGAGGTTGTCCGCCTCCTCGAGCACGGGGGCGACCTCGAGCCCGGCCCGCGCCGCCTCCTGGAACAGGAGCCCCAGCGCGCGGTCGGTCGGGTCCCCCATGGCCTCCCAGAAGACCAGGAACCCGTCCAGGCCCGCCTTCTTCGCCGCGTCCAGATGCGCCCGGAGGACCGCGGGCTCCAGCGAGTCGTACCACCCGATCTTGGGCGTGTGAGCCGATCCACGCGAAGGCAGCGAAGCGTCCCACTGGCGCCACTTCTTCGCCGGTCCGTCCGCGTTCCCCCACCCGGCGCGGTAGTGCGCGAGCACCTTGCGGGGGAACCGGCGCTTCTTCGTGAGCCGCATCCAGGGGACGTCGGACTGGTAGAGGTCCGGGACCCGGACCTGGAGCGGCGTCGTCCCGCCCGCCTCGCCCGCCGCGAGCTTCAGGGGCGTCCCCTGTCCCTTGACCGGACGCACCTCCAGCTCGGCGGCGCCGCCTTCGCTCTTCTTCAGCGCGAGGGACAGCTCCCGGCCCGGGAGCGCTTCGACGTAGACCAGGAAGTCCACCGCCGCCCGGTCGCGGTTCCCCGCGGGACGCTCGACGCGCAGCCCCCGCACGCGGAGCCCCGGGGGCGCCTTCTGGACTTCGCTCCCCGCCACGGCCCAGGCCGCGTCGGGGAAGTCGAGGTCGATCCATTCGGAGGTCGTGGTCGTCAGGAGCCGGAGCGGCACGAAACGCGGCTCGTCCGTCGCCACTTCGGCGGACGCCGCGCCGGCCAGGAGCAGGAACACCGGGCAGTTCATGGGCGAGAACGTTACGGGGCGGCGCGGAAAAAGGAAGGGCGCCCCGCCCGCGCGGGGCGCCCGAAAACCGAAGGTGTGAGGACGACGTGCGACTACGGCACGTGGATCGTGATCGAGTCGGTGAAACAGTCCCGCTGCCAAGTCCCGCGGCAGCCCGTCAGTTCGCGCTGGCATGCTACCGGAGACCGACCGTCGGTCAAGCCACCAGCATCGCGCGCGCCAGCTCGGCGGCCTTCTCCGGCCCGCAGAGCTGTTCGACCAGGCGGAGCGCGAACTCGATCGCGGTGCCCGGGCCGCGGCTGGTGGTCAGCCGGCCGTCGTTCACCACGCGGTCCTCGCTGTAGGAGACGCCCGAGAGGTCCGCGCGCACGCTCGGGTGGCTGGTGGCGCGACGCCCGGCCAGGAGGCCTGCGCCCTGGAGCACGCGCGGCGCCGCGCAGATCGCCGCGATCCGGCGTCCGGCGCCGTCCGCCTCGGCGAGGAGCTTCCGCACGCGGGGATCCTGCTCCAGGTTCTTCGTCCCCGGCTGTCCCCCGGGCAGCACGACGACGTCGAAGTCCGACCCGCTGAGCCGCGCGAGCTCCTGGTCCGCGGTGACCCGGATGCCATGGGAGCCCTCGACCGGCCCCGCCGCCCCGGCGGCCACGGTCACCTCGACGTCCGCGCGGCGCAGCACGTCGATGATGGCCACGGCCTCGATCTCCTCGAATCCGGGTGCGAGCAGGACCAGCGCTCGGGAGGGCATGGCGTTCCTCGTGGAAGCTCCAAGAGACAGCGGGCCGCGGTTCGGGTATAAAGCGGGCCCCGTAAGACGAGCGGGTTTCGTACCCAACAGCCGAGCAGAAAGCAACGGTCCCGAGCGCCCCGTGACCGCTTCCCGAGCCCCCCGCCCCGAGTCCTTCACCGGCTGCATGCTCGGGCTCGCCATCGGCGACGCGCTGGGCATGCCCGTGGAGTTCCTGAGCGCCACCGAGATCGCCGAACGGTTCGGGCGCCTCGAGGACTTCCGCCGGGGATTCAAGCTGAGGCTCCGCCCCGGCCAATGGACCGACGAGACCCAGCTCTCGCTGCTCACGCTCGAGAGCCTGATCGAGAAGGGGACCATGCTCGGCGACGACCTGGCCGAGCGTTTCGCCGACCTCCACCGGAGCGGGCGGGCCCGCGGCCTCTCCGCCGGCACCTTGATCGCGCTCCGCCAGACGGTGGAGCAGGGGACCTCGTGGCGCGTGGCGTCCCGGAAGGGCGACCACGCGGTCTCGAACGCGCCGGCCGGGCGCGCGGCGCCGATCGGCCTCTACGGCTGCCGCCGTCCCGAGCGGCTCAAGGAGTGGTGCCAGGAGGCGGCCGCGGTCACGCACGACCACGAGGAGGCGGCGGCGGGGGCCGCGGCGGTGGCCTGGGCGGTCTCCGAGGCGGCGACCGGGCAGGTCGATCCCGTGCACCTCCTCGAGCAGACGGCCGAGTTCGTCGGGCCGTCGCGCCTTTCCGAGGCCCTCCGCGAGGCCTCCGACCTCGCGGCCGACACCAGCGTGGTGCCCGCCGAGGGGATCGCGCGGATCGGCACGGGCATGCTCGTGTGGCAGTCGGTGCCCGCCGCTTTCTACGCCTTCCGCGCGTTCCCACGCGACTTCGAGGCGGCGGTGATCCTGGCGGTGAGCGCGGGCGGCGACACCGACACGATCGCCTCCATCGCCGGCGCGATCACGGGCGCCCACGTCGGCGTGCAGGGGATCCCTCCGCGCTACGCCCGCGAGGTCGAGGAGGGGCCGCTGCTCCGGCGCGCGGCCGAGCGCCTCTTCCACGCGGTGATGAGCCCGGCGCCCGCCGAGTAGTCCGGCTCACGGCAGCCGCCGCAGCGCCTCGTCGAGCACGCTGTCGGTCCGTCCGAGCAGATCGGTCGGTCGAGGCGCGACCCTGACGTCGGGCTCGACTCCCCGACCGTCGTAGAGGCGGCCGTCCGGGCGGAAGGACGCCATCGACGAGAGGCGGACGCCGAGCCCGCTCCGCGGGAGCCGGACGTTCCGCGCGCGCCCGCTGCCGCCTCCGCTCGGCGCGCCCACGAGCAGCGTTTTCCGCCAGCCCGAGAAGGCGCCGAGGAAGATGTCGGTCGCGCTGAAGCACCCCTCGTCCATGAGCACGGCGACGGGCCGGTCGTAGACCGGCCGCTGGTCCCCGGAGTCGCGGCGGAGCACGAGGTAGTGCCACTCGCTGAAGTCGGCGGCGGGCGGCTCCCACTCGGGCGTGAAGCGGTGTTCCCGGAGGAGGTCGCGCTCGGCGGGGGTCCAGCGCGCGGACGCGAGCGGGAACAGGAACCGGTCGGTGAGGAGCCCCTCCGGGCGCCCGCGGACGTCGCGCGGACCGAGACGCAGTGCCGCCACGTTCACGAGGCGCGGCGGGTCTTTCGGTCCGATGAACCAGGGGAAGAGCCGGACGAGCGGCTCGCGGCTCCCGCCCCCGTTCCCGCGCACGTCGATCACGAGCGCGCGGGTGTTCTGGAAGCCGGCCATCGCCCTCTCGAGCGCGCGGAGATCGGCCGGCTCGTCGCTCATCTCATCGATCCGGAGGAAGCCGACGTCGCCCGGAAGGCGTCGGGTTGCGCGGCGCGGTCCCGAGCCGTGGCGCGGCGGCGAGGGCGCGAGCGGGCGCTCGACCTCGGCGGTCCCGCCCTTCGCGTCGGCGAGCCCGATGCGGAGCGACGGCCGCGCCGGCAAGCCGAGCTCGGCCCGGAGCGCGGCGACGTACCGGAGGTGGCGCGCGGAGTGGTGGCGGACGAAGCTCTCGGAGCCGGCAGGGACGAAGGCTCGGGCCGCGGCGAGCCACTTCTCGACGGGCTGTCCGTCCAGCGAGCGGAGGAACGGACGCGCGGGGTCGAGGAAGTCCAAGCGATCGTGGCGGAGCGCGACCAGGCCGCCCTCGGCGGGCTCGGTGAGGAACGGCGCGAACCCGGCGGGCACGAGCGGGGCGATGCCGTCGGCGAGCCCGGTGTGCCCGTCGCCGTAGAGGGCGAGCGCCTTCTGGACACGGAGCCCGAAGGCCGCGTGGTCGATCCCGGCGGCGGACTCCTCGCGGAGCCCGCGCAGCGCGGCGCGCACGCGCGCGGCGCCGCCGGGGCGGTCGCGGTAGGCGTAGCGCTCGTCGAGCTCCCGTTCGAGGAGCGTGAGGTCCTCGGCGACGGCCCCGCCGGCGAGCCGCTCCGGGGCCGCCGCCGCGAGGGGCGGCGCCTCAGCGGCCGCCGCGCGGCGGATCCGCTCGCGGTTCTCGCGGGTGAGCGGCACGCCGGCCCGCCGGACCTCCTTCCTGGTGTCGAGCGCGCGGAGCACGAGGTCCATCTGCCCGCCCGGCGTCTGGCCCATGCGGGTGAGCGCCTCGACGAGGTCCTCGGCGAACCGCTTCTTCCAGCGGTCGGGCCAGGTGCGGCGGCAGTAATCGAGGACGCGCTCGACCGGGACGCCGTCGAGCGCGACCGGCGCGAACCAGTCGCCGCCCAGCGAGACCTCGGGCTGATCCCCCTCCCAGCGGAGCGCCTCGAAGGGGGAGAGCTGGGGATAGTCCTGTGCGCGCACCGCAGGGGAGCCCATGAGGAACAGAAAGCACCACGCTCGCGTCAGCATGGCGATCCTCCTGCTCCTATTCGGCACGGCAAGTCAGTCCTTCCACCGACGCCCCAGGCTGGAGAAGGGCGGTTGAAGCCTCGCGGGGGGAAGTGATGCTTGACGCTACCACTGCTCGTTCTGAGAATCCCCCCTGCGTCGTTTGGTGCCATGAATGCGGCTCTACACGGAGAATGCCCATGCGGTGCCCGACCAGTCCCCGTCTGACGAAGAGAGTCGGTAAATCCTCTCTCACATCCGTCCTCTCACTCCTCCTCTACCTTTTTTGGGCGCCGACCGCCTTTCCCCAGACTCCCTGCACTCTGCCCGGTAGCTGGGAATCCCCTTTCCGGCACGAGCCAGGAACCGGATGGGGGCAGTACGCCCCCAACTGTCCGCAGAGTTCCAATACGTGCTTCGAGGCGATCCACATGGCGCTGATACCGGCGGGGCCGGATGCCGGGAAGGTGCTGGTCTTCGACCTGACCTTCAAGGCTTCGACCGACCAGAATACGTCCATCCAGCGGTGGGCGATTCTCGATCTCGGAGGCCCGCCGGACTACACGCAACTCTTCTACAACTTCGCGCTGCCCATCCCGCACCCGGGCGACAACAGGATCCACGATCTCTTCTGCGCGGGTCATGCGTGGATGGCGGATGGAAAGCTCCTCGTGGCTGGAGGAACGCGGTACATCTCGTTTCCGATGGACGTCAACTACGAGGGAGCGAAGTTCGCGTACGTTTTCGACCCCCTGGTCACTCCCCGGGGGAACGGGCAGTGGACGGCCCTCCCCCCGATGGACAAGGACAGGTGGTATCCGACGGTGACGCTGCTGGGCGATGCCAACAACCGCGTTGTCGTAACAGGGGGGTGGCGACAGTGGCCCCACTACCCCCAGGCTCCCTCTGGTGTCAGATATGAGAACGACGACTCCACGAATAGCTACGAGGTTTGGAACCCCGCCGCACCTCCTTCGGGTGCTTGGGAGACGATCGGCCAGCCTCCCCGCAGGTCGTTCTATGGTCCGCGCTGGGACGGATCCTTCCCCCAGAATTGGGACACGGTCCAGCCGCTCGACGAGTACCCTCGGATGTTCCTTCTTTCGAACCTGGTCTACAACTCCACGAACAACAGTCGGCTCTTCATGGCCGGGATGCGGGGATGGTCCGCCAGCGTAGACCACGCAGTGGCCCCGGAGGTCTGGAGCGGTGCGAATGCCCCCCAACCCGCCCAGCAGCAACTAGGGAAGAAGATCCAAGGCTCCGCCGTCCTGTTCCCAGGGGAGCCCGACATGGTCATGCATGTCGGCGGGGAGATCGCAGGGACCCCCACGAACAACGTCGAGTACATCCGGAACCGGGTTCCTGCGGCTCAGGCCGTCTGGGTGCAATCCTCCTCAACCCAGCCACCCGGGATACCCGCCATGTACTATCCGCGCACTGAGTGCAACGGCGTCATCCTCCCGGACGAGTCGGTGATCATCCTCCATGGCCGAAGGGATGGCACGAACGGCGTCCGCGAGCCGGAGCTGCTGCGCGACGGAACGTGGTGCGTCCTGCCGCCGGAGACATCACCACGCGCGTACCACTCAACGGCCGTCCTCCTCCCGGATGGACGGGTGCTCTCCGGTGGAGGCGATCTCAACTCGCCGGGGCTGGGCCGGATCTGGGACTACCAGATCTACCGCCCTTGGTACTTCACCAACCCGAACCGCCCGACCTGGGGCAGCTTCCCGAGCGTCATGACCTACAACTGGACGTACTCCGCGACAATCGGCGCGTTGCCACCAGGCGTTTACATCGAAAAGGTCGTGCTGATCGCGCCCGGGTCCGTGACGCACCACAGCGACATGCACCAGCGCTACTGGAAGATGACCGCGCAGCCCGACCCTGAGGCCTCCAACTCAATCCTCTTCACCACACCTCCCGATGCGACGCATGCACCGCGGGGGTATTACATGATGTTCCTGGTGACGAATGGGAGGGTCCCGTCCGTCGCCCAGTTCGTGAGGCTCACATGAGACCCGCAGTCTGCGCAATCTCTGGGTTTCTGTTCATCTCATCCGCGGCGGGGCAGGAGCTCCTATGGACGGTGCAAGGCGTCGGGGACAGTGCGAGATTCACGCACGTCCTGGACGTCATTGGTGACATGAACCATGACGCGTACGAGGACTTCATGGTCGTGGGTTCTTCAGGACAGCAGTGGTTCCTCTGGTTCCTTTCCGGACGCGATGGATCAGTCTTGCGGCGATCCGGGCCTTACTCCGGGGCCTTCAACTTCAGCGGTGCTCCGATGCTCTTCGGGGATGTCGGGGCGGGCGATATGGACGGAGACTCGGTACCGGACTATGCCATGCTCGTGAACGACGGCGGGAGCTTCCTCCACCGAGTACAAGTGCGGAGCGGCAGAGATGACCACCTCCTCTGGGAAGTGCTACGTCCCTGGGGCAGCGTCTTTGGATACGCCATTCTTGGAAACGTAGACCTGGACGGGGATGGGGTGCCCGATCTTCTGGTGGGCGATCAGCTCGACTCGTCGGGTTGGGGAGCCGTGCACGCCTTCGGCCCGACCGGGCAACCGATGTACATCTCGAGGGGCGTTTCTCCACACGCGATAGGCAGGAGCCTTGCACGAGTCGGTGACGTGGACAACGACCATTGCGACGACTTCGTGACCGGCGGCTGGGGGGGGGCGGATACGCAAGGCCGGGCGGTCCTCATTTCCGGCCGCACGGGCACTATCCTTCGCGCAGGCTTCGGAGAGCTTCAGGGAGACCAGATCGGCTATGTGGTAACCGGCTGTGGGGACATCGACCGGGACGGCGTGCCGGACTTTGCTGCTGGGAACTCGGACTTCGCGACGACCAGGGGTGTCGTGCGGGTGTTCTCGGGTCGTACTGCGCAGCCTCTGTACACATGGACCGGCCGCGACCACCAAGGGGGGAACACCTTTGGGTCAGCCGTTTCGGGTGGAGTGGACGTAGATCGCGATGGGGTACCGGACGTTCTGGTCGGGGCTCCGGCAGAAGAGGAATATCCAGGGGCCCCACAGAACCAGACTGGTGCCTACTACGTGTTTTCGGGACGCGATGGGACCATTCTGCGTCGCGAAGGCCCCCTTCCCAGCCTGGGCTTCAGCGTGCAAGCGTTGCCCCCTCACCCAGGCTCGCCCTTCGGTATCTACCTCGTCTCCGAACCCTGGTTCTGGGATGGCTCCCCTGCGGGTCCTTACCAAGGCCGGATCCGCTGCTACCGGGGCACCCCTCGCGGTGTGGTGGCATTCGGAGCGCCCGGTCGAGGAACGCTCGCGACGGAACCGAAGATCGGGCTTCGCGACCTGGGTGCCGCCGGGTTCCGGATCCACCTCTCTGACGCCGAGTCCGGCGCCCCGGCGGCGCTGGTGCTGGGCATTTCGCGGACGACCTGGGCCGGTCGTTCGCTGCCGTTGTCGCTCACCGAATACGGATTCCCCGGATGCTCGTTGTTCGTCTCGATGGACGCGATCTTCTTCGCCCAGACGGGAACCTCGGGAGTGGGGCGTGGCTACGCTTCGCTCGACCTGCCGTGGCCCCTGGCCTATCCCGGAGGCTTCACGCTCTACGGCCAGTGGATCAGCTTCGGGACCGGCAGCTCGGCGCCGGGCGGCGTCTCAGATGCACTCGAATGGCGTCACTGATTCCGCTCCCGGCTGACTTCATGCGCATCTACACCCGTGGCGGCGACGACGGCACCACCGGGCTCCGCGGCGGGGCCCGCGTGGGCAAGGATACGCTCCGCGTGGCGGCGTACGGCGACGTGGACGAGGCGGGGTCGGCGGTCGGCGTGGCCCGCGCCCAGGCCCCCGACCCGCGGCTCGACGCGATCCTCGCCCGCATCCAGGACCTCCTGTTCGAGCTGGGCGCGCAGCTCTCCTCGCCGCCGGACGCGCCGGGCCCTCAGGGGGTGCGCGACGACGACGTGCTCTGGCTCGAGCGCACGATCGACGAGGCCGAGGCCGAGCTGGAGCCGCTCCGGAGCTTCATCCTCGCGGGCGGCGCGCCCGCGGCCGCCCACCTCTTCCTCGCGCGCGCGGTCTGCCGGCGCGCCGAGCGCTCGGTCGTCGCGCTCGGCCGCGTCGAGACGGTCCCGCCCGTCGCGCTCCGCTTCCTGAACCGGCTCTCGGACGCCCTCTTCGTGCTGGCGCGCCTGGCCAACCGGCGCGCGGGCGCGCCCGAGACCCGCTGGACGCCGCGGCCGACGAGCTGACATGCCCCGGACCGTCGTCATCCACTACGGGGAGATCGGCCTCAAGGGGAAGAACCGCTGGTTCTTCGAGCGGAAGCTGCTCGAGGCCGTCGATCGCGCCGTCCAGCGGATCGCGCCGCGCCGCGCCGGCTGGGAGCACGGCCGGCTCGTCCTCGACCTCGGCGAGGAAGACCCCGCTCCCTACCTGGACGCGCTCCAGCGCGTGCCCGGGATCGCCTGGCTCGCGCCCGCCGAGGTCACCGCGCTCGACGCCGAGGCGATGGTGGCGACCGTCGTGGACCAGGCGCGTCGGGACCCGCCGGGCGCCTCCTTCCGCGTCGAGGCGCGCCGCGCCAACAAGAAGTTCCCGCTCACCTCGGTGGAGCTGAACCGCCAGGCCGGCGCGGCCGTGGTGGCGGCGACCCGCCGGCCGGTCGACCTCGAGGAGCCCGCGGTCACGTACTCGGTCGAGATCGGGGAGAAGCGCGCCTACGTCTACAGCGAGCGGCGGCGCGGGCTCGGCGGGCTCCCGACCGGGACGGCCGGTCGCCTCCTCGCGCTCCTCTCGGGGGGGATCGACTCGCCGGTGGCCGCGTTCCGGATGATGCGGCGCGGCTGCCTGGTGGCGGGGCTCCACTTCTTCAACGAGACCGCCACCAGCCACGGCGTGCGGGACAAGCTGGACCGGCTCTGCCGCGTGCTGGCCCGCTTCCAGGGACGGATGCGGCTCCACGTGGTCCCGTTCGAGCCGCTCCAGCGCGAGATCGTGATGACGGTCCCCGCGCCGCTCCGGATGATCGTCTACCGCCGGATGATGTTCCGGATCGCGGAGCGCGTGCTGCCGCGCGAGCGGGCGCTCGGGTTCGTGACCGGCGATTCGATCGGCCAGGTCGCGTCCCAGACGCTCCGGAACCTCCGGGTGATCTACGCCGCTGCGGAGCATCCCGTCTACACGCCGCTCGCGGGCTCGGACAAGACCGAGATCGTGGACGAGGCGCGGCGCATCGGGACCTTCGAGGTCTCGATCCTCCCCTACGGCGACTGCTGCTCGTTCCTCGTGCCGCCCCACCCCGAGACCGCGGCGCGCCTGGAAGAGGTGGAGGCGACGGAGCGGTTCGACGTCGAGGGCCTGGTGACCGCGGCCGCGGCCGGCACCGTCACCAGGGTCTTCACCGAGGACGGCGAGGTGCCCGCTCCGGCCCGGGCCGCGAACGAGGGCGAGTAGCGCTTGGGGCGCGGGACCGTCGCCGCGGTCGGGGTGGCCGGAGGGCTCGCGCTGACGGGCGCGCTGCGCGCGGTGCTGGACGCGAGCGGCGGGCATCTCGCGGCGCTGGCCTTCACCCTGGGGGGCGCCTGCCTGATCGCGTCGCTCCTCCTCGCGCTCCCGGCCGCGCGGCGCGCGTGGAGCCGGGCGCCGGCCGCGCGCGCGACGCTCGCGGCCGGGCTCGCCGCGGGAACGCTGGTCGGGCCGGCCGTGCTCCCCGGCACGGGCGAACGGGGGGCGGTGTCGGCGGCGTCGCGCGGCGAGGGACGCACGGAGTTCCGCCGGAGCGGGCGGGTCCTCTTCACCGAGCCCGGCGAGGAGTGGGCGCCGCTCGTCCACGCGGCGCTGCTCCAGGCGGCGGAGCCGGCGCGCGCGCTCTTCTTCGCGCCTCCCGCGCCGAGCCTCGCGCGCGAGGCGCTCGCCTGGCCGCTCCGCTCGCTCGTGGTGGTGGACGGCGACCCGGCGCTCCGCGCGCTGGCGGATCCGCCGGCCGATCCTCGTCTCGCCTTCGCGGAGCGCGACGGGCGCGGGGCGCTCGAGGACGGCGCGGACGTGATCCTGGTGGCGCGGCTCGACGAGCTGAGGTTCGCCGAGGCGGCCTTCCTGCGCGCGGCCCGTGCGTCGCTGGCGCCGGGGGGAGCGCTCGTGCTCGCGGCCCGGGAAGGGCATGCCCTCCCGGCGCTCTCGGGGGCCGGTCGCGAGCCCGTGGTCTTCCGCGCGGGCGGATGGACGGTCGCGGTCCACGGCGGCCCCGACTCGCTGCCGACCGGGGAGCCGGCGGTGCTCGCCTTCCGGATGCGCCAGGCGGGGGTCGGCGCGGGCGCCTGGTCGCCCGAGCGGCTCCGCGAGGCGATCGGTCCCGCGCCCGTCCCGCTTCCGGCGCTGGCGAAACCCGCGCGGTCCACGGCGGTCTGGGCCGCCGCGGCCGTGCTCTTCGCTTTCGCGCTCCGGCGCCGGCCCGCCGCGGCGCGGGCGCTCGTCCCGTTCGCGCTCGGCGCCGCGGGCGCGGCGTTCGTGCTGCTCGTGCTGGTCCGCCACGAAGCGGCCTCCGGCCAGGTCTACTCGCGGATGGGGGTGCTGATCGGGAGCTTCGCGGCCGGCCTTGCGTGGGGCCTCGGGCGCGCGTCGCGGCCTCCGGCGCGGCAGGCGCTCGGGCTCGGGCTGAGCTTCCTCGCGCTGGTCCTGCTCGGGCCGGTCAGCGGGCAGTTCCTGGGCAACCGCCCGCTCATGCTCGCCACCAGCCTGATCGCGATCTGCGGCGGCCGCGCGCTGGGAGCGCTCGCCGGTGAGCGCCCGCTCGGCTGGCGGGCGGGCGCCGGCGCGGCCGCAGCGGCGGTCCTCGGCGGCTTCCTGCTACGGTGAGGCCGAGGGTCCGGTCGGCGGTCCCGTCGGAGGAACGCTCGAGGGCACCGTCGGAGGCGAGGGGTTGGGGACCGTAGGCGGTGCCGGGTTGGGCACGGTCGGCGGCCCGACCGGCGGGTCGGTCGGGGGCCGGACCGGAGGGAGCTGCGGAGGGGGGGTCGCAGGCTCCCGGGGGGGCCCGGGCGGCTCCTGGATCGGTTCCTTCGGCTGCTTCGGGGGAACGCTCTCGAACATGATGCTCCTGCTAGGACAAGTTGGTCTCACATTCCACCACGGCCTCCGACCTTGTCCCC
>Ga0187892_10005738_pt1 | contig 19182 bp, 17 predicted proteins | sample MA1701073metaG_FD_139345 | JGI IMG/M metagenome (GOLD analysis project Ga0187892, IMG submission 139345) | Bio-ooze microbial communities from a basaltic lava cave in the Kipuka Kanohina Cave System on the Island of Hawaii, USA - MA170107-3 metaG ...
ACACCTCTCCTCAATCGAGAACTGGCGGTACTTCCGGGCTCCCATTGCAACACCCCCCGAAGAAAGTGTTGCACTTCGTTTGTGAACTCAGGGAACCTATGCTTCGAAAAAGAAAAACTGGACCCCCGCCTTCGCGGGGGCGACTAGTTCAGTCCGTCCCTAGTCGATCTGCTGGTAGGCGGGAAGCGTCAGGAACTCGACGTAGCGGTCGTCAGTGGTGATGCGCTCGAAGAGCTGCGCCGCCTCGTCGTACTTGCCTTCGCCCTCGGCCGCTTTGACTTTCGCGAGCTCTTCGGCAAGCAGTTTCTGGAACAGCTCGCGCGTCACCTTGCGCCCGTCGTCGAGCACGCCCTTCGGCGAGCGCATCCACTGCCAGATCTGCGAGCGCGAGATCTCGGCGGTGGCGGCGTCCTCCATCAGGTTGTACACCGGCACGCAGCCGTTGCCCGCGAGCCAGGCGCCGAGGTACTGGATCCCGACCGAGATGTTGTTGCGCAGGCCGGCCTCGGTGATCGGCCGCTCGGGCTGAAAGTCGAGCAGCTCGCGCGCGCTCACGCTTACGTCGGGGCGCTGGCGCGCGTACTGGTTGGGCTGCGGCATGTGCTGGTCGAACACCGCCTTCGCCACCGGCACGAGGCCCGGATGCGCGACCCAGGTGCCGTCGCAGCCGTCGGTCACCTCGCGCAGCTTGTCCTGGCGCACCTTCTCGATCGCCGCCTGGTTGGCCGCGGGGTCGTTCTTGATCGGGATCTGCGCCGCCATCCCGCCCATCGCCGGCGCGCCGCGGCGGTGGCAGGTCTTGACGAGCAGCAGCGCGTACGCGCGCATGAACGGCGCGGTCATCGTCACCTGCGCCCGGTCGGCGAGGCAGAAGTCCTGGTTGGCGCGGAATTTCTTGATGCAGGAGAAGATGTAGTCCCAGCGCCCGATGTTGAGCCCCGCCGAGTGGCTGCGCAGCTCGTAGAGGATTTCGTCCATCTCGAAGGCGGCGACCACCGTCTCGATCAGCGCGGTGGCCTTGACGCTGCCCTGGGGAATGCCCAGTTCATCTTGCGAGTGGACGAAGATCTCGTTCCACAGCCGCGCTTCGAGGTGCGACTCCATCTTCGGCAGGTAGAAGTACGGCCCGGAGCCGCGCGCGATCAGCTCGGCTGCGTTGTGGAAGAAGAACAGCGCGAAATCGAAGATCCCGCCCGACACCGGCCTGCCGTCGACCGTGACGTGTTTTTCATCGAAGTGCCAGCCGCGCGGCCGCGGCAGGATGATCGCGGTGCTCTCGTTCAGCCGGTAGTGCTTGCCGTTCGACTGGAAGCTGATCGTGCGCCGCACCGCGTCGCGCAGGTTGATCTGCCCGTCGATCATGTTGTGCCAGGTCGGGCAGTTGGCGTCCTCGAAGTCCGCCATGAAGGTGGAGGCGCCGCAGTTGAGCGCGTTGATTACCATCTTGCGGTCGGTCGGGCCGGTGATCTCGACGCGGCGGTCGAGCATGTCCTTCGGTTGCGGTGTGACGACCCAATCGCTTTCGCGGATTTTTCGCGTGCTCTCGAGAAAATCGGGCTTGGCGCCGCGGTCGAATTCTTGTTGTCGTGCAGCACGGCGTGCCAGAAGCTCCTGGCGGCGGAACTCGAACTTGCGGTGGAGCCTGGCGACGAAAGCGAGCGCTTCCGGAGTGAGGATCTGCGCAAACTCTTTGCTGATCGGCCCCGAAACGCAGACGCCTTGAGGCAGCGGGGCGGACATGTGCATCGCAGCATTGTATTAAGCGAAATGTGGCACTGCAACATGAAATCGTGGGCTGAACGGAGTAGCCTCCCCTTTCAAGCCACGGGGCCTCATTTCACATCATGAAATCGTTCAATATCCTGATCCTGGGAGCCTCCTACGGCTCCCTGCTCGCAACCAAGCTGCTCCTCGCCGGCCACAGTGCGAAGCTGGTGTGCCTGCCGGCCGAGGCCGACGCGATCAACACCGGCGGCACGCGCGTGCGCATGCCGGTGAAGGGCCGCGACGGCCTGGTGGAAGTGCATTCGTGGAAGCTGCCGGGCAAGCTCTCGGCGGCGGGCCCCGCCGAGATCAACCCCTCGGAGTACGACCTGGTCGCGCTGGCGATGCAGGAGCCGCAGTACCGCTCCGCCGGCGCGCGCGAGCTGCTCGACGCGCTCGCCAAGGCCAAGGTGCCGTGCATGTCGATCATGAACATGCCGCCGCTGCCGTACCTCGCCCGGATCCCGGACCTGAACGTGGATGCGCTGAGGAGCTGCTACACCGATCCCAAGGTGTGGGACAGCTTCGACCCCGCGCTGATGACGCTGTGCAGCCCCGACCCGCAGGCGTTCCGCCCGCCGGAGGAGAAAGTGAACGTGCTGCAGGTGCGGCTCGCGACCAACTTCAAGGCGGCGCGCTTTCCCTCGGACGCGCACACCGCGATCCTCAAGCAGCTCGAGGCCGACATCGAGGCGGCGCGCTTCGACAAGCTCGAGCTGCCGGTGAAGCTCAAGGTGCACGAGTCGGTGTTCGTGCCGCTCGCGAAATGGGCCATGCTGATCGCGGGCAACTACCGCTGCATCACCAAGGAAGCGCCGCGCGCCATCAAGGACGCGGTGCATTCGGACCTCAACGCGTCGCGCGCGGTCTACAACTGGGTGGTGAACCTGTGCATCCTGCTCGGGGCGAACGAGAAGGACCTGGTGCCGTTCGAGAAGTACGCCGCCGCCGCGCAGAGCCTCGGCAGCCCGTCCTCCGCCGCGCGCGCGCTGTTCGGCGGCGCGCCGAATATCGAGCGCGTCGACCGGCTGGTGCAGGCGATCGCGAAACAGAAGGGCATGCAGCTGCCGGTGCTCGACGAGGTCGTCGGCCTGGTCGATGCCAGGCTCGAGGTCAACCGGAAAAAAGCGGCCTAGGAAATTCGGGGACGGAGCCCTAACTCCAAAAGCTACACGTCGCCGGAGTTAGGGCTCCGTCCCCGAATTTTCCGATTTGCCGTTCTCGATTCCGAGCTCCTGGATCTTGCGCGTGATGGTGTTGCGCCCCATGCCGAGGCGCGCGGCCGCCTCGAGGCGCCGGCCGCCGGAGCGCGCGAGCGCCCTGGTGATGAGTGCGCGCTCGAACTGGCGCCCGAGCGCGTCCAGGATGCCGGTGTCGCCGCGCGCAAGGCGCCGCTCGGCTTCCTGCTCGAGCGCGGCGAGCCAGTCCGAGGCGGTGGCCGTGGATTCTCCTTGAACACGAAATTCGGGCGGGAGATTGCCGAGGTCGATCACCTGCCCGGGCGCCATCACGGTGAGCCAGTGGCACAGGTTCTCGAGCTGCCTGACGTTGCCGGGGAATTCCAGCCGCGCGAGGTGCGCCAGCGCCTCGTCGGAGATGCGTTTGGGTTCCACGCCGAGTTGCTTCGCGCTCGCGACCAGGAAATGCCTTGTCAGGAGAGGGATGTCTTCGGCCCGCTCGCGCAGGTTGGGCAGCCGCAGGCGGATCACGTTCAGCCGGTGGTACAGGTCCTCGCGGAAGCTGCCGTCGCGCACGCGGCTTTCGAGGTTGTGGTGCGTGGCGGCGATGACGCGCACGTTGGCCTTGAGCTGCTGGTGACCGCCGACGCGGTAGAAGGTGCCGTCCGAAAGCACCCGCAGCAGCCGCGTCTGCAGCTCGGCGGGCATGTCGCCGATCTCGTCGAGGAACAGCGTGCCCCCTTCGGCCTGCTCGAAGCGGCCGCGGCGCTGCTGCTGCGCGCCGGTAAACGAGCCGCGCTCGTGGCCGAACAGCTCCGACTCGAGGAGGTCTTTCGGCATCGCGGCGGTGTTGATGGCGACGAAAGGCTGCGCCGCGCGCGCACTGTGCCGGTGCAGCGCGCGCGCCACAAGCTCCTTTCCGGTTCCCGACTCGCCGGTGATCAGCACCGTGACGCTCGACTGCGAGAGCCTGCCGATGGCGCGGAACACCTCCTGCATCGCCGCGGCCTGGCCGAGCATTTCGGGCGGAGCGGCGGCAGCCTCCGCCGTTTCTGATTCTCTTCTGCTTTCCTGCAGGGCCCGCCGGATGAGGTCGACCGCCTGGTCGATGTCGAAGGGCTTGGGCAGGTACTCGTAGGCCCCGCCCTGGAACGCGGCGACCGCGCTGTCGAGGTCGGAATACGCGGTCATCACGATCACCGGCACCGCGGGATGGCGGCTCTTCACCGCCTGCAGCAGCTCCAGCCCCGAGCGCCCCGGCATGCGGATGTCGGACACCAGCACCTCGGGCGCGCCGCCCGAGAGCGCATCGAGCGCCTCCTGCGCCGAGGCGAACGAGTCGTAGGCGATGCCCTCGCGGGAGAGCGCCTTCTCGATCACCCAGCGGATCGAGCGGTCGTCGTCGACGATCCAGACCGGTTTCATGTCAGCGGCAGCAGGATCCTGAATATGGTTCGGCCCGGACGCGACTCGAACTCGACGACGCCGTGGTGGTAGTGCACGAACGTCTGCGCGAGCGAAAGCCCCAAACCGGTGCCGCCCTCCCTGCCCGAGACCAGCGGATTGAAGATCCGGTCCTGGATCTCCTCCGGCACGCCCGGGCCGTCGTCGACCACTTGCAATTCTAATGCCAGCCTGTGGCGGCTCTTGCGGATGGTCGCTTGTCTGAGGATTCTGGTCTTGAAAACGACCTGTTTACTTCCGGCTTGCGCGGCGTTGCGCGCGATGTTGAGCACCGCCTGGATCAGCTGCTCGCGGTCGCCGCGCAGCTCCGGCAGGCTCGGGTCGTAGTCGCGCTCGATCTCGACGCCGAACTCGGCGCGCACCAGGCTCCTCACGCGCTCGAGCACCTCGTGCACGCCGAGCGGTTCGACGCGCGGCGCGCGGTGCGGCGTGAGCATGCGGTCCATCAGCGCCTGCAGCCGGTCGGCCTCCTTGATGATCACCTGCGTGTACTCGCGCAGCTCGCGGCGCTCGAGCTCGCGCTCGAGGAGCTGCGCCGAGCCGCGCAGGCCGCCGAGCGGGTTCTTGATCTCGTGCGCCAGGTTGCGGATCAGCTCGCGGTTCGCCTGCTGCTCGGACTCCATGCGCGCCTCGCGCTCGATGCGCAGCTGCTCGCTGATCGGGCGCAGCTCGGCGAGCAGCGCCATGCCGAAGGAATCGATGCGCGTCACGGTGCACGAGAGCGGCACCGGCTCGCGCCCGGTGCGCACGTAGGTGACGTTGCGCGCCGAGTAATCCCAGTGGATGACACGCGCCTCCTCGAGCGCGCGCTCCAGATCGCTGCGCTCGGCGAACAGGCCGAGGAACGGCTGTCCAATCAGGCTGCGCGCGCCGGCGGTGAGCAGGTTCTCCGCCGCCGGGTTGGCGTAGCGCACGGTGAGCTCGTCATCGAGCACCACCACTGCCGTGGCCAGCAGGTCGAGCCCTGCAAACGAATCTGCCACTTAACGATTCAGGTTGGCGAGCTCGCGCTGAAGCGCCTGGATGTTCTTCTCGTGGGTTTCGACGCTGTCCTTGTACGGCTGCAGCCGCTCGAGCACGCGCGCGTAGTTGCGCTCGTTGCCGTGGCGCACCGCCTCCTGCTCCGCCAACGCCTCTCTCGCCTTCGCCAGGGCCTGCTGCTCGGCGACGAGCTCCTTCTCCAGGATCTCGCGCTGGCGGCCCTTGGCGCTCGCCCGGTCCGCCGCCGATTCGCGCGGAAATCCCGCCGTCCGGGCGGGCGGCTTGGCGAACGGCGGCGCGACGTTGACCTGACTCGTGACCAGCTCGCACTTCATGCCGCCGGTCTCTTTCTTGGAGTTGGTGTAGTGCCGGCGGCCGTCGGCGTCCACGCACTTCCAGATCTCGGTCGTGCCTTGGGCGCGCGCCGGCCCGGAAGGGAGGAAAATGCCCGCGCCCAGAAGGAGCGTGGCCAGCGCAGATCGGGCGTACATGCCCGGAAGTGTAGCAAAATCAAGGACAAGCCACTCAGGAGGAGTAATACATGTCGAACTCGACCGGGTGCGTGGTCATGCGGAAGCGGGTGAGCTCCTGCTCCTTGAGCTCGATATACGAGCCCAGGAAGTCCTCGGAGAACACGCCGCCGCGCGTGAGGAACGCGTGGTCGTCGCGCAGCTTGTCAAGCGCCTCCTCGAGCGAAGCGCAGACGTGCGGCACCTTGGCCGCCTCTTCCGGCGGCAGGTGGTACATGTCCTTGTCGATCGGGTCTCCCGGGTGGATCTTGTTCTGCACCCCGTCGAGCCCGGCCATCAGCATCGCCGCGAACGCGAGGTAGGGGTTGGTAGTGGGGTCGGGGAAACGGACTTCTACGCGTCGCGCGTTGGGGCTGGAGACATAGGGGATGCGACACGCCGCCGAGCGGTTGCGCGCCGAGTAGGCGAGGTTGATCGGCGCCTCGAAGCCCGGCACCAGGCGCTTGTACGAGTTGGTGCCCGGGTTGGTGATCGCGTTCAATGCCTTGGCGTGCTTGATGACGCCGCCGATGTAATGCAGCGCGAAGTCCGAAAGGCCGGCGTAGCCGTTGCCCGCGAACAGGTTCTTTCCGCCCTTCCACACCGACTGGTGCACGTGCATGCCGGAGCCGTTGTCGCCGACGACCGGCTTCGGCATGAAAGTCGCCGTCTTGCCGTACGACGCGGCGGTATTCCACACCGTGTACTTATAGATCTGCATCCAGTCGCCGCGCTGCACGAGCGGCGCGAAGCGCGTGCCGATCTCGTTCTGGCCCATCGCGCCGACCTCGTGGTGGTGCACTTCGACCTCGACGCCTTGCTGCTCCATCGCGAGCGCCATCGCGTTGCGGATGTCGCCCAGCGTATCGGTCGGCGGCACCGGGAAGTAGCCGCCCTTCACCGGCGCGCGGTGGCCCATGTTGCCCGACTCGTAGTCGATCCCGGAGGACCAGGGCGCCTCCTCGGACTTGATCTTCACGAAGCAGCCCGCCATGTCGACGTTCCAGGTGACGCCGTCGAAGATGAAGAACTCTGGCTCGGGGCCGAAGTAGGCGACGTCGCCAAGGCCGGTGGACTTGAGGTATGCCTCGGCGCGCTTGGCGATCGAGCGCGGGCAGCGGTCGTAGGGCTTGCCGTCCATCGGCTCGTAGACGTCGCAGCTGATGTTGAGCACCGGCTCGTCGGTGAAGGGGTCCATGCGCGCGCTCGACGCATCGGGCATCAGCAGCATGTCGGAGGCCTGGATCCCCTTCCAGCCGGCGATCGAGGAGCCGTCGAAGGCATGGCCCAGCTCGAACTTCTCCTTGTTGAAGTACTTGAGGGGCACCGTGACGTGCTGCTCCTTGCCGCGGGTATCGGTGAACCGCAGGTCGACGAACTTCACCTCCTTGTCCTTGATGAGCTTCAATACGTCATCGGGCGTCATCGCCATACGGAAAGTCTCCTCGAGCCGGTTTTGGTGTTTAAGGTGTAGTTAGACTTAGAGCAGCGCTTTCAGCACGTTCCATGCCAAACGCCGCGCGCTGATTACTGGGGCATTTTATCCATCTGCGACGCACCGTCTAGGGGCATCCGCGGTTTGAGCGCACAATGGAAGGGCACATGGACGATATCAAGAAGGCTGCACAGGAGCGGGGTAAGAAGATGGGGCTGAGCTATGCCGGCGCCCTGCTCCCGGCCGAGGCGCACAAGCTGATGCAGGCCGGCGCGAAGCTGGTGGACGTGCGCACCAAGCCCGAGCTGCTGTACGTGGGCAAGGTCCCCGGAGCCGTGGCGGTGGAGTGGCAGACCTACCCCGGCAACCGCGAGAACCCGGAATTCCTGGGCGAGCTCGCGGCGGCGGTGCCGAAGGACCAGCCCGCGATGTTCATGTGCCGCTCGGGCGCGCGCTCGCATGCCGCGGCCGAGGCCGCGACCCGGGCCGGCTGGCGCGAGTGCTACAACGTGCTCGAGGGCTTCGAGGGCGACAAGGACCCGAACCAGCAGAGGAGCTCGGTCGGCGGCTGGCGCAAGGCCGGCCTGCCCTGGGTGCAAAGCTAGTCGACCGTCCAGTTCACCCAGCCCAGCCAAGCCGTCAGCAGCACCACGCCGCCGAAGACAATCCGGTACCACGCGAACCAGCGGAAGTCGTGCGTCGCGACGTAGCGCGTGAGCCAGCGGATCACCAGGAACGCCGAGACGAACGACATGACCAGCCCGACGGCCCACATGCCGAGGTCGTCGGTCGAAAGCAGCCGGCGGTGCTTGTACATGTCGTACGCCCCGGCGGCGATCAGCGTCGGCACCGCGAGGAAGAAGGAAAACTCGGTCGCCGCCTTGCGCGACAGGCCGAACAGCATGCCGCCGATGATGGTCGCGCCCGAGCGCGAGGTGCCGGGGATGAGCGCGAAGCACTGCGCGACCCCGACCTTGAGCGCATCGAGCGCCGTCATGGCTTGCGTGGCTTCGATTCTTGAAACTCTTTGGCCGCGGTCCACCACGAGGATGATGATTCCCCCAATGACGAAGGCGAGCGCCACCGGCACCGGCGCGAACAGGTGGCCCTGGATCCAGCGCCCGAAGAGGAGCCCGAGCACCGCCGCGGGAACGAACGCGATGGCGAGGTTGCGCCACAGCCGCAGGTCGACGCGAAAGAACCGCGCGCGGTACTCCCACACCACGGCGAGCATCGCGCCGGTCTGGATGGCGACGTAGAACACCTCGCGGCTCGGGTGGCTGAAGCCGAGCAGGTCGCCGGCGAGGATCAGGTGCCCGGTGCTCGACACCGGGAGGAATTCGGTCAGCCCCTCGACGATGCCGAGGACGAGCGCGTCAAAGAGGTTTTTCAGTCAGAAAACCCCTGATACCGGGCCAGAAGCCGGCGTGGTCATCGGTGGTGTTGTGCGTGGCGCCCTCGAGGCCGACCCAGCGCTTGGGTCCGCCCCAGGCCTCGTACAGGCGCTGGGAGCGCGCCGTCGGGATGATCTCGTCGCGCAGCGCGACGATGCACAGCAGGGGCGCGGCGATCTTCGGCGCCAGCGCCGCCGAGTCGAAGCGATGCTTGAGCATCCAGCTCACCGGCAGGAACGGGTAGTGATGTCTTCCGACTTCCACCATGCTGTCGAACGGCGTCACCAGGACCACGCCGGCGACCGGGCGCGCGGCGGCGAGCTGCACCGCAACGCCGCTTCCCAGGCTGCGGCCGAAGACGTAGATTTTTTTTTCATTCTTTGAGACATGGTCGTACCACTGGAGCGCATCGGCGATCAGCGCGGCCTCGGACGGCGAGCCGGCGCTCGAGCCGTAGCCGCGGTAGTCGACGAGCAGCCAGCTCGCCTGCGGCGCGTGCCGCGCCGCGGCTTCGAGGAACCGGGAGACCTCCTCGGCGTTGCCGCCGAAGTAGATCACCAGCGGCGCGCCGGGCGCGCCCTTCGCGTGCCAGGCGTGCAGGCGCGTGCCGTCGGCGGCGTGCAGGAACAGGCTTTCCACGCCGCCGCGCTGCGCGATGGCGGCGCGGCGCATCTCGGCGAGCGGCTGCGGAAAGAAGATCAGGCTGTCCTGCGCGAGGTACATCATCAGCGGAAACGCCAGCGTGACGACGAGCGCGATCTTGCCGACCGCGAGCAGGCCCTCGCTCACGTCTTCTGGTAGATCTCGCCGCCCTTCTTCACGAACTCGACCGCCTTCTCCTTCAGCCCCTTCTCGACGTAGTCGCGCACGTCCTGGGTGATTTTCATCGAGCAGAAGTGCGGCCCGCACATCGAGCAGAAGTGCGCCACCTTGGCGCCCTCCTGCGGCAGGGTCTCGTCGTGGAACTCGCGCGCCGTGTCCGGGTCGAGCCCGAGGTTGAACTGGTCCTGCCAGCGGAACTCGAAGCGCGCCTTGGACAGCGCGTTGTCGCGCAGCTGCGCGCCCGGGTGGCCCTTGGCGAGGTCGGCGGCGTGCGCCGCGATCTTGTAGGCCATGATGCCGTCCTTCACGTCCTTCTTGTTCGGCAGCCCGAGGTGCTCCTTCGGCGTGACGTAGCACAGCATCGCGGTGCCGTACCAGCCGATCATCGCCGCGCCGATCGCGCTGGTGATGTGGTCGTAGCCCGGCGCGATGTCGGTGGTGAGCGGCCCCAGGGTGTAGAACGGCGCCTCGTCGCAGTGCTTGAGCTGCAGCTCGACGTTCTCCTTGATGAGCTGCATCGGGATGTGCCCCGGGCCCTCGATCATCACCTGGCAATCCTGCGCCCAGGCGATCTTGGTCAGCTCGCCCAGGGTCTTGAGCTCCGCGATCTGCGCCTCGTCGTTCGCGTCGTGGATCGAGCCGGGCCGCAGGCCGTCGCCGAGCGAGAACGAGACGTCGTATGCCGCCATGATCTCGCAGATCTCGGCGAAGCGCGTGTAGAGGAAGCTCTCCTGGTGGTGCGCGAGGCACCACTTGGCCATGATCGAGCCGCCGCGCGACACGATGCCGGTCATCCGCTTCGCGGTCAGCGGGATGAAGGGCAGCCGCACGCCGGCGTGGATGGTGAAGTAGTCGACGCCCTGCTCGGCCTGCTCGATCAGCGTGTCGCGGAAGATCTCCCAGGTCAGGTCTTCTGCCTTACCTCCGGTTTTTTCCAATGCCTGATAAATCGGGACCGTACCGATGGGCACCGGGCTGTTACGGATGATCCACTCGCGCGTCTCGTGGATGTGCTTGCCGGTCGAGAGGTCCATCACCGTGTCCGCGCCCCAGCGGATCGCCCAGGTCATCTTGTCGACCTCCTCGCCGATCGAGGAGCTCACCGCGCTGTTGCCGATGTTGCAGTTGATCTTCACCAGGAAGTTGCGGCCGATGATCATCGGCTCGGTCTCCGGGTGGTTGATGTTCGCCGGGATGATGGCGCGCCCTCGCGCCACTTCGCTGCGCACGAATTCCGGGGTTACGGCTTTCTGCAGGCTTGCTCCGAAGGATTCGCCGGGATGCTGGATCTCCAAGCCTGCAACCATGCGCTGGTTCTCGCGCGTGGCGATGAACTCCATCTCGGGCGTGATGATTCCCCTGCGCGCGTAGTGCATCTGGGTGACACGCTTTCCGGAAAGGGCGCGGCGCGGCTTGCGGTGGAGATCGAAGCGCAGCTCCGCGAGCTTCGGGTCGGCAAGCCTTTTCTGGCCGTACTCGGAGGTCAGGCCGTCGAGCACCTGCGTGTCTCCGCGCGCAGTGATCCATTGCTCGCGCAGGGCCGGCAGGCCTTTCTGGATGTCGATCCCGGCATCCGGGTCGGTGTACGGCCCGGAAGTGTCGTAGACGAAGATCGGCGGATTGCCGCCGCTTTGCGCGATCTCGCGCATCGGCACGCGCAGCCGCCCGACGTGGATCTTGCGGGAGCTGGGTAACGGCTGGACGGCCGCCGCGTCGACGTGCGCGCTCGCAGCCAGGAATTTCGGATTGGCGTTCATTTGCGTCTCCCTACGGCGGCATGACCCGCATCAGGTTCGAAGGGTGTCTCTCACCCGGGTCACCCGACCCGGGACCCCCAACGCTAAGGCCGTGATTATAATCGCTGGCCCATGAACTTAGAGCAGGCCCGGACCAACATGGTCGAGCAGCAGATCCGCACCTGGGAGGTGCTCGACCAGGACGTGCTCGACCTCCTGTACGTGGTGCCGCGCGAGGACTTCGCGCCGCGCGAGCACCGCGCGCTCGCCTTCTCCGACATGGAGATCCCGATCGGCGACGGGGAGCGGATGTGGCAGCCCAAGATGGAAGCCCGGGTGCTGCAGGAGCTCGCGCTCAGGAAGACCGACCGCGTGCTGGAGGTCGGGACCGGCAGCGGCTACCTCACGGCGCTGCTTTCGCACCGCGCCGCGCACGTCCATTCGGTCGAGATCAAGCCGGCGCTCGCCGGGTTCGGCCGCGCCAACCTCGAGCGCCACGGCGCCGACAACGTCACGCTCGAGGTGGGTGACGCGGCGCGCGGCTGGCCGGCCCATGCGCCGTACGATGCCGTGGTGCTCACCGGCTCCACGCCGCGCCTTCCCAAGAGCCTCCTCGAGCAGCTTGCGCCGGGCGCTCGCCTGTTCGCGGTGGTCGGCGAGGCGCCGGCGATGAGCGCGCGCCTCGTGGTTTGCGGCGGCCCGGGCGCCTGGCGCAGCACCGATCTGTTCGAAACGGTGATCGCGCCGCTCGTCAACGCCGAGCACGCGCCGAGATTCAGGTTTTGAAGCAGATTGCTCCCATCGAGCTCGCGGGCTGGCTCGCGGACGCCGGCCGCGAGAAGCCGCTGCTGCTCGACGTGCGCGAGCCCTGGGAGTGGCAGACGGCGCGCATCGCGGGCGCGCAGCACATCCCGATGCGCGAGGTTCCGGCGCGGCTCGCCGAGCTCGATCCGGACCTGCCGGTGGTCGCGATCTGCCACCACGGCGGGCGCAGCCAGCAGGTGGCGATGTTCCTCGAGAGGAACGGCTTTTCCAAAGTTCATAACCTGCAGGGGGGCGTGGATGCGTGGTCCAGGACCGTCGATCCGGCGGTGCCGCTTTACTAGGGCCCTCGCGCTGCTCGCCGCGCTGCCGCTGAGCGCGGCGGCGGAGGACCTGCTGCAGATCTGGCGAGAAGCGCAGCGCTACGACGCGGTGTACTCCGCCGCGCGCCACGCGCACGAGGCCGGCCGTGAGAAGGGGCCGCAGGGGCTCGCGCTGCTGCTGCCCTCCCTCAACCTCACGGCCAACGCCTCGCGCACGCGCAGCGAGGTCGACTCGCGCGACCCGGCGGTGTCGCCGAGCTCGCTGCGCTACCCCGAGCAGGGGGGCTTCACGCTCACCCTCACCCAGCCCCTGTTCCGCTACCAGAACTGGATCCAGTACCAGCAGGGCGACGTCCAGGTCCGGCAGGCCGAGGCGAACTTCGGCCAGGCCTACCAGGACCTGGTGGTGCGCGTCGCGCAGGCGTACTTCGACGTGCTCGCCGCGCAGGACACGCTCGCGCTGGTGCGCGCGCAGAAGGAGGCGATCGCCGAGCAGCTCGCGCAGGCGAAGCGCAACTTCGAGGTGGGGACTGCGACGATCACCGACACCCACGAGGCGCAGGCGCGCTTCGACCTGTCCGGCGCGCAGGAGATCGCGGCGCAGAACGACCTCGAGTCCAAGCGCCGCGCGCTGCAGCTCCTGACCGGCAAGGAGCACGCCGAGCTCAAGGCCCTGCGAGCGGACGTGAGGCTCACGCCGCCCAACCCGCCGAACATGCAGGCTTGGGTCGAGCTCGCCGAGAAGCAGAGCTACTCGGTGCTGGTGCAGGAGGCGAGCGCCGAGATCGCGGCGCTCGAGGCGAGGCGCAACCGGGCGGCCCACCTGCCGACGCTCGACGCCTTCGCGCGCCACGGCCTGACCGGCGCCAGCGCGACGACCGAGAGCTCGGTCGGGCGCGACACCACCACCACCGTGATCGGGCTGGAGCTGAATATGCCGCTGTTCGCGGGCGGGGGCCTCAACTCGCGCGAGCGCGAGGCCGCGGCGCTCAGCCTGAAGGCGAAGGACGACCTCGAGAGCGCGCGGCGCAACGCGGCGCTCGCGGCGCGGCAGAACTTCCTCGCGGTGATGAACGGCATCGCCCAGGTCGGCGCGCTCGAGCAGGCGCTGGTGTCCTCGCAGAGCGCGCTCGACTCGAACAAGCTCGGCTACGAGGTCGGCGTGCGCATCAACATCGACGTGCTGAACGCCCAGCAGCAGCTCTTCTCCACGCGGCGCGACCTCGCGGTCGCGCGCTACAACACCATCACCAACCAGCTGCGGCTCAAGGCCGCCGCCGGCTCGCTGCGCGAGGAAGACGTCGCCGAGGTCAATCGCGCCCTGGTGCCCTAGAGAAAAAGGGGTCAGAGCAATTTTCCTGTTACACGAGCGTAACGCGTGTGTAACAGGAAAATTGCTCTGACCCCTTTTTGTTAGCGCTTACCGAAGCAGGTTCCTGCAGATCGCAAGATGTCTTTCGGTCGCGCCGCGATGCGCTTCACACAGCGCTTTCCCTGCCTGACTCATCCGTTGCCGTTTTTCTTGATTCGAAAGCAGCTCCGACGCCTCCCGCATCGCCGCAGCGGCATCCGGGACCTGGACCGCCGCCCCCGCCTCGAGCGCGAGGCGTGTCGCCTCGGCGAAGTTGAACATGCTGGGGCCGACGATCACCGGCGCGCCCGCGGCAAGCGCCTCGATCAGGTTCTGGCCGCCGAGCGGCGCAAACGACCCGCCGATCACCGCGACGTCGCAGGCCGCGTAGTAGAAGGCCATCTCGCCCATGGTGTCGCCGAGATGCACCTGATCCCCGGGACCGGGCACCGGGTTGCGTGTCCGCCTCGATTGTGCCAAAGCCCCTACTTCATCGAAGCGCTGCGGATGGCGCGGCACCACGACCGTGAGGAACGGTATCGTCCCTGAAGCGTTTTCGAGCAGGATTTTTTCTTCTCCCTCGCGCGTGCTGGCGAGAAGCAGCACCGGCCGGCCGAGCCTGCGCCGCCATTCGCGCCCGGCGGCGAGCTGCGCCGCATCGAGCGTCACGTCGAACTTGAGGTTGCCGGTCACCTCGACCCGCGGCGCGCCGAGCGAGCGCACGCGCGCCGCGTCGACTTCGCTCTGCGCGCACACCGCGGCGAGGCTGCGGATCGCGGGCACCATCAGCGCGCGCCAGCGCCGGTAGCCGCGCGCCGACTTCTCCGACATCCGGGCGCTCGCGAGGACGACCGGGACGCCGTGGCTCGCGCAGCCCGCGACCAGGTTCGGCCAGAGCTCGGTCTCCATCAGCACGCCGAGGCGCGGCCGGAAATGCTCGAGGAAGCCCTGCACCGACTCGGGGTAGTCGTACGGCAGGTACGCGGCGAGCACCGACTCGCCGTAGACCTGCTTCAGCGTCTCGCGCCCGGTCGCGGTCGTGCAGGTGACGAGCGCCTCGTGGTCGGGCAGCGCCGCCTTCAGCGCGCGCACCAGCGGCGCGGCGGCGCGCGCCTCGCCGACCGATACCGCATGGACCCAGAAAAGCTTGGGCGGGATCTCCCCGACGTAAATGCCAAAGCGTTCCGGCACCGCGTCGCGGTAGCCGGGCTCACGCCGCCCGCGCCACCACAGCCGCAGCAGGATGACGGGCAGCGCGAGGCGCAGCGCGAGCGTGTAGAGCCGCCTCACCGCAGCGCCTGCAGCACTTCGTCGGCCGCGGGCGCGCGCCCGGCGGCGCCCACGTTGCGCGCGCGCGGCGCGCCGTAGATGCCGGTGAGCGCCGGGTCCGAGCCGCAGTAGATGCCGACGGTCGGCGCGCCGAGCGCCGCGGCGAGATGCGTAAGGCCCGTGTCGAGGCCGACCACGCTTTGCGCATTGACGAAGAGCCGCGCCAGTGCCTCCAGGCTCATCCTTTCGGGTACGCTTCCTCCCACGGCAGAAGCGATTCGCTCCGCGCGGGCGCGCTCGGCTCCGCTGCCCCACGGCAGGACCGCGGGCGTGCGCAGCGCGCGAGCGAGCTCGATCCAGCGCGCCTCGGGCCAGAGCTTGTCGGCACGGCTCGTCATCGTGAGGAGCACCACATGGCCCGACTTTTCCGCGGCGGGAGCGCGCAAGCCGTAGTCGATGGGGGTTTCGATGGAATAGCCAAGCGAAGCGCCCGAAAGGCGGCGATTCCTCTCCACCGCATGAAGCTCGCGCGGCACCGCGTGGCGCACGTCGTAGAAGCGCGCGGCGAGCGGCTCGCGCGCGCTGGCGCGGTCCATGCCGTGGCGCGTGCCCGAGGCGAGCGCGGCGATGAGCGCGCTCTTGAGCAGCGACTGCGTGTCGACCACCGCGGCGTAGCGCTCGGCGCGCAGCCCGCGGCGCCACGCGCGCATCTCCGACCAGACCGAGGGCTGCCACAGCGCCGCGCGCCAGCGCCGCATCGCGACCGGGATCACGCGGCGCACCGCGCGGTGCATGCGGGCGATGCCGGCGAACGGCTCCTCGACGATCCAGTCGATCGCCGCACCCGGCGCCGCCCGGGCCGCATCGCTCACCGCCGGACAGTTGTGCACCACGTCGCCAAGCGAGGAAGTCTTGACGAAGAGTATTGTTCTCATTCGTTAGAATACGGCTCGCCGATTCTAAGGGAATAATCATTTGACTCCCCCGGCTGGAGCGCCGCTGTCGGCGGTCCTGGTCACCCGCAACGCCGCTTCCGTCCTCGAGCCCTGCCTCGACAGTCTCGCGTTCGCCGACGAGATCGTGGTGGTCGATGCGGCGTCGAGCGACGGCAGCGCCGAGCTCGCGGCGCGCAAGGGCGCGCGCACCGTGCAGAAGGAATGGCTCGGCCTCGGGCGCCAGAAGCAGTTCGCGGTCGAGCAGGCGCGCCACGACTGGGTGCTGTGCCTCGAGCCCGACGAGCGCGTCTCGCCGCAGCTCGCGCGCTCGATCGAGCGCGCGCTCGCCGCGCCCGCAGCGCCGGTGTACCGCATGGCGCGGCGCAACCGCTTCCTCGGCCGCTGGCTCGCGCACGGCGAGGGCTACCCCGACTGGAGCCCGCGCCTGTTCAACCGCATGAACGCGCGCTGGAGCGAGGACCTGGTGCACGAGAAGGTGCTGTTCTCGGTCACGCCCGGCACGCTCGAGGGCGACCTGCTGCACGATGCGTCCGAGGACCTGCCGGCGTACCTCGAGCGCCAGAACCGCTACACCACGCTCGCCGCGCGCCAGGCCTTCGAGGAGGGCCGCAGCGCGGGCGTGCTGCACCTCCTGTGCTCGCCGCTCGTGCGCTTCATCAAGTTCTACTTCATGCGCCTGGGCTTCCTCGACGGCCTGCCCGGCCTGCTGCACATCTCGATCGGCTGCATGGGGAGCTACCTCAAGTACGCCAAGCTGATCGAACTGCGCCGCGCGGAGAGCAAATGAAAAATAGGGACTGTCCCTATTTATCTTCCCGATGAAAGTCCTGGTGACCGGGGTCGCCGGCTTCATCGGCATGCACTGCGCGCAGCGACTGCTCGCGCGCGGCGACGAGGTGATCGGCATCGACAACCTCTCGCCCTACTACTCCGTGGACTTGAAGAAGGACCGCCTCAAGCAGCTGTCCGGGGCGCTCCGTTTCGAGCAGATCGATGTCGCAGACGAAGCGCGATTGACTGCATTTTTCACGAAAGAAAAGCCCCAGGCGGTGCTGCACCTGGCGGCGCAGGCGGGGGTGCGCTACTCGCTCGAGAACCCCGCGGCCTACATCCAGACCAACGTGGTCGGCTTCGCCAACCTGCTCGAATGCTGCCGCCGCCATCCGCCGCGGCACCTGGTGTTCGCCTCGAGCTCGAGCGTGTACGGCGCGAACGCCAAGCTGCCCTTTTCGGAGGCCGACAGCGTCGACCACCCGGCGAGCCTGTACGCCGCGACCAAGAAGTCGAACGAGCTGATGGCGCACGTCTACAGCCACCTCTTCCGCCTGCCGGCGACCGGGCTGCGCTACTTCACGGTGTACGGGCCCTGGGGGCGGCCGGACATGTCGGCGCTACTGTTCGCGCACGCGATCCTGCAGGGCAGGCCGATCCCGGTGTTCAACCACGGCGACAAGCAGCGCGACTTCACCTACATCGACGACATCGTCGAGGGGACGCTGCGCGTGCTCGACTCTCCGGCGCCGCCCCCTTCCCGTTATTCGATCTACAACATCGGCAACCACCAGCCGGTGGGGCTGCTCGACTACATCGCGGCGCTCGAGCGCGCGCTCGGAGCCAAGGCGAAGCTGGAGATGCGGCCGATGCAGCCGGGCGACGTCAAGGCCACGTACGCGGACACGAGCGCGCTGCGGAAAGCGGTCGGCTTCGCCCCGTCAACGCCGCTCGACGCCGGCCTCGCGCGCCTCGCGGCGTGGTTCCGGCAGTACTACGCCTGAGTATTCCGGCACCCACGCGCGCAGCCGCGCGCGCACCGCGGCCGGGTCGACCGCGCCGGGATCCGCAAGCCAGCCGACCAGCTCCTCCAGCAGCCTGCCGTCCAGCGGCGCGCGCGCCTGCGCCACCCTGAGCTTGGGGTGCGGCGTCGGCAGCGTCTTCTCGGCATCGGCGAGCGGCTCCTCGTAGAGCTTCTCCCCGGGGCGCAGCCCCGTGTACTCGATGCGGATGTCGTCCTCCGACAGGCCCGAGAGGCGGATCATCTCGCGCGCCAGCTCGGCGATCTTCACCGGCTCGCCCATGTCGAGCACGAAGATCTCGCCGCCCTTGCCCATCATCGCGGCCTGCAGCACGAGCTGCGCCGCCTCGGGGATCGACATGAAATAGCGCTGGATCTCGGGGTGCGTCACCGTCACCGGCCCGCCGCGCGCGATCTGCTCGCGAAAGCGCGGCACCACGCTGCCGGTCGAGCCGAGCACGTTGCCGAAGCGCACCACCACGAGCTCGGTGCGGCTCGCCGGCTGCAGCGCCTGGCAGGCGAGCTCGGCGAGGCGCTTGGAGGCGCCCATCACGTTGGCCGGGTTGACCGCCTTGTCGGTCGACACCAGGACGAACTTGCCGGCTCCGGCTTTGTGCGCCGCGCGCGCCACCGTGATCGTCGAGAGCACGTTGTTCGCGACCGCCTCGAACGCGTTGTCGTCCTCCATCAGCGGCACGTGCTTGTAGGCCGCGGCGTGGAACACCACGTGCGGCGCGTGCCGCTCGAAGATCTCGCCGACGCGGCGCGCGTCCTTGGCGTCGCCGATCATCGCGCTCACCGGCACGGCGCCGAACCGGTCTCTGAATTCCTGCTCGATCGAATAAAGCGCGTACTCCGAGGCGTCGAACAGCACGATGCGCCCGGGCGCGTAGCGCGCGATCTGCCGGCACAGCTCCGAGCCGATCGAGCCGCCGGCGCCGGTAACAAGAACGACTTTTTTCTCCAAAAATGTATGTAGCGCAGCATCGTCCAGCTCGACCGGGTCGCGCCCGAGCAGGTCGTCGAGCTCGATCCGGCGCAGCGCGGACACGCTCACCCTGCCGGAGACGATGTCGGACAGCGCCGGCACGGTCATCACCGAGAGTCCAGCGCGCGCGCACAAGTCGAGCGCGCGCTTGCGCGCGGTGTGGCTCGCCCCAGGCATGGCGATGATCGCCTGGCTCGCGCCGTACCCCGGCGCGATCTCCCCCACCCGGTCGAGCGGGCCGAGCACCTTCACGCCGAGCATTTCCGCGCCCTGCTTGCGCGGGTCGTCGTCGAGCAGGCCGACCACGCGCCATTGCGGGCTGGCGGCAAGCTCTTTGAGGAGCACGTTGCCGAAGCTCCCGGCGCCCAGAACCAGTACCGGTGTCGCGGCCGGCTTGGAGACGATGGGCAGCAGCCGCCCCTCGCGCCACGCGCGGTAGGCGAGCCGGCTGCCGCCCA
>Ga0187892_10005739_pt1 | contig 19182 bp, 15 predicted proteins | sample MA1701073metaG_FD_139345 | JGI IMG/M metagenome (GOLD analysis project Ga0187892, IMG submission 139345) | Bio-ooze microbial communities from a basaltic lava cave in the Kipuka Kanohina Cave System on the Island of Hawaii, USA - MA170107-3 metaG ...
ATCAACCCCGGCGGCGTCGGCCAGCCGCGAGACGGCGACCCTCGCTCCTCCTACGCCGTGTACGATTCGGAGGCGGCAACCATTACGATATACCGCGTGGAGTATGACATTGCCGCCACCCAGAAACTGATGGAACAGGCAGGTCTGCCCCGCTGGCTAAGCGAGCGGCTTAGCATCGGCCGTTGACTTAGCCTAGGTTGGCCTGGAACCAGGCCCAGTACTCAGGCCAGTCGGGCAGGGCCAGCGAGAAAGAACGGCTGTAGAAGAAAGAGCCAGCCACCGCGAAACCCTCTAACGGGTTCGTTGGCCGAAACGTGTAACGGTTACCGTCGACCGCCAGGTAAGTCAGCTCACGTCCTTGGTACTGGAATAGAGCGTTGAATTCTGCCCAGGCAGTGCCCGGCTGGGAGGCCTCGGCCACTGCATCGTCGCTAGCGACTTGTTTCCAACCTGAGGCGCCCATGAAGCTCTGCATCTCTTGGCCTAGCAGGGCTAATCCGTAATGGTCGGGCGGCACTAAGCGGAAGTGATAGGCGTGCAGGAGCTCGTGCACGATAACTATGTCGGCGAAACCCGGTGCTAACACTACTTGGTTGGAGACTTGGACCGTGCCCCACTCGGGGTCGTGGTCGGAGTTCGTGTAGAAGCCGATGGGGAAATCACCATAGGGCCGCCAACCAGAGAGCGTGCGTCCTTCGCTATTACTGAGGATGTATAGAGGCCCGTGTGGGTGAGCGTTGCCGATTGCCTCACGAACGTTGGCAGGCAAATTAGCAACGGCGTCGGTGGTAGCTTGAATATTGGCTAAGCGAGCGTCCAGGTTATCGCCCCACTCTTGGCCATCGAGGACTATCCTTACGCCGTAAAGTCGCTTCGCCTTTGCAATTAAGTTAGCTTCAGGGGATTGGCTGGAGGGAGCGGCTACCTCTGGCGGCCGCTGGATAGCGCTGGCAGCGATTGGCATCGATGTGTGAGCCTGAGTCAGTGTAGCAATGGCGGTAGGAGTTGGCCTCTGAAATTCGGTAAGGACGCGAGGGCCATAGCAGCAGGCTGCCCGTGAAGGTATTCGACGAGATGCAGGGCGTGCTTTTTGGTAGGCGAAGACGCCGGCTTGGGCGGCTCCAACCCCGATAGCCGCCGCTGCCAGCGTCTTGAGGAAACCTTGACGGGAAAGCTGTCTCACGACAGCAGGCCCCGGCAGAAGGCGGGGGTTCCTTGGCTGGGGATTATCGCGCGCTGGCAGGACGGAACAATGCCTGCGGCTGTCTCAGAGGGCCCCTGAGTCCGATGGCCCTGGCAATGCATTGCCTGTACGCCTCCCTTTTGGGCTCATTCGCCTGCTGCTTGGCTGCACCGTGCCTTCCCCGGCTTAAGAGAATCGATCCAGCGAAGCTAAGTTCACACACTACGATATGGCAATACAGGCCAGGAGTCAGTTAACGCACGGTGAAGAAAAACTTAAAGCGTTAAAAAGGCCTTAGGTTTCGCGGAAATGCTCGTCGTGGTGAGCCTCATCATGGTCCTCGGGCTCTACATGGACGACGGCATCGCGCACCTCATCGATCTCGCAGAGACGGCGGGAAATGTGATGGGCTTGGTCGTGGGCCTCAGCGACTGTCGTGCTGGCTGGGACATGCAAGGCCACATCGAGGAATACCCACTTGCCGGCCTGACGCATACGCAGGGAGTGAAAACCGAGGTTCCCCGCCTCCTTTTTCAGGACTTCCCTCACCCTGGCCTCCACTTCGCTGCGGGGCGCCGTATCCAAGAGAATGCGGGTGCTTCTCAACCCTAAGTGCGAAGCCGCGAAAACCATGGTGGCGGCAACGGCCAGAGCAGCCACAGGGTCGAGCCACTCCGCACCAAGGCGAGCGCCCAGTAGGCCAACGATTACCGCTACCTTAGCCCATAGGTCGGTGGTGAAATGGAATGCATCAGCCTCTAGGGCGTGGGAATGATACTTCCTGGCTACGCCCCCCAAATAACGGGCGGTTACATAATCGACGACCATGGTCCCCGCCACGATGCCTATGGCGACGTTGGAGATGGCTAGGGAAAAGGGACGAACTATCACTTGGGCCACGATGAAGATAGCAATGGCGCCGATGAGAGCTACCTGAATTAGCGAGGAAAAGTTCTCGAACTTTTCGTGGCCATAGGGATGAGATCGGTCTGGTGGTTGCCCGGCCATACGCACTCCCCAGAAGGCGAAGCCCGATGCAGTAAGATCGAAGAGGGAATGGCCAGCATCAGCAAGGACGGCCAGGGAACCGGTAAAGAAAGCTACAGCGCCCTCTACGGCAATAAGGGCCAGATTAACGACGATAGAAAGGAGGGCGGCGAATCTTTTCTCGGCTGATCCCTCCGCCCGCCCCCGCTGGCTCGTACTTGCTTGTTCTACCATATACATTCTAATTATATCGCCTTGTCCGTCTTCTTAGGCTCTTTTATAATCCCTTCTGCCTCATGAGCGATATCAACGTAGTCCTCACCATTGGGCTGGCTGAAGAATTAGTCAATAGGATCCGCGAACTTGATCCCCGCCTGAACGTAACCGTCCTTTCCTCTGCCCAACGACAGGCTTACCGCGGCGGTCATCCTATTTGGTTCGGCTACGATGAACGACAAGACGGGGCCAGTGAAAGTCCAGAAGAGGCCAAGAGTAGCCTGGAAGCGATTCTGGGAGACACGGAGGTTATCCTCTCAACTTATGTCATTTATCCCGACCTTTTCTCGTTAGCCCCTCGCCTTCGCTGGGTACAACTCACCAGCGCCGGTGCCGAAAATATCATAGACAGCGATTTTCTTCGCGAAGGCGTCACGGTGACCACGGCCAGCGGAATCCATGCTGTCCCCGTAGGCGAGTTTGTCCTTGGTATAATGCTTGCCTTCGCCAAGGGTCTGCATAAAGCGGTTCGCGGGCAAATGGAACATGAGTGGCTATCCTATCTGCCGAGTGAGCTTCAAGGCAAGACAGCTGGAATTTTAGGGATGGGGGCTATCGGAAGTCAGATAGCCAGATACGCTAAGGCTTTCGGTATGCGGGTCATCGCTACCCGCCGCTCTGCCGAGCGGCCGCTGGCCGGTGAGCAATCAGGATTTGTCGATGTGGATGAGCTAGTGCCGCCATCCCAGCTTAACCGCATCCTATCAGCCTGCGACTACTTGGTGATCGCCGTCCCCCTCACGGCTGAGACCCGCCACATGATCGGCGAAGCGGAATTGCGGGCCATGAAGCCTTCAGCCGTCCTCATCAACATCTCACGGGGGGCCGTAGTCGATGAGAAAATGCTTGTGCGAGCACTCAAGGAAGGTTGGATCGCCGGCGCCGGTCTAGATGTGTTCGAGCAGGAACCGCTGCCGAAAGACAGCGAGCTTTGGGGAATGGAGAACGTCATCGTCACTCCACACGTGTCTGGCGCCACTCCACTATACGTAGAGCGGCTGGTGGAACTCTTCTGCGATAATCTACGCCGTTATTTGGCGGGAGAGCCGCTGCGGAATGTAGTCGATGTTAAGCGGGGATACTGATGCTGAGTGATGCGGTAGCCAAGTTGGTAATAGACTGCTAAGCTGAATGCAAGCTAATATCGGAAATGGCTTACTAGCTGGAAGGAGGCGCCATGCTGTTCCATATCACCTCGACCCACAGTGAGGACAACTGCCCCGGCTATCATACAGAGAAGATTCCGGCGGTGATGGAAGGGCTAAGCAAAAGGGAAGAGATCGCCAAACGGCACAACGTGAAGATACACTGGCTTCTCAGCGCAGCTCCGGACCATACCTTTTACGCTTTAGTAGAAGCCCAAAGCTCAATCGATATTGACCTCTTTATAACAGAAGCCGCACCCTTTCCCCAGGCGCACAAGGTAACGCCGGTGATTACTGCTGAGGAGTTGATGGAACTAGGGCGGCAACTAATGGCTCAGGCGCAGCGTTAACGCTTCCGGCTCAGGTTGCTGCCGCTGCTATCTTTACAGGCTCTTCCCGTCTCTCAGGATGGAGGGTAGCGTTGAGCACTTCGTCCACATGATCTACTAATATGAACTCCAGCTCTCTGCGGACCTCCTCCACGACTTCTTGCAAGTCTCGCTCATTTTCGCTGGGGATGATGACTTTTTTAATGCCGGCTCGGTGAGCGGCCAGCACCTTATCGCGGATGGAGCCGACAGGCAAGACTTTACCCCTTAGAGTGATCTCGCCCGTCATGGCCACTTCCTTGTGAACCGGCCGACCGCTTATAGCCGATACTAAAGCGGTCGCCATAGTAACGCCGGCTGAGGGCCCATCCTTGGGAATGGCGCCGGCTGGCACGTGAATATGGATATCATGCTTGTCGAAGAAGGCGGGGCTGATGCCTAGGAGGCCGGCACGAGAGCGGGCGTAAGTGAGCGCGGCCTGAGCCGATTCTTGCATAACATCCCCCAGCTTCCCAGTCAGGATAAGACGGCCCTTGCCGGGGACCACGGCCGCCTCCACAAATAGGATATCGCCGCCGGCCGAAGTGGCGGCTAGGCCGGTCGCCACTCCTACCTCATCTTTCTCCTCGGCCAGCTCCCAGCGAATACGAGGAGGCCCCAAGAAATCGGCCAACTTCTCGATTGAGACCAACACCGCTGCCGTCTCGCCCTGGGCCAGGCGGCGGGCCACGCCGCGGCAAATAGTTGCCAACTCTCGTTCCAGCTGCCGTACTCCCGCCTCATGAGTATAGGAACGGATGATTTCCAGAATGGCATCATCGCTGGCGCTCAAAGCGCCTTCGGGTATGCCATTCTCCTTAATCTGGCGGGGCAGTAGATAGCGTTTGGCTATCTCTAACTTTTCTCGCTCAGTGTAACCCGCCAGCTCAATGATCTCCATGCGGTCGCGCAGGGGGGGAGGGATAGGGTCGGCCAGGTTAGCGGTGGTTATAAAAAAGACGTTAGACAAATCGAAGGGTACGTCTAAATAATGATCGATAAAGCTTTCGTTCTGGACCGGATCTAGGACCTCCAGCAGGGCCGATGCTGGATCGCCCCGAAAATCAGCGCCCAGCTTGTCCACCTCATCCAGCATAAACAAAGGGTTCCTAGTGCCGGCGCGGCGTATCTCTTGAATAATCCGCCCGGGGAGAGCGCCGACGTAAGTACGACGGTGGCCACGGATTTCTGCTTCGTCACGAATGCCCCCAAGCGACATATGGATGAACTTCCGACCTAAAGCCCGCGCTACAGACTGGCCCAAGGAAGTCTTTCCGGTGCCGGGTGGTCCCACAAAGCAAAGAAGAGGCCCTCGTGCCTGCCCGCCCTTTAGTTTGCGGATTGCCAAGAAATCCAGGATGCGCTGCTTCACCTTATCCAGACCGTAATGGTCTTCATCAAGTATCTGCTGAGCGCGGCCGATATCGAGATTGTCCTCGGTATATTTATCCCAGGGCAAATCAGCGAGCCACTCCAAATAAGTGCGTGCTACTTGGTATTCAGGAGAGATGGCCGGGATGGTAGACAAACGCTCCATCTCACGGTCTGCCTCCTTGCGCGCTTCCTCGGGAAGGTGGGCCTCTTCTAGCCGCTTTTTGAGCTCGGCCAGCTCGGGACTGACTTCTTCGCCTAACTCCTTTTGGATGGCCCTTAGCTGTTCGCGGAGAATAAACTCACGCTGTCGCTTGTCCAATTCCCCTTTAACTTCGGCCTGGATCCGAGACTCTACATCCATCACCTCTTGTTCGTGGTTTAGGAGGTCCATAATCAGACGCAGGCGTTGATTAACGTTAACGGCCTCCAGTATCGCCTGTCGTTCCTCAGGCTTGATATGAAGATTGGCGGCGATGAAATCGGCGAGGGCTCCCGTATCGGCGATGGCGGTAACAGCGACGGCCAGCTCTTTAGCCATTGACTCGGAGGCATTGACTATGCGTTGAAAGGTGGCCGTGGCGTTGCGGGCGGTAGCCTCCAGTTCCAGATTTCGGTCCACTTCGTCCTGCAGCTGTATCACTCGGGCCCGTAGGTATGGCTGCGTCTGCACAATTTCCTGGAGGCGGATTCGAGCTACTCCCTGAAGGATAGCCTGCACTGAGCCGTCCGGGGCTTTAATCATGCGCAAAATGCTGGCCGCTGTCCCAACCGAGTACAAATCCCCAGCGTATTGGCCATTCACTGGCTTCTGAGCGAAAATACCCAATACTTTGGAAGGGGTCACGGCGGCGTCATCGATAGCGTGAATATCTTCGGCTTCCGAAGCCAATACCGGCATCAATTGTGTCGGATAGACAACCGTGGGGCCGCTGCTAATGATTGGGATATCCGGCGGTACCGTTATCTGCAGCCCTGATTTAGTTACCCTCTCCTCTGCCCCACCCGGCCCGTCCGTGTCTTTCTGCTCACCTTCCAACATTTGTTAGCTTGTCCTTCCCTGGACCTCGAATTTCTGGAGTGGACTAGCGGGCGACGATACGCACTTGACGACTTACTTGTCGTTTTACTTTGGGCAGGACGATTTCAAGGAAGCCGTCGTTATAGACGGTCTTGGCCTTGTCTGGATCCACGTCGCTAGGAAGGAGAAGGACTCGCTCGAAGGGGCCGAAACTCACTTCCATTTGCGAATATTGGCGGCCTGGTGGGCCGGTAACAGCTTTGCGCTCGCCCCGCACCGTAAGCGCGCGCCCTTCCACGATGATTTCGACTTCCTGGTTGGCGATGCCGGCTAGCTCTACCAAGACGACAACTTCATCCGCGGTCTCATAGACGTCGGCGGCAGGTTCAATTGCCGGAGAGCAAAAGCCGGGCGCACCCGGCGGGCCGATGACTTGGCGCCAGGCTTGGGCCATCCGATCTCGAATCCGTTTCTCCAATTCTGTGAAGATATCAGATGATCGATCGGTCATGGCCGCCTCCTCGTGCCCTTCTTGGAGTTCAGCCGTCTCTTGCCGATTGGTCGCTTCTTCCTCTGCTTGCTACCTTTCCTGCCTACTGATGCCTTGGCGGCCGTCTTTTTAATCGCCGGGTCAGCTTGAAGAGTGACGCCGGTAGGAAGAGGTGCCGAATGATCGGCATACGACCGCTGCATATCGATAACGGCCACGGCGGCTACGGCATCGCCCTCGCCTATGTCCATTAGCGTCACGCCTTGGCTTATCCTTCCTTGAGTGGAAATATGTTCCACGGGGGTGCGCATAACGATGCCGTCCTTGGAGACGATAACGATCTCCTCGCTTGGCTTCACCATTCGAGCCGCTACTACAAAGCCGCGTTCCGGCGTGATCTTGAACGACTGGAGGCCGGCGCTCCCTCCTCGTCGCCGGCGACGAAAGGCTTCGGTGGACACTCGTTTCCCGAACCCTTTTTCGGTGATAAGCAGAAAATGCCCTTTCTGAGGAATGACATCCAGGGTGATTACCTGGTCATCCGTGACCAATTTAAGCCCCCTTACCCCTCCCGCTTTGCGGGATCGAGTAGGTATATTTGCAACGCTTAGCCGCATAATCTTGCATTGGCCGGTAACGAGGATCACATCGTCATCTTGGTGGGCCAGCTTGACAGCTACTAGTTCGTCTCCTGCCTCTAAGTCCATGGCGATGAGGCCGCCTCGGCGCACGTTGGCAAACCCCTCCAGCGGCGTCTTCTTCACTTCCCCCTGTTGGGTGGCCATCACCATGAAATCATGGGCAGCTTCAGCTGGCGGGCGAACCACGGCGGTGATCCGTTCGTTGTCCAACGCTATAAGATTAATGAGTGGTATTCCGCGCGCTTGTCGAGATTCATCCGGGAGCTCATAGGTGCGCAGCTGAAAGCAGCGGCCACGGTCGGTGAAGAATATGAGATTGTCATGCGTATCGGCTACGGCCATGTGACGTACGGCATCGTCCTCCCGTGTCCGCATACCGGTGATCCCACGCCCCCCACGCCTCTGGGCCCGGTAGGTATCAACAGGAAGCCGCTTTATGTACCCCCTTTGGGAAAGGGTGACAACCACCTCCTGATGCTGGACTAGGTCCTCCTCTGAAAACTCCTCCGGCTCTCTGTCTACAATTTCGGTCCGGCGTTCAGACCCGTATTTCTGTTTAAGAGCGGAGGCGTCATCGGTGATGAGATAATCAATCTTGCGGGGGTTGGCCAGCAGATCTTCCAAGTAAGCGATCTGCTTAATAATCTCTGCGTACTCCTCCTGTACCTTTTGGCGCTCCAGACGAGCCAGTCGTCGAAGCTGCAAGTCGAGAACGGCCTGAGCCTGGCGTTCGGATAACTTGAAGGGGGCCCGCAGCAAACGCTGCTTGGCCTCTTCCGCCGAGGGAGAACGGCGGATCGCCTGGATGACTGCATCCATGTTCTCGAGGGCTACGAGCAGGCCCTGAAGAATGTGCTCCCGTTCCCTCGCCCTCTCAAGGTCGAACTGTGAACGGCGGCGGATGACCTCGCGGCGGTGGGTGATGAAAGACTCAAGGATCTTCTTGAGGCTAACGGTGCGCGGCTGGCCGTCTACCAAGGCCAGCATGTTAGCGGCGAAGGCAGACTGCATTGCAGTGTGTTTGTAAAGGGAATTAAGGACCTGGAGAGCCCGGCCCTCCCGTTTGAGCTCAATCACAATGCGCATTCCATGCCGGTCGGACTCATCCCGCAGGTCCGCGATACCATCCACCCGCTTGTCGCGCACTAAGCTGGCTATCTTCTCTACTAGGGCAGCCTTGTTAGTCTGATAGGGTAGCTCATTGACCACGATTCTTTGCCGGCCCCCTTTGGCCATCTCTTCGACGTGATAACGGGCGCGCGCGACAATCCGGCCTTTGCCGCGGTCGTAAGCAGAACGGATGGCGTCGATTCGTTCGTACTGAGGGGCGGCGCCATCGCTGGGCGGTTTGCGCACGCTCTCATAGCGGAAGACCAAACCGCCGGTGGGGAAATCGGGGCCCTTCACTATCTCGGTGAGCTCTTCAGCGGTTGCCTCTGGGTTCTCGATTAGGTGGGCGATAGCATCGCATATCTCACCTAGATTATGAGGAGGGATGTTGGTAGCCATACCCACAGCGATACCGGAGGCGCCGTTGGCGAGCAAATTGGGTAGCCGTGAGGGAAGGACTGTGGGCTCCTTGAGGGAATCATCGAAGTTGGGCACGAAATCCACAGTGTTGTGGTCGATATCGGCCAACAACTCCTCGGCGATGGCGGCCAGGCGCGCCTCGGTATAGCGCATAGCGGCCGGGGGGTCATTGTCGATCGAGCCGAAGTTGCCCTGGCCGTCCACCAGGGGATAGCGCATGGTGAAATCCTGGGCTAGGCGTACCATCGCCTCGTAAACGGGGTCGCCCCCGTGGGGGTGGAACTTACCTAGGACTTCACCGACGATGCGGGCGCTCTTCTTATAGGGGGAGCCGGGCCGCATGCCCAGCTCTGACATGGCGTAGAGGATGCGCCGTTGCACCGGCTTCAGGCCGTCGCGTATGTCGGGGAGGGCGCGGGCGACGATAACGCTCATGGCGTAATCGAGGTAGGAGGCCCGCATCTCCTCCTCGATCTTTATGGGACGAACGTTACCTAGGGTAGAAGTAGTATCTATAACCACAAGTTTAAAAGGCTCTCCGATGACAGGAATGAATTGCTAAGGTAAGGATATCATTTATTGGTTTTGTCGTAAATGGCTAGGCTGCCACCCTTAATCGGCGTGGCTTGAAAGGAGCAAGATAAAGAGCTAGGTTCCTAGGCTGTAATCTCTCTCAGAAGGGTGCCATCGAACCATTTTGGGTCAGCGACGAGGTTCGCGCGCAGCTCGCGAAACCAGGCGTCTTGCTCCGCCCTTCCGGCGTTAGCCATATAGTTTTCCGTGTTGTCCCAACGGACGCCGCCCACCAGCTCATCGGGGTCATTGTTGCTTGCCACGAGTATGGAACGTAAGAAACCTTTCGCTTTGGGTTTCTGCTCCCTCTCCCACTTATCCATCTGGTCGAGGACCGCCTGCCGCTTCCCCGGTTGGGCTCTCATCCAGAATAACGTTACATGTTCAGCCACGGCTAACCTCCTTCATAGTGCTACTAAACTATTGCTGAATTATTGGGGAAATCCGGCCATCGTACGGAGCTTCTCGATCTGTTCTACATGTGAAAGGGCGTGAACCCGCAGAAAGTAGAACCACTCTCGCCAGTCCATCTCGCCAAAGAATGAATTATCTGCAGTTACATCCAGCCGATTTGTGGCTTGGCACTGGTCGTAAAGGTCAGCGGTTGCGCCTGGTAGCAACGTTAAGCGGCTGCGAATCCCCTTGAGATCGCCCGCGTCCCCCTTGAACTGCGGCGGAGGATCCCAGTCTGCGTCGCTTGGGCGTTGTCCCTTAGCCAGCAGCCCAGTAACGTTCATCGCGACACCAGTTCCCAAGGCAACGTGATCGCACACTTGGGCGGCCGACCACTCCTCGGCGTTCGGCTTCCAGGTTGCCTGCGCCTCAGAAAGCGAGTCCAGCGCCGAAACCAGCAAAGAAAACGTTTGCCCGACTTCCGCCTTTATCTCCTCCCCGCTTAGCTGGCCTACAGGTGCGAGATGTTCAGCCTTGCGCTTCGCGTACTCTTCTACGCTGGTCATTTCGGGGTCTCCTCCTGTACCTCTTCATTCTATCATCCGAAATTTCGGGGAATTAGCGACGGCACTCCTCTACGAACGCTCGAAACAGGAGCCCGCCAGCCGGTTGCATCTCCGATCGCTCTGGATGCCACTGCACGCCTATTATCCAGCGGTGTTGGCGTTCTTCGACCGCCTCAACGATCTCTCCGCTACGGGCGACGCCGATAAGCTGAGACGCCAGAAGATTGGCAGACACTCCTTGGTGATGGCGCGAGTTGACGCGCAGGCCACGGGCGTTGTTGTATATGGCGGCCAGTCGAGACTTTGGGCTCAATTCCACTTCGTGCCAGGCTGAGTCGCTTCCATCTTCGCGGTGATCTTGGATGTGTTGTAATAACTTGCCCCCGAGAGCAATATTCAGCAGTTGGTGACCGCGGCAGATGCCCAGCACCGGCAAGTCGCGAGCCAACGCAGTCTCCAGTATTGCTAGCTCGTGGGCATCACGCTTCGGATTGGTGCGGCCCGTCAGAGAGGTAGCCCTATCTCCGTAGCAGGCAGGGTCTATATCCGCTCCGCCCATGAGGAGAAGGCCATCAAATCCGTCGAAGGGTTGACCGAGGTCTATAAATACGGGCCGGCCACCGACTGCCTTGATGGCCTTGGCATAATGGAGCGCTCTCTCTGCGATCGGTTGGCGCCAGCGGGGAATAGCGATGCGCGGAGTTTTCCCCATATCCGTACTATACCGCAGGAAAGCCCTTGAGCAGGCGGTCCCGCAGCCTTATTTGATAAGCCGACGACGCATGCTGTAAAGACAGATGCCGTAGAAAAGCGCAGAGACCACTACTAACCAGGCGATATCGCCCAAGTAGCTCCAGCGCAAATAGCCTTCACTGAGGCCGCGGTAGAGGTCGACTACGTGTGTGGCGGGGATCCACCAGGCTAGCTTCTACCCCCACTCCGGTAGATGGTCAAGGGGGAAGGAAGCCCCCGAACCAGAACGAACAACTACTCTTCTTCTGCTTCCTCTGCTGGGGTCTCTTCGCCCTCGTTAGTCTGATAGATGGTAACTTCGAGCGCCGGACTATCATCGACGGCTTCCCACTCTTCTCCGTCGTGGAAGTATTCCTCTTGCGCATCCTGACGCAGCAGCCGTTCCTTGACATAGGGTCGGAAGGTCTCGACCACCGTGGGCGGGAAGGAAAGCCGCCCGGCCTGGCTGGGATGCTGGAACGTCTCACGGATAAATACGCGTACGTCGCTTTCGGAAAGAGAAGTGATAGCGGCGACGTACTGGTTGCCGCCGGCCATGAGCTTAATGAGGCGCTGGGCCAGCTTGGGCTCTACTTCGCCGATATACTCATCCTGGGCGCTCTCTATCAATAAGGTACTGTCCTGCTGACGCAGGAATACCTGGTCTCCGGTGGTCATACGGGCAACTACATCCATATTGGGCCTTATCAGGGTGGTGATTCCCGTCTTGCCCATCTCTTCAATAAACATCTGGGGAGAAAGTTTCTGCACGGACTCCCGCGGCGCCGCTTCCTCGCCCAGGGTGGCCAGGCGCGATAAATTTTTGCGGGCGATAGCGTTATGAGAGTCCAATTCCAGAGCTCTAGAGTAGGCCTCGCGTGCTTCGGAATAGCGGCCAAGCTCGGTCAGGGCTTTGCCCAATCGGTTGTAAGCGTCAACGTCGCTAGGGAATATGGTTATCAAATAGCGGTTGATATTGACCGCGTCTTCCCAGCGGCCCTGCATAGCCCGTTGTATGGCTAGCTCTGTCTGCTGTCTCCGTACCTTAGCTCTATCTTCTGCTTGGTAGACCATGTCTAGCTTTTTTCCTCCACCCCTCGTAGCGCGTCGCGCATTGTATCGCTAGTCGGTAGCAGCTACAAGAGGTATCAGCCTTAGGGTTATAACGTATTCCCGGCCAGGAAAGTTTCCGGGGTACTGCCCTTACCGCATAAGGACGAAGAGAATCGGTGATATGTTACTGTGGGAGTCGAACAATGCCGCCCTATCTATCCATAGGCGGACGTGACGCGCCACTTTTGAAGGGTAGCAACAGTTCCAGGCCAAAAGCGTTTTTATTAGCGGGAGCTACCCTTAGTTAGAGTATGGTTCAAGAGACGTAAGAGGTTAATGGTCGGGGTGGGCGGATTTGAACCGCCGACCTCACGGTCCCGAACCGTGCGCTCTAGCCAAACTGAGCTACACCCCGAATATCGCGGATGAATCTTATCGCATAGGCTTCAAGCTGTCGAGGCGGGCCATAGTTGAAGGCCCCTGGTGGCAGGCATACACTAGCGACAGGGAAAAGCAACGACGGCAATGCAACCTCAAAGCCAACTCCAGCGCAGCTTCTTATTCAACGTCAACGTCGTTTTTACCTCCCAGATCATTATCTATGGGTTGGCTTTCCTGTTGCGCATTATGCTGGCCCGCGGCCTGGGTGATGAAGGTTTGGGCACTTATTCCCTTTTTTATCTCGTAGTGCTTGTCGCGGGAGCTATAGGCAGTCTTGGCGTCGGCCTAGGTAATATCTACTTCCTTAACAAGGGCGACTACAGCGTCGGGCAACTTTTCAACAACAGCATTTGGATAATCGGGGCTACAGCATTGGCAACAATTGTTATAGTGACGATCTACGGCCTCGCCACGGACGCCGAAGCCTTCGTATCGGGGCGGGCCTACTGGCTTTATGCCCCAGCCGTGCCGGTCACCATAATCTATTTGCTCTTAACCTCTTTCCTCCACGGGTCCAGCCGTTTTTTGGCCCTCACAACTGTGGCGATCTCCCAAGGCATCTCGGCGGTGCTGATAGCCGCCGCGCTGCTTTTAACCGACAACCTAGACATTTTCGGCGCCATTTTGGCTTGGACGATATCCTTTGCCCTGGCCGACCTACTGGCCTTATATTTCATCTGTAGCCGCCGGAACCTGGCCCTCACCATTCGCCCGCATTGGGGCGCGCTCAAGGAGCAAATCCGTTACGGAATGCAGGGCCAGCTGGCCAATTTGGCCCAACTCTTTAATTACCGCCTGGATCAATTCTTGGTGGCCGCTTTCGTGACCCGTGCCAGCGTAGGCCACTATGCTGTTGCCACTAGCGTCAGCGAGAGCGTTTGGTGGATATCCAGCGCCGTTGCTATGGTCCTCTTGCCGCGTCTTACCGGGCTGGAAAAGGAAAAAGCCCAGGAACTTACCCCAGTGGCCTGTCGCAATACGTTGTTGGTGAGCGCCCTTGCGGCAGGGGCCCTGATGTTGGTTGCGCCCCTTTTGATACGCATCCTTTTCGGTGATGCGTTCGATGCGGCGGTCACGCCACTACTCCTGCTGATGCCCGGGGTTATCGCTATCAGCGCCACTCGGGTGCTAGGGAGCTACCTTTTTAGCCAGGGTAAAGCAATTTATAACACCTACACGACCCTGATCGCCTTGGGAGCGACACTTATCCTGGACTTAGCTCTTATTCCCCCTCTGGAGGTCAACGGCGCCGCTATCGCCTCCTCTATCGCTTATGGCGCCTCTTTGGCTTTGACCCTTTTCTTCTACCGCAATGTATCCGGCCAAAACGTATGGGATGCCTTAGTCTTTCGAATGGCCGATGGGCGGCTCTATCTGAACGCTGTCCGGCGGTTGTTTTCATCAAGGGCGACAATACCGCTGCGAGATTAACGGCCGGCGGCCGGGCGCCCCATCTTTCGCCAGCGCAGGCGCAACGCCTCCATAAAGGCGGCGACGGCGAACCAGGAGAGGCGCTCCGCTTGTCGGCGCAGGCGCAGCCGGGGCTGGCGTAGGAGGCGAAAGAGCCACTCCAAACCCAGACGCCGCCAAAGTCTCGGGGCACGGGGCACCCGCCCCGAGATGTAATCCAATGCGCCGCCTACCCCTATTGCCAGACGTACCCCCATTTTTTCCATCTGTTCGCGCTGAAGGGCAATCCATTTCTCCTGCTTGGGCATGCCCAGGGCCACGTATAACACGTGAGGAGAGAACTCCTCCAGCAGGTCGAAGATTGGCTGCGATTCGTCCAGGCCAGACTCCTCGCTTAAACGTAGTGGGGAATAAAAGGCTATTTCCAGGCCGGGATAAAGGGACTGTAAGCGCTGGCCGGCGGCCTGCGCTACCTCAGGAGCGCCTCCGAGAAGAAAAAGGCGGAGGTTGTGTTGCTGGCATTGCTGGGCCAGCGTGTAGATGAGGTCGGCACCAGGGAGGCGAGGAAAAGGGCCTAACCCCCGAAGGCGAGCGGCCAAATTGATGCCAGCGCCGTCGATAAGGTTAAGAGACGAGCTATTGATCGTCTGCCGATAACGGGGATCGCGGTTGGCAAGCGCAATGCATTCGGCGTTGACGGTGGTGACGGTTAAAAGGCCGTGGCTATCAAAAAGATGCAATTCCAGACGCCGTAGAAGGTCCTCCTCGCTGAGAGGGTCTAGGCGGACGCCTAGAAGCCAAAAACTAGCCGGCGCCGGCAAGGGCATTATCGAGAACCCCAAAAGCCGAGGCGGGCTGATAGCGCTCTCGCATCAAACGACGGCCGTTATCGCTAAGCCGCTCCCATAGCTCTCGGTCTGTCATCAGTCGGCGCACGGCTTCAATAGTGGAAGAGGAATCTTGAGCGATCAGCAGATGCTCCTCCGACACGACGTCGATGCCTTGGGCTCCTTGCCTCGTGGTCACTACTGGCAAGCCTCGGGCCAGAGCGTTAAGCACCTTGATTTTCGTGCCGCCGCCACTGTGGATAGGCTCCAGGAAAACGCGGGCCCGCTGGTACAGGGGCTCGGCGTCTTCCACTGCTCCCACGGTGTCCACATTAGGCAAAGAGTGGGCCAAGCGCTGGAGACGCGGCCGCGCCCCCTGCCCGGCCAGCAGGAGGTGGACTTGCGGCAATGCCTGCTGCAGCGTTGGGAAAACTTCTCGCAAGAAACGGTCCACTCCTTCCTGGTTGGGTTGCCAGCTCAACGTTCCCAGATAGAGGATGAGCGGTTGGCTGCGATCAAAACTTAACTGAGGGCGGTCCAGGAGCTCTGTCTTAGGCAGGTTAGGCAAAAAGAGGACCCGCTCCGCATGAGCGCCGAGATCGATCAGGCTTTGCCGGTCCTCCTCGCTGACTGCGAACACCCAATCGAAGCGAGATAGGATTGTGGCTTCATAGTTTCTCACCCGTCGCCCTTCCAGCCTTAAGAGCAACTTGAATAGGAGGTTAGCCTCCTCGCTGGCTTGCCGCTCCCAGATGATATATTCAGTGTTGTGTTGATGGATGAGGGTTAACCCAGTGAATTCAGCGGGCAAGTACTGGGCCATTAGCCAGTGGTCCACGAAGATGGCATCGTAGGATTGCTCTGAGAGGCGCCTCGCCACTAAAGCCGCCATCTCTGGGCTGCGATTGCGATAGATGCTCAGGGGAAGGCGCGCGCCAAAACTTCTTAAGAAGTTAACAAAGTTGCGCTCCCGATTAAGAGGTAGCGAAGTGATACTAGCGGGAAATTCCCCAGCGAACGCGTTCTGCTGCGCTGAAAGCTTCTGTCGACGAAAACAAAGGACATCCACAGAATATTTGTCGGCAAGGTGATTCAGAATCATCCAACTTTTAATGAGCCCCCCGCTGTTGGCGGGGTTAGGGAAAAGGGAAGTAAGGAAAAGTATTCGCATCGCAATTAATCGCTTGAGCGGCCCTGGTCTGGAAACCAACTGAAACGTAGACGTCTGCTTGCAGGGACCAACAAGGTGATAGCCCAGCCGGCGAAGAGGAAGTAAAAGGCATTGCCCAGCAGGCCTAAAGTCGATTCGGAGAACCAGGCGACCACGAAAAGGCCCAACATGGCGCCGGCTAAGGCCAAAGCCAAGTCCGATTTCAGTGTATCGCCGAGTTTGGCCTGCTGCAAAGAGGCTTGAACCAAGGAAGCAACTATAGCCAAAAGAAAGCATGACAGGAGCAAGAAGCCGGGGAAGCCTAGCTGAGCGGCGGTAGTTCCGATGGTGCTCTCTCCTCCCACCTCTGGAGTCTCGCTCCAACCGCCGGCGGCGCCCAGGCCAGCGCCCAGCGGCTCTTCCAGCATCTCCTCGAAGCCGGCAGTCAGGCCTTTGAAATGAGTGGAAGCCCCCTCGGCGGTGCTCCCTGGAGGATGATCCGAGATGGGAGCTCCCGGATCCGGCGCCGATGGCTCTCCTATTGCAGGCGGTGTTTGCTGGCTGGAAGGGCTAGAGAGGCCGGAGACGGCTCTATTAGCGAGAATGTCCTGCAGCCCGCCACCACCTGGTAGCTCGGATACTGAGAACGTCGTCAGGATAAAACCGAATCCCAAGAGAATAACCACAGGGACCAGGGCTACGTATCTGCTTTGCCAAAGGGAACGCCAGCCACTCCCCAGAAACCGGACGAGGAGAAAAAGGGTTCCCCCCGCCAATACTGTGAGCATGGCCCCGCGGCTAAGGGTCGCGGTTAGGGCAACAGCTAACAGCAATGTCGCCAGCCCTGCAAATACGCGACTATAACCTTTGCCAAGGGGAATGAAAAACTGAAGCATTAGAGCCAGGGCTAGGAAACTACCTAGGGTCGTAGGCTCTAGATATGTCGACACCAGGCGTCGCACGGGTACCTCAAGAGGTAAGGAGATGAAGACGCCATCGGGCACGCCCCGATAGATGAACAGCCAATTGGCGGGTAGGAGACCGGACTCCACCTGCTTCGAATAGAACGTCGTCGCTTCGATGCCATCGATCCAAAAATTCAGGTCCAGAAGGAAGCGCTCGATGAGGCCGAAGAGGGCCACCGCTATAGCGACTCCAAGCAATAAACGGACGCTATCCTTTAGCTGATCGTCTCGAGGAACGAGGAGTCGCCCACCTAAGTAAACGAGTACGGGAGCGGCGAACCGCCGCAAGTAGATCAACTGTGGCGACTCGGCCGGAGATAGCAAGAATTGGAGGCCTAGCAAGGCAAGAAAGCCGACTGCCAAAGCGTCGGCCACAAATACGGGCGACAGCTCGCGATGGCCCCAAAAATAGCGCAGAAAAACGGCAATGAACCCGGCGGCGACGAGGATCAGGTAGAAGCTTTCCTTATAGGCTAGTAGAAGGCGCACCAGGTCTGCTGAGATATGAGGAGCGAGCAGGGCGATGATCACCCTTTGTAAGGCGAACCATAAGATGAATACGCCCACCAAAATAGCCGGCTTGCCGAAAGTCAGCAGAGACAGTACAAACAACACGATCGTGTCCAGAACAAGGATCGACCAGAAAAGAGGGGTCGTGTCTTGAATGACGATGGCGGCAGCCAGCAAGGGCCCCAGCAGGAGCATAGCCACTAAGCAAACGCCGATGCCTAGGGGCACCTTGGCCATCGCTCCGTTCTGAGTGAACCAGTCGCTGGCTCTATTGAGCGCCCGCAAAGGCATCGATTCGGCAAGCATGCTAAAGGCCTTTCTTATGGCGATTGTAAAGGCTTTGCCTCCCCGACTCCAACTTAGGCCTCAATGTCGGGGCATGAAAGGCTGAGCGGGCTTAGAAGTCGCCTTATGGTTGGCGTACGTTCTCGCCCTCCAAGGGGGTATACCGGGTCTTGAAGACGAGGTCGCCGTTATCGGCCAGGTGGTTTCGGAAGAGGGCACCGCCGGGGTAGGAGTCATGGGAGGCAGCTAGGGCGGTAAAGGCGTTACCATGGGTTGCCTTCGGCGCTTCCAGGTAGAAGTAGAAACTCTGTCCTTTGGAGGACACGATTGGCGGAAAAGCTACGAAATACCACCCGTTATCAATGATAGTCTCTGGCTTCAGTTCGGCTCTAAAGAGATCGGACTCGGACTCGGGGGAATGTTTTAGATGAAACACTAGTGGCCGGGTGTTTTGGCGCGCGTAGGTCGCTAGCTTGACCTGTACCCCCGACAAATTGTCGCGCCTAGAGACAAACGTTTGGCCGATTGCGTTTCCCGGTAAAACCTCCCCCGCGGCGATCTCCTCTTCGGTTTGGAAGACATCTACCTCTGTGGTCGCATCCGGTATCGAAGCTCCAGGCCGCTTTTGATAGATTACCAACGGTTGTGAATAGCCTAGCTCGGAGATCTCTGCCACCTCCTGATATGACTCATGGAACCAACTCTGGCCGAGGAACTCGCTCAGCCAGCGATGAAAAAGCCCGTTGTAGATTACGTAGTCCGGTTTATATTTCAAATAAGGCCAGAGAAAATCTGCCTTTGCCACATGCTCAGCAGCGCCTGGGGTTACCAGGCCTAAAACGTCGATGACCCGTCTTTCCGAATAAAAAGCTATCTGGCCGATCTCCATGTAAGCGATACTGGTGTCGGCTTCAGCATTATCCCTGAACCATCTTCCCGCCTGCGTGTATATGCCATTCATAGGGCCGGGAATGTCCTCAGAGAGGTCAATAATGCGGCCGGCCCCGGCCGCAGCGGAAATTCCTGCCAAAACCAGTACGCTCGCTATGCTGGCTAAGAGGAGCACTGGTGCCAGCGCGGTGCCCCATGTTTTTAAGGGCGACCCTTTGGCGCTGCCATGATGAGGTATGTGCCGCTGACCGTTTATACGTTTAAGAGAATTTAAAGCCATCGGCACGAAGGTAGTTCCTAGGCCAGCTAAGATGGTTAGCCCCAACGCTGGGACGGCGGCATACCAATGATAGAAGGGCACGTCCATCTGGGTG
>Ga0187892_10005740_pt1 | contig 19180 bp, 23 predicted proteins | sample MA1701073metaG_FD_139345 | JGI IMG/M metagenome (GOLD analysis project Ga0187892, IMG submission 139345) | Bio-ooze microbial communities from a basaltic lava cave in the Kipuka Kanohina Cave System on the Island of Hawaii, USA - MA170107-3 metaG ...
CAGGTCATGTCGGCCGGCACCGGCATCGTCCACGCCGAGCGCAACCCGTCGCCCACGACCCCGCTCCACCTCCTGCAGATCTGGATCCTGCCCCGCACGCGGGGCCGCAAGCCGCGCTGGGAGCAGCAGGCCTTCCCGGCCGAGGCGCGACAGGGCCGGCTCCTCCCCGTCGTCACGCCGGAGGGCACCCAGCCGGCCGGGCCGAGCCAGCTCCAGATCGACCAGGACGCGACGATCCTGGTCTGCGCGCTCGAGGCCGGCCAGACCCTCCGGCACGCCGCCGCGCCGGGGCGCCGCGCCTATCTCTTCTGCATCGCGGGTGGGCTCGACGTGAACGGCGCGCGGCTCGAGGCCGGCGACCAGGCGCGCGTCACCGGCGCGCGCGAGCTCGAGTTCCGGGCGGCCGCGCCCGCCGACCTCATCCTCATCGACCTGCCCTGACCGCCTCCTGCCCCGGGGACCGCCCGGGCCGCCGCGGCGCCGCGCGCTCCCGGTCCGCCGTCCGTCGCGCCGGGCTGTTGCCGGTGGGCGGCGATTGACGGGGCGCGAGCGCGCTGCTAGCGTGCCGGCGGAGGCGGACGCCATGCGATTCGAGGTGGACCTGGTCCTGGAGGAAGGCCAGTACAAGGCCGCGGCCGTCGAGTACCCGGAGGTGTCGGCCACCGGCCGAACGGAGAAGGAGGCCCTCGGGCTCCTGATGGAGGCGCTCGGGCGCTACATGAAGCAGCAGGCGCAGAGGGGGGCCGAGGGCGCGCGCGGCTGATCCGGGCGCTCCCGGCCGAGCGTCCCCGCCGGGGGACGAGGCCCGCGCGCGCCCGGGCTGCCCCGCCGTGACGGGGGAGGGCCCGCTGCTACCATGAGCGCCGTGGCGAACCCGTACGACGACGCGACGGCGGCGACGATGCTCGCCGACGTGGCCCGGCGCCACCCCGGGCGCGAGGCCATCGTCGCGACCGACCGGCGCATCAGCTACGCGGAGCTCCTGCGGCAGGCCGAGCGCGTCGCGCGCGGGCTCCTGGCCCTCGGCGTGAAGCGGGACGACAAGGTCGCCCTCTGGCTGCCCAACCGTCCCGCCTGGCTCTTCGCCCAGTACGGCTGCGCCCTGATCGGCGCCGTCGTGGTCGCCCTCAACCCCCGCTACAAGGCGCACGAGCTCGGCTACATCCTGGGCCAGTCCGACGCCACCACGCTCGTCCTCGCCGACCATCTGGGCCCCGTCGACTTCCTGGAGACGCTCCACGAGGCGGTGCCCGAGCTGGCGGCCGCCGACCCCGGCGAGCTCTCGAGCGACCGGCTCCCGCTGCTCCGCCGGGTGGTCGTGGACGCCGACGACCCCTACCCGGGCTGCCTGCGCCTCGCGGAGGTGCTGGAGGCGGGCGACGACCCGGACTGGGCCGTCGCGCTGGACGCGGCGCGCGCCGCCGTCGAGCCCGACGACCCGTGGACGATCCTCTACACCTCGGGCACCACGTCGTTCCCCAAGGGCGCCGTCATCACCCACCGGAACGCGGTGCCCCACGGCTTCTACTGCGGCGAGGTGACCGGCACGACGGCGGCGGACCGGGTGCTCCACGCCCTCCCGCTGTCCGGCACGTGGGGCGGGCTCGCGATCCCGCTGGCCACGTTCAGCCACGGCGCGGCGCTGGTGCTCATGGAGAGCTTCGAGCCGGCGGTGGCCCTTCGGCTCGTGGAGGCCGAAGGCGTCACCATCTGGAACGGCGTGGACGCCATGGCCATGGCCGTGCTGGAGCACCCGGACCTCGACCGCCGTGACCGGCGGACGCTCCGCACCGGAGGCTGGGGCGTCACCGGGGGCGGCGTGCACGGGCTCTTCGAGGCCATCGTGGAGCGCATCGGCATCCCGCTGGCTTACCAGCCCTACGGCATGACCGAGGTCAACGCGCTCGCCCTCCACCACCGGCTGGACGAGCCGATGGACGCCCGGAAGCTGCCCGGCGTGTGGCCGGCCGAGGGCATCGAGGCCCGCGTGGTCGATCCCGAGACGGGCCGGGACCAGCCGGTCGGGATCGAGGGCGAGCTGTGGCTCCGCGGCCGGCTGGTGACCCGGGGGTACTACCGGAAGCCCGAGGAGACGGCCCGGACCTTCACCGGCGACGGCTGGTTCAGGACGGGGGACCTCGCGGTGCGCGACGCCCAGGGCCGGACGATCTTCCGGGGGCGGCTCCGCGAGGTGCTCCGCATCAGCCACTTCCTGGTGGCGCCGGCCGAGATCGAGGCCTACCTGATGACCCATCCCGGCGTGCTCCAGGCCTTCGTGATCGGCGTGCCCGACCCCCGGACGACGGAAGCGGCCGTGGCCTACGTGATCCCGCGGCCGGGCGCGGCCCTGACCGAGGCGGCCCTGATCGCCCACTGCCGGGGCCGCATCGCCTCGTTCAAGGTCCCCCGCCACGTCCGCGTCGTGGCCGACGTGCCGCGCACGCCCGGGCCCCACGGCGACAAGGCCCAGAAAGCCAAGCTCCGCGAGATGTTCCTCGGAGAGGGCGCGTGAGCGGGCCGGCCGTCCGCTACGAGGCGCGCGGCGCGGTGGCCACCATCACCCTCGACCGGCCCGAGGTCCTGAACGCGGGCGACGGCCGCTTCGTGGAGGAGCTCCACGCGGCGGTGGCCCGGCTCGGCGCCGCCCCCGACGTGCGCGTGGCGGTGCTGACGGGGGCCGGCCGCGGCTTCTCCGCCGGCGTCGACCTCGGCGCCATGGCCGACGGCCGCCTCGGCTACGAGGACCTCGTGCGCTGGGAGTCGGCGATGACGGCGCTGGAGCGCGTCCCCTGCCTGACCATCGCCGGCATCAACGGCCACTGCGTGGGCGGCGGGCTGCAGATGGCCATCGTCTGCGACTACCGGCTGGCCAGCGACGCGGCCCGCCTCGGCCTCACCGCGGTCAACGAGTGCCTGATCCCGTCCATGGCGCCCTACCGCCTGCCCCGCCTGATCGGCACGGGCCGGGCCAAGGAGCTGATCCTGACCGGCGAGCTGATCACCGCCGAGCGGGCCGAGGCCATCGGGCTCGTCAACCGCGTGGTGCCGGCGGCCGAGTTCCCCCGGGCGCTCGAGGAGACCGTGGCCCGCTTCGCCGCCCTGCCCGAGGCCAGCGCCCGGGCGTGCAAGCGCCTCACCACCCGCGCCTGGGACACGGACTTCGACTCGCTGCGGGAGGAGATGCAGGTCCTGCTCCGGGCGTGTCTCGCCTCCGACGACCACCGCCGGGCCGTGACCGCGTTCCGCGACAAGAAGCGCGGGCCCCGCCCGGGTTGATGGCCGGAGCCCGCTCGCGTATCCTCAGGACGTTCGACGGCCGTCCGCCACCTTCGACAAGGAGACCCGGGATGAAGCTCGACGTCGGCATGCTGACCCACGACCTCGTGACGATCCCGGAGTACGCGCGCAAGGTGGAGGCGCTGGGCTACGACTGCCTCTGGTCCTCGGAGACGCAGCACGACCCCTACCTGCCGCTGGCGGTGGCGGCGACCGTGACCTCCCGGATCAAGCTCGGCACCAACATCGCCACCGCCTTCTCCCGGAGCCCCATGATCACCGCCCACATCGCGTGGGACCTCGCCAAGGCCTCGGGCGGGCGCTTCACGCTCGGCCTCGGCACCCAGGTCAAGGCCCACAACGAGCGGCGGTTCTCCGTGAAGTTCGAGTCGCCCGGCCCCAAGCTGGCCGAGGTCGTGCAGGCCATCCGCGCCATCTGGGACTGCTGGCAGAACGGCACCAAGCTCGACGTGCACGGCCGCTTCTACACGTTCGACGTCATGACGCCGTTCTTCAACCCGGGCCCCATCGAGCACCCGCGCATCCCCATCTTCATCGCCGCCGTGAACCCGTACATGGCCCGGGTGGCGGGCGAGTTCTGCGACGGCATCCACGTGCACCCGTTCAACAGCCCGAAGTACCTGCGCGAGGTCGTGCACCCGGCGGCGGAGGAGGGGCTGCGGCGCTCGGGCCGCTCCCGCAAGGACTTCGCCTACGCCACCGCCAGCTTCGTCATCGTGGGCGACACCGAGGAGGAGCGCCGGAAGCAGGCGCGCATGGTGCGCCAGCAGATCGCCTTCTACGGCTCCACGCGCACCTACCAGCCCGTGCTGGCGTGCCACGGCTGGGACGACCTCACCGCCAAGCTCCATCGGAAGTCCATCGAGGGCGACTGGCCGGGCATGGCCGACCTCATCACCGACGAGATGGTCGACACCTACGCCGTCACCGCCACCTACGACCGGCTCCACGAGAAGCTCGCCGAGCGGTACGCGGGGCTGCTCGACCGCACCGCCCTCTACCAGCCCTACCAGCCGGGCCTGGACGACCCGCGGCTGCCCGCGGCCATCCGGGCCTTCAACGGCTAGGAGCCCGCCATGACCGACAAGGTCCACGTCGACCTGAAGGCGCCGGTGGCCACGATCACGCTCCACAAGCCCGAGCGGCTCAACGCCCTCGACGTCGAGATGTGGGAGGGCATCGCCGCCGCCGCCGAGGCCGTCGACCAGGCCGCGGAGGTCCGGGTGGCCATCCTCCACGGCGCGGGCGGCGCCTTCTGCGCCGGCCTCGACGTCAAGGCGGGCTCCACGCTGGCCGGCCGCGGGCGCGAGGACGGGCCGGCCGCCGCGCTGCCCGCCGTCCGCCGCCACCTGGCTCACCTGCAGGCCTGCTTCTCGCGGCTGGAGAGCTGCCGGGTGCCCGTCGTCGCCGCCATCCAGCGCGTCTGCATCGGGGCCGGGCTCGAGCTGGCCCTCTGCTGCGACGTGCGGCTGGCCGCCGAGGGCGCCGTCTTCGCCATCCCGGAGGTCGCCCTCGGCATCGTCCCCGACATGGGCGGCACCCAGCGGCTGCCCCGCACCATCGGCGTCGGGCGGGCCAAGGAGCTGATCTACTCGGCGCGGCGGATCGACGCCGCCGAGGCGCTCCGGGTCGGCCTCGTCAACGCGGTCCACCCGGCCGGCGAGCTGCTGGCCCGCGCCCAGGAGCTGGCGGCCGAGATCGCCGCCAACGCGCCCCTGGCCGTGCAGGCGGCCAAGCGCGCCATCGACGGCACCTACTGGCGGGAGCGGGAGGCCTGGCTCGACTGGGAGGCCACCCAGGCGGCGCCCGCGCTCCTGTCCGAGGACCGCCAGGCCGGGATGCAGGCGGCGGCCGCGCGGCAGCGCGCCCGCTTCACGGGCCGCTAGCCGGGGGAGACGCCCATGCCACGCGACGCCTATGACCTGGGGGACCGCTCGCCGCTCGGCGAGGTGCCGGCCCGGATGCACGCCTACGTCGTGCGCCAGAGCCGCTTCGGCGCGCCCCGGGACGCCTGGAAGCGCGAGGTCATCCCGACGCCGGCCATCGGCCCCGACGAGGTGCTCGTCTACGTCATGGCCTCGGGCATCAACTACAACAACGTCTGGGCCGCGCTCGGCACGCCGGTGGACGTCATCGCCGAGCGGCAGCGGGCGGGCGAGCCCGAGGACTTCCACGCCGGCGGCAGCGACTGCGCCGGCATCGTGTGGGCGGTGGGCGCCGCCGTCACCTCGGTGAAGGTGGGCGACGAGGTCATCGTCCACAGCGGCTGGTGGCGGGCCGACGATCCCTGGGTCCGGGCCGGCCGCGACCCCATGCTGGCCGAGAGCGTCCGCATCTGGGGGTACCAGACCAACTACGGCAGCTACTGCCAGTTCGCCCGCGCCCAGGCCCATCAGTGCCAGCCCAAGCCCCGGCGCCTCACCTGGGAAGAGGCCGGCTGCTTCCTGCTCTGCGGGTCCACCGCCTACCGGATGCTCATGGGCTGGCCCCCGCACACGGTGGAGGCCGGGGACGTGGTGCTGGTGTGGGGCGCGGCCGGCGGCCTCGGCAGCATGGGGCTCGGCATCACGCGGGCGCTCGGCGGGCGCGCGCTGGCCGTCGTCTCCGACGACGCCAAGCGCCAGTTCTGCCTCGACGCCGGCGCGGTCGGCGTCATCAACCGCAACGCCTTCGGCCACTGGGGGAGGATGCCCGACACGGCCGACGCCAAGGCCTACGGCGAGTGGGCCAAGGGGGCGCGCGCCTTCGGCAAGGCCGTCTGGGACGCGCTCGGCGAGCGGGCCAGCCCCAAGATCGTCTTCGAGCATCCGGGCGAGGCCACGCTGCCCACGTCGGGCTTCGTCTGCGCCACCGGCGGGATGGTGGTGATCTGCGCGGGCACCACCGGCTACAACGTCAGCATGGACCTGCGCTACCACTGGATGCGCCAGAAGCGCTTCCAGGGCAGCCACCTGTCCAACGACGAGCAGGCCGCCGCGGTGACGCGGCTGGTCGCCGAGGGCCGGGTGAGCCCGTGCCTGAGCCACACCTACGGCTTCGACGACATCCCCGAGTGCCACCAGCTCATGCTGGACAACAAGCACCCCTACGGGAACATGGCGGTGCTCGTCAACGCGCCCGGCCCCGGCCTGGGCGCCGCCTGAGCGGGCGCCCGTCGTGATCGCGTCGTCGACGTCGGCGAGGGGGCGGCGGAGCGTGGCGGCGGGGCTCGGCGCCCTCCTGGTCCTGGGCGGGCTCCTCGCGGGGCCGGGCCAAACGCAGGAGCCGGTCGCCGTCGCCGACCTGCGGGTGGAGTGGGAGCTGGACCGCGACCGCAAGGGCAACCCCATCCTGGGCGGCTACGTCTACAACGCCCGCGCCGGCGCCTTCGCCGCCGACGTCCAGATCCGCATCACCGGCACCGACCGGACCGCCCGCGTGGTCTACGACGTGACGGTGCGTGTCTACGGCGACGTCCCCCCCGGCAGCCGGTCGTACTTCGGGGCGCGGATCCCGACGTGGGACCTGGCCTTCAACGTCACGATCCTCAGCGCCGAGTTCCGCGGCTACGGCGGCGGCGCGCCGTGAGGGGCGGCGGCCCGCGGTGAAGGCCCTCTTGTTCCACGAGCACGGCGGGCTCGACCGCCTGCGCTACGAGGACGCCCCCGACCCCCGCCCGGGGCCCGGCCAGGCGCTCGTGCGAGTCCGCGCCTGCGGGCTCAACCACCTCGACCTGTTCGTCCGCGAGGGCCTGCCCGGGCTCACGCTGCCCCTGCCCTTCTGGTCCGGCTGCGACCTCGCGGGCGACGTGGTCGAGATGGGCGCCGGAGCCGACGGCGTGGCCGTGGGCGACCGCGTCGTGGTCAACCCGAACCTGACCTGCGGGCGGTGCGAGTTCTGCCAGCAGGGCGAGGACAGCCTGTGCGTGCGCTACGGCATCCTGGGCGAGCACACGCGGGGCGGGCTGGCCGAGCTGGTCGCCGTCGACACGAGGAACCTCCTCGCGCTGCCGACGCACGTCCGCTACGAGGACGCCGCCGCCTTCGTGCTCGTCAACATGACGGCCTGGCGCATGCTGGTCACCCAGGCCCGGCTCCGCGCCGGCGAGGACCTGCTCATCCTCGGCGTGGGCGGCGGCGTGTCCTCGGCGGGCGTGGCCATCGGCAAGCTCTGCGGCGCCCGCGTCTGGGTCACGTCCTCCAGCGACGACAAGCTGGACCGCGCGCGCCAGCTCGGGGCCGACGAGTGCATCAACTACGGCCGCGAGGACTGGGTCAAGGCGGTGTGGGAGCGCACCGGCAAGCGCGGGGTGGACGTGGTGCTGGAAAACGTCGGTGCCGCCACCTGGCAGGGGGCGATCCGCTCGCTCGTCAAGGGCGGCCGGCTCGTGACCTGCGGGGCCACCTCGGGGCCGATCGGCCAGACCGACATCCGCCAGGTGTTCTGGAAGCAGATCGCCATCATCGGCTCGACCATGGCCAACCGGCGGGAGTTCGAGGCCGTGCTGGCCCAGTTCTTCCGGGGGCGGCTGCCCGCCGTGGTGGACTCGGTGATGCCGCTGGCCGAGGGGCGGGCGGCCCAGGGGCGGTTGGCCGAGGGCAAGCAGTTCGGCAAGATCGTCCTGACGCCCTAGCTCGCCTCGAGGTCCCTCGGTCTCGCTGAACGCGGGCGGGGGGAGGGCGGGGCGGGCCTCTGACCACGGCCCGCTGTCGCGCAGCCTTCCGCGAGCCGTTCCCACGCTGGGCGTTGGTGGCAGCGTGCTGCCTGGCGGGAACGGGTCACCCGGCCCGCCCCGCCCTCCCCGCCGCCCGCGCCCCGGGGCCGCGCGCCCCGCGTCCCCTCCGCCGTCGGACGACCTTGCCTTTGGGAGTTGCTGCGTGATGCGTGTCGCCGTGGTGATCGCGGGGCGGGCCTCTGACCACGGCCGGCTGTCGCGCAGCCTTCCGCGAGCCGTTCCCACGCTGGGCGTTGGTGGCGGCGTGCTGCGTGGCGGGAACGGGTCACCCGGCCCGCCCCGCCCTCCCCGCCGCCCGCGCCCCGGGGCCGCGCGCCCCCGCGGCCGCTCCGCCGCCGGAGGATCTTGCCTGGGCGGGAGCGGTCAGTACCAGCGGGGATCGCCGGGGAGGACCGGGGTCGGGACGCCGTCCACCGTGAGGATGCGCGGGCGGATCATCGCCACCAGGCGCCCGCGCAGCGTAGCGACGACCCCGGCCGCGGCCGCGCCGGCGGCCACGAGGGACTGGAGCAGCTCGAGGTTCTTCAGGGTCGGCGTGCGAAGCGAGATCTGCCGATGGCGGAAGGCGGCCAGCGCCGCCGCCGGCGTGAACCAGCGCACGTCCACGATCTCGTCGCCGTCGGCCTCGGCCGGCTGGTCCGGCGGCGCGACGGCCGCGAAGAAGCGCGTGTCGAAGCGTCGGGGGCTCTCCTCCGGGGTGATCCAGTGGGCGAAGTAGGCCAGCCGGTCCGTGGCCACCGTGAGGCGCTCGTCGCGGAGCATCGCGAAGAAGGCGGCGTTGTCGGCCTGGCAGGCGCGGCGATGGGTCTCGAACCGTCGCCGGCTCTCCGCGTCCAGCCGCACGAGGGCGCCGTCGGGGCCGTAGGCCAGGAGGATCCCGACCTCCTCGAACGTCTCGCGCACGGCCCCCACCCAGTAGGCCAGGGCCGTCCGGGGAGCGAGGCCGTCCCCCAGGAGGGCCGCCGCCTGGCGGCCGTCGAGGCCCACGCAGAGGCGCTCCACGTCCTCGGGCAGGTCGCCGGCCTCGACCTTGCCGCCGGCGAACACGAAGTCGCCCCCCGCGAAGCGGCTGCCGGCGTGGCGCTGGATCAGGAGGGTCTCCACCTGGCCGTCCGCCCCGTCTCTCAGGAGCGCGAGGGTGGCGGCGGGCACCGGCTTGACGGGCGCGGCGGGGCTCATGGCGTCGAACCGTCTCATTCTGCCACGCGGCTGCCGGGGTCGCCAGAACGCCCGAAGAAATAATTCCTTGGGGTCCGCGCGTCGCCGATGTTACAACTCCGGCAAGAACGGAGGGCCCGGTGCTCATGGAGCGCGTCCCCGATCTCAGGCGTCATCCGCGGGTGAGCGTGTCGTGGCCGGTCACGGTCGAGGCGGGCGACCGGCTCTTCGAGCTGCGCACGCTCAACCTGAGCCCCTTCGGGGCCAAGGTGCGCCTCGCCGAGGCGCGTCTCGAGCCGGGGACCCCGGCCCACCTCCGGCTCCACCCGCCGGCCGGCCGGCCGGTGGACGTGGAGGCCATCGTGTGGCGGGCCGACGCGGACGGCCCCGCGTTCTTCTTCATCGGGGTCGAGAGCGACGGCCTGCCCATGCTGCTCGGCAACTCCGAGTCGGTCCTGATCGAAGGCTGACCGTCCCCCGCCCCGCCGGCCCCACCCGTTCCGCACCCGAGGAGATCGCCCATGGGCGCCGAAGCGAAGCTGAAGGAGCTCGGCATCACGCTCCCCACGCCCCCCACGCCCATGGCCAACTACGTGCCGGGCGTGCTGGTCGGCAGCCTGCTGTTCCTGTCCGGCCACGGCCCCATCCGCACCGCCGGCCAGCCCTCCGCGCGCGGCAAGGTGGGCCGCGACCTGACCGTGGACGAGGGCTACCAGGCGGCGCGCGAGGTCGGCCTCAACCTCCTCGCCTCGGCGCGCACGATCCTCGGGAGCCTGGACCGCGTCAAGCGGGTGGTCAAGGTGCTCGGGATGGTGAACTCGACCGAGGGCCTCGGGGACCAGCCGAAGGTCATCAACGGCTTCTCGGACCTCATGGTGGCCGTGTTCGGCGATCGCGGCCGCCACGCCCGCTCGGCGGTGGGCATGGCCGCCCTGCCCGTCGGCATCCCGGTCGAGATCGAGATGATCCTGGAAGTGGCGCCGCCCGGGGCGGCGCGCGCGGCTGGGTCCGCCGCCACGCGCAAGGCCCGCCCCGCCGCCCGGCGGCGCGCCGTCAAGCGGAAGGCAAAGGCCCGCCGGTAGCCAAGAGCGGCGGCAGCCGCAGGAGCGCCTCGGCGATCCGCGGCCCGTACCAGGACAGGAGCTTGCCGTCCAGGAGGTGGATGCGGCCCTCGACGACCGCCGGGACGTCGGGCAGGGCGGCGAAGTCCCTGGCGTGGACGTGCCGGAAGCGGTACGGCTCGTCGGGCAGCAGGATGACCTCCGGCCGCGCCGCCGCCACCTCCGCGAGCGTCACCTCCGGATAGCGCCGCTCCCGCGCGGCGAAGACGTTGTCCCCGCCGCAGGCGGCCAGCACATCGTGCACGTAGGTGTCGCCGTTGATGGTCATCCAGGGCCGGCGCCAGATGGGGCAGAAGACGCGCGCGGGCCGCCGGCCGGCCAGGGTCGCGCGCGTGCGCGCCAGCGCCGCCTCCAGCGCGCCGCCCAGCTCCGCCCCCCGTTCCCCGGCCCCGATCACCTGCCCGAGCTCCCGCACCATGGCGATGCCCTGGACGAGGGTGCGCGGGTAGATGACGTAGACGGGAATCCCCCACCCCCGGAGCGCCTCCACGTGCTCGCGGAGGTTCTCCTCGCGGTTGGCCACCACGAGGTCGGGCGCGAGAGCCCGGAGCTTGTCGAGGTCGGGGTTCTTCTCGCCGCCCACGCGCGTCACCGCGGCGAGGCGGTCGCGGGGCTCGGTGCAGAAGATGGTGCAGCCCACCACGGCCTCGCCGCGCCCGAGCGCGAACAGCAGCTCGGTGACGCTCGGGACCAGCGAGACGATGCGCCGGGGCGGCGCCGAAAGCGCGACGGGGACGCCGGAGGCGTCGACGACCGGGCCCGTCACCCGGCCCGGCTCGCCCGCTCCAGCAGCCGTTCCACCAGGGCGCGGATCTCGGCCCCGTGGCGGGCCAGCTGGGCCGCGGCCTTCTGGGCGTCCTCCGGCCGGCCCGCCGCGAGGGCGTCCTCCAGGTCGGTCACCGCGATCCCGAACACCTTGAGCAGGCGGCGCGTGCTGTCCTCGGGCATGGCGGTATCGTATCATCCGCTGGATTCCGATGAGCCGGAGCCCGCCCGCCGTGCGCGCCGCCGACCGCTTCCACCGCGCCCTGTACGCGGCCGTGCTGGGCCGGCTGCCCGAGCGTCTGGCCATCCGGCTGGGGCAGTGGGGGCTCCGGCGACTGCCCATCGACCGGCTGGGGCTCTTCCGGCGCGAGGACCCGCGCCTCGGCGTCGCGCTGGGCGGGGTCCGGCTGCCGAACCCCCTCATCCTGTCGAGCCAGTACTACGACCCGCGCATCCTCCGGCGCGCCATGGGGCTGGGCTTCGGCGCCGTCACCACCAAGAGCATCACGCGGAACCCGCGCCCGGGGCACCCGCCCCCGAACGTCGTGCGGATCCGAACGGCCGAGGGGCCGGGCCTCGTCAACTGCAACGGCTTCCAGAACCCCGGCCTCGACGCCTACCGGGCGGCGCTGGCCGGCCTGCCCCACCGCGTCCCGCTCATCGTGGGCGCGGCCGGGGAGTCGGCCGAGGAGTACGCGGAGGTGGTGCGGGGGCTCGCGCCCTTCGGCGACCTCGTCGAGATCAACATCTCCTCCCCCAACACCCGGCTCGTGTACGAGTGGTCGACGCGGCCGCGCGAGGTGGCGGCGCTGTTCGCGGCCGTGCGCCGGGCCACCGAGCGGCCCGTCATCGTGAAGGTCTCGCCCGACTTCCGCGAGACCAACGAGACGGCCATCGTGCCGGCCGCGCTCGACGCGGGCATCGGCATCGTCAACAGCGGCAACACGCGCCGCGTGGAGGAGCCGCGGCTCTCCCAGCGCTCGGGCGGCCTCTCCGGGCCCGCCATCCACGCCGCCATGCTCGACAACGTGCGCCGCCTGCGCGACCGCTTCGGCGAGCGACTCCAGATCATCGCCACCGGCGGCATCGACAGCCCCGCGCGCGCGCTGGCCGCCCTCGACGCCGGCGCCACCGCCTGCGCCTGGTTCACCGGGCTCGTCACGCGCGGGCCCATCCTGGCCCGCCTGGTCCTGGACGCGCTGCTCGCCGCCCGGCAGTAATCCCCAGGCTGTCCACATATCCCCAGTTATCCCCAAGGCGCGAATTCGCCCACTCTGACGGGGCCCACGGGCCCGCCGGCGAGAAACCGCGCGCCGGCCGTCCACAAGATGGCCACCCCTCGCGCCAGCGCAATGCAGGCGCGCGTGCGCAGTGCGGCGACGTCGCCAACGCGTGCGTTCATGCGGCGAAGTCCGCCCTTGACAGCATCGTGACGACGCTCTTAAGGTGGTGCGGTCGCCGAGCCCATCTCACCATGCCCATCACGATGAGACGCTGCAGCAGACGCACGGACAGGCTATCGAGGGGTCAGCACGCATGGAGGCCAAGAAGCCACTCGCCAAGGTCGAGGGCAGGAAACGGCTCAAGCTCAGCGGCCTCACGGTCGGGTTCCGCGGCACGCCGTCGCTGGACGACTGGGTGGTCTACATCCTCACTGGCACCAAGTCCCGGCGGTGGATCCTGGTGGATCGGGTCTCGGAGCGTCGGGTGAAGGCGCTGCTCGCCAAGATCCAGAGCATGCCCAAGCGGGAGGTCGAGCGCCTAGCCAAGGGCTAGCGGGCGGGACGTGGCCACCGTGGTCGGGTCCGCGGCCCAGACCGCGGGGTCGCCGTCCACGAACAGCTCGATGGTATTGCCGTCGGGGTCCTCGCAGTAGATCGACTGGCTCACGACGTGGTCCCGGAGGCCGCGGATCGGCACGCCGTGGGCCTCCAGCTCGGCCTTGGCCTGACGCAGGACCTCGAGGTCGTCGCCGATCTTCAGCGCCACGTGCGCCAGCCCCACGGCCTGCTCCGGCGGCGCCGGCGCCTCCGGGCCCACCGCCAGCACGGCGAGGTCGTGGTGGTTCTGGCCGGCCGAGAAGAACACCATCCGCCCCTGGAAGCGCCCGACCTCCTTGAGGCCGAGGGCCTCGGTGTAGAACCGGGCCGACCGCTCGAGGTCCCGCACCTTCAGCACCACGTGACCCACGCCCTGGATCTTCATCGTCCCTCCCGTGGGGCCGCCGGCGGGCCCGCCGCGCGCCGCGCCCCGGTCTCTTTCGCCTTGCGCCTCTTCGAGCGGGTGCCCTTTGGGCATGCGCTCTTGGAGCGTGCATCCCGCCGTGTGGCCCTAGTGTAGCGCGCCCGTCCACCTTCCCGGGCGGCAGTCGCGACGGGGTGGTTGCTTGCGGTCGCCGGGGGCGCTTGCCGTCGGGGACTTGCCCCGGGCGCCCTCGCCGGCGCTGCTGGCGCTCGGAGACCGAGACGCCCAGCGAGACCGCCCTCGACTTCCTGTTGGCCGGGATCGTCACCACCATTCGGCGGGGTGCCCTCCCCCATCCGGACCCCGACCAAGCTGCTCGAGGGCCGACCGCCGGGCGGGCCGGCGGGCCCCCGGGTGCCCTGCTATCATGTGGAAGCCCTCCGGCTCGCCGGAGTCGGACTCTGCGGCCCAGGTCGTCACTCAGCCGCCGGCCAGAGGCGGGTCGAGTCCGACGGCGCGTGAGCAGAGGGGGCCGGACCGGGAGGCGAGGCGGCCCGAGACCGGGGGCGCACCGGCGCCGGACCGGGAAGGCCCACCGGCGCGGGACCGGGACCGGCGCGCCGGGGCCAGCCGCGCCGGAGAGCACGAGATTCGCGCCCAGGGGATCGGCCGGCGCCGCGGAGCGTCCGGCTCACCCGCCGGCGGCTTTGGCCTGCCGCCGGCGAGAAAGCGAAGACCATCACTCTGCTGCTGCCGAATCACGCCACGGCGCGGCCCGACCGGGCCGGGCGCGCGCTCCGCGCCGTCGAGTGGCTGCTGCTGGCCGCGGGCCTCACCGTGTTCGGGGTGCTGCTCACCCGGCTCGGCGTGGCCAACGTCCTCGGCAGCGTGGCCACCGTCGGCTGGGTGATGGCCCTCATCATCGCGGCCGAGATCCTGGCCTACGCCGCCAACACGCTCGGGTGGCGGGCGGCGTTCCCGCCCGGCGAGCCGGCGCCGCCCTTCCCGCGGCTGCTGGCCGCCCGGATCGCCGGCGACGCGGCCAACTATCTGACCCCCACCGCCACGCTCGGCGGCGAGTTCGTGCGGGCCCGCCTGCTCGAGGGCCACGCCCCGATGCCCCCGGTCGTGGCCTCGGTGATGGTCGCCAAGCTCACCCAGACCCTCGGCCTCGTCGCCTTCCTCGCCGTAGGGCTCGTGGTCGTCCTGGACGAGACGACGCTCTCCGCGTCCGCCCGCGCGGCCGTGTTCGCGGGCCTTGCCGTCTTCACCGGCGTGCTGGCCGCGCTCCTGATCCTCCAGCGGCGCGGCGTGCTGACCACGCTCCTGCGCCTCGGCGAGCGGTGGATCGGCCCCCAGTTCCTGGCGCCCCTCCGGCGCTCCATCGAAGAGGTCGACGCCGAGATCGTGCGACGGCACAAGGAGTCCGGCGGCCGCATCGTGCTGTCGGCGGCAGGCTTCGCGGTGGGCTTCGCGCTCGGCACCGTAGAGAGCTTCCTCGTGCTGTGGGGGCTCGGCGTGCCCGTGACCTTCAAGCTCGCCCTGGCCGTGGAGGTGCTCGGCGTGGCCTTCAACAACGTGTTCTTCTTCGTCCCCCTCCGCGCGGGCACCCAGGAGGCCGGCAAGGCGCTCGTGTTCGCGCTGCTCGGCCTCGACCCCGCGCGCGGGCTGGCGGCGGGGGTGATCTACCGCATCCGCGAGCTGTCGTGGGCCCTGATCGGCCTGGGCATCCTCGCGCTCCACCGCCTCCAGGCACGGACGGCCCGCCCGTCGCCGGCGGCCGCGGGGCCCGGCCAGGGTCCCGTGCCCGGGGGCGCCGACCGCCGGAGACCAGCATGAGCGATCCGAGCGCCGTCACCCCTTCCGCGTGCCCCGTCAGCTCCCACAACGAGTGGGACCCGCTGGAGGAGGTGATCATCGGCAGCCTGGACGGCGCCGTGATCCCGTCGCCCCACATCACCGTCACCCGCAACATCCCGCCGCTGGCCGCCCGGCTGTACCGCCTCTTCGGCGGCCGCCCCTATCCCCGCATCCTGGTGGACGCCGCCCGCCGGGAGCTGGAGGAGTTCGCCCGCATCCTCGAGGCGGAGGGCGTCGTGGTCCGCCGGCCCGACCCCGTGAACTTCCGCGTCTGGGGCCGCACACCCTCGTGGCGGTCCAAGGGCTACTGCATCGCCTGCCCGCGCGACGGGTTCATGGTGGTTGGCGACGAGATCATCGAGACGCCCATGGCCTGGCGCTCGCGCTACTTCGAGGCCTACGCCTACCGGCGACTGTTCAAGGAGTACTTCGAGCGGGGCGCCCGCTGGACGGCCGCCCCCCGCCCCGAGCTGCGGGACGAGCTGTTCGACTACCAGTGGGTCCCGCCCGAGGAGGGCCCGCCCACCCGCTACATGGTCACGGAGTGGGAGCCGGTCTTCGACGCCGCCGACTTCGTGCGCTGCGGGCGGGACATCTTCGGCATCCGGAGCAACGTCACCAACGCCGCCGGCTTCGCCTGGCTGCGCCGGCATCTCGGCGACCGCTACCGCGTCCACGAGATCGCCCATCGCTGCCGGAACCCCATGCACATCGACTCCACGTTCCTGCCGCTGGCCCCAGGCAAGGTGCTCGTGAACCCGGACTACATCGACCCCTCGAGCCTGCCGCCCATGTTCAAGTCCTGGGACGTGCTGGTCGCCCCGCGGCCGGACCCGGTGCCCCGCTCGGCCTGGCGCTTCCGCGTCTCCCAGTGCAGCCCGTGGATCAGCATCAACGTGCTCATGCTGGACACCAAGCGCGTGGTGGTGGAGCGCCACCAGACCACGCTCATCCGCGCGTTCCGCGACTGGGGGTTCGAGCCGATCCCGTGCGCCTTCCTGAACTACGCGCCCTTCGGCGGCGCCTTCCACTGCGCCACGCTGGACATCCGGCGGCGGGGCCAGCTCCAGTCCTACTTCGACTAGGGGGCGCTTCGCGCGCGGTACCGGCCCGCGCGCTACAGCTCCCCGCGCTGGGCCAGGCTGGCGAACCGCTCGCGCCCCACGATGACGTGGTCGTGGATGCGCAGGTCGAGCAGCGCGGCGCAGTCCACGAGCTGGCGGGTGAGCCGCAGGTCCTCCCGGCTCGGCGTCGGATCCCCGCTCGGGTGGTTGTGCACCAGGATGATCGAGGCCGCCGACTCCACGATGGCCGGCTTGAACACCTCCCGCGGGTGCACCAGGCTCGCCGACAGCGTCCCCTCCGAGATCACCACGTCCCGCAAAAGGCCGTTCTGGGCGTCCAGCAGCGCCACCCGGAACACCTCCTTCTTCAGCTCGTCCATCAAGGGGCCGTAGCGCGCGTACACCTCGTCGGGACTCGACAGCACCACCTTCCCCTGCCCGTTCCGCGACCGGAGCCGCCGCGTCAGCTCGAAGGCCGCCGCCAGCCGGATCCCCTTCACCAGCCCCACCCCGGGCAGCGCCGCCAGCTCCCCCACCTCCAGCCCCGACAAGGCCGACAGCGACCCGTGGCGCGCTAGCATCTCCCGGGCCACCTCCACCGCGCTCCGCCCCGGCGCCCCCGTCCCGAGCTGGATCGCCAGGAGCTCCGCATCCGCCAGTGCCGACGGGCCCTTCTGATACAGTCGCTCGCGCGGCCGGTCCTCCGCCGGCCACTGCCGGATTCGCGCCCCCGTCTTCACGCCCCCGGGGGTAGCACGCGCTTTCCTTACAGGTCAATGTCCCGCGTTGGATACGGGGGGCCGGGGGACTGCGCTCCGGGCGCGCCACGCGCCGCCCGCCGCGTGCGTTGCCGTTGCGCCCCGCCGCGTCGTCGTCTATGCTGTCCGGCAACCCTTGGAGGTCCAACACATGCTCAGTGCTCTGAGGGAGCTTCCCCTCCCGGAACGCCGCATGGCGCGGCGCCTCTGGCCGCCGGGGCCATCGGCAGTCCGCGAGCCCGCGCCGGACCGTCCGTACCGCACCTGGACTCCCGCCCCCGCCAGCGCCACGCCCGGCAGTTCCCTGCCCGACCCGCTGGCCGCCCGTGTCCGATTGCATCTCAAGCCAGGCCAGAAGGGCACGAAGCAGCTGCTCGCCACCTACGGTGACCGCCTCGTCTGCGTCCGCTATCGCTACGACGCGCGAGTGAACCGACGCTTCAAGACGGTGGAGCTGATAATCGCCGAGCGAGATTGGCCACCACCCCGGCCCCGCCCGGCCCCCGACCGCATCGTCCACCTCCGCGTCGCCTTCGCGGAGCAGACCATCCGGGGGCAGGTCAAGCGGGCCGGCGGCACCTGGGATGCCGAGCGCCGCCTGTGGCAGCTACGCTATGACCGCGTTCAGGCCCTCGGCCTGACCGACCGCATCGTCCCCGAGGAGGCATCTACCGGTGGATGCCAAAACGTGGCCGACGGGCATCTACCGCCAGATGCCCCATCGGCATCCACATGAAGATCCTTGCATCTATCCGCAGATGCCAGCATCCCGTGGCAGATGCCCGTGCTGCTGTCGAATTCTAGTTCGCCCGACAAGGAGAGCTGCTGGTGAAGCTGATCCATAGGCCAACCGAGGGCCCGGACGAGTGGAAGCAGTTCCTCGCTGAGCCGGACAAACACTGGAAGCCCGGATACTCCGCTCACTGCCTCGCGTGTTGCTGGGAGGGTGCAGACGGCCTGCCCGTAGCCGTCCGCGACGTGCTTCGAACGAGCGAGAAGCTCCGCGACTTCGAGCCTCTCCTGGCAATACCCGAGGTCAAGGTGGACCTGCCGGGCGGGGCTCGTTCTTCGCAGACCGATCTATGGTTGTTGGGTCGGGTGTCGGACGGCCTGGTGTCTGTGGCTGTCGAAGGCAAGGTCGCAGAATCGTTCGGTCCGGCCCTGGAGGAGTGGCAGGCCGACGCCTCGGCCGGGAAAGCCGAGCGACTCGCGTTCCTGCTGAACGTCCTCCATCTACAGAGTCCCGGTCGCGGACTTCGATATCAGCTCCTCCATCGCACGGCTTCGGCCATTCTCTTGGCGCGCCGATTCCATGCTCGCCACGCCGTGATGGCTGTCCATTCCTTCAGCGATTCGGCCATCGGCTTCGATGACTACCAGGCATTCGCGACCGCGCTCGGTGCGGCTGGAGTCGTCGGTCGAGTCGTTGAGGTTCCCGGGCACACGAGCCCGACCCTCTCGCTTGGTTGGGTTCAGGACAAGAAGCCGTATGCGTAAGCGGTCGAACTACCGGTTGCAGCCGACCGCGGCTCGCTTCGCTCGCTGCGGCGGCTGAACCGTGCGTTCGGCGCACCAAGCTGGGCAAGGAGTCTCGGGGTAGAATCGCGGCTGGAAGGAGAGCCGATGGCCCGTGAGTTCAGCGTAATCATCGAGCGGGACGCCGACGGCTACTACGTCGCGTCGGTTCCTGCCCTGCGCGGCTGCCACACGCAGGCAACCTCTCTGGACGAGCTGATGACACGAGTTCGCGAGGCAATCGAGCTGTGCCTCGAGGTCCAAGGTAACGCCGCCGAACCCCTTGACTTCATTGGTGTTCAGAAGATCACCGTGGCGTGACTCGCCTTCCGCGGATCACCGGGCGAGAGGTCGTCGCCGCATCGAGGAGGGCGGGCTTCGAGGTCGCAAGAATCAAAGGCAGCCACCATTTCCTGCGCCATGCCGACGGCCGCGGAACTGTGCTGCCAGTCCATGCCGGTGAAACCATCGGTCCTGGTCTCTTGGCGGCAATCCTCCGAGACTGCGAAATCGACCGAGATGACTTTGCCGCGTTGCTGTAGCGGGCGGTGCTCTCGGGCGTCGAACTACCGGTTGCAGCCGACCGCGGCTCGCTTCGCTCCCCGCGGCGGCTGACCCGTGCGTTGGGCAACTTGCATGCTTGATGGCGAGGTCGGCGGGCGATGCCCCGCGGGGAGGAGGGAACTGTCATGACGGCTGACGAGCGCTCAGTTCAAGCGCACTACCGTACCGAGGGGCTGCTCG
>Ga0187892_10005742_pt1 | contig 19174 bp, 15 predicted proteins | sample MA1701073metaG_FD_139345 | JGI IMG/M metagenome (GOLD analysis project Ga0187892, IMG submission 139345) | Bio-ooze microbial communities from a basaltic lava cave in the Kipuka Kanohina Cave System on the Island of Hawaii, USA - MA170107-3 metaG ...
AGGGCGGCCAGCTCCTCGGCCGGGGCGGCGGCGGGGTCGACGATGGTGGTGACCAGCCGGTAGAGGCCATCGGCGTCGGGACGACCTGGGTCATCGAGGGTGTACTCGACCACCCGCACGACCACGTCGGTCTTGCGCCGGTGGTTCTTGACTACCTCGTAGAGGTGGGAGAGGTAGGAGCCGTCGTCGAGGCGGCGGTCGACGGGCAGCACGTGGTTGGACTTGGTGCGCCACAGCAGGTCCGCCCCGGTGGCCCTCGCCTCGTTCCAGAGGGCGAAGCTGTAGAAGTTCCGGTCGGCCAGGACCACCATCCCGGGACCGAGCGAGCCGAGCACCCCGCGCGCCAGCGTCGTCTCGCCGGTGCTGCACGGGCCGAAGGCGACGTCGCAGAGGGCATGGGTGCCGCACTCGGCCAGGCCTACCACCCGAACCTGGGGGAAGGCGCCGACCCCCTCGCCCCGGCCCGTGCCCGGCCGGCCGAACGCCTCGGCGTTGGCCGGGGTGTCGGCCACGTCCACGCAGGTCCCGTCGATACTCATCATCCGCCAGCCTCGGAACCACCCACCCTGGGTCTCCGGCGTGGCCAGCGGCTCGGCCACCTCCCGGAACAGGGCTTCGAGCGGCTCGGGACCGAGCCGGGCCCGGGCCTTGAACAGCGCCGCCTTGGTGGGCACCCGCCAGGCCTGCGCCCACCCCGATCCCCACGACAGGCCCTCGACCAGGTTGCGCATCACCTCCTCGTAGGAGGCCTGGGCGAAGAGGGCCAGGCCCAGCACGTAGTAGACGACCACCCGGGCCGGTAGCAGACGGTGGCGGACCTCGGTGCGCCCTGCATCCGCCACCACCCGGTCGACCATCTCCGGCGGGAACACCAGGGTCAGCACGCCGATCGAGATGTGGTCCGAGAGGCGCTGGTCCGTCTGCGGCTTTACCCATCCGGCCCGGGGCACGAGCCGGAGAATAACACTCTTGTAGTCTTAAGTAAACGGTATTGGGCCTAGCCCCAGGCCGATCGGTTCGTGGCCTATCCCGGCCACGCAAGTCGATGCCCTCCAACTCACCCCGGTCCTCGGCCGGGTGGCCGTCCTGGTCATCGGCCCCAAGGTCCGCCTGCACCTCGACCTCTGTGACTACCGACCCGCCCGCACAGCCGGGTGCGGCAGCGGAGTCGATCCTGCCGCCCGGTCGTCGAGGTAGGCGGCCAGCCGGCCGTACACCTCCTCGCCCACCAGCCCCACCAGCTCGTCACGCATGCTCCGGTAGACGGGCTCGGACCCGGTGAAGGCCTCGGGCGCCTCGGTGCACCACCAGTGGAACTCAGCCCCGCCCGCCCCCCAGTCCGACCGGCCCCACTCGGTCACCGTGGTGGTCACCCGCCCCTTTCCCTCGTCCTTGTCCTCCCGCCGGAGGGGGAGCTGCCAGCACACGTCGGGCTTGAGGTCCATTGGGCGCGCCCCCGCCCGCAGGGCGGCCCGGTGCAGGGCGCATCCCGGCCCGCCCGCGAACCCGGGTCGGTTGAGGAACACGCAGGCCCCGTCCACCATGCGCGTCACCCGTTCACCGCTGCGGTTGGTCTTGACGACCCCCCGGCGCCGCCCCTGGCGGGCGAACTGCCAGTCCTCGGCGGTGAGGGTGGTCGCCGCCGCCTCCACCCGGGCCTCGTCGTCCGCGCCGGTGAAGTGGGCCCCGTACGAGCAGCACCCCTGGACCATCTCCGCCGCCGGCCCGGTCAGCACCCCCTGGCAGCCGGTCCCGAAGATGCACCTCCACGGGCTGATGAGGAACGTCACGTCGAACACCCACGTGCGCTCCTCGGCCGTGTCCTCGAACGAGATCCATTCCCGGTCGGTCGGGTTGGAGGTCACCGGCCCAGCTCCGCCCACAGCTCCCCGGCCGCCAGCAGCCCCTTCCAGAACTGGTCCATGACCATGCGCTCGTTGGGGGCGTGGAAGCGGTCGTCGGGCAGGGCCACGCCCAGGTAGAGGACAGGCGCCTCCAGCACCCGGCCCAGCGCCTCCTCGGGCCCGCTCCCCCCGATCCGGGTGAACAGGGGCCGTTTGCCCCACACCCGCCCGATGGCCGTGCACAGCGCTCCGACTGCAGGGTGCTCGACGGGCGTCAGGGCCGGCGCCACCCCGCCGACAGGTGTGACCTCGACGTCGACCCCGGGCGGCACGGTCGCCGCCAGCCACTCCCGGAACTGGCGGTCGACGTGTTCCGGCCGCTGGTCGGGCACCAGCCGGAACGTGACCTTGAAGCCGCCCCGGGCGGGCACGATCGTCTTCATGCCCTCGCCCGCGTAACCGACGTCGATGCCGACCACGTCGCAGGTGGGACGGGTCCAGATCCGCTCCAGGAGCGACCGGCCCGCCTCGCCCGCCAGTCGCGCCACGCCCGCCATCCGCCGCCACGCCTCTTCGTCGACGGGGATGGCGGCCAGCGACTCCTCCTCGCCGGTGGTGAGGGGCCGCACGTCGTCGTAGAACCCGGGGACCGCCACCCGGCCGGCTTCGTCGTGCAGGCCCGCCACCAGCCGGGCGATGACGTGGGCCGGGTTGGGGACGGCCCCGCCGAACAGGCCCGAGTGCAGGTCGGTCCCGGCCGTCCGCACCCGCACGTCGAACGCCACCAGCCCCCGCATCCCCACGCACGTGGTGGGCACGTCGGCCGACCACATGTCGGTGTCGGACACGACGATCACGTCGCACGCCAGCCGTTCCCGCTCCGCCTCCAGCAGCGGCTCGAAGTGGGGGCTGCCCACCTCCTCCTCACCCTCGACGAGGAACTTGACGTTGACCGGCAGCCGGCCCCGCTCGGCCAGCCAGCCCCGCACCGCCTCGATCTGGTACAGGACCTGGCCCTTGTCATCCACCGCCCCCCGGCCCCGGCACTCCCCGCGCACGATCACCGGCTCGAACGGGGGCGACGTCCACTTGTCGAGGGGGTCCACGGGCTGGACGTCGTGGTGGCCGTAGACGAGGGCGGTGAGGGCGTCGGGCCCGGCGTGCAGCCAGTCCCCATAGACCGAGGGCCCTCCCGGCGTGGTCAGCAGGTCGACGTGCTCCAGCCCGGCGGCCCGCAGCAGGTCGGCGGCCCGCTCGGCCGACCGCCAGACGTCGGCGGCGTGGGCGGGCTGGGCCGAGATCGAGGGGATCCGCAGCCAATCGAGCAGGTCGGCCACGATGCGCTGCCGCTCGGCGGCCACGTAGCGGCTCAGCACCAGCTCCTCGCCCGTCATCGGTCCGTAGGCTAAGGCCCGTGGACGAGCTGCGCGAGCGACTCCAAGGGATCGCCGAGGAGTTGGCCGACCTCGCCCTCGACCGCCTCCGCCAGGCGACCGCCGACCCCGACGAGCGCGACCGCCTCGTCGCCGAGGAACACCGCCTGACCCGCGCCCGCCGAGCGGTGGAGAAGGCCGCCACCCTGCTGGGCGGCGGCCCGGCCGTCGACTGACCGGTCCGCCGGCCCGTCCTGCCCCCGGGGTAGGATGAGTTCCCGTGACCAAGCACATGTTCGTCACGGGCGGCGTTGCCAGTTCACTCGGGAAGGGCCTCACCGCGGCCTCCCTGGGCCGCCTGCTCAAGAGCCGGGGCCTGCGGGTGACCCTGCAGAAGCTCGATCCCTACATCAACGTCGACCCGGGCACGATGAACCCCTACCAGCACGGGGAGGTGTTCGTCACCGAGGACGGGGGCGAGACCGACCTCGACCTGGGCCACTACGAGCGGTTCGTCGACGAGAACCTCAAGCGGGAGTCCAACGCCACCACCGGCTCGATCTACTCGTCGGTGCTGGCCAAGGAACGCAAGGGCGACTACCTGGGCGTGACCGTCCAGGTCATCCCCCACATCACCAACGAGATCAAGGCCCGCATCCTGCGGGTGGCCACCGACGACGTCGACGTCGTGATCACCGAGGTGGGCGGCACCGTGGGCGACATCGAGATCCTCCCCTTCCTCGAGGCCATTCGCCAGTTCCGCAAGGACGTGGGCCGCGACAACGTCTGCTACCTCCACGTCACCCTCGTCCCCTACATCGGCCCGTCGGGTGAGCAGAAGACCAAGCCCACCCAGCACTCGGTCACCGAGCTGCGCAGCCGGGGCATCCAGCCCGACGTGATCGTGTGCCGCAGCGACCGTCCCATCTCCGACGGCCTCAAGCGCAAGATCTCCCTGCTGTGCGACGTCCCCCAGGAGGCGGTGGTCAGCGCCATCGACGCCGCCAACCTCTACGAGATCCCCCTCGTCCTCCACGAGGAGGGGCTCGACTCCTACGTGTGCCGGCTGCTGCGCTTCGACGCCGCCGACCACCCGCCCCGCCTCGACGGCTGGCGCAGCCTGGTGGCCAAGGTCGAGGCGGCCACCGCCCCCGTGCGCATCGGACTCATCGGCAAGTACGTGGTGCTTCCCGACGCCTACCTGTCGGTGGTGGAGGCCCTCCGCCACGGCGGCTTCGAGCACGGCGCCCGGGTCGACATCGAGTGGATCCAGGCCGAGGACGTGGAAGGCCTGCTCACCAGCGGCCGCCTGAGCCACCTCGACGGCATCGTGATCCCGGGCGGGTTCGGCCCCCGTGGCATCGAGGGCAAGATCGCCGCCGCCGGCTACGCCCGCGAGCACGACATCCCCTGCCTGGGCCTGTGCCTGGGCATGCAGACCATGGTCATCGAGTTCGCCCGCAACCAGCTCAACCTGGCCGGCGCCAACTCCTCCGAGTTCGACCCCGAGTCGCCCCATCCCGTCATCGACCTCATGGACGACCAGCGCGAGGTGGTCAACTACGGCGGCACCATGCGCCTGGGCGTCTACCCCGCCCGCCTGCGGCCCGGCTCGCAGGTGGCGGCCGCCTACGGCGAGCCCTTCGTCTACGAGCGCCACCGCCACCGCTACGAGTTCAACCCCCGGTATCGCCGCCGCCTGGAGGACGCCGGCCTGGTCGCCTCGGGCACGTCCCCCGACGACCGCCTGGTCGAGTTCGTGGAGCTGGAGAGCCACCCGTTCTGGGTCGGCACCCAGGCCCACCCCGAGTTCAAGAGCCGGCCCGACCGCCCCCACCCCCTCTTCGCCGCCTTCGTCGGCGCCGCGCTGGCCCGTTCCGAGGCCCGCGCCCCCCGGCTGCTTCGTGTCGAGCCTGTTCCGCAAGCTCTCTGAGCGCACCGTCTTCGAGGGCAGCCTGGTCTCGGTAGCCCAGGCCACCTTCGAGGGCCCCGACGGCGACACGTTCGAGCGCGACGTCGTCCATCATCCGGGGGCGGTCGACGTGGTTCCCCTGCTCGACGACGGCCACACCGTGGTCATGGTCCGCCAGTACCGGGCCGCCATCGACGGCGACGTGCTGGAGATCCCCGCCGGCAAGCGCGACGTGCAGGACGAGCCCCCCGAGGTGACCGCCGGCCGTGAGCTGGAGGAGGAGATCGGCATGCGGGCGGGCCGCATCGACCTGCTGGCCCACTTCCTCAACTCGCCCGGCTTCTGCGACGAAGAGTCGTGGGTCTACCTGGCCCGAGACCTCACTCCTACGGCCAACTCGCTCCAGGGGGTGGAGGAGCAGCACATGACCGTCGAGCACCTCTCCCTCGACGACGTGCCCCACCTCATCCGCTCCGGGGCGCTGGTCGACGCCAAGACGATCATCGGCCTCCTCCTCACCCGGGAGGTGCTCAGCCGGCGGCCGAGGTGATGCGCCTGAACCACCGATCCGGTGGTTCAGGCGCATCACCTCCCGGCCAGCCGGCGGGGAGCGGGTCCGGCACCCCCTCACGCTACGGTGATCCGGTGGTCGTCGGGGCCCCCACCGAGACGAAGAAGGGGGAGCACCGCGTCGCCCTCACCCCCGACGGCGTTCGGGAGCTGGTGGCCCACGACGTCGAGGTGCGGGTCCAGGCCGGGGCCGGCGGCGACTCGTCGATCGCCGACGACGAGTACGTGGCCGCGGGGGCCGAGATCGTCGACGCCGAGGCGGCGTGGGCGGCCGACGTGGTGGTCAAGGTCAAGGAGCCGCAACCCGCCGAGTTCGCCCACCTCCGCCCCGACCTCACCCTGTTCACCTACCTCCACCTGGCCGCCTACCCGGCGGTGGCGGAGGCCCTGCTCGAGGCCAAGACCACCGCCCTGGCCTACGAGACCGTCCAGTTGCCCGACCGCAGCCTTCCCCTGCTCGCCCCCATGAGCGAGGTGGCCGGCCGCATGGCGCCCCAGATCGGCGCCCACTTCCTCGAACGGGACCAGGGCGGCCGGGGCGTGCTGCTGGGGGGCGCCCCGGGAGTCAGGCCCGCCACCGTCGTCGTCCTCGGGGCGGGCAACGTGGGGTGGAACGCGGCCTGGATCGCCCAGGGCATGGAGGCCGAGGTCGTCCTGCTCGACCGCAACCTCGACCGCCTGCGATGGGTCGACCAGATCCACAAGGGCCGCATCCTCACCCTCGCCTCCAACCGCGGGGCGGTGGAGCGGGCGGTGGCCGAGGCCGACCTGCTGATCGGGGCGGTGCTGGTGGCGGGGGGCCGGGCCCCTGTCCTCGTGACCGAGGACATGGTGCGGGGCATGCGTCGCGGTGCGGTGGTCGTCGACATCGCCGTCGACCAGGGCGGCTGTATCGCCACCACCCGCGAGACCACTCACGCCGACCCCGTCTACGAGGTGCACGGGGTGCTCCACTACGCGGTGGGCAACGTCCCCGGGGCCGTGCCCCACACGTCCACCTACGCCCTCACCAACGCCACCCTGCCCTACGTGGTCGAGCTGGCCACTCTGGGGGTGCGGGACGCGGTGGGGCGCGACAAGGCCCTGCTGCAGGGAGTGAACACGGTGGCCGGTTCGGTCACCAACGCGGCGGTGGCGGAGGCGCTGGGGCGGGAGGCCGCCGACCCGCTGGCGTGCCTGGCCGGCTGAGCGCCCCGCTCCCTCGCGAGGTCGAGGAGCTGCTCTCGTGGCTCGGGGTGGAGAAGGGCCGCTCGGCCAACACCCTCGCCGCCTACCGCCGCGACCTGGCGGCCTACGTCGAGTTCCTGCGGGGCCGGGGCCTGGCGCTGGCCGACGTGACCGACCGGGTCGTCGAGGACTACCTGGCCTTCCTGCGGGCCGCCGGCCGGGCCCCTGCCTCGGTGGCGCGGGCCCTCGTGTCGATCAAGGCCCTGCACCGCTTCTGTGAGGACGAGGGGCTGGCGGTGGCCAACCCGGTGGAGGACGTGGAGCGTCCCCGGGTGCCCGCCGGCCTGCCCAAGGCCCTGTCCGAGGAGGAGGTGACGGCCCTGCTGGGCGCCGTCACCGGCGACGACGCCGTCGCCCGCCGCGACCGGGCCATCGTCGAGGTCCTCTACGGGTGCGGGCTGCGGGTCTCGGAGCTGGTCAGCCTCTCCTTGGGCGACCTCGACCTCGACGCCGGGCTGGTGCGGGCCTTCGGCAAGGGCGCCAAGGAGCGGGTCGTGCCGGTGGGCCGGATGGCCACCGCCGCACTCAGGGCCTGGCTCGCGCCTGGCGGCCGGGGCGCCCTGGTCCCGGCCCGCTGGGCCCGCCGGGCCGACTCCGACGCCGTGTTCCTCAACGCCAGGGGCGGCCGGCTGTCCCGCCAGGGGGCGTGGGGGATCGTGCGCCACTACGGCGACCGGGTCGGCCTGGGCGACCGCCTGACGCCCCACGTGCTGCGCCACTCGTGCGCCACCCACATGCTCGACCACGGCGCCGACATCCGCGTCGTCCAGGAGCTGCTGGGCCACGCCTCCATCTCGACCACCCAGGTGTACACCCGGGTTTCGACTGAGCGGCTCCGGTCGGTGTACGAATCGGCCCACCCTCGCGCCAGACGGCGGGTGGACCGCTAGGCTGGGCCGTCATGAGTGACGCCACCGTCGCCGACCTTCGCGCGGCCTTGGAGCAGGAGCGGGACAACCTCGTGTCCCAGCTCGCCGCGCTCGGGGAGGGGGAGTTCGACCAGAACTTCGCCGACTCCAGCCAGGTCACCGCCGAGCGGGGCGAGGTCGAGGCCCTGGCCGGATCGCTGCGGGAGACCCTCAGCGAGGTCGAGCACGCCCTGGAGAAGATCGACAGCGGCACGTTCGGCATGTGCGAAACGTGCCACCAGCCCATCGCCCCGGCCCGCCTCGAGGCCAAGCCCGCCGCCCGCTTCTGCATCGAGCACGCCAACCGGCGATAGCCCGCAGGCCACCCCTGCTAAGCCTCGGGGGAAGGCGAGGGCGCCAAGGATGGTCCGGCGAACCATGCCTCGTCCGAGAGGAATTGGTGGCGCACCCGTCGCACCTGGTCGAGTTTGACCGCCACCACGTTGGCATGAGGACCCTCCGCCATCCGGCCCAGCGAGTCGAGCATGCGCTCGAGGGCGGCCCCCACCTGCAGCGACCGGCGCCCGTACAGAAGGATCTCGTTGACTGACAGGTCGACGAGGTCGGCGAAGGTGCGTCGCCGTTGGCGGAACCGGGCTAGGCCGTCACCGTCGCAGGCGACGCGGGATCCTCCGTCGGCTGATGCGATCTGCGCCAGCAGGCCGTGAATGGCCTGGATCGCCTGTACGGCGGTGGTGGGGTCGTTGGTGCCGGGCGACAGTGCTCGCTCGGCGATGTCCACGAGCTGGCGGAGGCCGTAGGCCGGGTCCTGGGCGATGTCGCGATCGTCGCCGACTGACACCTGCTCGGCCAGCGCCTCGGCGTCCTCGCCGTCCGTTCCCGTGACGCGCAGGAGTGGATCGCCCTGCACCACCCAGTCACCCACCACGGGCACGAGTTCGGCAGCGGCGTCGAGCCGTTTGGCGGCGGAGACGAGGCCTCGTTCGTGCACGCCGACCACCACCCCGTTGCGTGGGGCGGGTACGGTCACCACCGGCCCCTCAGGCCAGCGAGCGTCACCGTCGGTGCCATCCGCCTCGTCCACGTACAGCTCTTGCAAGGCGCTACTCGTTTCGGCCGCGATCGAGCCGATCAGCGAGCTGACCCGGATCTCCTGGGCCATGTGGTTCACGTACACGACGAACACGCCGATGGTGACCAAGGCCAGGATGATGGCGAGCGCCACCGATGTCACCGGCACGGTCTCGGGCGAGACGCCCCGGAGGGCGGCGAGGGAGAAGGTGAAGGTTGAGACGAAGACCGCGAGCGCCGCCTGGCTCACCCGGTCGCGAAGAAACCTCCGGAGCATCCGCGGGGAGTACTGCGCCGACGTGAGCTGCAGCACGAGCATGGTGATCGAAAAGACCACGGCGGTCAAAGTGATCGACGCACCGCCGATCGACGAGAGCAGGGAGCGGGCACTGTCGGCCCCGCCCGGGAAGAGGCTGTCCTCGAAGCCGATCTCGCGGTCGACCACCGACGTCAGGATCGACAGAGCGATCGACAACACGGCGAAGAGGAGCGGCAGGGGGAGCAAGCTCTGGCGGAAGCGGGTGAAGGCGCTGTTGGGGTTCACGACGTTCCTCCTGCCCGGTGACCGACCGCGCCATGCCGGGCACTGCCGGCCGGCAACCGGCGCACGCGCTACGGAGCGCACGTTGCGTTCCGGCCGGACCCGGTTGTCACACGGTGCCCCGGGCCGTGTGAGCGATTCTTCACAGGGGTGACACCGGCGGCACACAGTGTCGACATGCGTACTCCGTAGGGTCCTTCTCGGCACAGGCGAGGCCCAGACCGGCGGGCTCGCCGTCATCACGTCGAAAGGCTGGCATGAGCACGACCGTCGACAAGGCGACCCTCCCCCGCCGCCCCCGCAAGGGTGCCTCCCGCCCCCCCTCGCGGGGCCGCTGGATTGAGCACTGGGAGCCTGAGAACGAGGCGTTCTGGGAAGAGACGGGCAAGCGGATCGCCCGCAAGAACCTGATCCTGTCGATCTTCTGCGAGCACCTGGGCTTCAGCGTCTGGGTGCTGTGGACCATCGTGGTCATCAACCTGGCCAACGTCGGCATCAACCTCTCGGTGTCCGAGCTGTTCATGTTGACCGCGGTGCCCAACCTGGTCGGGTCGTTCCTGCGGATCCCCTACACCTTCGCCGTGCCGCGCTTCGGTGGGCGGGCGTGGACGGGCATCAGCGCGGCGTTGCTGCTGGTCCCGACGACGCTGCTCGCCGCCGTCGTCCCCAGCGGCTGGCTCGCCGGCCAGAGCCACGGCACCCAGTACTGGGTCCTGCTGCTGTGTGCGGCGACGGCCGGCTTCGGGGGCGGCAACTTCTCCTCGTCGATGTTCAACATCTCGTTCTTCTACCCGGAACGGAAGAAGGGGTTCGCCCTCGGGATGAATGCCGCCGGCGGCAACCTGGGCGTCGCCGTGGCCCAGTTGCTCGTCCCGCTGGCCATCATCGCCGGCGTCCCCGCGGCCGCCGCCAAGCTTCCCGTGCATGACGTCCACCTGGCCTACGCGGGGTTGATGTGGATGCCGTTCATCGTGGCCGGCGCCATCGCCGCCTGGCTGTACATGGACAGCCTCACTCAGGTGAAGGCTGACAAGAGCTCGTATGTGAACGCCCTCCGGAGCGGCCAGACGTGGATCATGTCGTTCCTCTACATCGGCACGTTCGGCTCGTTCATCGGCTTCTCCTTCGCCCTCCCGCTGGTGATCAAGAACACGTTCCCCGAGTTCCTCGCCGACCACCCCTTCATCGCCACCTACCTGGCCGGGCTCAGCTTCGTGGGCGCCCTGATCGGGTCGGTGTCGAGGCCGCTGGGCGGATGGATGTCCGACAGGATCGGTGGCAGCCGGGTGACGCTGTGGGTCTTCGTCGGGATGGCGGCGGCGACCGGCACCGCCGTCGCCGGGGTCCAGGGGCGCAACTTCCCTCTGTTCTTCGGGTCCTACATGATCGTCTTCCTACTGGCCGGCATGGGCAATGGTTCGACCTACAAGATGATCCCGTCGATCTTCGCCGAGCTGGGACGCAGGGATGCGGAGGAGCGGGGTGTGGCCCCCGAGTCCACCATCGTCGAGTTCAAGCGGCGGGCGGCGGCCGTCATCGGCATCGCCGGTGCGATCGGCGCCTTCGGGGGCTTCCTCATCCAGGTGGTGCTGCGCCAGGCCAGCCTCGAGGTGTCGGCGCTGGTGAAGGCGGCGCCCACCGCCGCCGAGAAGGTGGCGGTGGCGGCGTCCAACGCCGACTGGTCGGTCCCCGCCCTGTGGGTCTTCCTCGTCTCTTACGTGGTCTTCGCCACGACCACCTGGTTCTTCTACCTACGCCGGAGTGTGGCGACGGGACGGGTCCCGAGCCTCGCCCACGCCGGCGTCTGAACATCGGCGTCTGCACATCGGCGTCTGCACATCGGCGTCGTCAGCGCCGTACCTTCTGGGGGACGGCCATCGCTTCGACGTGCACGGCGGCCTGCTTGTAGTTGGGCTCGCGGGAGATGGGGTCGAACTCGTCCACCGTCAACCGGTTGACGCACAGCTCGTCGTAGTGGAAGGGCATGAACACCTCGCCCTCTCGCACGGTGGCGGTCACCCGCACCGGCACACCCTCGACCATTCCCCGGCGCGACAGCAGCCGGACGAGGTCGCCGGGGCCGACGCCGAGCCGACGGGCGTCCTCGGGGTTGACCTCGACCCACCCTTCGGGGGCGAGCGAGTCGAGAATCTCCACCCGGCCCGTCTTGGTGCGGGTGTGCCAGTGCTCGACGGTGCGGCCGGTGTTGAGCACGAACGGGAAGCGCTCGTCGACGGCGTCGGCGATGGGCTCGGGCGACACCGGCCACAACCGGGCCCGGCCGTCCGGAGTCGGGAACCGGCCGTCGCGGTAGAGCCGGGGCCCGCCCCACTGGGCGCTGCCATGCTCGTCCAGCGACGCCCAGCTCATGCTGCTGTAGTCGCACAACCGGCCGGCCGACACGCGCCGCCACTCCTCGAAGGCGTCCTCGGGACCGGTCCAGCCCGGGTACAGCTCGTCGCGCACGCCCGCCAGGTCGGCGATGGCGAGGAAGATGTCGAAGTCGGAGCGGGAAAGTCCGGGGGGGTCGACCGCCTTGCGCACGCGCGAGACGCGGCGCTCGGAGTTGGTGTACGTGCCCTCCTTCTCGCCCCAGATGGCGGCGGGCAGGACCACATGGGCCAACTGCGTCGTGGGCGTCTCGAACCCGTCCTGGACGACCAGCAGGTCGAGGTCGCGCAGTGCCTGCTCGAGCCGGCCCCGGTTGGGGAAGGAGACGGGCGGGTTGGTGGCCACGATCCACAGGCCCTTGATCGTCCCGTCCAGGATCCCGTCGACGATGTCCGGGTAGGCCCGCCCACGCGCCGAGGGGACGCGCTCGACGGGGAGGTTCCACAGGGAGGCCAGCTCGGCCCGGTCGGCGGGGTTGTCGTAGGCCCGGTAGCCGGGGAGCGACGCGGTGCCACCCGCCTCCCGCACCCCCATCGCGTTGCACTGGCCGGTGATCGACATCGGCGCCGCCCCCGGGCGCCCCACGTTGGCGGTGAGCAGGCACAGGGTGTTGAGCAGCGTGACCGTCTCCGTGCCCTGCACGGAGTGGTTCACGCCCATCGTCCAGGCCACGACCGCCCGCTCGGCCCGGCCGAAGGCGAGCGTGGCTCGCCGCACGAGGTCGGCGTCGAGGCCGGTTTCGACGGCCACGCGGTCGAGGTCGTACGACGCCACGTGGGCGGCCAGCTCCTCGAACCCCTCGGTGTGGCGGGAGACGTACTCGGTGTCGACCAGGCCCTCGTCGAGGAGCAGCTTGATCATCCCGTTGAGCAGGGTGATGTCGCTGCGGGGGCGGACAGGGAGGTGCACGTCGGCCATGGCCGCCGTCTTGGTCACCCGCGGATCGACGACGATCACGGTGGCGTCGCGGTTGTCGAGCACCCGCGGCGCGAGGAGCGGGTGGTTGTCGGCGATGTTCGCTCCGACCAGCAAGATGCAGTCGGCCTCGTCGAAGTCCTCGTAGGAGCCGGGGGGCCCGTCGCTGCCGAAGCTGCGCTTGTAGCCGGCGACGGCGCTGGCCATGCACAGCGTGGTGTTGCCGTCGTGGTGGCGGATGCCGAGCCCCAGGCGCACGAGCTTGCCGAGGGTGTAGAACTCCTCGGTCACGAGCTGGCCGGTGGAGATGACCGCCACCGAGTCGGGCCCGTGCTCCCGCAGCAGGCGCCGGAACCCGCCGACCATGGTGCCGAGGGCCTCGTCCCATGTGGCTCGCTCCTGGTGCTCGTCGGGCGCGTGGCGGATCAGCGGCGCGGTCAGCCGCCCCTCGGCGGCGATCACGTGGTGCTCGGCCAGCCCCTTCGGGCACAGGCGCCCGGTGTTGACGGGATGGTCGGGATCGCCCATGGAGCTGACCGCCCGGTTGTCCCGGACGCCGAGGAGCATGCCGCAGCCCACCGAGCAGTAGCCGCAGGTCGTGCGCACCCACCGGTCGGGGCGGCGGCTGGCGTTCATCACCCCGCCCACCTCGTCAGGCCGGTAGCTCACCGGAAGAAGCTGCCCGCCACCCGGAAGGGGACGACCGTGACGTAGAAGAGGTAGCGCCCGGCCAGCTCGCCCAGGGCGACCACCGCGGTGGCGGAGGCCAGGCGGCCGGCGCCGGCGGCGCTGCCCAGCGGCGCCGCGGCGGTGAAGGCGAGGAGGGCGAGCCCGGTGGCGGCGGCGGCGATCCGGGCCCAGAACAGGGTCTGCAACGGGCCGGCCAGCAGTTCGGCCGTGCCCCGGTGCTGGCGGTCGCCACGGCTGCGCACCACGTGGCGCAGGCGGAGCTGGACAGCCAGTTGCCCCCCGGTACCGGCGGCCGCCGCCGCCAGCAGGGTGGACACCCACGCCGCCGTGAGCCGGCTGTGGTCGAGGCAGAGCAGGGCGACCAGGGGGCCGATGGCGACGGCGGTGGCGAAGAACGCAGCGGGCGTGCGGCGGGAGTTCCACACGGGCCGGGCCGGTACGAGGTACAGGCGCGCGCTGGCGTATACGCCGGCCCCGCCCGCGGCGCTGGCGGCCAGGCCGAGGGGCAGGCTCGGCCCGGTCGCGGCATAGGCGAACGACAGGACCGAGAACAGGCCGAACCAGGCCACCTCCCGGCTGAGCCACGAGGTGCGCAGGTTGCGAAGAGCCTTGAACGCCCGGGTGGGCCGGCCCAGGTGGAAAAGCGAGGCGGCCAGGGCGGCGGCGCCGGCGAGGGAGGCGCCCATGGCCGCCCCCTCCAGCCCCCGGGCGCCCGCCCCCTCGAGCACGACCGTGGTCGCCACCGTGCCCAGGGACAGCTGGGTGAGCAGGGTGAGCACGATGAGCGGCCAGTGGGGGTGCTCGGGCGAGACGGGACGCTCGTTGGCCGCCTGCATCCCTGTGGGGAGCCCGGCGGGCACCGCGATGCGCGTCGTCGACAGAGTGATCTCGGAAGGCGGCAGCCCGGGTGCATCGGCGGCGGCATGGTCGGCCCGCCAGGCGGCCACGTCCACCGCCTCCACCCCGATGGCCCGGGTCGGGCAGGCCAGCACGCACGCCGGTGCCTGCCCTGCCTCCAGCCGGGGGCGGCACATGTCGCACTTGGAGACGATCTTGCGGACCGGGTTGAACACCGGCACCTCATAGGGGCAGTTCCAGATGCAGTACTGGCAGCCGATGCAGTCGTCGGCGTGGTGGAGGACGATCCCGTTGCCGAGCTTCTCGTAGGCGCTGGTGGGGCAGCCGGACAGGCAGGTGGGCTCCACGCAGTGGTTGCACGCCATTGACAGGCTGAACCGGCGCGTGTCGGGGAACGCCCCGCCCTCCAGCTCGCCGACCCGCCGCCAGCCCTGCTCCACCGGCGTGGCGTTCTGCTCGGCGCAGGCCACCTCGCAGGAGTGGCAGCCCACGCACGCCTCCATGGCGAACGTGAAGCGGTACTGCTCGCCGTCCTGGAGGGGGAGGAGCTGGGGCGGGTCGTGGACCGGTCGCCGCCGGGTGAAGGCGACGGGCTGCTCGAGCAGCGTCATCCGGGCGAGGCCACCTCCACCCGCCCGCCGGCGATGCGCACCGGGAAGGTCGGGACTGTGACGCCGGCGTCGTCGAGGCACTCGCCGGTGCGGAGGTCGAAGCTCTGCTTGTAGACGGGGGAGGCCACCTTCAACCGGTCGCCCTTCGACCCCACGATGCCCCGGGACAGGACGTTGGCCCGGCTGAAGGGGTCGTGGTTGGACAGGGCGAACAGCTCATCGCCCACCCGGAACACGGCCACCTGGCGGCCTCCGACCAGGGCGCACACGCCCCGTTCGGGCAGCAGGTCGTCGAGGCCGCACACGGCTGTCCACGTGACGGTGTCGAGCAGGGTCATCGGACGCCTCCCGTGATGGGTTTCTCGTGGTCGTAGGCGGGGCGCGGCTGCCCCCGCTCGCTGACGAATACGACGTCGGGGTCGGGCCCGTCGGCATTGACGAAGGTGCGGAAGCGCTTGACCCGCTCGGGGTCGTCGATGGTCGCCTTCCACTCGCATGTGTAGGTGGCGACGTGGCGGGCCATGTCGGCCTCCAACTCGGCGCAGATGCCCAAGGCGTCGTCGATCACGACCCGGCGGAGGTAGTCGATGCCCCCGTCGAGCTTGGTGAACCACACTGCCGTGCGTTCCAGCCGGTCGGCGGTGCGGATGTAGAACATCAGGAAACGGTCGAGGTAGCGGACGACCGTCTCGTCGTCGATGTCCGATGCGAGCAGCACCGCGTGCTGGGGGCGGGCGCCGCCGTTGCCGCACACGTAGACGTTCCAGCCCTGTTCGGTGGCGATGACCCCGAAGTCCTTGCTCTGGGCCTCGGCGCACTCCCGCACGCAGCCCGACACCGCCGACTTGAGCTTGTGGGGGGCGCGCAGCCCCCGGTAGCGTAGCTCCAGGCGGATGGCCATGGCCGTCGAGTCCTGCACGCCGAAGCGGCACCACGTGCGGCCCACGCACGACTTCACCGTGCGCAGGGCCTTCCCGTAGGCGTGGCCCGACTCCATGCCCGCGTCCACGAGCCGGCGCCAGATGTGGGGCAGTTGGTCGACTCTGGCCCCGAACATGTCGATGCGCTGGCCGCCGGTGATCTTGGTGTAGAGGCCGAAGTCCTTGGCGATGTGGCCGATGGCGATGAGCTGGTCGGGGGTGATCTCGCCGCCCGGCACCCGGGGCACGACCGAATAGGTGCCGTCGCGCTGGAGGTTGGCCAGGAAATGGTCATTGGTGTCCTGGAGGGCGGCCTGCTCCCCATCGAGGATGTAGCCGTTGGAGAGGGAGGCGAGCATGGAGGCCACCGCCGGCTTGCAGATCTCGCAGCCCCGGCCCGACCCGTGGCCGGCCAGCACCTCTGAGAACGAGCTGAGCCGCTGCACCCGCACGAGGTCGAACAGCTCCTGGCGGGAGTAGGCGAAGTGCTCGCACAGGTCGTTGTTCACGGCCAGGCCCGCCTTGGCCATCTCCGCCTTGAGCAGCTCGGTGACCAGGGGGACGCACCCGCCACAGCCGGTGCCCGCCTTGGTGCAGGCCTTGACCGCGCCCACGTCGAGGGCGCCGCCGGCGATGGCCGTGCAGATCTCGGCCTTGGCCACGCCGTTGCAGGAGCAGACGGTGGCCGAGGCGGCCAGGCCGGCCACCCCCATCGCGGGCGCGGCCGTCGCGTCGCCGCTGCCCTGGGGCAGGATCAGGTCGTCGGGGCGCTCTGGCGTGGGCATGTCGCCCCGGGCCATCTGGACGAGCACCTGGTACATCGACGCGTCGCCCACCAGCACGCCCCCGACGACGGGCCGGACGCGCCGACGACCCTGGGGGGCGCCCACGACCACCTTCTTGTAGACGCCGGCGACGGGGTCGTCGAAGGTGATCGACTCGCAGCCGGGAGCCGCTCCGAAGGCATCGCCGAAGCTGGCCACGTCCACCCCGAGCAGCTTGAGCTTGGTGGACAGGTCGGCTCCCTCGAACGCGGCGTCGCCTCCGAGGACGCGGTCGGCGACGACCCGGGCCATCTGGTAGCCGGGGGAGACCAGGCCCCACACCCGTCCCTGGGCCACCGCGCACTCCCCGATGGCGAAGATGGCCGGGTCCGACGTGCGGCAGCCGTCGTCGACCACCACGCCGCCCCGCTCGCCCATGTCCAGCCCGGCGGCCCGGGCCAGCTCGTCTCGGGGCCGGATGCCGGCCGAGAAGACGACCAGGTCGGCCGCCAGCTCGTCCTGGCCGGTCGAGAAGCGCATGCCCCGCACCCGCCCGTCCTCGTCGACGGCGATCTCGCTGGTGGCGGCGCCGGTGTGCACGACCACGCCCAGCTCCTCGATGCGGCGGCGCAGCGCGGCCCCGCCCCCGTCGTCGACCTGCATGGGCATCAGGCGGGGGGCGAACTCGACCACGTGGGTCGTTAGGCCCAGGCTGCGGAGGGCGTTGGCCGCCTCGAGCCCCAGCAGGCCCCCGCCCACCACCGCCCCTACCCGGGCGGAGGCGGCGGCGGCTCGGATCGCCTCCAGGTCCTCGATGGTGCGGTAGACGAAGCAGCCGCCGGCGTCCCGGCCGGGGATGGGCGGGACGAAGGGGTACGAGCCGGTGGCCAGGACCAGGGCGTCGTAGGCGATACGGCGGCCCGTGGCCGAAACCACCTCCTGCGCCGCGGGGTCGATCGAGGCCACCGAGTCGCCCAGGTGAAGGGTCAGGCCCATGGTGTCGAAGAAGCCGGGTGCGACCAGCGACAGGTCGTCGGCCGAGGTGCCGGTGAAGAACGAGCTCAGGCCCACCCGGTCGTAGGCGGGCCGGGGCTCCTCGCAGAACGTCACGATGTCCCACTCGGCGGTAGCGCCCCGCTCGACGAGGATCTCAAGGAGCTTGTGGCCGACCATGCCGTTGCCGGCGACCACCAGGGTGCGCCGCAGGCCGGGGGTGAAGTCCGGGTCCACGGTTCTAGCCAAGCGGTTGGGTGTGTTCGACCGGTTGCCTACCGGTGAACAGCAGGGGTCCAAGCCCTCACCGGCGGGCGGGGCGGCTGTGAGGTCATCCCCGTGTCAGGTTGACTTCCCGACCGTGAAACACTTGCCATACCGCTCGTTCACAGAGCGCGCCGAGACTCGATGTCGACATGACCCTTCGCCCCCTCGACGGGTTCGTGGTCGGGATCACCGCCGACCGCCGCTGGCAGGAGCAGGCCGAGCTGCTCGAACGGCGGGGTGCCTCGATCCTCCACGGGCCCACCATGACCACGCTGTACCTCGCGTCCGACGACGACCTGCGGCGGGCCACCGCGGCCGTTGTCGACGCCCCGCCCGACTACGTGGTCGCCACCACCGGCATCGGCATGCGGGCGTGGCTCGAGGCGGCTGCCTGCTGGGGGCTGGGCGAGCGGCTGCACGACGCCCTGGGCGGGGCCCGCATCGTGGCCCGGGGGCCGAAGGCGGCCGCCGCCGTGCAGGCGGGCGGGCTCGAGGTGTGGCAGCGCTCGTCCACCGAGCAGATGGGCGCCCTGGTCGAGGTGCTGCTGGCCGAGCCGCTGGACGGCAAACGGGTCGTGCTGCAGGAGTACGGCATGCCCAACCCCGAGGTGGCCGCCGCCCTGGGGGCGGCGGGCGCGACTGTGGTCGAGGTGCCCGTCTACCGCTGGCGCCTGCCCGAGGACACCGGGCCGGTGCTGCGCCTGGTCGAGGCGGCCTGCGACGGGCGGGTGGACGCCATCACCTTCACCAGCGCCCCCGCCGTGCACAACCTGTTCACCATCGCCGGCCAGCACGGGATGGCCGAGCCCCTCCGCAAGGCGTGCAACGAGCGGGTGGTGGCGGCCTGCGTGGGACCGGTGTGCGCCGAGGGGGCGATGAAGGAGGGGATCGAGGAGCCGCTGGCCCCCCCCGTCGGCCGCCTGGGCCTGCTCGTCCGGGCCCTGAGCGACCGCTTCGAGGGCCAGCGCCGGACGTTCGCCCTGGGCGGCTGCCCCGCCGTCCTCCAGGGATCGGCCCTGGACGTGGGCGGGGAGCGGGTCGAGCTGACCCCCCGGGAGCGGTCGCTGTTCGAGGCGCTGGTCGAAGCGGACGGGGCGGTCGTGGCGCGAGCGGTCCTGCTGGAACGGGTATGGGGCTCGGCGGAAGCCGACGCCCACGTGCTGGAGGTGACGGTCGGCCGCCTCCGCCGCCGCCTGGGCCGGGCCGGCGGCTCCCTCAAGGCCGTGGCCGGCCGCGGCTACCGCCTGGACGGCCTCGAGCCGTAGGGGGCGGCTCCCGGCGGGGCGGCTTGTAGTGTCGGGCCCATGCTGCAGCGGGTCGCCGAGCACGTCATCCGGCCGCGGCGCTTCGGTCCCAAG
>Ga0187892_10005743_pt1 | contig 19173 bp, 15 predicted proteins | sample MA1701073metaG_FD_139345 | JGI IMG/M metagenome (GOLD analysis project Ga0187892, IMG submission 139345) | Bio-ooze microbial communities from a basaltic lava cave in the Kipuka Kanohina Cave System on the Island of Hawaii, USA - MA170107-3 metaG ...
CGGAAGGAATTCCCGCGCCTTCTCGAGCAGGCCGATGCGCGCCGCCGGGCTCAGGCCCGTGACGTAGGCATAGCCGATACCGAGCAGCACAATCAGCGCGACCGCCAGTACGTAGCGGTTCGCGAGCCTGCTGCCGAGCCTTAGTAAAGCTTCCATCGGTTAGGAAACCGGGATGCGCGCTGCGCGCATCCCGGAACCGTTTACTGCTGCTTCGCCGCCGCGCTGCCCTTGGGCAGGTACGTCGGCTTCATCGCCTGCGAATCGCCCCACACTGCGTACTGCTTGCGGAACTCCAGATAGTCGTCCGCGATCCTCTTGAACAGCGGGTCCTTGGCCGACTCCTCCTTCAGCACCTCGAGCCAGGCCTTCTCGAACACCGCGAGGTCCTTGTCGGACCAGCGCTTGATCTGCACCTTGTGCTTCTTCTGCATCTCGGCCATGACGCCGAACTGCGTGGCCTCGGTTTCCGCATAGGTGTAGTGCACCTGGTAGCCCGCCGCGACCTGCAGGATCCTCTTGTAGGACCTGGGCAGAGCCTCGAAGGTCTTCTTCGGCATCAGCAGCTCGCTCACCGACACCTGCTGGTGCCAGCCGGGGAAGTAATTGAACTTCGCCACCTGGTGGAAGCCCAGCTTGATGTCCATCGCCGGCATCGAGAACTCGGTCGCGTCGATCACGCCGCGCTCGAGCGCCGGGAAGATGTCGGCCGCCGCGAGGAGCTGCGTGGAGACGCCGAGCTTCTGCATCACCTGCGCGCCCAGGCCGAAGAAGCGCATCTTCAGGCCCTTCAGCTGCTCGGTCGACTTGATCTCCCGGCGGAACCAGCCCGAGGTCTCGGGCCCGATCGCGAAGCCGTCGATGGCGATCAGGTCGTGCTTGTCGTAGATCTCCTGGCGCAGCTTGTTGCCGTTGCCGAAGATCTTCCAGGCGAAGAACTCGCCGTAGGTCGGCCCGAACGGCACGGTGGTGAAGAACGCGAGCGCCGGGTACTTGCCGGTGTGGTAGCCCGGCGTGGTCCAGCACGCGTCCACCGAGCCCTTGGCCGCGGCGTCGAAGCACTCGAGCGCCGGCACCAGCGCGCCCGGCTCGTGGAACTTGATGCTGAAGTTGCCGTCGGTCATCTCCTCGACGTCCTTGACGAAGCGCAGGCCGGAGGTGCCGAGGTGCGTCAGCGAGCTGCCGAACGCGCTCTGCATCCTCCAGGTCACCTTCTGCTGGGCGAGCGAGGCGGTGGATACGGCGGAAAAGGCGAGCGCCACTGCCACGGCGCCCAACTGGGACGGTCTGGTCATTTGCCCTCCTCCTCTAAGGTTGGCGCGACCATCATAACGCACAAAATCAGCGTTCGCGCGCCGCCTCGTGGAAGGCCTTGCGTACCGGCGACAGCAGGTACTCCAGCACGGTGCGCGTGCCGAGGTTGATCTCGGCGGCGACCTGCATCCCCGGGGCGAGGAGATGGCGTACGCCTTCCGACTCCAGGCTCTGGGCCTTTAGCTCGACCAGCGCCCGGTAGGCGAGCGGGCCCATCGGCCGGTCGCGCCCGGTGAGCGCGTCCGAGCGGGTGTTGGCGGAAGGCGCTTCGGTCGCGTCCGCGCTCACCTGCCGCACCGAGCCCTCGACCATGCCGTACTTGGTGAACTGGAAGGCCGCGAGCTTGAGCTTGACCGCCTGGCCGGCGCGCACGAAGCCGACGTCCTGGTTCGAGACCCATACCTCGGCGATGAGCTGCTCGCCTTTCGGCACCAGCGTCATCAGGATCGTCCCCGGCATCGTCACGGTGCCCGCGGTGTGCGTGGCGAGGTCCTTCACCGTGCCGGCCTGCGGCGCCCGAAGCTCGAGGAGCTCGTGCCGGTGGGAAAGCTTCGCGAGCTCCTGAGTCAGTTTTTCCAGTTGAGATACCACGTCCATGCGCTCGGCCTGCAGCTGCCGGCGATAGTCGGCGCCGATCTGCGCGATCTTCTGCTCCGATTGCGCGATCAGCGCCAGGTTGGAGCGGATGACGGATTCCTGCGTGCGCAGGTCCTGCTCCTTCTCGATGCGCTCGCGCCGCTTGTCGGCGTACATGATGCGGCCGGCGAAGCCGTCCTTGGTCAGCTTCTCGAAAGCCTTCTCCTGCTCGACGTAGTGCGGCAGCACCTGCTCGAGCTTGGCCTTGGTCTGCCGGGCGGCTTCCAGATCATGTTTTGATTTGTCTAAAAGACTCCTTTCCTGCGCGAGCGCGCTTTCATAGGCGCGCAGATTCGCGGCGTACTGCGCCTCGACCTGGGCATAGAGGTCCGGCGGATCGCTCTTGCCTCGAACCAGGGGTTTCCCGGAGAGCTGGGCGTCGATGCGCCGCAGCGCGAGGCGCTTGTTGTGGTACTCGGCCTGCACCGCTCTTACGTCGGCCGCGGTCAGCACCGAGTCCATGCGGATCAGGACCTGGCCCTCGGCGACCTGCTCGCCTTCGCGCACCAGGATCTCGCGCACGATCCCCTGCTCGGCCGGCTGCACGATCTTCAGGTACCCCGAGGGCACCAGCTTGCCTTCGGCGACCGCCACGATGTCGAGCGGGCCGAGCGCGGCCCAAAGGAATACGGAAACAAGTAATCCCACCAGGGTCCAAAGCGTCCATCCCGCGAGCGGCGCGGGCGGCCTATCCTGGATGCGCAGCAGGGGCGGCGCGAAGTCCGCCGGGTCGGCTTTCATCATGGGTTTTCTCGGCGCCGAGCACGAACACTTCGTCGACGGCAAGCCCTCTCGGAATCTGGTGCGCGATGAACAGAATGGTCGCCGCTCCCTTCAGCTTGTTCACGGTCTGGGCGAACTTCTCGGCGGTCGCCGGGTCGAGGCTGCTGGTCGCCTCGTCGAAGACGAGGACGCGCGGGCGCTTGAGGATGGCGCGCGCGATGGCGAGGCGCTGCTTCTGTCCGCCGGAGAGGCCGACGCCGTGCTCGCCGATCTCCGTGTTGTAGCCCTTGGGCAGCTTCTCGATCACGTCGTGGATCTCGGCGATCCTGCAGGCGCTCACCACGTCGCTGAAGCCGGCGTTGGGGTTGGCGGCGAGCAGGTTCTCGTAGATCGTTCCCGAGAACAGCACGGTCTCCTGCGGCACCACGCCGAAGTACTGGCGCAGCTCGTTCGCCGAGAAGTGGCGGATGTCGCGCTCGTCCATCGTGATGCGGCCGTCCTCGGGCTGGTAGAAGCCGAGCAGCAGCTTGGCGAGCGTGCTCTTGCCCGAGCCGGAGGGGCCGGTGAGCACGGTGAGCTTGCCCGGCTTTAGGCTCAGGCTCAGGTTGCGGTACAGGTGCGGATGCTCCTGCGAGTAGCGGAAGGCGAGCTCGTGCACCTGGATCTCGCCCCTGCCCTCGGGCGCGCGCGACGGCGTGAGCGCGTAGGGCTCGGCGGGCGCGTCCATGATGTCGCCCAGGCGCTTGACCGCGATCGAGGCCTGCTGGAACTCCTGCCACAGGCTCGCGAGGCGCAGCATCGGCTGCGACATGCGGCTCGCGAACATCTGGAACGCGACCAGCATGCCGATGGTGAAGCCGTCGCTGCGCATGACGAGCAGCGCGCCCGCGCACAGGATGGCGAGCGTCATCGCCTGCTCGAGCGCGTTCACCGCCACGTTGTAGCTGTTCGAAAGCTGGCGCGTGGAGAAGCCCGCCGCGAGGTAGGCCGCGAGATAGTCGTCGTAGCGCGACTCCAGGCGCGGCTCCATCTGCAGCGACTTCACCGTCTCGATGCCCGCGACGTACTCGGTGAGGAAAGCCTGGTTGCGCGCGCCGAGCAGGAACTGCCGGTTCAGCCGCGAGCGCAGAACGGGTGTAACGAAAAGACCGACAAGAACAATCAAAGCCAACGCGCCGAGTGCGATCAGTGTCAGCTGCCAGCTATAGGCGAACATCACCACGAGGAACACGACGACGAACGGCGCGTCGAGCAGCAGGCTCACCGCGGCGCCCGCCATGAACTCGCGGATCGTCTCGACCGCGTGCACGCGCGCGACCAGCGTGCCGGTGGGCCGGTACGAGAAGTACGGCAGTTGCAGGCGCAGGATGTGGCGCAGCACCTGGCTGCCAAGCACGGCGTCGACGCGGTTCCCGGTGTGCAGCACCAGGTACTGGCGCAGCCAGGACATCACGGCGTTGAACAGCAGGAACATGCCGAGCCCAACCGCGATCACCGCGAGCGTGCTCATGGTGTGGTGCACCACCACCTTGTCGATCACCACCTGCGTGCCGAGCGGCGTGGCGAGCCCGATCAGCTGGATGAAGAGCGACGCGACCAGCACGTCGCGCCACACGCGCTTGTGGCGCAGGAGCTCGGTAGCGAACCAGCGAAAGCCGAAGCGCGCCGCTGCCGGTTCCTCCGAGAGAGTTTCGTAGCGAACCAGGATCACGCCTCGCTCGAACTGCTCCGCTGGCGCCGTGGCCGGCGCCTGCGACCCGGCCTCGAAATAGAGCAGCCGCTCGCGGTCGGCCCTGACGATCAGCGCCGGGCGCGGCGTCTCACCCTTGAGGAACGCGACGCACGGAAAGCTCGCCTTGGCGAGCGAGCCCTCGCCGGTGCGGAAGTCGAGCGCCTGGCAGGCTTCGAGGAGCTGGCGGGTGCCGTGGGGAGCGGGAAAGCGCTGCAGGAGCAGCGCCGGGTCGAACGGAACGCGGTTGAGCTGGCACAGGCTGCCGACCAGCCAGACGAAGTCGCTTGCCGACAGCGCCGCGTTCACCGAACCCCCTCCTCCTGCCCGTATTCTTCCCCGGAGGGCAGGGAAAGAACATCACCCGGGAGTTCTAGAACTCCCCTGAAAGCTTGGCGCAAGCTGGTCATAGTCAGGGAGGACGCGTCGGGGGGGTGCGGGGCTAGCATGTTGCTTAACAAAGCTTGCCCAGAATCGGCGCGTGGCGAAGTGGCAGAGTGGGGAGATGCTACGGTTTGCAACGCCGTCCACGTTGGTTCGATTCCAACCTTCGCCTCCATCCCCTCCCTTCCAGACTAAGGGCACCTGAAGGACTACGCCCGGTCGCGGGGCTGTCACGCCCGGTTCCTATACTGAAGGCTCGTTCCGAGGGGCTTGCCCGATCGCCGAGCGGTGCACCGATAGCTCGCCGGGTTCGGTGCATTCCCCATCGGACGAATCCCCGCCTGAGAGAATGGCTTGAGCCATGCTTCCGGGCACCATTCCCCCCACTACCCAGGTGCTCATCGTCGGCGGCGGCCCGTTCGGGCTGATGCTCGCCAACGAGCTCGGGCGGCGCGCGATCCGCGCCGTGCTGGTCGACCAGAACCCCGGCACCACGCAGAACGCGGCGGCGAACGCCACCCAGGCGCGCACCATGGAGCACTTCCGCCGCCTGGGCTTCGCCGACGAGGTGCGCGCGCTCGGCCTGCCGCCCGACTTCCCGACCGACATCGCCTACTTCACGCGCTTCGCGCGCCACGAGCTCGCGCGCTTCACCCTGCCCTCGTCGCGCGACGCGCGGCAGCTCGTGACGACGCTGTCGGGCTCCTGGAGCGCGGCCGAGCTGCCGCACCGCTGCAACCAGAAGTTCATCGAGCCGGTGCTGCGCCGCCACGCCGAGGCGCTGCCGGACGTGTCGGTGCACTACGGTTGCCGCATGACGGCGTTCCGGGCTTTTCCGGACTGCGTGGAAGCCGATATCGAAGGTCAAACCGTCAGGACCGCCTATCTTGTGGGCGCGGACGGTCCGCGCAGTAGCGTGCGCCAGGCGCTCGGCATCCGCTACGCCGGCGAGACCGGCGTCACGCGCCCGTTCGTAGGCGGGCGCATGTACGCCGTGCACGCGCGCATCCCCGATTTCTACCGCGAGGTGCCGCACCGGCCCGCCTGGATGAACGTCGCGTTCAACCCCGAGCGGCGCTGCTTCATGCCGGCAGTGGACGGCAAGGGCGGGTTTGCCTTTCACACCCAGCTTTCCCACGGGGAGCACGAAGATCGCATCACGGAATCCCAGGCCATCGCGATGGTGCAGCAGACCATCGGCCTGCCGTTGCGCGTCGAGGTGATTTCCCGGGCGCCCTGGACCGCCGGCCATTCGCTGGTCGAGAAAAATTCTCGCAAGGCAGGATCTTCATCGGCGGCGACGCGGCGCACCTTTTCACGCCCACCGGCGGCCTGGGCTACAACACCGCGATCGAGGACGCGGTGAACCTCGGGTGGAAGCTTGCCGCCGTCCTCAAGAATCAGGCTTCCCAAAGACTCCTCGCCAGCTACGAGGCCGAACGGCGCCCGCTCGCGCTTCGCAATACTGCCTATGCCAAGGGCTTCGCCGATTCGCTCGGCAACTACGAGCCACCGCCGCAGATCGAGGACGACACGCCCGACGGCGAGGCGGCAGGGCGGCGGGCCGGCGACTACGCCTACGTTCCAAGCGCGTGCCCGGGCGGCCGCCCGCCGCACCTGTGGCTGCCCGACGGACGCTCGCTCTACGACCTCTTCGGCTTCGAGTGGACCTTGCTGGCTTTCAAGGAAACGGGGATGCCAGCGCGCCGATTCTCACGGTGCTCCGACTCGAAAGCCAGGAAGCCAGGGACCTGTACGGCGCCGACTTCGTGCTCATCCGCCCCGACCAGATCGTCGCGTGGCGCGGAAGCTCTGACACGGATGCGGAGGAAATCATCGATCGGATCTGTGGCGTTTTTCCTCGCCCTGGCGCCCGGCCCGGCTTACCGTGAAGGCTCGTTCCGAAGGGCTGCCGCACAGCCGAGCGCGCGCATAGCGCGCCGGTGTCGGCAGGCCCGTCGGGCGAATCCCACGAAGACCTAGCCCGTTCTGGCCGAGGCCAGCGCGGCAAGCGCCGCGCCGACGAGTTGCGCCAATACGAAGGCGGGGATGCCGGAGGGCTCTATCCCGGAAAACGTCGCGGTGAAGCCCCGCGCCAGGGTGACGGCGGGATTGGCGAACGAAGTGGAGGCGGTAAACCAATAGGCCGCGGCAATATAGGCCCCGACAGCTATCGGCGCGCTCCACAGCGGCTGATTGCGGCATGCCATGACGATGAGCACCAGGCCGAATGTCGCGACCACCTCGCTCCACCACTGGCCCAGGCCCATGCGCATGGTGGGCGAGATCTGCAGCAGCGCCAGGTCGAACATCGCATGCGCCGCGAGGACGCCGATAAACGCCCCCGCGAACTGGGCCACCAGATAGGCGGGAACCAGCCGCCACGGAAAGCCTGCACGCAGGGCGAATGCGAGCGTCACCAGCGGGTTGAAATGCGCGCCGGAGCGCGCCGCAAACGCGGCAATGAGGGCGACCAGGGCACATCCGGTCGCAAGCGAGTTGGCGAGAAGAGCGAGAGCCGCGTTTCCCTGCGCCAGACGCTCGCCCATGATGCCGGAGCCGACCACCGCCGCCCTCATCGCGCGGGAGTCTCGGTGCCGGTCTTTCCGATCTCGTCGAGCCGGCGTTTCAGCGCCAGCCGGTCCAGCTTGTCGAGGGGAAGCGCCAGGAGCAGATTGATGCGCGCGCTGAGTTCGGTGAACGCGCGCAGAAATGCCTTGCGCCGGTCATGGTCTGGGCCGGGCACCACCGTCGGGTCCATGACTCCCCAATGCGCGGTCATCGGCTGCCCTGGCCACACCGGGCAGACCTCCTCGGCCGCGTTGTCGCATACCGTGAAGACGAAATCCATCGCCGGCGCGCCGCTGCGCGCGAACTCGTCCCAGTTTTTGGATCGCAGGCCCCGGGTCGGCAGCCGGTTCTTCTCCAGCAGTTCCAGCGCAAGGGGGTTCACCTTCCCCGCCGGGTGGCTGCCCGCGCTGTAGGCCGTGAAGCGGCCCCTGCCGGCCGAGTTCAGATAGGCCTCGGCGAGGATCGATCTCGCCGAGTTGCCGGTGCACAGGAACAATACGTTCAGGGGCCTCATGCGCCCTATTTCGCCATCGCCGGCCCGCAGCAGGCCGCCTTGCTGGCATCGTCCGCCTCGGTCGCGCGCGGACGCGTCTGCTGGCCGTACATCGGCACCGAGTCGAGGGTGTGGAACGACTCCCATGCGATGCCCTGCGGATCGATCGTCCAGTACTTGTCGCTCTTGGCGTAGCAGCACGATGCGCCCTTCTGCGCGGTGACAGCCACGTCGGCCTGCGCCAGGCGGCGCCCGAGATCCTCGAGCTCGGCATTGTTCTCCGCCTGGATGCCGAGGTGATCGAGGCCGGTCTTGCTCGAGCGGGTGGAAATGGCGAAATTGACGCGCGGATCATCCAGCATCCACTTCGCGTAGTCGTCCTTTTTCACCGCCGGCTCCGACGCAAAGAGCGCGGAATAGAAGTGGATGCTTTGCTGCAGGTCATGCACGGCGACGTGCACGTGTAGGCGTTTCATCTTCCTTTCCTTTCGTGGTTTCGGGTTGGCACGCGGCCGGAGCGCACGTGGCGCCGCCGCAGCAGTTCTCGGTGAGAAAAGCGACCAGCGCGTTCATGCTCTCGAAGCTCGCGCTGTAGATGACGAAGCGGCCGTCCTGCCGGCTCGCCGCTAGGCCGGCGCGCGTCAGGCCGGCGAGGTGGAAGGACAGAGTGGCGGGCGGCAGGCCCAGCGCCTCGCCGATTGCGTCCCATAAGGCTCAGAACGGCGAACGAGGCAATGCCAAGAGAGGCAGTCACGGCCAGCGACGCGGTTCCATACCGCAGGAGGAGCAGGTCGAACACGAACGGCGCGCTCGATTGCAGCAGCCGCGCGGGCGCCATGAGAAGCCCCTGGCGCAGCCCGTAGCCCCCCGCGCCGAAAAGCGCCAGCGGCAGGGTCCCCATGGCGATGGTCATGACGCCGTTGCCCGCGCCATGGACCACGGTGAAGAACGTCGCTGCCGGCGACCCGAAGGCGAGCAAGCTCGCGGCGCCGACGGGATGAGCGAGGGTCGCGACGCGCGCGGAAATGATCGGATGCAGCCGCCGCATCAGGCTGAACTCCACGATGCGTGCCGCCACCTGGGCCGGGCCGACCAGCGCCGCGGCGGCGATCGCCGCCGGAAGGCTGGCGCCTGCCTCCTGCAGAACCCTCGGCAAGTGCGCCGCCATCGCCGTGCTGCAGAACCAGGTGGCCGCAAACACGAACGACAGGCCGGCCATGACGAGCAGTCGGCCCTGCCCTGCCGCGCGCGGCGCGGATGCCTCTGGCCTGTCGGCAATTCGCGCCGCCGGCAGGAAGAAGTTGATCGGCAGGCCGATGCACAGGTGCGCCGCCGCCCAGACATAGCAGGTCGCCCGCCAGCCGAGCGTGACGTCCATGTAGGCCGAGAGCGGCCAGCAGACGGTGCTCGCGAATCCGGCGATCAGGGTGATCCCGGTAATCGCGCGGCGCGCGCCGCGCCCGTAGATTCCGGTCAGCGTGGAGAACGCCGCCTCGTACAGCCCCGCGCTCATGCCGGCGCCGATCACCAGCCAGCTCGCGAACAGGAAGGCGACTCCCCTCGATGCGCCGAGCATGGCGAGGCCCGCGGCGAACACGAGGCTCGAGCCCGGCAGCACCCGGCGCCCGCCGTGGAGATCGATCAACCGGCCCGCGGCCGGGCCGAGGAACGCCGACAGGAGAAGCCCGGCGGAGAAAGCGGTGAACACCCACGCGGTCGCCAGCCCGAGGGTGATGACGACCTGTGCGGGCCTGGTCAGCGCGCGGCGCGCTTCACTGCGTCGGCGATGGAGTTCGCCGCCGATTCGATCGCCTTGCGCGGCTCGCCCTCGACCATCACGCGCAGCACCGGCTCGGTGCCGGAGGGCCGCAGCAGCACGCGGCCCTTGCCGTTCAACGAGCGCTCCGCCGCCTTCTGCGCCTGCTTGATCGTGCGGTGCTGCTTCCAGTCGAAGCCGCGCGGCACGGCGACGTTGAGCAGGACCTGCGGGAACATCACCAGGTCGGCGGTGAGCCTGGCGAGCGACTTCTTCGACTCGCGCATCGCGTGCAGCACCTGCAGCGCGGAGACGATGCCGTCCCCGGTGGTGTGCTTGTCGAGGCAGATGAGGTGGCCGGAGTTCTCGCCGCCGAGCTGCCAGCCCTTCTCGCGCATCAGCTCGAGCACGTAGCGGTCGCCGACCTTGGCGCGCGCGAACGGCACGCCGAGCCGCGCCATCGCCTTCTCGAAGGCGAAGTTGGTCATCAGGGTGCCGGCGACGCCGGCGAGCTTCTCGCGGCCGCTGCGGTGCTTCGTGATCGCGAACAGCAGCTGGTCGCCGTCGTAGCTGCGCCCGGCGGCGTCGACGATCAGCACGCGGTCGGCGTCGCCGTCGAGGGCGATCCCGAGATCCGCTTTTTGCGAGGCAACTTCCTTGACCAGCGCCTTCGGCGCCGTAGCGCCGGCCTGTTCGTTGATATTGAAGCCATCGGGCTTGGCGCCGATCGCGACCACGTCGGCGCCGAGCTCGTGGAACACGTGCGGCGCGATGTGATAGGCGGCGCCGTGCGCGCAGTCGACCACGAGCTTGAGCCCCTTCAGGTCGAGCTGCGTGGGAAAGGTGGACTTGCAGAACTCGATGTAGCGCCCCGGAGCGTCGTCGACGCGCCAGACCTTGCCGAGCTTCGCGGCCTCGTTGCAGCCCATCGGCCGCTCCATCTCGGCCTCGATCCTGGCCTCGGTCGCGTCGGGCAGCTTGAAGCCGTCGCCGGAGAAGAACTTGATGCCGTTGTCGGGGTACGGGTTGTGCGAGGCGCTGATCACCACCCCGGCGGTGAGCCGCAGCGCGCGCGTGAGGTACGCGACCGCGGGCGTCGGCATCGGCCCGCACATGTGGACGTCGATGCCGGCGGCCGAGAAGCCCGCCTCGAGCGCCGACTCGATCATGTAGCCCGAGATGCGCGTGTCCTTGCCGATCAGCACCGCGGGATGAGGATTCCTGTTGAGGAATACCTTCCCCGCCGCGTAGCCCAGCCGCAGCACGAAGTCCGGCGTCATCGGGCTCTGCCCGACCGTGCCGCGCACCCCGTCGGTGCCGAAATGCTTCCTCACCTGACGGCCTCCCAGACAGAAATCACGTCGCGCGTCTCTTTCACATCATGGACCCGCAATATTGTCGCGCCGCCTTGCAGGGCGAGCAAAGCCATGGCCAGGCTGCCGGCGAGCCGCTCGCCGACCGGCCGGCCGGTCAGCGCCCCGATGGTGGACTTGCGCGACAGGCCGGCGAGGACCGGAACGCCCAGGGAAGCGATCTCGCCCAGACGGCGAAGCAGCTCCATGTTGTGCGCGACCGTCTTGCCGAAGCCGAAGCCGGGGTCGACCACGATGCGCTCCCGGCCGATGCCCGCGAACGTGGCCTTGCGCAGCGCGTCCTTCAGGAAATCCCTCACCTCGCCCACCACGTCATCGTAGCGCGGCGCCTCCTGCATCGTGCGCGGCTCGCCCTTCATGTGCATGAGGCATACGGCGCAATCGCTGTTGGCGATGAGCTGGTGTGCCCAGGGCGCCGAGAGCGCCTCCACGTCGTTGATCATCGAAGCGCCGCCCGACAGCACCGCCCGCATGACGTTCAGCCGCCGCGTGTCGACCGAGACGCAAAGATCGGAAATTTTTTCCAGGACGGGCATGACACGATCGAGCTCCTGCTGCTCGGAAACCGGCGCCGCGCCGGGGCGGGTCGACTCGCCGCCGAGGTCGATGATGTCCGCGCCCTCCTCCGCCAGGCGGCGCGCGTGCGCCACGGCCTTCTTCGGATCGAGATAGCGGCCGCCGTCGGAAAAGGAATCGGGCGTGACGTTCACCACGCCCATGACCAGCGGTCTATCCAGCGAGAGACGAAATCTCCCGCACTGCAGGTTCACGCTGCAGGGGTCGGAGCGGTCTCGCCTTGCGTGCCGCCGTCGGCGGCGGGCGGTTTCTGCGCGGTCTGCGAGCCGCTCGGCTTCGGCGGCCGCGGCGGCTTGCCGCCCATGATGTCGCCGATCTGGTCGGCGTCGAGCGTCTCGAACTCGAGCAGCGCCTTCGCCATCGCCTCGACCTTGTCGCGGTTGCCCTCGAGGAGCCGGCGCGCGATGCCGTACTGCTCGTCGACGATGCGCCGGATCTCGGAGTCGACTTTCTGCATGGTCGCCTCCGACACGTTCTTGTGCGTGGTGATCGAGCGTCCGAGGAAGATCTCGCTGTCGTTCTCGCCGTAGACCATCGGCCCGAGCACGTCGGACATGCCCCACTGCGTGACCATGCGGCGCGCGAGCTCGGTGGCGCGCTCGAAGTCGTTCGAGGCGCCGGTGGTCATCTGGTTCATGAACAGCTCTTCGGCGATGCGGCCGCCGAACAGCACCGCGATCATGTTCAGCAGCCGCTCTCTATCCTGGCTGTAGCGGTCGTGCTCGGGAAGCTGCATGGTGACGCCGAGCGCGCGCCCGCGCGGGATCACCGTGACCTTGTGCACCGGGTCGGTCTTCGGCAGCAGGCGCGCCACGATGGTGTGGCCCGACTCGTGGTAGGCGGTGTTGCGGCGCTCTTCCTCGGGCATCACCATCGAGCGCCGCTCGGCGCCCATGATGATCTTGTCCTTGGCGCGCTCGAAGTCGTCCATGTCGACCAGGCGCTTGTTGCCGCGCGCGGCGAACAGCGCCGCCTCGTTCACGAGGTTGGCGAGGTCCGCGCCGCTGAACCCCGGCGTGCCGCGCGCGATGATGTCGGGCTTGACGTCCGGCGCAAGCGGCACCTTGCGCATGTGCACCTTCAGAATCTCTTCCCTGCCCCGAATATCCGGCAGCGGCACCACCACCTGCCGGTCGAAGCGGCCGGGCCGGAGCAGCGCCGGGTCGAGCACGTCCGGACGGTTGGTGGCGGCGATGACGATCACGCCCATCGTCGCCTCGAAGCCGTCCATCTCGACGAGGAGCTGGTTCAGCGTCTGCTCGCGCTCGTCGTTGCCGCCGCCGAGGCCGGCGCCGCGCTGGCGGCCGACCGCGTCGATCTCGTCGATGAACACGATGCAGGGCGCGTGCTTCTTCGCCTGCTCGAACATGTCGCGCACGCGCGCCGCGCCGACGCCGACGAACATCTCGACGAAGTCGGAGCCCGAAATCGAGAAGAACGGCACCTTCGCCTCGCCGGCGATGGCGCGCGCGAGCAGCGTCTTGCCGGTGCCCGGCGCGCCGACCATCAGCACGCCGCGCGGGATCCGGCCACCCAATTTCTGGAACTTGGAGGGATCGCGCAGGAAGTCGACGAGCTCGGCGACCTCATCCTTCGCCTCCTCGCAGCCGGCGACGTCGGCGAAGGTGACGGTGTTGGTGGACTCGTCGAGCATCCGCGCGCGCGACTTGCCGAACGAGAACGCGCCGCCGCGCCCGCCGCCCTGCATCTGGCGCATGAAGAAGATCCACACGCCGATCAGGAGCAGCATCGGGAACCACGACACGAAGATGTTCATGAGGAGCGAGGGCTCCTCTTCCGGCTTGGCCTCGATCTTGACGCCGGACTTGAGCAGGTCGGAGACCAGCCAGATGTCGCCCGGCGAGTAGCTGGTGACGCGCTTGCCCTCGGTGGTGGTCGCCTTGAGCTGGCGGCCCTCGATCGTGACCTTGGCGATGCGGCCGGCCTTGACCTCCTCCAGGAACTGCGAATACTCCATCGGCTGCTGCGCCGCCTGGCGGGTGTTGAACTGGTTGAACACGGTCATCAGCACCAGCCCGATGACGAGCCAGATGACCAGGTTCTTGAGCATGTTGTTCAAGTACTTAGCTCCTTGCGCACTAGTGAAGGCATCTTACTCGGCGCGCAAGCTCCGCGCCACCACGTAAGTCTCGGCCGATTCACCCCGCGACGCCGCGGGTTTTACGACTTTAACCTTCTTGAAGGCCGCCTTCAGGCGCTCGAGCAGATCGTCGAAGGCTTCGCCATGAAACGCCTTGACAACGAAAACACCGTCGGGCTTCAACACCTTGCGGCAAAGCTCGGCTGCCGCCGCCGCAAGCTCGAGCCAGCGCGCCTGGTCGACGTTGGGAATTCCCGATAGATTCGGCGACAGGTCGGAAAGCACCACGTCGGCGTGCGCGTCGATGGAAACCTGGCGAATGTCTCCTTTCACGACCGTAACGCCTGAGATGGGGGCGATCTCCAGGAGGTCAATGGCGATCACGCGCCCGGGCTTCACCTTCTCGGCCGCCACCTGCGACCACCCGCCCGGGGCGGCGCCGAGGTCGATGACGGTTTGCCCGGGCTTGAGAACGGATTCTTTCCTGTCCAGCTCGAGGAGCTTGAAAGCGGCTCTCGAGCGGTAGCCCTGCTTTCGAGCCTGCCTGACGTAAGGGTCAGTGACGTGCCGGCGCAGCCACGCCTTGCTCGACTTGGTCACCGCAGGACGCGGGTCTCGCCGTGCTTCAGCACCATGAAGTCCCTGTCGGTGAGGCCCGCCTCCTTCTTCGCTCTGGCGAGCCTGAGCGGCGGCTCGTACAGGCTCTCGTCGGTGAGATTGGCGAACGTGCCCCAGTGGATGGCGACCGACTGGCGCGCTCTTACGTCCTGATGGACGCGCACCGCCTCGGCGGGGTCCATGTGCATGATCTCCATGAACCAGCGCGGCGCGTAGGCGCCGATCGGAATCGCGGCTAGGTCGAAGCCGCCGAATCTGGTCCCGATGTCGGCAAAGTCCTTCGAGTAGCCGCTGTCGCCGGCGAAAAAGAACGAAAGCTCGGGATGCCGGATCACCCATCCGCCCCACAGCGTCTGGTTCTCGTCGGCGAGGGTGCGCTTCGACCAGTGCTGCACCGGCACGAAGTGCACCTCGAGGCCCTTGAAGTCGCGCCGTTCCCACCAGTCGAGCTCGACCACGTCCTCGATGCCGCGGCGCGCGAACCAGTCCTTCAGGCCGAGCGGCACGAAGAAACGCGGCGGGCCGCCCGCCTGCCCGGCGAGCCGGCGCACGCTGTCCTGGTCGAGGTGATCGTAGTGGTTGTGCGAGATCACCACCGCGTCGATGCGCGGCAGCTCGTGCAGCGCCGGGACGGGCGGCACGACGCGCTTCGGGCCGGCGAAGCCGATGGGCGAAGCGCGCTCGGAGAAATGCGGGTCGGTAATGACGTTCAGCCCGCCCACGCGCACCAGCACCGTCGCGTGCCCGACCCAGGTCACCGACGGGTTGGCGGCGAGCTCCGGCTTCGCCGTCTCGAATCGGTAGCCGCCCTCGGGATTCGGCGGCAGGCCGGCGCGCAGCTGGTCCCATTTCCAGCGCCAGAACCCCTGCTTGGGGGCGTGCGGGTAGTTGTTGCGGAAGCCGTCGGCTGCCCGGTGCGGCTTGGCGGGGTCGTGATAGGCGAAGGTCACGTTTTCATCAGGACTTGTTCTTTGCCGAAAGCGTCGTGATAAGCCCCTCGATGCCGCGGTTGCGTACCTCTTCGGCGAAGGACGTGCGGTAGGTGGCGACCAGGCTGATGCCGCTCACCCGCACGTCGAACACCTTCCAGCCCGTGTCCATCTTCTCCATATCGTATTCGATGATCACCGGCTCCGCCCCGGACTGCCGGATGCGCGAGCGCACGGTCGCCTCGGTTTCGCCGGGACGGGTGCGCAACGGCAGCACCTCGACGGCGTGGTCGCGGTAGCCCGAGAGCGCCCCGGAGTAGGCGCGCACGAGCAGCGTCTTGAACTCGCGCGTCAGGCTTTCCTGCTGCTCGGGCGTCGCGCGCCGCCACGCGGCGCCGACCGCGATCCGCGTTGCGCGGCGGAAGTCGAAGTGCGGCAGGACTTTCGCGTCGACGAGGGCGGCGATCCTCTTCGTGTCCCAGGCCTGGAGCGCCTTGTCATGGCGGATCGCGGCGAGGACCTCGTCGGTGACGCTCCGGATCAGCGCGTCAGGCGCAATCTCCTGTGCAGAGGCGAGCGCTCCCGCCGCCGCCAGCATCGGTGCGAGCGCGAGCTGCAGGATTTCTTTCCACATCACGCTTTCTCCTATTGAAGAGCCACATGGCGAGCGCGATGAGCGTGCCGCCGGGGAGCAGCGCCTCCACCAGGAGGTAGGGGCTGAGATCGCGCGCGGTTTGCAGTACCTGCTTCATGCGCGACAGCTTGGCGGCCGCGCATGCCGGGCGCGTTTCGACGGGGCGCCGCGCGTGTTACATCCGCAATCTCGCTAGCGCCGGACCTGGCTCCAGGGGAAATTCATCACGCGGTCGCGCGCCCTTTCCAGCCGGCTCGTTTCGCGCGGGCTCGGCGTGCGCAGGTGCAGTCGCTGCGGATGACGCAGCGAACGGCGCGCGAGCAGGGTCCTCAGCTGCGCCTCGTCCAGCGAGGAGTCCGCGAGGCGCCGCACCTGCCCGCCCTCCACCGCGGCGATCGGCAGGCCATCCTTGAGGAGGATGCGGTTCCTGCGGATCGCGGGCACGCGCGCCTCGGGGGTGAGGATCCCGACCAGGTTCAGCGGATCGGCGGCGCTCAGCACCACCAGCTCGTCGATTCTCTCCATCTTGCGCACCGCGCGCAGGCGCCCGACCGCGTCGGGCGCGGCGAACTGCTCGCCGCCGAAGCCGGCGACGAAGCGCCCGCCGCGGATTTCGCCGCGCGCCTCGAGCCGGCGGTAGACCCGCACCAGCTCCCGCCACGGCGGCAGGCGGGATTCTCTTTCCAGCAAGGAACGAAACACGACGCCGTAGCGCTTGAGCAGCGCTCGCGCGAGCGCTTCGAAGTTCGCGGACCCCTCCTGCGACAGCAGGGCCCAGCGGCCGGCGCCCTCGACCAGCTCGCGCCGCTTCTCGGACGGCGCGAGCAGCGCGCGCAGGCCGGCGAAGCTGTCGGCGGTGACGATGCCCGCGCCCGCGAGCTCGGCCAGGCCTCGCTCCACGAAGCTCGGTAAGAGGTTTGTGTTTGTAGTCAATTCATGAAAGAACGAGGCACCGCGCTTCCCGAGCGCCTCCTGCACCGCCTTCGCCTCAGAAGAAAAATCGGCAACCGGCGTCCTCTCGGTCGCCCAACTGCTCATATCTTCACGAAGAAGCAAGGCAATGGGCGAGCTGCGCAGCGGCGCCCTGGTTCCCGGCGTAAGGCGCCCCCAGGCGACGCGCCCGCTCGAGCAGAGGCGGTCGACCTGCTCGGCGGCGTAGTCGGCGACGCGCGCCGGCAGCACGTCGGATTCCCACCCCGCCGCGGCGAGCTCGAAGCCCTCGAGCTGCTCCACCACCGCCATCAGGCCGTCGGCGCCCCTGACCTGGTCCTCGCCCGCGACGTGCTGCCAGTGCAGGAGGAACCTCATGAATTCCGCCGCCGAAACCGGCTCGATCTCGGCCCGCAGGCGGTTCAGCGTGTGGCGGTGGATGCGCGCGAGCAGCCGGCGGTCGCACCACTCCAGATCGTTTGAAGAAAATCTTCCCCGCAGGATGCGGCCCTGGCCTTCGAGCGCAAGAAGAACAGGGGTTTCTTTCCCCGCTATCGGCCCGAGAACTTCCAGCCGGCTGGCGGTGATCTCCACCTCGTCGTCATCCTTGCGCTCGAGCGCGAACCAGGCATTGCCCTTTTTGACGGCACGGCCTCCCAGGTCCGCTATGAGCGATCCCCAGTGAGAAGCGAATTCCGTTTCCTCGATGTAGCCGGCGACTATCAGCGCGTCATACATCTCGTCCGCGGTGTTCGCGACCGGCCACGCCTCCTCGCGCACGCGCGCGATCGCCGCCGGGTCGAGCGCGCCGAGGTCGTCGGCGCTGCGCACTTCGGCGGCGCGGCGCGTGTACACCGCGCGCGTGCGGCGCTCTTCCAGCGGCGCATCGTCGAGGAAGGTGTAGACCGCGGAATTGAGCAGCTCGTGGCTCAGGACCGAGGGCTCCGGAGTGTCTCGGGCAACGCAGCTGATTTCGCCGTTCACGAGTTTCTTGAGAACCTCTTCGAGACCCCGGCAGTCGACGGCTTCCTCGAGCGCGTCGCGCAATGCCTGGTTGACCAGCGGATGGTCGGGGATCTCGCGCGCGCCCTGGATGTTGTCCTGGCAAGCCGCCGCGTCGGGGAATACCGCCTGCAGCAGGTCCTCGGCGTACATGCGCTGCAGCTGGTTCGGGACGCGCGCGCCGCCGCGGTTGCGCGGCACCGCGAGCGCGAGCGTGCTCGCCCAGCGCCAGCGCGTCTCGAAGATCGGCGAGTCGAGGATCGCCTGCATCAGCGTCTCGCGCACGCTGTTCGGATGCAGGTAGCGGAACACCTCCTCCAGCGGGAACGAATGCGGGGCGCCGAGCGACAGGATGATCCCCTCCTCGGTCGCCGCCGCCTGCAGCTCGAAGTTGAACCCCTGGCAGAACTTCTTGCGCAGCGCGAGGCCCCAGGCGCGGTTGATGCGGCTGCCGAAGGGCGCGTGCAGCACGAGCTGCATGCCGCCCGACTCGTCGAAGAAGCGCTCGAGCGCGATCGTGTCCATCGTCGGCACGACGCCGAGCGCACGCCGCGCCTCGTCGAGGTACTGCGCGATCTGCTCGGCCGCTGCTCGCGGCAGGCGGTAGTCCTCCAGCAATACGTCCAGGCTGGCCTCGGCGCGCAGCCGCGATACCGCGGCGCTCATCTCGTCGCTGCGCGCCGGCGCCTCGCCGAGCCAGAACGGCATCGAGGGCGGCTGGCCCTTCGCGTCGGCCACGCGCACCACGCCGTTGCCGATGCGCAGGATGCGCCACGAGGTGTTGCCGAGCTGGAACACGTCGCCCGGCAGCGATTCGATGGCGAAATCCTCGTTCAGCGTGCCGAGGAAGTGGCCCTCGGGCTCGAGCACCACGCGGTAGTCAAACACCTCTGGGATCGCGCCGCCGTTGACGATCGCGTTCAACCGGCTGCCCTTGCGGGAGCGCAGCTTGCGGTTCAGGGAATCATGGTGGATCAGCGCGCCGCGGCGGCCGCGACGGGTGGCGTAGCCGCGGGCAAGCATCTCCACCACCTCGTCAAAGTCTTTCTTCTGGAGATCCCTGTAGGGGTACGCACCCCGGAACAGGCTGAGAAGCGCGTCTTCGCCCCACTCCTCCTGCGCCGCGGTCTCGGCGACGATCTGCTGGGCGAGGACGTCGAGCGGCTTGTCGGGCACGCTCACGCGGTCGAGCTCGCCGTCGTGCACCGCGCGCACCATGGCGGCGCACTCGACCAGGTCGTCGCGCGTCAGCGGGAAGATGCGCCCCTTGGGCACGCCCTTGATGGTGTGGCCGGAGCGGCCGACGCGCTGCAGGAAGGTGGCGATGCGGTGCGGCGACGAGATCTGGCACACCAGGTCGACATGGCCGATGTCGATGCCGAGCTCGAGCGAGGCGGTGGCGACCAG